>Ga0099824_1000229_pt1 | contig 55840 bp, 23 predicted proteins | sample SiratrowhiteBW_FD_76837 | JGI IMG/M metagenome (GOLD analysis project Ga0099824, IMG submission 76837) | Root nodule microbial communities of legume samples collected from California, USA - Siratro white BW | ecosystem: Host-associated > Plants > Roots > Nodule | place: USA: California... | reverse complement strand
GTGTGATTTATATGAATATATTTTTTTTTTTATATATATATATTTTTTTTTATATATATATATATATATATATATATATATATATATATATATATATATATATATATATATATATTGATAATTAATCATCTCGTGTCCATATAAATTAGTATGTTATTGGATTAGGTAGGTGTTATTTGTGCATTTTTTTTTAATATTATCTCCTTTTAATAATCGTTGTTTTGGTAAACTTATTTTATTTGTATTGGTCAATATATTCCTGCGCATGGAATTGTATAAAATTTTAATTGGATTTTTTGTTAAAGTTAGTAAATTTATTAAAATATTGTGAGTGAAAAAATTGTCAAAAAGTTTAAAATGAACTTTCTAATTTTTATCACAAAAGAGATCCCTATACTATATAAATGAATTTTAAATTGGTTTTGTGAGATTGAAAAAGTCTATTAACTATATAATATCATAATTTATACTAATAAGGTAAGTGATTATTAGATTATTTATAAATATCTAATCTCACGTTTAACGTGTCAATTGTGAAACTCAGTTTGTTGGAGATATTGTGTAAGAGAAAATAAACTTCATTTTAATTAAACTTAAAATTCACGTGGTAATTATTTATTTGATGTCTTTCTATGGTGGTTCCAGATGTTGAATATAAAAGGCATGCACCAGTATGTTTCTTTGCATCCTTTGTCATCACTATCACTCCCATTCCCCTTCAGATCTATCTCTCTTTCATTCTCCTTATTTTTTCCATCTAAACCTTTTCAATCTCTTCTCCTTTTCAATCCTACGTCAAGCCATCTACTAAAGCTCCTACCAGCTTTTACAAGGTACTCATGTTTTTTCTTTCCATTGCTTCACTTTCCAATGAACCTTCAAAGTGAATATATACACATATTTTCATTCCATTTTTTATCTCTGCAAATTTCCAAGATTTGTTCAAATATGTTACTGGGTATCCTTTCTCCACGCGCATTCTCTTCTTTAACTGAATGGAACGAAGAAAGCCACTAGAAAGCAAATTTGAAAAGATCAAGATGAAACGAAAGAAAAAAAAAATGAGAATCATGTTGCTGTGTTGTTTCTTAAAATCACATTCATACACGTACTAGATCATTAACATTATGTCAATCAGGGATTTAAAACCTAAAATCGAACATGTTATCCTAAAATCAAACATTTTTAATTCTTATTTATAACTTTAGAACTTTTATATTTAAACAATCTTTAATTTTGATCAGATCTTTAATTTTACATAGATCTTTAAAAGATATAATTTTATATGCACTCGTGTGTGCGTGTGTCTGTATATATAAATATAGAAGAAATTTTGTCATATATGATAATGATGGTTACTGTAGTATATATTTTGACGTGACCTGTGTTGTTATACAGGTATTTTGTCTCGAGCCTCGCACCAGTTGACACTACTTGAAAGCAAAAACCCGTGATCACAACTATGTCGCCCCCTTCTGGTTTAGGGAGCATCAACAATGGTTCTGAAAGGTATTGAATGATTAATTGCCTAATTTTTAGTGAACAAGACAATGATATATGAACTTGGTTTAATCATGTTTTTACAATACAATATTTTAATATTGGTGATTTTGAATTTGAAGTTTGATCACCCTGCTTTTGTCTTAAAATCAGTGCTCCTGAGGTTAACTGGGATGAACTTGGATTTAGTATAGTGACCACAGATTTCATGTATGTCATGAAATGTGCAAAAGGAGATAAGTTTTCACAAGGATCACTCCTTCCCTATGGCAACATTGAGATCAGCCCTTCTGCTGGGATATTAAATTATGGACAGGTTCATATGCCACACATTAGTGCTTAATGATTCATTAATTTTTGTCAATGATAAGCTTTGAGCATAGAAGTTGACTTCATGCAGTTCATAAATCAAATTCTGTGTATCTAAGCCTCACAAATATGTAATAAACTTGTGAATCTTCAGGGAATCTTTGAGGGGCTTAAGGCACACAGAACTGAAGATGGACGTATACTTTTATTTCGACCAGAAGAGAATGGTCTACGCATGAAAAATGGAGCAGATAGAATGTGTATGCCATCCCCATCCGTTGACCAGTTTGTGAATGCTGTAAAGCAGACAGTTCTTGCCAACAAACGATGGGTATTCATTCATTTCCTCATCCTATTCATCTCTATGATCTATGGAGAAGTTGAAAATCAAACTAAGCTTCAACTTTGAAACAGGTGCCTCCTCCAGGAAAAGGGTCACTATATATTAGACCCTTGCTCATTGGATCAGGACCACTCTTAGGTTTGGCACCAGCACCCGAGTATACTTTTCTCATTTACTGCTCCCCAGTTGGCAGCTACCACAAGGTCACTCTTGGATTTCCACATGTTTTACAATACAAGGAGAAAAAAAATCTACTTACAACTTGTTGAAATTTCATATTCTACACTAATTTCTTCTTGGTTAATTATTACAGGGTACACTGAACTTGAAAGTGGAGGATAAACTATATCGAGCAATATCAGGGAGCGGTGGAACTGGAGGGATCAAAAGTGTCACCAATTATGCCCCTGTAAGCATACACTACCTTGATGAAAATAATACAAACCCAACAAAAAGCATGCTTATACTTAGACTGCTAAGTCAAAATAATGGATCATATTAAAAGTTACCTTAAATTATAATGTCCCCCTTGATTGAGTATATTATCCTTGTATGTTTCTGGTGCCATAGGTTTATAGTGCAATAACTGATGCAAAGGCCAATGGATTCCATGATGTGTTGTTCTTAGACTCAGCAGCAGGAAAATATATAGAGGAGGCCTCAGCATCCAATGTATTTGTTGTGAAGGTCTGAACACTATCTATGTGGGCACGCTATTAACAATTTATATATCCAAAACCAGGTGATAGTCTGAATAAAATTTGTTTAATTTAATCACATGAAGGGCAACACTATCTCCACTCCTGCAATAGATGGAAGCATCCTGCCTGGTATCACAAGAAAATCCATCATTGAAGTTGCCATTGATTTGGGTTATCAGGTATTACTTGATTTTCTTTCAATTATTGGCACGTATTTGATCAATCTTAATGGTTTCATTTTCTGCAAATTATTAACTTGCTTTAGAAAATATTCCTGATCTAGCTTAGCTATGTTTGTACAGAGAAAAATGTTCTGAATATTGTATACTTAGTTACTTACTGAGGAAGGGGTTACTTGAATTATGTATGTTCAGGTCATGGAACGTGCCGTATCAGTGGAGGAAATGCTAGTGGCTGACGAAATGTTCGGCACAGGAACTGCAGTGGTTGTCAACTCTGTTGCGTCTGTTACCTATAAGGAAACGAGGTTAAATTTCACTTCAATTATTCTATTTCTTTTTGTCCCAATATGTTACGTCAATTCAGTTAGAATGTACCCAGTTTTTACACTGTTATATAGGATAAAATTATTTATTTTTCAATAACCATTTTAATGATTATCTTTATACTTAATGATGATTTTTTATTGGATGTCAAGTATAAAAAAATTTATGCTGACTGTGTATAAATTAAAGTCAAATTTTGATACTGAGAAGTATCTTAATTCAACTCTTATATTTAGAACATCTTCCTCTTATACCTTTACTATCGACCAAATGCAGGACGGATTACAAAACAGGGCCAGAAACATTGGCTGCAAAATTACGCAAAACACTTGTTGGAATTCAAACAGGGTGTCTTGAGGATAAGAAGTCATGGACAGTCGTAGTCTCTTAAATGAAGATGATTGCTATTTCATCTTAAAATTAAGTCATTACTTTAGTGTCATTTTTTTACAAGTTCTGTGTAATATGAAAAGTTATACTTTTAGTTTTTTTTTTTTCCTCACATTTATCTGTTCTTTGTTAGCTGTTATTAGTAACTTAACGAAAAATATTTTAGTTGTTTATGTTTGAATTGAAGGAATGTTATGAGATGGAATAAAGGATTAGAATGGAATGAAGTGGAATGAAAAGTAATACAGTAAAAATATTATCATTGTTTATAAATCTAATATATAATAGAATGAAGCATAAAGTAATAGCTACCACATTAACAAATAGAAATGGAAGAGTGATTTTTTATCTCTTTTAGTATGAAAATACCGTGCTTCTATAATAGAAGTAAGCACTAAAGTAGATGAGTTTTCTGATATGAGATTTCTCTTTTCATATTCTTCCGGAAAATTTTTAATGAAAGTAATCAAATCTTAATATGATTTGTTAATGTTATTTGATTTTGTCATAACATCTGTTAAGTTTTATTGGTGTGAATTTTTTACATATACACACTTTCTTCTTCTCTTACTTCTCTGATTAAAAGATGAAATTTCTTGTAATGTATGAGATATATTTCGACTGTTACAATATATAATAATCTTTTACTATTTTTGTTCAAGTTTCACAATTAACTTTGAATCAAGATAACTTTCTTGCATACTTTGATAATTGTTATTTATTTAACTTTTGTAATAGATACAACATCATGTAACTTTGATAACTAATTCATTCATACAAGTGTAAACACAACTAATAGTATATCTCATTTTATCAAAATTATCCGCATAATTCAATTAACATAGCCTTTGATAAATAATATTGATCCTTATTAGCATAAATTTTCAATAACAAATGTATCAGTCGCAAATGTAACAATTAAGAAATATCATTATTTCTCAAAAAATTTATATAATATACGATAATACTTATAATTACAATAAAATTAAACTAAAAAATAATTCTATAGTTTTAAGTATTGTACTAAAAAATAAAATTATACAAAAACAAATAAAATATTTTTATAGATTTTTATCTAATCTTAGATTGAAGAAAAAGAGTTAAGGATCTATGTAATTAAATTATTAAGATTACACTTCCTCAATAAAAACAATCACCTTCTTTCCTCCCAAATTTTAATATCAATCTATAATAATATCCAAATCTTATTCCTTAAATAATGAGTCTAGCGAAAACACCTTATAAATTATATATTACATAAAGCGAAAACACATTAAAGAAGTGAATTTACATTTCTATTGTATTGAAATATTATAGTTTAAATTATAAAAAGAATAAATAATTAAAAGTAAACGTGGAGGAATTATATAATTGTTGTTGAACTGAAAAGTTAAACCCTTAGTTAGCTTTAGTTTGTGAAATTGTTTGGTTATATATCTTGAATAATAAAATTATTTTAATTGAATAAAAGTTAAAATAATATAATTAAAAATAAAACCAAATAGAAAAGTATCATCGTTTAGATTACTCGCAATTACATTACTATACACTTTTAAAATGGATTATATTTAAAGTTTTGATTCTAAATTTAAATTAAAAAATTTAATTAAATTTTAAGTACTTTAAAAAATTCTTATTAAATTTTTTTAATTATTTTATATTAAAAAAAATTACTAAATGCTCAATTCTTATTTTGGTTTAATTAATTGTTATTTTGTTTTGTTATCAACAACATAATGGTAATTATTACTTTTGTTTTTTATTTTCAATTTACCAATTAATTTGTGTTTTTCTCTTTTAATATTTTCCAATTCACGAGTCAACGTACTCTTAAAAGAAAGGAGGTAATCCTTTAAAAAAAAGATTAAAGATAAAAAAAAAATAAGTCAAGTTATAACATTAAAGACAAAAATAAATCAACAAACAGTAAAATTAAAAATATTTTAAATATTCAATGAATAGAGACCATTAATAAAAACATAATTAGAAATACTTTTAAAAATATTTTTGAAGTATTTAATAAAACAGAAACAATTAATCAAAAAATATAATTGGAAATAGTCAAATTTTTTAAATAGATTCAGGTAAGTGTTTAAAATTTAATTTGCTTTGGGCAGGGTGGTTGAATAGAACCGTTCTTAAAACATAAATATTCAACGGCGGCGGCGGCGACATGATTGACTGCTTATGCTTTAATACCACTAACCATTTTCCATTTTCATTCATTTCATTCTTTCATCCCATTATCAAGGACCTTGCACACTCACCACCTTTTTTTCATCATAAAAAGGTAAACAATAATTTCATCTCTTTTTATCACCATTTCCATATGGATATGCATGATTCAGAAATCACTTGCTGTAACTTAACTGTTTTTTTCTAATTTGTGACATATTTAGTCTTGTGATCACTCAACTTTCACACACCAAGAACAAGGTTTGTAGGTTTTAATCAATCTTAGATAATATTACGTTCCTTCTTCTTTTATAATTAAGAGCCAATTTATAATGTTTTAGTATTATATTTGTTGTTATGAAAACAACTCTATTGTCCCAAAATTGGTTGGTGGATTTGATGAGGACATGGTGATCCCATGGTATGGGTGGCTAAGTATGTGATATTAATGATGATTTTAATTTTTGCTATTAGACATACACATCACTATTTTACTGCTCTAAGCCTCTAAAAATTATTAATTCTTAGAATTATTGAATCTCAAATTTTTTTTACTATATTTAAGATATATTGGTGAGAAATAAGAAAAGTGTTTGCTCATATGATGAACAAGCACTCAACTTTGAGAAAATTTATGACATTTTAATATCAAAATAATTGCGGAAACAAAACTAGTGGAAATAAAAGGGGTAAAACGTGTATCACATTTGCTCACACTTTCAATATGGAAATTGTGAATTTTAAATATCAAAATTATTTGAATATTTTAAATAGTGTATTCAGTATTATTAATTATTGAAGTTAATGAACACAATTTAACTTTTAGTCATTATTAGAAAATTAATATTAATATATAATTAACCTTTGTTTGAAGAGTTCTGAAATTATATATTAATATTAATTTTCTTTTAAATACAAAATTTATTTTTCAGTAACCTCAATCATTAATGAAATTAAACAAAAACTAACAGAAGTATAAGACTATAAGTCAATGATTTTATTTACATACAAATTTCAAATCTCTACAAATACAAGAAAACAAATATTCTACCTAGGCTACGTAAGAGGCATTTTTTAAAATTAAATGGTGACCTTTTATGCATTGGAAGAGAGTGATAGACACAAGTAACTGCATGATATATAACTCTTTTCCTTCTTTCTCTTTTTTATCATTGATACTTCTACACAACTTCATTGCTTGCACCAACTTTTGACTCTCTCTACTTTGCAGGAAGACCACAGTTCACAACTATGACTCTCCATTCTGTTTTAGGGAACTGTGGACAAAATTCAGAAAGGTACAATATAACAAAATTTTCCATCAATTCAAAGCTAAAGTCCAAGTTGTTTTATACATAAACTTGGTATTCTTGTTTCTGTTGTTGATGATACTATTCCTCATTCTAACCCCTTAACTTTGTGTTTGAAAAAGCGGTGTTGATGTTGAAAACTGCGCTGACATAAACTGGGATGAGCTTGGATTTAGTCCAGTCCCGACAGATTTCATGTATGTCATGAAATGTGCAAAAGGAGACAACTTTTCTCAGGGATCCCTCGTTCCCTTTGGAAACATAGAGATCAGCCCTTTTGCCAACATATTAAACTATGGACAGGTTAAAATAACACTGTACCTGGTTGAATTCATCAGCTTCTATCAATGATACAATGTTTGCACAATCCACACAAAGCATGTTTTGATCAAATTCTAGCTCAAGCCTCACAAATTGATGTAACTTTTCACCAGGGAATCTTTGAGGGGCTAAAGGCATATAGAACTGAAGATGGGCGTATAGTTCTGTTTAGACCAGAAGAGAATGCTCAACGAATGAAGATAGGCGCAGACAGATTGTGCATGCCATCCCCATCCATTGACCAATTCGTTGATGCTGTAAAACAGACAGCTCTTGCCAACAAACGTTGGGTACTAATTTCTTCATGTTTATCTATATCAAAGTTTAATTTATACACACTCTCAGTATAATACTGGTGTAATTATTGTAAATATCAATAAATTTATCATGGACAATGATTTCTGATTGGATCCTTTAAATGAATGTACTCTTCTTATTATTGTGTACAAAACAAGGTTTTGAACCTTAATATAGTACATAAACTATTTACTTTTTCACTGCTGCAGCATAGACTACTTAACCAGTATGAAAATCTTTTATCTATTTTGTTTTTGATAGCAAAAATCTTTGTCTTTTCCCTATAAGAAGTTGAAAATAAGTTGAACTAATCTTCAACTATGAAACAGGTGCCTCCACTAGGAAAAGGATCATTGTATATTAGGCCATTGCTCATGGGAACAGGAGCTTCTTTAAGCGTGGTTCCTGCACCTGAATACACACTACTTATTTTTTGTTCTCCTGTCACTAACTACCACAAGGTCTGTTATATATGGAATTCGATTTTATAATAAAGAAAAGATTTACTGAAATTTCATATCAAGACTAAATTTGAATATTATGACAGGGTTCACTGAACTTGAAAGTCGAGAGTAAGTTCTATCGAGCAATATCTGGCACTGGTGGAACCGGAGGGATCAAGAGTGTTACCAATTATGCCCCTGTAAGCATATCAATACCATTTTATAAGCATATCTAATTTTGAATTTCCATTTTACTTTGTTGGGAATAGTTAAATTCTAGTGAAAGCGGGTCCATTTTGCTTGTATATGCTGCTGAAAATACAAGAAATGAATGCACATTTAGTCAGACAAAATCATAGAGCATATTATAATCCCTTAAATGAATTTCGCTCTTCATTGACTGTGTAGCCCTGTGTATATTTGCATCGTAGGTTTATGCTGCAACCACTGCAGCGAAGGCCGATGGATTCTCTGATGTCTTGTTCTTGGACTCAGCAACTGGAAAAAACATAGAAGAGGTTTCTGCATGCAATGTGTTTGTAGTGAAGGTAAACCAACAACCTTACATTCATATTCAAGAATAGATTGTTATCATGATGACACATATTATAGAATGAACAACAAAATATTATTGAAGAAAATAACAGAACTAGCATTTATGTTTTCCTTAACCTGACACGTTAATAAAACCCGATTTTATCTTTATTTGTATTTCATATTTTCCTTTTTATATTGTGAAGGGTAATAGTATCTGCACTCCGGAAACAAATGGAGCCATCCTGCCTGGGATCACACGAAAATCCATCATTGAAATTGCCTTAGATTTGGGCTATCAGGTATTAATTTTTCGTAAGTTTTGATATGCAAAATAGTTAATCTTTGTGGAGAGTCTAGTATCCTGGCTAATGCATCCTGTTAATGATTTCGCAATATTTGTTTAGCTACTAAGAATAAGAATACTTGAATAATGTTTAAGGTCATGGAACGTGCCATATCGGTGGAGGAAATGCTAGATGCTGATGAAGTGTTCTGCACAGGAACTGCTGTTGTTGTCAACTCTGTTTCATCTGTTACCTACAAGGAAACAAGGTAAAACTGCTTTGGTACTGATTATTAATGCTCACTCTATAATTGTTTAATATCAATTTTAGATTACAAATTTCGTTTTCTGTTAAAATTTTATTTCTTATATGAACATGTAAGATTAAAAACAGTGTTAAAAGAAAGTTCAATGATTTTTTCACTAGGAATTTGGTTATCGGTCTATTATCTTTGCTAATATTCTTGAAAATTCCCAACACTGCTAATAAATTGCCGATAATACTGATAATGCAGAGCTGAATACAAAACAGGAGCAGAAACATTGTCTCAAAAACTGCGGAAAACACTAGTTGGAATTCAAACTGGGTGCATTGAGGACACAAGGGGCTGGAAAGTTCGAATAGATTGATCAATTAGCACAACCTCTACTCTTCTGGACGAATGATGCCTCACTTTTATTTTAATTTGTGCTTTAACCATGATATCGCTCAATTGAGTTTTTTTATTTTTTTTTTCCTCTTCACCTCCCTCTAGGATGATGACGGGGATATGTTGTTCTGAAAAAAGTTCAAAGAATAACCATTTTGTACTATATAATATAATTACTTAATAAAAATCATTAAAAAAAACTCGGTCATCATACTTCATGTTTTTGTTATGTTTCTCAGTCTCATCCTGCAAACTTAGAGAGGTTATTAAAAGTGGATAGATATTGTTTTCGACGTCACATTGGATAAAGAATATTCCAACTTACGGTGTTAGTTTTGCTCGCTTAATTGCACGTCAATTTGCCAGGAAATCACAATACTCCGTTTTCTTTTTTGTCTATATACGCTTTGAAGTGTGTAAAATCTTAAATTCTCAGCATAGCATGCATGCCTGTAATTTCTAGTTTTCTAGAAGCACCCGTTAAGGCTGAAGACAGTTCTAAAGCGATTTTGAGCAGACAAAAAAATTGAAGGCCTAACTCGACAGGTATTCATCTCATAGATCCTCAAAAATAACTTTCGGCTACACATGAGAAAAGAAAAAATGCAATATACTAATGAAAAACAAGAGAATCGTTATGAACAATGTCTCTTTTTTTTAACCCTTTTATAACAAATATAGATAAATGACTACTTTATCAACTTCTACCCTTGATACTTACTATTCAGAAGCTCTATGAACAAATCATTCCAGGTATCCGTAATTCCAGGTAAGCACCAGTGCATACAATCATCGTGTTTTTTTCCTCCAGCTGAAGCAGGGTGTGCATCAGCCCTGAACTCACTCATGTGAGTGATGTCCAAAATAATGAAATCAGACCCCTTGAGAGCCTTATAGAGGTGTTTATTCACCAGTCGAGTTTCCACATTTGTCCCATTGTTCTTCACGGAGAAAAGTTCTTCTACCTAAAAGAGCAACAAAACTTCCAAGGTCAACTCGCTACTAATAATTTAGCATGAAACTATCACAATTGCAAGAAGAATCACATCACGTATGTCACTCATTGGATGACTCTTCCAGTAAAAACATGCTTAAAAAGATAATTGAGTAAATAGACCACCTGCTCTATCGACAAAGGTCTATCCCTCTGACAGGAACCACCCTGATCCCAATCTCCCCCTTCAAAATGTCTGGGTGATTGAGTACGAAAAAATTTGACTGCACCTGGGCGTGCATTTTTCTCCACATACTTGATCTGCAAACAAACCACTCTCGTATTAAAATATGCAGATCAATCACATACCGATTTAAACTAGGTGTAATGCCGTAAATGGATTTGTAAAAGTATTAGGGATCAGAGTACTATAGAAAATCCTTTAAAAGTATCTTAGTCATGATCAGTTTGGGGGAGAAATAATTGATGATGCGTGTTAAGAAACAATTTTTTAGGGGAATATCTGTTTTTTTTCCTTTTCAAAAGCTTATGATGCATAAAAATAAAAATTAAAAAAAAAAAAAAACAAACTTGTAAGACCCCAAAAGATGTTAATCCAAACACACATTCAGATGTTCAATGTACTTGCTAGGCATAATTCCCAAATGCTTGTTTCTAATGTTCGTTGTGTTGCAAAATACTTCATCTTCCTGCTAATGGTTGGGATAGTTCCAAATCCATACTGACATGTCAATTGAGAGCATGTTGACCAATCTATATTCTTGGTGCTAATCTCCGTCTGAATAATCTAAAGAAGTTCTTTATAGATGTGTTCTCATTTTTCAATAAGAGGTTGCCTATCATATCTGAGACCTAAATGCCCCTTACAATAAAGTGCTCATCTGTAGATGTTTACAAAGTTAAGGTTATACACTTTAGTCAAATATCAAAACAATATTTCTGTGCTTAAGACAATTGTAATAAGATCACATTGAAGCTAATGAAAAAATTGATATTCACAATGATAACATGTATGTCATGATTCACAACAGAGAATTTATTGAAAGTGGCAACAATATTTGACATTCTAAACCACTAAAGTAAGCACCTCATCCTTTCACTAGTGAGGAATGGACCTTCCCTAGCAAACAGTTGTTGACAACTCAATCGTGAACACTTCATCCATATTATGAAACTCAGACCCATACATTGATGGGAAAAAGTATTATGATATGAAACTAAATATACAAAGTTCAGCATAAGCAAAGGAACTAAAGTCAATTAACAAGATACCATGTACGTAATTGTTTCATAGTCAGGTTAACTTAGAGCCATAAATTACAGAAGTTCCTATTTCCTACCACTTCCACTACCATTATAGAGTAATATAAAGCAAAGACATTACCATGTGCTCCAAAACCATATCCAGGCCTTGATCTGGACGTAATGGAGGGATTACTGGCTGGCCATTCTTGAAGAAAAGCATAGGGGACTTTGCAGGGTCAAATTTTGAAGGGGCCCACCACCTGTTAACACAAACCAGATAAACAAAATTAATATTTTTCCCGTATACTTTCTCAGTTTTCCAAAGAAAACAGTAACAGCATCAGCTTATACAAGGGAAAGTGAGGAGCAAGAAGTAAAAAACATAAAACTCAAAAGGTATTCTTCAATTGTCGAATTACCAGCAACAACAGCTCAACTCAAACAACAGAAAGTAACAAGCAAGCAGATACATGAAAGACATTACCGTATATGCATTGTTGAAAAGAACACAGATAGAAGTCATGGGCACAGATGAAACCAGATAATAAAACTGACATGAATACAGCTTAAGTCTGGCAACCCATTGAGGAAATTCAAAAATCAAGTAAATGCACACACAAGAAGACATTCCAATGTAACACGACAAAATCATAGGACAAAAAGATACTTCGGTCCCATCCATTATTTTCAAATATCAAATAGCGAAAGGGAAAGCAGCTACAAATTCCATGCATGGCCCATTTACAAAAAGAGACTATAGAAACATTCTAGTATTACCAGTGTCCCGTGTTAAAAATTAGAATATCGTGGAAACTCAGAGCCTTTGCCCATGTGCTGTCTGGAACATCAACATCAACTCTAAATCCCTCTCTGAATCCAAGTGTTTCTAAGGCACCACCTTTATCACTAGCTGACCAGCTGCACAAACAGAAGAACAACATCAATAATAGTTAAAATGTTCAACAACTAGAACCATATACGGTGAATTAAGAAGTGTCTTCTTACAACTGATTTCAGTTTATCTTATGAACATCAAGAAAATAGCTCATGACTTGTTCATAAGTTCATTGTAGCTTATTTCAATAATCTCTTCAGACTAACTAGCGAAGACAACTTATATATGAAAACAATTTAGCTACATCTTGTCTTCAATTAAAAAAACAACTTACAGCCTACAATAGTATTTTGTTACGAATAACGAAAGCAATGAGGTTAGAACCTAAGATAGTAAGGACATCTCCACTGGGCTACGAACAAAAGCAAAGTTGACATCAGACTCCACCCAAAACCATGTTTGGACATTTTTCTCACTTATATGTTTCTCAACCTTTCCATTTCTACCTAATGTGAAACACTCACATTCACATTTGCAATCCAATACTTGACACTAATTATATAACAGGACATAAGATAATGTAAACAATGACATCAGAGCAAATAATAACAAATTGAAAATCCTAGAATCCGTACTTATACATTTATACATCACATAAAGACTTTGCAATCCGTGGACTCATAGAAAAAGCAGATCATTTGAAACAAGACCCAGAAGAAAACAGGCGTGAAAAACGGGAGAGAAAGGAGTAATGAATGAGAAAGGCGCAAGCTTACCTACCATAACGAGCCAGAAGATTGGTACGGTGATAGGCGATGGTGAGATTGTAAGCGAGAAAGGTGAATCCACGGTCAGCCCCAGCGGGGCGCCACTTCTTGACTTGCCCCTCGGAGGCACTCTTGAGAGCGCAGAAGAGAGACACGAACATGTTCCTGTTGAGCGAGTCCCCCACAAACCCTGCACTGCTGAACACCCATTATTGACAATCCCAAAGAAGAGAGAGCACGAGAGAGAGAGAGAGAGAGAGAGTACCAATGGCGGTGTGGGTGTGAGTGCGGAGGAAGTTAAGGGGGTTGAATTGGGGGAGATCGCAGTGGCGGGGCTGCCAGCGCCAGGTGGGGAGACGAGGGGCGTTGGATTTGTTGGCGGAGAGGCAGTTCCAGCCCTTGAAGATCTCCTTGCAGGTGTGGTCGTAGGTTGGGATTCTGGGGGGGTGAGTGATCCATGTTCCGTCGGAGAAATTGCAGGAAGAGTGGGATTTGTGGAAAGTGGGAAGAGAGTGGGTTATGGAAGGGGAGGAGGTGGTTCTGAACTGAGAGAGAAGGAGGAAGATGGAAGTGAAGCAGAGAAGAGAGAGAAGAGGAAAGAGAGGAACTTTCTTCTTGGGGCTTTGCGAGTAAGCTTCCCTTGTGGCCATTCCAGTGCCAGAAGACTTAACCTCCTTCATCCTTCTGCATCACCCTTTTTCTTCTTTCACATTTTTCCTTCCCACTCTTCTTCTGATGAAGCCAAACTTATAGATAAACATTATTAAATTCTAGATTTAGCTAACTTACATTTTCCTTATATTAAATGTTAAATTTTTTTTTATTTAAGTATTTTTCTCATTTTACATAATTGTTATATTTTCTTTTTATCTTCTACTCACCCATCAATTAATTTTGTTTTCTCTCAATTTCGTTGAAGCACATTAGAAAGAAGAAAAAAATGAGTTAATTTATAAATTAGATAAATAAAAAGATAGAAATAATAATCATAACGACAAAACCAAATTAAATACTCATAAAAATAAAAAACACTTAATAAAAAAGTTAAAATTATTTAAAAATATCCGAAATTTATAAATTTCTTACAACTTAATTAAATATCAGTTTTATAATTATTAGTTCATTAGAGTTTTATTTATTGAATTCTATATTTTGTTTTTCAACTTTCGTAGCTTTACCAAATGTGTCACTTACTTCTTTTTACATATTTTACATGGGTAATTTAAAAATCTTAACATTAATTTTATATAATTTAAAAACCTTAAAATTAATTATAATTTTGATCTTTATATTTTTCAAACTAAAAAATAGAATAACGAAGAAAAACTGAGAGGAGATTGAGAATAAGAAAATGAAAATAATTTGTACAATAATATATAATATTCAAGTACATGGTATATGTTTATTTTCATGGATCTGTGTTGTCTTACCTTTGACACAACTCTGAAAGGCTGACTTGAAGACTTGTGAGAAGCACACACTCCATGGCTCTCATAGGTAAGAAGTAAAATTCATTTCATTTTAATTAATCACACTCACAATTAGATATTCAAGTAATATCTTAATATATAAAATGATCTTAAAATTGATGAGTTATGAGAAAATTAATTTTCATTTAAAAAGTTTGAAGTACAACTTCTAAAAATAAAAAATAGTACTGTCTTTTATTCAAGTGATAATCATTATAAAAATCTCGTGGTGTCTTACTGTAAACTTTATCCAATTGAAGATCACTAGATTAAAATTTTATTCATATCAAAGTCTTCCGAATATATATGATTATCCACATGCAATCGAGATATACATACTCAATCAAGTGCTATATAAAAATCTACATTTTTTATTACATGATACATTTATCTAGGTCATCCGTAAAGGATAAATATTTCATTTTTGTAATGGTTTCAATATTTATATTATATGCATACATTAGATTATAACCTCTTCAATAAAAATTACTTAACCATTAATTTCATTAAATCTCAAGTTTCATAACATAGTCAATTTTCACTAACCAAATTAATTATAATCTTAGATGACTATTTAAATCATAAGAGTCAATAATAAAAGTTAAGGTTTTTTCTAAGAATCTACTCAATAAAGTTAAAATTTATCGAGAAAAAATTGTTTATTGTATATCAGTTTCTTTAATATCAAATTTGTTGAGTAATTTAAAAAATATATATTTTAATCTTTTTTTTTTAAATTTCACTAAACGAAACTAAATTTCTTCAATTCAAATACTCAATAATTTAAAGAAGGAAATGAATGTTCAATATTCATGTGTCCTTCATCTTGAGACTTTGGTAGGATGATTAAAGGCAATGTGTTCGTACTCAACATATTTAAATAAATTGATTAAACTAGTCTTATAAGAAGTTAAATAAGAGGAAAGTATGGAATGTTTATATTCCTAAGAACTACTATGGAATAGTCTCTTTCAAAGTTTTGGAAAGAGATTAATCATGCATATTTTTATACTTTTATCATTTTCATTTAAGTTAAAGTAACTACCATCATAAATATTCTTTTTAAAATATTTTCTTCTTTTAAGTTAGAATTCCACTCTACTTAGTGACACAACCTTTTCAAACAAATATATCAATATAATTTACTATATCTTAGACATCTTTATTATGACTATTCATAAAAACTAGTAATTTTAGGATATAATGATTTATCATGTGATTTTTTTTTTTACCATATCAATTTCCATGAATTTAAAATAACGCTCATGTCTTCTTGTTGAAGTATTTGAGTTTCAAAATGAGTTCTTTCTTATAATATAAAGGCACAAATCTAATGTGGATGTATAACTTTAAGTTCTTTCAAGAGATCATGTCTACAAGAGTTGTTTCACCATATCATATCATAGTTTTTAAATTCTAAAAAAGATAATTTGATGTGGTCGTCACCTTCTACATCATATATACTAAAAATTTAATCTACTTTAGTTTCTCATTCTATACATTTTCCAAGTCAGTAGTTCTATGATTTTAGAATCTTAAAGTTTGGTTTGTTCACTTTTTAAGCATAAGAGGTTAGAAAATAAGACTAAATTATTAATTAAGAAAAAGGAATGAATTAGTTCTTTAAAATTATGTTAGCTATTAACAAATTTTTGAAAATATTTCTTGAAACATTTGATGAGAAAGTAAGTTTTATTACTTTTAAAGAACAAGAAAGATAAAAGAAGATAGATATAAACAGATAACACGGTATTTAATGTATAATATTAAGATAAGAATAAAAGTATAACAAATAATTAAAAATACCTAAAAGTGAAATTTTACAACTTACACAAAAAGAAATACATAAAGATAAATTAAAACATAAACAAAATAAAACAGGAACTCAAAGACAAAATAAAAATAGAAAAAGGTGAAAAATACTTAGTAATGCAAGAAGCTTTTGATGTGTGAAACATCTTTATTTTCAGGATAAACTCTATGAAAAAAATTACCACAAAATTTTCAGAAAATTAAGACAAAACTTAAAAGTAAATAATTATTCTCACAAATATCTCAAAAATTTTCTAATTCTCATATATTAAAATATGTGATCAGAAAATGAAGATAAAATTCAAATTTAAAAATTTTCCATCTAGATCAATATCATATTTTTGATGTTTGAGTCAAACTCTTCCTATTTATTTGACATTGACGTTATCTCTTTTTTTTTTTTTTTTGTAGTTTTAACTGAAAACTATAATATTACATTAAACTTTAATTAGGTTTGAGTTGTTTCACAACAGCTCCTTTTAGATTTAATTAAATTAGAAATTATAATAAAATAAACTCGGGTTACAATTACTACTTGAAAGTAAAATTATAATGAAAATAATTTTTGTTCTAAAAATTATAATCAAAATAAATTTAAACTAACTTTTATTTATTAAAATTAATAAAAAGATAAATTTTCATGTATGCACTCTTCATGATCTTATCTACTTCCTTTTACAACTTCCACCAAAACTAGTCTAATTTCTCAACTTAGAAATAACTATCTTCCTCTAATAAAAAATAAATAAAACCAGTATACGTGTACTTATATTAAACACACAATTAATTAAATTAAAGTTTAAACATAATATATTAAATTAAATTATTACTTTCAAAGACTTTTTCACATTCATCCAAAGACACGTTCAAATAAATCCTTAAAATTAACAATGTAAACAATTTTTATTTATAAAAGTTAAATTTCTTTTATTACATACAATTTTGCGTATATTTTATAATTTATTAATAGTCTATATTTTTTATATATGTTATAAAGAAATGTGTTTATAAATTATTACAATTTTTTATCATTTTTTTCTCCATTTTTCACTTATCTTTTTCTCAATCTAAACAATCTTAATCAAAGTCATTTTTTTCTCCTCCTAAAATCTCAACAAATCCTAACAAGGGATTCAAGTGATTCAACTAAAATCTTGGAATCATGGAGAAGGCAAAAGTGACTCTTCAAGAGTTTTGAAGGTCACTGCAAAAACACTGTGTTTCTATGTCCTCCTCAAAGCAGGGTCATATTATGAGCAGGGGAAGTGAAAGGACATATGACCCAAACTTAGTCACTTTGCAACCAAACAGATTCAATCATATACTTTAATCTTAATATTCAATAATGTTACCACCACTTCCAAAATTCAAAATAAAATAAATATACTTAAAAGGAAAAGTTTGTCAAAAATATTAATCAGATTAGTCATTGTTAATGATAAACTAAGTTATAGAGAAACGTGTACTTACCACGTAATCATATTTTCATGAACGATCACTCTCTCTTAACATCAACCAGAATACCACAAAAGACACAGTTTTAATTTTTTTTTTTTAACGAAAAGATAATGCTTAGTGTCAACCAATGCACGAATACTAACCTATTAAACAATTTCAATACAAATAAAAGATAGTTTTATTGCTTGTTGCTATATACCATCTAATATTCACTGGACCAACTCCTACATTATAGTATTAATATTCGTTGTGACACCAACACTAAAATAAAAGTAATATTAATTAAGATTATAAAAAAATAAAAAGAGAGTATTATTCATTTAAAAAAGAAAAAATGAAATGCTTAATAAAAATTAAAAAGTGTGAATGTTATTTATTTAAATATCTATTTTAAAAGTTATAAGTTATAGGAATATCATTAAGATCCATTTTCCCAAGTTTTAATTAATATTTTTCTTAACTTTAGTAATAAAAATAAGAACGACGAGTTCAAAACCTGTCCGGTGATGTAGGTTTTTAGGTAACATTGACAGGTTAAGCTAGTTTGCATGTTCTAAAATTGAAATGGCGTAAAAATTTTAAACGGCAATCATTCTAAATTGAAGAAAGTGAAAAAAACAAAACAAAATGAAAAGCGATTGTGTTAAAAAAATAATGATAGCCGAAAATAGAACGATTTTATCTAAAATTTATTAAATTCAAGATATTTTTATATATTTAAATAATAAGATTAGATAAATCAACTCATACACATACTTGATTCATATATTTATATTGATCTATGGGATGAACTCCAAACCATTATTTGAGTGGAAACAATTTCATGTAAGTTGATCCTTGCATTGGATGATTAATTCATTCTTATGAAATATATTATGCAAAAATACACATATATTTCCCATAACTAAATAAATAATATATGATATTATAAAACCAAAAAACAAAAAATAACTTGTACTTTTAATTACCTATAGATCCTAGTTGTTTTAAGATAGAGGTGCAAAAACATTAAATTAGGTAAACCACAAATAAAACTTCCCACCACAATAATCTCTCTATAAAAATGGTGTAAATAGAAAGAATATTTATACACAAGTGTTAACCTCATGATTCATGGTCTTGGTTAGGACCATGCAATCATCCCATATCTATTTTTCATCATTCAAAACACTAAACTAGCATTAAAATCCATAAATTTTTCCAACAAATATAAGTTAATTGTCAATACAAACTTGTTAATTCAGCTTAAAAAATAGAGAGCCAGATTGAGTTAGGTTAAAAGAAATTCATCATTCAATTCGAATAAAAGAATTTTGGATTAGGTTAAATGAGAATTTTTTTATTAAATTTAATTCAACCTAATTCACTCTTGATTATGTTGGATTAATTATATCACAGATTTTGAATTATATTTTTCTATAATTTCAATTTCAAAACATTTATTATTATATTTTTAGAATATTTTTAATTATAAATTATATTATTTAATACTTAAAAATAGAATAATTTAATATTTAAAAATACACCATGAGGTAAATTGAATAACAATATTATTATTATTATTATTATTATTATTTAATAATTTTGATAAAAATAATTTTGATAAAAATAATTTGAGTATTGAGTTCACAGACCCGATATCCAATTTATAAGATATTGAGTGAGATTGGATTCGGTCAAATTTAACTCAATTAGGAAAAAATAACTTAATTTATTTGAGTGCGATTAAATTTAGAGTTATCTTATTCAATGATGATCAGAAAGACTTTTTAATACTAATATTCTACGCTAAACAACTAAATTTCGTATAACACTCTTTTTTATCGAACGGAAAGATATTAATGGAAAAAAATATTATAAAGATTAATATGTAGGTCGACTAGAGGATACGAAAAAATAAATTAAACTATCACTTTAATAATTTTAACATTACAATATTTTTTGGTTAAACTTGTTTAAGTTTGTGTAACCTTACAAAACCTACAAAGTTAAGACAAAAAAACTAACTTAAGCTACTATTGATGTTTTAAATTCGTAAAGGCAAATTGTGTTACGGGATTAATAATCCATTTTCGAAAAATCCATGGCCACAAATAACTTACCTAACTTCTTGGTTTTAATACATTCAGAACAAGTATCCAATAGTCGTCAATATGACCTAACAATGGTGGGTTAAAAGCGAAAAAAATTAGAAGCTTTTCCATCTCGAAATGTTAATGAAATGTAAAAGTAATTATACTAGTTTTCTACAAAATATAAGGCAAGTGTTAAATAAAAAATTCATATCTTAAAAATATAAAATATAGTTAATAATTATCGTAAACACAAAAAAAGAATTACATGACGTATAGAAGAATTTAAAACTATGCATGATTAAAAGTTAAACCAACACCACTACCTTGTCGACGGATGTCCTGTTTTCAAGTTTGTCTTTTCTTCAGGAAAAGATTTGCACCTACTTTAACTGTTGAATTTTGCGAATATTCTTATGAATATTAGAATATTATATAGTATATAGCTTAACTGATTATACAATATAATTGCAACATGTAAACGAATTAAGATAATATACACCTTTAGTTGTGCATTTTTAAAAATTTTATACACTTGGATGCAATTTTGTAACTCACCATATCAGTATGAAATATTTACTAATTTTATTAGTAACAAGGTTTCATCGAAAAGATTGATTCGCTTTCTTTGTACTAGAACACATTGGAAACCTAGTTTACTCTTCAAATTTATAGAAATGTTATTTTCTTAATATTTTCATTTTAAACGTATTATTATATTAAATTATAACTTTAGTATGTACATCTCAAACTGATTTATGTGTTAGTCCTTAGAACTTGCATTTCAAATATGGAATGTCACTATCCAAATAAAATATTTTTTACATATATATTATAAAATAAAATAAAAACAACAACATCAAATATTAATACTAAATCTAAAATATTGATGAATAAAGCATAAATATCTTTTGAAATAGCGATGGGAATTAAATCTTTAATGAAAATCACGAGTAATATACTCCAAAAAATTACTTTGTATTTATTTAATTTACACTGTCTATTTTCTTTATCTCTTTATTTCTATCATATTATTATATATTCGTATGTGAATGTGAGGTTTTTTTAACGTGAGGTATTTAATTATGTGTGAACTTGAGGTTTTTTAAATCGTTTAACACAATCTATTATTACTTGAAAAATTGATTATTACATGAAAAAACATAATATTTTGAAAGAGAAGTCTTCAAATTTTTTTTATGTCAAACAATTTTCAATATTTAAAAAAAAAACTTATTAGTTTTTTAAATAAGAGTTTTTTTTAGTATTACACATTACTTTTTATTTAAAAAAAATGTGTTAAAGATTCATCAAAAGTGTATATGATTTTTTATTGTAAATATGACACATAGGTGATATGCTTTTTTTTTGTTTTGAAAATTGTATTGATAACTTAATATATTTCTTTTTTTTTGTAAATTATATTAGTGTTATGTGTGTTATAGATAATTAAGTGTTTTCGCTACTTAGTGTATAATTTCTTAAAGAGCGTTTCGATAAGTGTTTTTTAGTGAAAAATTCACCTCATGTTACATGGATCAATTAGATTTCAGAAAGAATTGAACTAGTATAAAAAATTTTGTGCGTTTTTGTATTTCAATTTTGCTTATTATCTTGAATCTTTTGTTGTTATTGGTGATCATTGATCACTGCACTTAGTTTCTTCTATTATTAACAATTTTAACAAAAATTTTCTTTAAAATTTTTAAAGATATTTTTCAACCAATTGAGAAATATTATGTTTATATAAGATTAGAAAACATGTCTAAAAAATTTAGATAAGACGTGTAAGAAATGTCGAAAAGTTAAACTGGAATTTAATATGTTTTGATCAAGAATTACATTCATTGTAAAAGAATTGTAATTTACTTAGCTCATATAATCTTCATGTACTTGGATACAATAACTATATATAATTATCAAGTAGCTAGATTTAGTTTATGATATTTAATCACTTTATTCTATAATATGTTAAAAGTTTTTTAAATTTTTCTATAAAGAATGTTTTTTTTAAGAGAGTAAATATTTTAATAACATTTTGAACACATTTTTGAAATAATCTAGAATTTTTTTTAAAGAAAAAAATAAACTTCAATATATTTTAAGATAAAGAGTCTCATTTTTACACAACCTTTTTTTTATTTATGTGTGAACTTGAGGATTTTTAAATCGTTTAACACAATTTATTATTACTTGAAAATTTGATTATTACATGAAAAAACATAATATTTTGAAAGAGAAGTCTTCAAATTTTTTTTATGTCAAACAATTTTCAATATTTAAAAAAAAAAACTTACTAGTTTTTTAAATAAGAGTTTTTTTTAGTATTACACATTACTTTTTATTTTAAAAAAAAGTGTTAAAGATTCATCAAAAGTGTATATGATTTTTCATTGTAAATATTACACATATTAGGTGATATGTTTTTTTTTTTTTAAATTGTATTGATAACTTAATATATTTTATTTTTTTTTGTAAATTGTATTAGTGTTATGTGTGTTATAGATAATTAAGTGTTTTCGCTACTTAGTGTATATAGCTTCTTAAAGAGTGTTTTGAGAAGTGTTTTTTAGTGAAAACTTCACCTCATGTTACATGGATCGATTAGATTTCAGAAAAAATTGAACTAGTATAAAATATTTTGTGCGTTCTTGTGTTTTAATTTTGCTTATTATCTTGAATCTTTTGTTATTATTGGTGGTTATTGATCATTGCACTTAGTTTCTTCTATCATCAATAATTTTAACCAAAATTTTCTTTAAAATTTTTAAAGATATTTTTCAACTAATTGAGAAATATTATGTTTATATAAGATTATAAAACATGCCTAAAAAGTTTAGATAAGACGTGTAAGAGATGTCGAAAAGTTAGATTAGAGTTTAAAATGTTTTGACCAATAATTACATTCATTGTAAAGGAATTGTAATTCACTTAGTTCATGTAATTTTAATTACTTTGATACAATAACTATATATAATTATCAAGTAGCTGGATTTAGTTTATGATATTTAATCACTTTATTCTATAATATGTTAAAAGTTCTTTAAAATTTTCTATAAAGAATATTTTTTTTAAGAGAGTAAATATTTTAATAACATTTTGAACACATTCTTGAAATAATCTAGAATTTTTTTTAAGAAAAAAATAAACTTCAATATATTTTAAGATAAAGAGTCTCATTTTTACACAACTTTTTTATTTTATTTTATGCTTTCAAACTTTTCTCTAGTTTCTTTAATTTGTCCGTTTGATCTCTATTTATAAGATAATTCTATTTTTAAGAACTCTTTGAAGTTCTTTCTTCTTATTTATGTTCTCATAAATTTTAAGTTACTATAAAATTGTTAAATTTCTTATATTTTAATATTAAAAAAGACATTACAAACCTTTATAACTCTCAATCTTCTAACCTTTAAAATTTAAGAATGATAATGTGATAAGACAAGTGAGTTTAATTATACTTATTTTCATTTTTCTTAAAAAAAAAATTTAGTCATTCTTATTTTTGATATTTAATGAGTATGAAATTTGTGTATCATAAACATGTTCATACATATAATTAAATATTTTTAAAAAAAAATCACATCCATGAAAGCATTATATTCTTAAGAATTTAATGTTAAAGGATTATTTTTTTCTCTTCAATGTCAAATAACATGGAATAAATTATATTTACATAAATATAAAAAGAAAATTCCAAGATGACAATTCCATCGGTATAAAATAAAAATAAATTATAAAAAAGTAACGACCCGAGTATGAACATACTTATTTCTATATTTGATTTAGAAAGTTAAATATTACATATCCTTATACATTGATTATTTTAAATATTTTCCATTAAAATTCAAGATACTGACAGAAAAAAAAAGTTATTACAGGAAGTAAAATTGATAAGACCAACCTTAAACATAATTTAAATATTTGAATATACGGTGGATAAGAGCCATCACTAAAATACATTAAGAGCCATCACTTAAATATAGGTCAAAATTAAATTGTGATAAATAATTAAAATATATTATTATGTTAACTATACTATTTTTCATTTAGCTTTACAAATTTAATTGAATATTAAATGAATCTTCAGATCAGGAACATGTTTAATTAACATGTAAAGTATGAATATTTAATAAATTATAATAATATATTTAAATTTGTAATTTTTAACAAGATAAGAAACACAAATAAAAATTTAAATGATAGAGAAATAAAAGTAAAATTTAATATATCAATAAAGAATAAAAATATACATAATTTTTTAGGATGAAATAATATTTTGTCAATAATAAACAAGATGGTCAAAATACAAAAAGAAATTAAGAACATAAAATTAATACTTTAAGATATTAAGTAAACAAAAATTATAAAAGAAAGAGACATATTCTATGAATTAAAATTGTGATATATTTTAATCATACAATTAGAACTAGTAGTTTACATGTCAAGTCGTGTGATTGCAATATTGCGTTTAACTTTGTTTATAATAGAGTGAACTAAACAATTATATACAACCATTAAGAACTTAAAATTGATAAAAAAAATATTTGTGAGAAACTAAACTCGTAAAAGAATGATTGAAAACTGAAGCCAATAAACGAACTTCTTAAATAGATAAAACATATTTTATTTAAAATTTTACACTCACGTCAAATTCACACTTTAATAACGTCAATGTAATTGTGATACCGTCACTCAATAGCGATCTCTAATAACAAAACCTAAAATATTTACGACAAAATTTGAAGGACTAAAATCAGTAAAATATTTGTTTCAGAGTAAAAAAATATCTAAAAATTTAGAGAGTAAAAAAGTATTTTATCCTAAAAATTAAAAGTAAGAATAAAAACACATTGCTTTTACAAAAATTATAATAGAAAAAAATATACGTTGACCTTTTTTTACATGTAAAATTTGAAAATTTATGATGAAGTGTAGTGTCTTACATGGTAAAGTTACCAGAAAATAATGGTTGACTGGTAAAATGAGTAAATAAAATTTGCTAACTAATGCCCTAAAAATCCCAATTTAAAAAAAAATATGTATTATAAATTATGAAAAACACATCAAAATTCATAAAATGAAAAAAAAATCACTTTTAATTCATTAATCAGTATTCTTAATTATATTTATTTTAAAAGGAGAGAGGCTTCATTAAATATAATTAAACAAGTTTTGAATAAAGAGTAGTAAAATTAAAGAACATTTATCAGCCACAAGATTTGGGATGCTGTCATGGTTTTTGGACGCACTATAACTCAACCGCCATTCCCACTGAATGGTTAATCCCAACTTCTCTTTCTAATCTATTCTCTTACTATTAGAAGCAAGACAAATAAATAATATTCAATATCGGATTAAATAAGTTTTAGTTACTGATTAATATATAATAAAAAATTATGAAATTAAGTGTTTTTTTAAGCCTTAAACGTGTAACTAAAAAAAAAAAAAAAGTAAATCCACCGTCATATTGATCTTTAAATTCGCACAACTGCACGTGGTTCTTGGTTTTTCATCTACCGAAACAATGGAGATTGTGAAGCTCTGGTGGATAACGTGGTTTCTCTGAGTGTTGCTATTACTCAAACAACGACTTTAACAGAGAGAGAGGGAGAGAGAGGGGTGAATGGCGGTGGAGTACACATGCTGCACATCGGAGTTCTTCGTTCACATACTCATCATCGTGCTGCTGGTGCTGTTCGCGGGCCTCATGTCGGGCCTCACGTTGGGCCTCATGTCCCTCAGCCTTGTTGATCTCGAGGTCCTCGCTAAGTCTGGCACTCCTCAAGATCGTAAGCACGCTGGTATGTATCATATTGCCAACTAATTTCTTCATCTCTCTCTCTTCTTCCTAATTTCACTAATCGTCGCACACGTGTTTCAAGCTCAAGAACACGTGCACCGAGTCACTGAATTTGTTCAAGGAATCGCGCAGGAGGAAATTTGCATCGGATTTTGTTTGCGGAAACTTTCTGTTATTGTTTTAACTGTAATAAAAAGACAGACAAATTTGTTTCCGTTTTCTTTCTTGTGCTGAATTTGTTTACAGTTGAAAATTGTCTGTCTAGGTAACTAACTCCCTGTAAAGGTTCATTTGGTCGCATGAGTTACAATTATAAACGAGAAATTAAAGAATTTAAGTGCAGTTGTTGATTAATCCCGTTCTAGAGATATTTGCGAGCGTGGTTTCCTTTGTACTGTCTTGATATTGTAGAAACTGCGAACAGATGATACCATTACAGTCTTGTTCCAGTTGAGGAAGTTGTAAAATTGCAGCTGAAATCGCGGTGACATGTTTTAAAACCTAATTTGGGAGTTTTTGAGTGAGGTCTGATAAGATAAATTTCTTTACAAGGAATTTCAGCAGAAAAAAAAATATAAAAAGTGAGTTGAGTGAGGTAAGATTAGTTTATAAGAATCTCTTTGTATAATTTCTCTACATTTTTATTTTTGATTTAGCTTACATATAAGTTAATTTTAATTTGGAAGAATTTTGGTTTTTTTTTTCTTTAATTCCTTAAGTCCTTGTGAAGAAAATTTTCTAGATATATCCTAACAATAAAATCATAAGGCACGTTATCTAGATTTCAAGGATAAAGGAAATCGTTAATGTTTCCATTAATGAAGGGACTTTTGGCATGGTAGAAACGGGAAGAACGTGATTACTTGATTTTTTTCTGTTTTGGAAACTGCGCAGTTATCTAATGATCCTCTACTTGTTTGAATTGGCGTTTTGTTTCTGTAATTACAGCGAAGATATTACCAGTTGTCAAAAACCAACATTTATTGCTTTGTACACTGTTAATTTGCAATGCTGCAGCCATGGAGGTACAACTGCAGTCGTATACTGGTCTCTATATTTGTCACAAGGATTTCATATTATAAATTGTTGTTGTTCTTGTTTTTTCAGGCACTTCCTATTTTTCTCGATAGTCTTGTTACGGCGTGGGGTGCTATCCTTATTTCGGTGACCTTAATTCTTTTGTTCGGTGAGGTAAGAACGTTCTGTAACTATATGTTTTAAAAGTAGAATACATGCACGTAACAGATTAAACGCCTATTTGTTTAGAGGTTGGAACAATACAGGAATAAATAAAAATCTGGTTGCGAAGAATCCGATTTGCTTGATTTTCATTTTTTCCATCTGTAGAAGACATATTCTGTCCACTAAAACCAAATCTAGTTGAAACAGTAGTAGTTTTTCATTCCTCTATCAGTATGTAGCGAATATAATTTTAATCTTTATAATAAAACACAGACATAGTGTGTGTGTGTGTGTGTATATATATATATTAAATTTAATATGTATTTCAGTAAGTTTATTACTAAAACTGGCTTTGCTTTATCTGTTCATACAAAAACAATAGTTCTAAACTCACTTTTTCCAAACACTAATATGTTCTTTCAAGAGTAATTATTTTTGGCACTAACTCTTTCAAAATTAACTCTACCAAAGCTTATAACAAACATACTCTAAAAACATGTCTCGTCCTTTTCACTTTGATCTTAGAGGGTGGTACAGGTACATTCCTTTTGACATAGTGATAGAGAACTAAAAAGGGGACATCAGGCTACATTGAAATGATGCTAATAGATCCAATTTGACTTAAGTCATGATTTATCTATAAGTAAATTAAGTTCAATCATTAGAAGTAGTTAAGTTTGTTTATTTACGGATAACCTTAGTAGGGTCCTGCTGTATGGTGGTTCTAACCCTTTGGATTGATGCATGTGTTGTAGATATTTATTTTTGTAATATTTGATAGAATATATTAACTTTCAATCTGTGGAAGTGCTCTGATGTATGTCTACTCGTGTGAAGATTATACCCCAATCAGTTTGTTCTCGATATGGTTTGGCTATTGGTGCATCGGTGGCTCCCTTTGTCCGGGTGCTTGTATGTGTGTGCTTTCCGGTTGCCTTTCCAATTAGTAAGGTGACAAAATTTGCAGAATTTTTATTATTTCTATTTGAGTAAACATGCAGCAAATTTAATTTGTTTTGTCCTTATTTCCATTTCCTTATTGGGTTTTCTTGCATTTATATGGTTTTGCAGTTGTTGGACTGTTTGCTAGGACATCGACACGAGGCCTTATTCCGTAGAGCTGAGTTGAAGACACTTGTAGATTTGCATGGTAATGAGGTCTGTATCAGAGCAATAAAGGTCTCTTTAGTGTTCTTGTTTTAATTTGGTCTGTAGTTGAGCCGAATCTGAGTTATGTGTTTCATAAGTATGCTTCTCTTCTCTACCGTTTCTTTTTCAATCAAAATATGTAATTTGTGTGAACTGTCATCAAGGGCTATCTTATCTACTTTTCTGGTTATTTGGAATCCTGCGGTTTAACATTCATGCTTTTTGTGTGTTTGCTGATGCTGTTCAATTGTATTAGGCTGGAAAAGGTGGGGAACTGACACATGATGAAACAACTATCATTGCTGGGGCGCTTGAACTCAGTGAGAAGACAGCCAGTGATGCCATGACTCCTATCGATGAAACATTTGCTGTTGATATTAATTCAAAGCTTGATAGGTAAGGTGTATTCTACAATTTATGAACTAGAGGTAGCTTTTGTATTTTGTCCAAATTTTGTTCAAATAATTAAATGCCTAATACTATGTAGGGAACTGATGAATGAAATATTGGAGAAAGGGCATAGCAGAGTCCCAGTCTTCTATGAGCAGCCTACAAACATTATAGGACTTATACTGGTAAAGTGTTTTATTTTTTCTTCTTTAAACCATAATGTTGAACATCCTTTTCTCATTAGAATTAGATGAAGTACTTTGAAAGCCACATACTGAGGATTATTACAAAAGTTTATTGATCTTGACTGTTTGATCAAAGCTATCTATCCAAACCTAAGAGATCCTCAGGAATCACTTTTTTGAAATTTTACCTTTTGCTCATGAACTCGAGGGGAAACGCAATACCATCATTTGGGTATTGAGCATTTACTTGATAAGAACTGAATTATTTTGCAATTGACAGTTGTAACCTCGAAAATGAGAATGTAGCCTATTTTCTAACGTAGTATCCCCAGAGCATCTAATTTGTTTCTGTAGTTACATTTGTTTCATCTGATTCATTCGTGGTTCAATTGTCCAAAATGAATGGCAGTGACAATGAATGCCAGTGGAGGAATGAAAAACATGTTAGTTTGGGTATTTGAGATTTGAGATGCGCAATAAAATACACTTCTATGGTTTCACTTAATATGAAAACAAGCTCAGCACTTAATTTATCTGTTACAAGGTAGCATTCATAAGGTCATGTGATATGTGGGTTATTCATGAGTTAATCGTGTAAGGCAACTATCAGTTGTAGTGCTTGCTGCCCATTGGTTATGAAACAAGCTTAGTACTTCATTGGGTGGTAAACTGTTAGCTTAAGTGTTGCATGTTAAATTTGATGTAATGAATGAGAGGCTATGTGTCACTTTTTAAGCCTGACTACTTAGCAAAATGCCAGAGGTTCATCTGGTGACAATTCTGTAACACATAAACGTACAGGGGGGATCGAAACATCAGCGATCTCAGTCACTTTTTGTGTGGTTTACAAGACATTATTAGTTCTAACTCAGTTGTGATATTGGTGGTGGGTATCTCCTCAACAGAATTGATATTCATTGAGGTTGATGCTTCCTGCACTGTTAATATGAATTCCAGCTGCTGCGAGATTTTTTTTTTTTTTTCTTTGATTTTGTTCTTTGCTTTTTATCAGTAAACTTTGTATGATGAGATTATGATTCCTTTGCATTATAATCTTTTTTTCTACATACATTTTTCTATTGCTTGCTCAATTGATGTTTTCTCAATCCTTTATTTTTGTGATTGTATACATATAGTGCCTTTTGTTTTCTGAATGCATGCTCCTTAATTTTAGGTGAAGAATTTATTGACTGTTCATCCAGAAGATGAAGCATCCGTGAAGAGTGTGACTATACGCAGGATTCCAAGGTAATCTTATATATGTTTTACCAGTTTAATGGACGAAGACACATTGGTTTTATATTGTGCTTAATTACGTGACCTTACATATATTGACAGGGTTCCAGAAAGTATGCCACTTTATGACATTTTAAATGAATTCCAGAAAGGCCATAGCCACATGGCTGTTGTTGTGAGACGTTGTGACAAGATAACGCAACAATCTTCCCAAAATAATGCAAACGGTAAAATCACGATATGAACAGTTTAAAAATTTGAAACTGAATTTTTCTTTCTTAACAAATACTGTGTGCCTCACGACTCTGAAATAGACTCGGTGAGAGATGTGAAGGTGGATATTGATGGTGAAAAGCCTCCCAAGGAGAAAACTTTGAAACACAAGGTGCCACTCCATAAGTGGAAAAGCTTCCCAAACACAAACATGTCAAATAGGGGTGGTTCTCGGAGCAGAAAATGGTCAAAAAATATGTACTCGGATATTTTGGAGATAGATGGAACTCCCCTTCCTAAGCTCCCTGAAGAAGAAGAAGCTGTTGGAATTATTACAATGGAAGATGTTATTGAAGAACTTCTACAGGTGTTGAACTACTAATGATCATTCTGAACAATTTTGTTCCCTCATGAAACATGGTAGATAAAATAAATGACTAATATATTTACTGGTGTGAAAATTTCTGTGCAGGAGGAGATCTTTGATGAGACAGATCATCATTTTGAAGACTCGTGACAGTGGCTTTTTCCATAAAACCATGTTCATATTCTTGTTTGGATCTTATAGATTTTAACTAGATAATTCGGTTTAGGGTGAGAGCTGCAGTATAGAGAAGTGAGTGGTGATTGGAACGTGTAAGCCATTATCGTGGACGAAATGTTGGGACCAGACAGCTGTTAATACACCTTTTGCGACGTGCGTGCTGCGTGTCTTTATCGCATGAATCATGCCAGCAAATCATGGTATGTTTTTGTGTGAATGTGTGTTTTCCTTTTTTTTTTTTTTGATTAATTGATAGCCACTTGTATGGGTTGCATGTCCATTACGTAAGAGTATTGGCATTTAGTATGCACAGGATTCCCCATGAATTTTATGAGAGAAATTGTGTAACTATTTTATACTGTACAATAATAAGGATAATCTCAGCACTACACTTGACGCCCAAGTTAATTTAAAATCAATCTTATTATTGCCACCTCAATACTTCACTTGAAAAATATTCTCTAGCTATTCGGAAATTAACAATTCAGAATATGTACTTCAAGGTAGTAATAATATCTTTTTGTTTAAGTGTTTTAGTTCACTTAGACATTAAAGACATGTTTTGGGTTTAGAAACGTGTTTGATTTTGTTTTGATCTAAATTTACCTTACATTGTCCTAGCTTTAGCCCAAGCGAGGCTAGTCTGAGATGGACTCGGTCAATTGTTGGCTTGATTAAAATAATTTAATATTTTTACTGAATTTACTTATTAAATTAGGTGGGATTGTTTTTTTTTAGTTCTTCTGATCAATTGCCGTACTTTGGGGTTTGAGTTTAATTAAATATGAAAGCGAGTCAAAGATTCTGACAATTGATTCTTTTGGACAGTCAGTAAATTAATAGTGAGATTTTAAATATTAACATTTAAAAAATCAGTCAGTGAGCTAGTCTATTCACCAGGGACCAGTAAAACAAGGGATCTTTTCATTTCATTTTCTACTTAATTTTACTCTAATAATTTATTTATTTTATATTTAAACAAACATTATTTAGAAATTGACCCACGCTAGTTACTAGAAGACCCCACGATCTCCAAGGATATGTTTAGTGAAATATGGGAAAAGCTTTTTAAATATTTGTCCAAGAGAATTACGAGGAATTTTGGGTTTTTCTTTTTTGGATAACTACTTTTGCAAAAAGAACAATGATTGGTTTGAAAGGATTATGTGATTTTAAAGAGAAACTTTATACAATTTCATCAATCATTTAACAACTTAATCTTTAAGGATGATATAATTATTATAAAATAAGTTTTTGTATTTATAAAGAGAGAAATAAAAAAGTAAATAATATTTATCAAGTGTAAAAATTTATTAGATATTAAAATATCACCTTCTTTATGTTACATAGCTCAATACTAAATGAAATGGGTAGGAAGCATGAGTTACTAACTGGTTATTTATAGCTAGCTTTAGATATGTTGTCTGTAGCTATTGGTATCCTATCCATTGGTTCTACCAACACCAGAAATCTGCAAGTCTGGTGTCACCAACATTGTGGCGGATGCACTTTCTCACGCACATGGTTGAGGTGCAATATGATATGTCATATAAAATATTAAACTTCTCAAGGAACTTGAGCTTCCATACCTTTTTACAAATAAGATGGTGTTAGAAGTGTGGTTAAGAATTTATTTATAAGTTGAGGTTGTTTTGTAAATGCCTTAAAAGTTTCCCTTCCAAACCATAATGTCATCTCCAAAAGGGTTTCAAATATTATTTATTATTGATGATATTAAGATGTGTTTTAATAGTTAGGTATGAAGTCAATCAAGATTGTAGTTTTATTGTTTCATTAGATCCTTTATACTTAATTGAGAGTTTACAACATGAACGTACGAGACTTCATAATAAAGTTCATATGTGCTAAGTTAATTCGTATATTAAAAATTGGATTGACCTATATTTAGTATGAGTTCTAAACAAGCAATGACATAGTGTATAACCTTAAAAATTGTTTTTAGACATATGAATCACCATTATTTTTTGCATTTAGAATATTATCATCATGAAGATACTTATAGGTTAAGACATGTCACAACTTTTGGATAGATTGAAAAAATTCTATATTAGTTTTTCAATGAGAAATAATAATTAATATAGACATATATAATGTTTAATCCACTAATATGCTTGAGTTTTATTAGTTTTTCCCAACCTACTTTTTTATTGCTTTATTAATCATATAGATCTACAACATTAAATTTTTATATTGACCACCATTGTTAAGAAACTTAAAAAGACTACACGATTACATATAGGCAAAAACTAAGTTTGTAAGACAAATACTATTACCTTATTTAAGAGTTTGTTAAATGTTATTTTATGTCCATTGTCTTTTTGTATTTTTTAAATTATGTTTTAAAAGTCTAAGCTTGCTACTTTATGTTTTTAAAAGGATTTATTTTGGTCCATTTAATGGTTTAACATTAAAATTCTTATTTATGGTTTACATTTTTTCTGTTCCATTTTTTTTGTTGGTTGTTTACATTCAACTCTTTTATTACAAAAAAAAAAACACTTATATTTTTTGTCATTACATGAGAAAATGGATATTCACCTCAGTTATAGCAATGACATTTGCCACTTTAATAAATTGTTTGGGAGAGATGGGTTTAGAAAAGAAGAGCCCAACGACTAGAAAAATTGTGGGATGAGTCTAACATGTGTTTTGATACTTATACTCCATTGTTAAGAGTTAGAACCTTTCATCCATTATTGACATGCATACGATTCCAGCAGACTTCATGTAGAATACCCTTCAATGCATCACCAACCTTAATTAAAGAAATTGGGACCAAAGACTGAATCACTTACTTCTCTCATCACATTTACCATACAGAAAGGGTAAAGCATGCATACTTACTTATATGCATGCATGCACCTGTCAGGAATGGTCACTCTTATATATTGTTGACTTATTCCTATAAAAGAACACTAAGATAAGGTTATGGAAGTCTACATTCAATCACAAATCTCATCATGCAATGTATATTCAAAACATCAACACTTATCTCGAATACCACGTGCAGTGGTGGGACCCAGCAACAATGCAGTTGAAGGAAAAAAGTTCTCATACACTCGTTACACTGCTGAGCTAAAAAAACTACCTTTCACAGTAAGGGTTAAGAACAAGAGAAATACCTCTCATGTTGTTTCTTTTATTGACAATCAATGTAGAGAATACCTATGACGATAATTCTCATTTTTTTGTTATTAAAATTAAGAAAATGACAAAATAATTTCTAAATTTAACCCTTCTTGCATTTTATTATTTAAAAAATAGAAATATGTGAAAATATTATAATTTAAATTATTTACAAATTAAGTTTCAATTATTAATTAGAATGAAATAATTTAAAACAGTAATAATTGTTTTAGTTTGTCCAGTTAAAAATATTAATTAACACATTAAAGATTTAAAATATCTTTATGGGTGGGTTTTGAGAAAAATCTTAACCACAAGATCTATTATTGTTTATAAGATAGATTTAACACTAAAGGGAAATATAAGATCTCCACCATGGAGAATTTTCTTTTTCTACAAGAACTTTGAAGGCTCCAAAATGAAAAAAAGAAAAAAGAATTATTTTGAGTTTTTTTTTTTCTAACAAAAATCATTATGGTACCTATAAAAAATTAATTAAGATCTTAAAATTGAAATTGACCATTTAAACAAAATTAAATTAAATGTTATATCCTCCTAATATGGATAGACATACCAAAAGCTAGTATAAGATCCCAAATAAAATCTTGCAACTTAAAAATTGTTTATACCATTAAATGTTATAAAAAATAAAAAAAAGAGTACAGGGACAAGTAAAGATTTGTAAATATTAAAAAAATAAAAATAAAAGACAAGTAAAGATTTTCTGACTTGTTTTTTGATAAGATAGTTCAGGACTTTTAGTTCACCTAATCTTAACAGATTAATCAGTCACATCTCATTTTTTTTAACCCATGAAACACATGAAAAATGATCACATTAAATAGAAGAACACAATAATTAACATAAGATTGTCTCAATGTAAGATTAATTTCTTTATTAACAAACACGTTTCAATAAAAGTATTAAAGACAAATATTTTTTTCATTATTACTCTTAGTTATAAAATCAATATTCTTTATTTATCTTGGTTAAAGTAATTAAGTAGATTTTCATAACCAAATCCTTGATAGAAATGTTTATAAGAAAAAAGGGATTTAGGTGGCATGAAGACTTTCTATACTTATAAAAAGATAAAAAAAATAAAAATAACTAGGCTCACTAAGTTTAAAAGCTCTCTATACATAAAAATAAATTTATAGAAAAAAAGATAATTGCTTGAAGAATGATAAGCTTGTAATAATGAATATATTCTTTATAATTTTTATGTATTATTCTTTCTCTTTTAATATGAATGACTTTGCTAAATTGTTGTCTCAATAAACTTTTCTATTTCATCTTCTCTTTTATTGAAAATGCATAATACATTATTGTTTTAAATTAAATGCAGTGTGAGTTGAATTTAAAAATTAAATTATATATTGCATAAAGCTTCTTCACTAATTATTCCATTTGCTTATCTTTTCTCTCGTTTGGAGTGTGACAAATTTTATCGTCATCTCTTATAATAAACTCTAAATTTGCATTTGCAATTCAACATTCTAATTAAATTTTACACTCATTTATCATAAGTGTTTAAAATTCAGTTTAAATTGGTTATATTATTGACATTTAACTTACAACTAAAGTATAATAGAATATGTTTTAGTATTTTAAAAATATCTAAAAGTTCAATTTTAATCATTTTATAAACTATATAATTAAGAGAAAAAGAACTAAAGGATTTTAAAATTAAGAGAATAGAATAAACAGAATTTATTGGAGAAATTAAAACTGAGTTTTAAAAGGTCAAAATAAATAAAAAAACATGTTTTAGAAATTATAACTTAATAAAGTTTTCTAAATTTAAGTATAAATAATTCACACAATTATTATAGAACTATGATAGTTCATAGGAAGGAGTCCTATTCCCCCAAGGCATGCTTTTGTTTAATGATAAACATCACACCACGTTTTAAAACTCACAAAATTAAGACAATTTAAAATTTATTTTTGAACTTGAGAATTATTGTTTTTATAGGGTTCATAGCAGAAGCAGCATACACTCATTAGGCAGACACGGAACGCCGCAGCTCTGTAGTTTTGATCAACCCATCCTCTCCACTTCAATTCAACAATGTCTATAACCCATAACCTTGCTACTTCACTCTCTTCTACTTCTTCTGCTTTTTTAGCTCCCTCTTCCTTCAATTCCAGGTATTTACTTTCACTTGAGCTCACTTTGTTCCTTTTTGTCACTTTTGTTCCCAAGAAAGATTGGATCCTACCCACAAATGATTTCTTTTTTTTTTTGGGTTGATTCAAAATTGCATCTTTCTTCACTTTATGATTAAAAGTGTTGACTTTTATTTATGGGGGTTCATTTGGCTGCTGCAGGGGACATGTTTCATTGCCTGTGAAGAGCGTGGGCATTTGCAAATGCGTTGCGACACCCGAGGCTGAGACTGGTATCTTAAAACCTTCTCTCTTGTATTTAGGAATCGAAAATGATGCATGGATGTGGCCATACTAGTTGACACTTAGTGAGAGAACGAGAGAGGTATGGAGCAATGATTGGTGTTAACGGAGTAATGTTGATGTGGAAGTGTCCACATATTTCCCTTTATTTTTTCTTGTGATTAGGCAATGCTATAATGGGGTGCATGCCTCTGTTGAGTGGTTTCTTTTTACAATGCTGTAGTTGACAAGTTTGTGAAATCAAATTCTGGTTGGCCATTTCCTGGCATTTAGTCGTATAATATTGTCTATGTTGGAAGGGTTGTTAAAGTGGTATAGTTTTGAAAAGAGCATACTAGCTGGTGTGTTGACTAAATATTAAAGATGCGATTCAGTGAATATGTCTTCCTTTTTTCGCTTTGAAGGTTACAAGACAAGGGTCACTCGCAATCCAAATATGGGAAAACTTCAAGCTGGCTATCTATTTCCTGAGGTATGCAATGCTACTGGACCTTTCTGGTTTTGTTATAGTTCTTCCTCAGTTATGTCATTTAGGAGCCAAGCACTTGGTTTGATGATCACTCGGTGTATAGTTGTTTTCATTCACTATGCATGCTTACCCCGGATGCTATGTTTTGCAATTAGAATTGTACTTCAAATATTTGTTTCTAATCCCGCTCAGAGGGAAATACCTTTTGTACCTAGAAACTGGAATAGTGTCAACGCCCTACTAGTCCAAACATGCGTTTGTTTAAGTAGGTTGGATTTGTATTATGCAGGTTCCCATAATTGAATTATCAAGATGAAGGATTGCATGTCTTTTATAGTACGAGTAAATTAATGATAACTTTTGAACATTTTAACCACTGCATTTTTCATAATCAACCTCCACTTTTATCTTTTCTCAAAAAGTAAAGTCATTTATATTGCAGCAGAACTGATGTTCTTTTGGAGACATGCATGTAACCCTAACAATATATGCCTTTGGCCAGCGTCTGTTTAATTGAAGGAAAGACTGATTAATTGTGTGAAATGAGATGTCGTAGCTGTTTGCTCTTGAAATTTGCTTGTGTTATCTACCTCAGAAACGGTTAAATAAGGGAGACTTAGAAAAATATGTACTATATTCATTCTTCTGTTTTATTTGTATACAATTATGTATTGATTAATGAATTTGTATATCTTTCTCTCGCTCTCTTTCACACACCCAAACATAGAGATTTATTCTTTAAACAGTGTAACTAACTATTTTTCTGCCTTTCATGTCATTGAACACAGATTGCTAGAAGAAGGTCTGCGCACTTGCTAAAGTACCCTGATGCTAAAGTTATAAGTCTTGGAATTGGTGACACTACTGAACCTATTCCTGATGTCATAACTGATGCAATGTCAAAGGTAGAACCTTGGTGTGAACAAAGCTTATACATCTTTAATGTTAGGACATTGGACATTTGACACTTTTTCTTAAGTAATTACCATTTTCCCTTTAGAGATTGGGGCTCTATGATTAATGATGAATTTTATTATAGTACCATGTGTCATATTTTTTTAAGTAGCTTTGATTTCGTCATCTTTATAATTCCTTTCGTGTCTAATTGCATTTGTTTCAGTTTATCTTTTCTATATCATAAATAATGAATATTTTGTAGGTATATGTTTTTTTAATGGTAGAAGTGTTAATTATGTTACTTTACTAAATCAATTAAATAATACATATGTGTGCTTCACCTATTTCCTTTTAAATACTTGAAAATTTGTAATTTCTCATTTGTTCAGAGATCACAAGCATTGTCAACTATTGAAGGATATAGTGGGTATGGAGCTGAACAAGGCGAAAAGGTATGTTGCTTTGACATCTTCAGGAGGTTTTTTCCATTTTCCATTTTGGGTCCTTCCATGGTTTACTTTTTTCCGAACTCATTAGATTGAAGGCCGGTTATACAATTTTCCACCCTTGTTAATGGTTTCTAGACCTACCTGTCATTTTTTTTGGGTTTATGATTACTGTATGGTATCAATTCTACATGTGGATTCCTTTCTTTGCTTGGTCCTTGAAGTATTTCAGGAAGAAAAATTGATATTTTCATCTTATGTGTGCCCATTGTGCACTATATCTTCATGAAGTTTTACTGGAAGAAGTCGTGCCTTGAGCCTTGTAATAAAATTTTGGGTCAGAAATTTGGCTACATTGGCCATGTTTTGAGGATGGATTGTTATAACCTTGTATGTCGTGTAGTGTACCATAATACCATTCATTATTTTATGTTCTGCTCTTTTAATTTATATGTTATCTTTTGAAAGCTCTGAGAATTGGAATGACAAGAAAACACCGTCTTTGTGATTATATATAATGTAAAATGTTTTCTCTGTACTGAGGGCTGCGAGGTGTCTAATTCAACCCTTTCTATTGATGTTAATGTTTACCCTTGGGGGAATTTGATTAGATTAAGACATCTCTAATCTATGCAGCCATTAAGAAGTGCAATTGCTTCAACGTTTTACAGCGATCTTGGCATAGAAGAGGATGATATATTTGTCTCAGATGGCGCAAAGTGTGATATATCTCGTCTCCAGGTTCATTTGTCTTTTTTTTTGTTTGTTTTAATTTGTTTAAATGTACGATATCCTTCTTAAATCATCTTTTCTTCCTATCTTGCTCTTTACCTGGACCGCATATTCTGATTCAAGTTAAAATATTCTCCTCTGTGGGGATTAGGGTGGGGGTTGGCATGTTAATTGGGTATATTCTACAATTAATAACTAAACAGCTTCTATTTTCATTTTGTGACAGATTGTCTTCGGGTCAAATGTAAAAATGGCTGTGCAAGACCCTTCATACCCGGTAATTCATATTTATGTGATTGGTTAAAACCATTATCTCATGTGTTGCTTAGCACTCATTTATGCTTCAATATGCCAAAATGGTGACTTAGGCTTTGTTCCTATTGTTACATCTCATTTCCGTCTGTGTCATGAAGGATCAAGCAGTTTCTTCATTTTGCTCTTATCAAATAGGAGGACTTGGAAGAATGATTTTATTTTTTCTAGAAATGCTTTTCAATGTAGTTACCAGACCTTGAATAAGAAATTTGTCTATTAGGAAAAAAAGGACACCCAAACATATGTAGACATGTAGAAAACACCAATTAATGTCTTTGATTAATTTGATTCATATTTTTCTTCATTTTGAAATGATGAACATATATAATTAACTATCTTACTATACTGGAAGTTGTTTTCCGTCTATCTGATAAAGAGATGATAGCTAGTTCTTTGATAGTTCGCTGGAATGAGAAGATTGTAACTCAGGCTTTTGCTACACAAATTTTGGAAGAGCGAGAATAACCTTTACGTGACTGCATATCTAAGTAATTATGATTATTATGCACTTATGAGAGCTTTTGACCTTTATTCTTTTTCTTTTGGAATATTTGATAATTACTAGATTTTTACAAGTAACAATAAATAAAGTTGCAAGGAATTGGCGTTTTGTTCATGTGGGCTTATTTATTATTAGCTCATGTTTAGTAACTGATTATTTTTGATAAATGATCCTTTTTTTCAAAATCCTCTTTCAGGAAGCTGGTAAGGAGAAGTGACAATTTCTATAAAATAAGCTGAGCTAAATATGTCTGTGTTGAAACTTTGGTTGAAAAATGTTTGTAGACATTCAGTTTACTAGTTGGAATTATGCAACACTACATTGAATTCTTTTGAAAATGAATTAGATGTATAATTATGAATGAAAAAAATATATAGAAAATAGGGAAGTGAAGGAACACCAGTTTTATTCTGTTCAAATTTCTAGCTTTTTGTCTTGTATCTGTTCTCTGTAAATAGTGGAACATTTATTTACAGGCCTATGTAGACTCAAGTGTAATTATGGGCCAGACTGGCCTCTACCAGAAGGATGTTGAGAAATTTGGAAACATTGAATACATGAGGTGTAATCCGGAAAATGGTTTCTTCCCTGATTTATCTTCAATTTCTCGACCAGACATCATCTTTTTCTGTTCGCCAAACAATCCTACTGGTGCTGCAGCAACAAGGGAACAGATGACCCAACTAGTTCAGTATGCCAAGGACAACGGTACTATAGTAATCCATGATTCAGCTTATGCAATGTATATTTCCGGTGACAACCCACGTTCCATCTTTGAAATTCCTGGAGCCGATGAGGTTAGTCTGTCACTGATAATTTGATGTTTAAAGATGGTCTTTATGTGCACTTTTTAACAATGATTATGATCTGTAGCGTTTACCAAGGGGATTGCTGGTCAAGTTTTTTTATATATAAAAAATAAAATTTGTAAATCAACAATAAATCTTCTTTTTATATCTCAATGAATAATAGCATGGATTTCTGTTGCATATCAATATCCATAACATCTTACTGACAATTGCAGGTTGCCATTGAGACTTCATCATTCAGCAAGTATGCTGGGTTCACTGGAGTCCGATTAGGTTGGACTGTGATTCCAAAGAAGTTGCTGTTTTCTGATGGATTTCCTGTTGCCAGGGACTTCAACCGTATTGTATGCACTTGTTTCAATGGTGCATCAAATATTTCCCAAGCAGGTGGTCTGGCTTGCCTTTCACCAGAAGGTCTTAAGGTCAGTTATTTTGTTTTGCTACAAACTTTCTAAAACAGTCAAAATTGGTGTGCATTATTGTTTAAAGGGACCTATCTTCATCCTGCTCCCTTCTCCCATCATCAGTGCCAACATCTCATGCTCCTTTGATGCTTCTCAGCTCCTATTATTATTTGTGGCTAAGGTGGTTCTCTTTAATTAATGCATTTTTTAAAGAAGTTACATAATAGGCTTGCCTTTTGCATTTGAATGCAGGCTATGAGAGATGTTATTGGATTCTACAAAGAAAATACCAACATAATTGTGGAGACATTTGATTCTCTTGGGTTTAAAGTGTACGGAGGAAAAGATGCACCATATGTGTGGGTTCATTTCCCTGGGCGAAGCTCATGGGATGTATTTGCTGAGATTCTTGAGAAGACTCATGTGGTTACAACTCCTGGTAGTGGTTTTGGACCCGGTGGTGAAGGTTTTGTGAGGGTTAGTGCCTTTGGTCACAGGGAAAACGTCTTGGAGGCATGCAGAAGGTTCAAGCAGCTATACAAGTGAATTTAGAATATCGCTTTTGGTTTCAAAAGTTGTAATCTCTTGGACTGAAGCTAGGCCTGTCTTTAAATAATTTGTTTTCCTTCGAATTTAGATTAACATGTAGAGACAGTGTTTTACAATTGAGACCATGTATTTTGTTACTGTTTTCCTATGTCTTTCCGTAGCACTTTTTTTGGAAGGTGTTAGAGTTCTGTTTCTATGAAAGATCTCAAACTCAACCAATTTTAACTCGGATAGATGATTTTCCGTTAGAAGGGTTGCAAGTCTCAGCTCTTTGGTGTTCTTTTCTTAGTACACTGTAGTTTTAGGCCCAAAGTTCATTTCTGTTAATTTTTGTCAAAATTCATATGCAACTATTGCATCTGATTAACCCACCTACGGCTTTACTGCTTTTTCTACTGTAACTCCACAATTTCTTGGAGCACACCTATAATTTTCAAAATAATTATTTTACGCTTCTTTAAAGTGATTTTCAAATTATTCTGTTTCGAAAATTTCCTGTAGCACGTTTTTAGAAATTTTCTGAACGGGTTTCCTCGAACATGATTTTTAAGAAAAGATTTTCAAAATGTATGAAATGAATTATGGAATGAATTTTATGGAACAAACTTTTTAGAACGTATAAAGTATGTTTTAGAATGTGTTTTCCGGAATGGGTTTTTTAGAATAAGTTTTTTTTACAATGTGTTCTCTCTCTTCTTCCTTTACAGTGTTTTCACTCCTTTTACAGTAGTGATGGCGTGGTAGCGGCAACAGTAGTGTAATGCAGTGAGGGTGGGGTATTTAGTCTTTTTCTATTAACAATGGGGTGCAGTTAGTAATAGTACAAGAGAAACTTTATAAGAAAATGTCTGAAGGAAACTCTCTTTCCAACTCCTAAATTAAAGGAAAGAAACTTTATAAGAAAATGTCTGTGAAGGAAACTGTTTGGAACTCCTAAATTAAAGGAAAGAAGATATGCATATGTATTATATTTTGTTTTGTATTTTAATGAAGTAATCCTAAAGTCTTATGATTCATAAGAAATCTATTTTGAGATATTTGTCATTTTATAGAACTTAAGAATTTTTTGATAATATTTTTTATATCTATTATGATTTTTCTGATGTGGAAAGATTTCATGATCATGATGTATGATTTTAACATTTCAGTTAATAAAGGATTTGATTCTTTAGAAATTGAGAGGAATTAAAGTATTAATACTGAGATTTAATATGTAAACATGTTGATCTATCCTTATTAGTCATTATCCGATCTATGCTGACTATTGTCACTTATCCGTATCATTCTCAAAGAAAATGCCATCCAGTAACTAAATTAAGGTAAAACTAGTATGGAGCATTCAAGTGGTGGCAACAGAATGTTAACCAATATCTATTTTTTTTTTTTTTTCTATCGTAGTATAAGTTTTTTAAATCGAAGAATTTTCATGCACAGATAAAAACACACAATGACCTTTAGCTTAAAACCATTAGATTTGAGACAAGAGAGACACTGATACTGTTTAGTAGATTGAAAAAGAAAAGAGGAAAGTTTAATATCTAATTAGGATAAAAGGAAAAGAAAACATTATTTTTTTGGTTATAAAAGTCAAGTTCTCTATTTCTTTCTTCAGCCAAACAAAAACATGCATTATTTTCCATATTTTATATCCTCTCAGCCATTGCATGCGAGGATTTATTTTTTCACCCTCTTTTTTTCTCTGATGGTTCAAACACTCCTAATAGCTTTTGATTACAAACCTGCCAATGTTGTAAACTTCATTTGTGCTACACCAGCGGATTTAATACATACATATCTATGTTACATGATCTGAACCTTAGGTATGTCCTAAACATAGGGTCTGTAGATGTTAATAAACTAAACTAGTTCTTAGGTGAACTACACAGTACAAAATAAGACAATTAAAACTGTTCTATACTATTAATCATCTCTGCTTTACAGGTTCTCTTGTAATGTCCAGTTTGGTTACACCGACTACAGTGCACTGTATGTTTCTCACGACTAAGGTCATCCACACACATCCTTTTCTCAGGGCGTCCTGGCGGTCGCCTTAATTTTGGTGGCCGTACAACTAAGATATTATCATCCATAGAAGACTTATCAGTTTTACTCCATTCAAGTTTTGCAGGGATATAGTGTATACCCTCTGCATAGGTATTCCTGTAACTTGCAACAGTAAAACTCTTATGGGTAAATGCATAGACATCCTTCCGACATGAGATAAGAGCAGCAGTAGCATGGGAACAAGGAATACCATTTAGCTGCCAATCTCGGCAGGAACAAGTATGGTTGCCAATATTTACAATGTCCGATCGATCGGCTGAAAGAACCTCAAACTCTACTTCATCTGATCTAAGGACTTGATATGTAGATGCACGGTTGATGGCTTCAGTCATTAGCTTCTCGGCAGATGGGGCAAGTACAGAGCACCATGAGCTGCTTTTTAATCGCCTGTCATCAAACTCAGTTTTAAGCTTGCTATGAATCCGCTCCATCACCTGGATAATTGGCAATTCCCGAGCATCAAGAATCCATTTAGTGAACTCGTCAATGTTAGAGGATAGATGGCCAAATCGTGTCCCTTTAAAATGCACAAGGGCCCATTGAGAAGGATCAAAATGTTGTAACCATTTAGCAGCTTCAGGGGAGACCTCCTCTATTTCAGCAATTTTTTCTTTAAATGCAATCGTTGTGGTGGCATATGCAGCCTTCCACAGAAGATGGACAAGCCTAGAGTTCTTGAACTCTTTACCAATGCTTTCACTCAAGTGACGCATGCAGAATGCATGAGAAGAACTTGGGAACATCCTTCTCACTGCATCCGTAATACCCTTTTGCCCATCTGACAAAAATATAAACTCTGGCATGCATTCAGTATTCCCCTCCAGTACCCTGTGCAACTCAGACAGGAACCATGTCCAGCTGTCATCATTTTCTACATCGACAACACCAAAAGCAAGCGGAAACAATCCACCATCAGCATCAAAAGAAGTTGCTGAAAGCAATGTGCTAAGGTATTTGCTTTTCAGCTGGATTCCACCAAGTCCAACAATTGGCAAGCAACCATTAACAAAACCATAGATTGATGCATGAAAGGAAACAAAAAGTCTCTGAAAACGGTTATCTTCACCAGCAGTAAATACCTCTGCAACACTTCCAGGATTTGTTTTCTTAATTTCTTCACAGTATGAAGGAAGTAGGTAATATCCTTCTTCAGAAGATCCATAAATAGCTGCAAGGCCCCGCTCCTTTGCACGCCAAGCTTGCTTATAAGGTATAGTTATACCATATTGTTTATGGATGTCATGTAAAATATCCTTTGGTTTATAATTGATATTGTCTCGCAATCTTTCTTCAATGAAACTCACAATCCAATCAACAGAAGCCTGATGGTGCCCATTGTTTGCATTTCTCCCACAAGTATGTGTCCCATCAATGCTTCTAATAGTAAATGTTGGGGCATTAGGGAGCTTGACAGCACGAATCCGCCATGGACAACCATCTGAGGCACACTTGGCAAAGTAGCGGATCAGGTCACTTTTAATAGTACGAAGCTCAAAATGCTGTGCAATGGCAGCTTCTTTGATTGCATTCCGGAATGCCTTCACATCAGGGAACTCTTGACCAACAAAAAAATTGTAGTCTTCCATAGAGTCAGGATTTGCTCTTTTGTTATTACGTTCTAACTTCTACAATGTAATGATCAACCACTCAAATCTGTAATAAACTAATAATAGTACCATTTTCTGTATTGTATATGCAAAGAAGCTTCCTCAATATAACAATCTGTAATTATCAAACAAAAAATATATTAAATATAGTTAAAACTCAAAAGGTTCTCTTATAAGTAAAAAGAAAGCGTCATCAAGCATTCAGAACTCTACAGAAATACAATGATAACTTCTTACAAAAAGTATTGCATTATAAATATGACAATTGGGATATAAAAAAATCCATGCCAGGACATTGACACAAATTAATATATGGTTATGTTTGCCAATCACTAAAAGCCCTTTTGCATTAGGTGGGTTGGGTACATGGACCAAACGATGTCCTCATGTTTTATCAAAAACCAATTCTATGGTTGGCACAATAGGCAATACTAGACTGCATCAATTAAGTCAACCAGGGTATAAATGCAACTAGGGTCCATTATTGGTGTGCTATTTTTAAGGACACTCCTACAAGCAAATCTTAGCCACCCCTGAACCTAAAATTTCCTCCCTCCAAAAAAAAGTGTCATAAAGGTCATTTAAATCTAAATCCTTTTAAATGGTTCCATTCAATTCTTAGTCTCTACCTCCAACTATTTACCTCTCTTTAATTACACTAATTGGCTTCCATTACTATTCTTACAAGGTTAAACCTTTTGGGGCTCTTACCATCTCTCAGTATGTGCCTCTTTTACTCTGTCTCTATTGCATTCATTCCTGATCTTATCTTTTCTTGTATGACCTCTGATTCTTCTTGTCCCTTTATTGCATAACGGTTGACTAAACCACCTTTACCTTTATTTCATCCACCCTGCTCGATTCCAATGATGTGCATCATTCTTTTTTCTTCATTGCTTTGTGCTAATTAAAATACCTAAATTGCAATACACATGGAAATGTATAATCTCTCATTTTCACCTCCGAAGTCTTGAAGGAAGCCATGTGGTATCAAAGCTTCCCTTGATAAGGATTACAACTTTATTATTTAATTCCTCTCTTGACACCCCCACTACAATCATTTGCAAAAAGGAAAAGAAAAAAGAGAGTCGAGGAACTAGCTCCTCAATATTTCGAGTAAGAATATAAAAGAGGTAACAAGATAAGGAATCTTGATTGACTCTATCTATAAATCTATATTTATAAGAAAATCTTAAGTGACTCTACCAAGTGTTCGCACGCTAGTTTTAATTCCATCACACATACCCAATCCCAGGCCTTTTTTCAAATTTAATGAAAGCTATAAGCAAAATGTATAAGTGAATTTTAACTTGAAGGAGGAATTTAAAGTATTAATGGAAAAATGATCCAAATTGAGCCGAAATATAAATGATGTAACGCAGATACCAAAGGGAGTGTTACACTAGCATCTCTATACATGTATTTATCTAAAAATTAAAATAACAACTCAATCTAAATTGGCATGGATATTGGTTTTAAGCAACAGAAAATTCAATCGTCTGCCATTAGTATTCCATTCTCCTACGTCCTAATCAGAAGCAAAGTAAAGGACACGATGCTCTACAAAAGATCCAAGCTCCTCCCGTAAGTGGTAGAAGCCCACAAAAAAAGATAATCAAAATTTGCCAAGTAGAACTGGGTAGTAAGGCTAACGCAGCTGAAGATACTTTGTTGCAGCAGAATAAGAACAAAACAACTATATTACAAGAGTTGAAAATTTTGCATTCAAATTCACAACATGAAACAACTCAAGATACCCACATGCACAAAGAGAAAAAAGGAACAAAATTAGAAAGCAAACAAAGCCACTATCAAAAGGGGGAAAGGAATTTTGTCTTGAACCCAAATAGTAACAGATAAAATAAAATCCAGTGGAGACATGAAAACAAATGTAAAATTGGGAGGCGTAGAGTGAAAGGAGAAAGAAAGAGAGGAAATTGGTGACCTGAAGATTGGACGAAGAAGAAGAGGAGAGTGAGATCCGATGCTACGAGTGGAGAGACAAAGACAGGGAGAACCAAGCTTTGCTTAGGGTTGAACATGAAGTAGCTTTCTAAGTCTGTAATGAATATTTTCATTAATTAATAAATGTAGGTTTAAATAAAAAATTCGATGTAAACTTATACTTTAAATTAAAAGCTAATTTTTTATAAGATTTTTCTATTGAGTAGGCTATTATGAGAAAAAATTTATAAAATTTAAAATTATAAAATAAAAGGTTATTTTTTATTTGAAAACATTTATTTATGGAAACCATCAAATGAAACATTTCTGATAATATGTCATAAAACTTTTGTAATAAAGTAAAAATTGTTAAAAAAAACATAAAAAGTGATGTGGCGTGGTAAAATTCATTAAAATTAAATTAAAACTAATTATAACTACTAGAGAAATTTCTAATATGAAAATGAATAATGAAAATAATAATAAGAGATAATAGGTTAGTATCATCATTAAATAAAGATATAAACATATTATAGGCAAAATTAATTATTTTCAAACAAAATTCAAATTTTAAGAATTTTTTTATATAAAAAAATTTGTATCGTTTTCATGTGTAATATTATTTTATGTAATTCTCTATTAATTGTTCTACACTACTTTTTAACCGTTGTATAGTGATCGATGTAAAGAGAAAGAAACTATTGTTTACATGATGGGTTTAACTCGATAGATTTAAGAAAAAAAATCACACATAAATTAAGGTAAAAGAAAACGAATATGTGACTTTCCGCTCACCATTATAATATTATGAAGAAAATAGGTAAAATTTCACCATAAATCATAATTATATTTGAATTTTTTTAACATGTTTTGGTAGTTGAAAATATTTCTATAAATAATTATAGGAATTCACGAACTATTTTTTACTTTTTGTTCTTAATTAATTATAATAATAAATAATTAAAAATAATATTAATATTCATGTTTGTTTTATAATAATAATAATAATAAATAAATAAAATAGGTTAATATCAAATAAATTTATTTTACTTTTTTAGTTATTTTCATTCTAAATCATTAATTTAAACTCATGAAATCATATAAGTGTGATAATTGTTAATGACGGTGGAATGATCCTAAAAAAAATTACTTAAATGACTATCAATAAGAATTAATTAATATCTTTTTAAATCAATAAGAATTAATCAATAACTTTTTAAGTCAATATATGAATATGGTAACATAAATAATAAAGATTGTATTATTAAACACACAAGATATGTAATTAGGAAAGTTGTGTAGAAAATTTTGTAGTACAATTTATACGTGATTATATAATTATAAGTAAGGTTGTAGTATGTTCATATAGTTATAATTTTTTTCAATTTGGACTTGTGTAGTGCACACCTTAAATTTTGCAATGAAAAATATTTTTGCAACAAAAATAATATTGAAAGAAATAGTGATACTTATTAACAATGTTCTTGGATCTTACACAAATTGTTGATGATGCACTTTTATTAAAAATTTTATTATGGGACACTGTACGAGATGATTAATGTTAAATAACTTCAACTCATTGAAATTGTATTTTATTGTTCTAACAATATTTACTTTAACCATAGTCGTGCTCAAAAGGTTTTGAAAGTATGAAAAAAAGAACTTCACACAAATATGTTTATTAGTGATGAACGGTATTATAACAAAGAAGATAATATAGATAGTGTACAGTTTGTAAAAGAAACTTTGACCAATAATTGGTAAATGAAGGTTAATTACATTATTGTCCCTATTTATGATTTTGGCTACTCTTCACTTAGTATATGAAATATATGATTCAATGATTGAAAATGTCATAAAAGCCATATCTCAAAAGAGAGAAATATATGATTCAATGATTGAAAATGTCATTAAGGCCATATTTCAAAGAGAGAAGTTGAACATTGATAACTTTGATGTAGTAAACTCAATATTAATTAGTAGTTAGACTAAAAATAACACATCTCTTCATTGTCTTCTTCTTTCTTTAAATACAAGATAATATATTATATAGTTAAATTTATTTTATGATTATATTTTGTTATACACATATTGTATTAATTTGTGTTTATATATTTTTAATATTGTAGATACTATAATCATATAAGTAAAAATTCACAAAGACTTAGTCCCACGTCAAGATATGAAACTTACTCATGAAAAGAAAAAATATTAAGAAGTATTTTGATAATATTTGTCCATAATAATTTTTACCTTTTTCTAAAAAAACTTTTAAAAATATAAAAAAGAATAAATTAAATTATGAGATATTGGAAGAGATGGCTTTTTATTAGATAATAAAAAAAGTTCTTGAGATTGTTAATTTGTCTCTTAATGAACGAGAATTAAAAATTGTATTTTTCAACTGAGATTGAATAAATGTAAAACCTTTATTAGACTTTTTTTTATAAATATTTCTGTTGATTTATTTAGACTAAGAAGTATAATTTTAATAAATTCATATATATATATTTTGTCATTTTTTTTTCTGTCTTATAACTTTCAATTGAAGTATATCTACCTGTCCGACTTCACAGGTTACAATAACGTCTACTTAGCTTGCCGCTCGTCTAAGTGACACTGTAAAATAACACCAATTGAAGACAAGACAAAGCGTAGCGTTTTCTTTAACTCTAATGCTAGGAAGTTTGGCTTGTGACTATTTTCTTGGATTCCAACAAATACAACATTTTCTCTCTTTCTTTATTCTTTTTGGCAAAATGGAATACTACACAAAGCAAGATGTGCTAAAAGGGAGCCATTATATATTACATGTCTTTCCTTCATGTTTGTTCAGTAAACAGGAGGGGTTCTGTAGTATGCTGGCACAGTTGCTGGGAAGAACATTTGTCTCACTCCTTCAGCCTTAATAATCGGGAATATTATGCCCGATGCACTCTGCCACATCAGGAAAAAAAAATTTGATTCATACTCAAATTTGTTGCACTTGCACCATTAGCCAATAACTAATGAGTGATGTGTGAAATGTTGTATATGTTGGTGAAACAAAAAAGGAAAAGTACTCACTGAAATCAATCTAGCTCCAATCCACATCCGTTTTGGAGAGGGAAATGGTATGAGCAAGCGGCCAACACCATATATAGCAACCGCGAAGAAATGGAGAACCAAACTCAATGGACGAGGATTTAGACCAGAGAGTAGAGCTATTGGTCCATTAGAGAAAACACCTCCAAGGCTCAAGTAATCAAAACATGCTTGCCTCATTTCCTTTCTGGCTGGATCAGGAGATGCACAAAACACTTTGTACAATGCCCCAGCTAGTGTGTTTATTGTGGATGCCACTGGCTGCAAAGAGAATCAGCCATTGCATTAAGTTTTTGTGTATTTTGTTTGGTTTCAAAGCTATGAACTAAGCTGCAAGTGGGAGGCTAAAAGTTATGTTTACAAAACACTTACCTTGCGTAGGGTGTAGAATGATTCAAGGTATCTGCAAAGAGCAGAAGCATCATGCAGATTCTGAAGGGGTCTAAGTAGATCCCTTATCACAACAATGTCAGATAAAGCCACGGTCATTCCTCCTCCTGTTAAAGGGTGACGCATATTGAAGGCATCTCCCATTAGAAGGGCACCAGGTGTGGGTTGAGGTGAGGCTGGCATGCTTCTATTTGGCATGGTTCTTATGCTTCCTTTGTCAACAGCTGCTATAAAAGAAGTATACAGCTCTGGAGGAACCTGAAACATACAATTTCTTCAATTAGCTTGAATTTGTTGGAATGTTCATCATTTGGAAATACGTGACAGTTATGAAGCCAAGCACAGTTGTATATTGGTACCTGAGGAGCTACCACAGTTTTCAAATAAGTGGCCATTTCACCATTGCCAAGGGAAGGTAATTTTTGGCCAGGCACATCAACCAAACAGCGAATCTCAGTGCTACTGATAGGATAAAACAAAATGGGTGAAGGATCACCTAAGATCACGTGTCCATGATTTGCATATGGAAGATTACAATTCTCCAAGACTAGACCAACAAAATGAGAGGGTACGTCAACCTGCCAAAATAAGGGCATTATAAACAATCAATTTCATATGTCAAGTGTTACTTTTCTCTTAAGTAGTCTCCTAAATATTAGAAATCATGAGTAGTTCCTTATACTATGAACCCTTCATATGGTCCTTAACTCTTGCTAAAATATATACTTTTAAGGCCTAAACTGATATATATTCTAATACTTAGGATATTTAGGTAACATAGTGGTTTACTCACAGCATAAGTTGAGGACTCCTGTTCATATTCAACGTTGAGAAAAAACAACTAGACCCAGAATAAAAGTAAAACATTATCAACTGAAAAGAAATCTAAGACCCTTACCTTAGGATTGCAAAGAGAACGTCTCAAGTTGGAAAAACATCCATCACATACTATGGTGAGGGGAGCCTTTGCTGTGAACTCTTGTCCACTTTTGGTCTTGTACTGCACCCCGGTGATGGTTCCTTTTTCTTCAAGTAGAGATGTGACAGTTCCTTGTTCTAAATTCACACTGCAGAATATTAGGATGAGATTATAGGAGGGCTAAAACTACGGATTTGAGCGCCAATGTTGAACTTGATACAGTAAATAAAACATCAGAAAGATGGTTATTTTAATCAAGATGAAAAGAGTGTTAAAAAATGTGTACTTAGGAAGAGACGAGGCCTTTTCTCTCATTCTCTGTATGAAACGGCCATTATGAAAGCTTCTCCCAGAAACATCAGAGCTAAATTTTTCCAAGGGATAAGAGAGCTTGGTGTTTTTGCCATCCTTATACAGAGCATACCCAAAGACTTGCTGAGCATCAATTTCACTTAGACAATCTGCAAGTATTCAAAACGTCCATCTGTCAAAAGCCATGAATTTGACCAGCAGATTCAAGGATCTTGCTGATTAAGACACATACTTCATGTGTTATTTATCACACCATCAACCAATTTGTGTATTTTCATAGTAAGATAGTTGACTTTTCTAATAACCATTTAAAAAGTTTGATGGTGATTTCTGTTTAATTGATGATATTATCTTTAGAGTTACACTATGAAAATTAAACCCTGTCATATTTTCAGGTTGCTTACCCTGAAGACCCAGCTCAATTAACTTCAAATATCCCCCAGGTTGTAGCAATTCACCCACGATCCTGTCAGGTTCACTCAAATCCCTTTCAATCACATGTACTCGGCGTCCATCCTACAATAAAGAAACACAAAACAAGATCATTTGATCGTTCTCCAAACAAGCAAATGCTTCGTTCAAGCAAAGTTTAAGAGGGTTCTCCAGTATCAGAAAGAAACTACTGTAGTGCCATGACAGATAAATGACATGGACCATTTAACGCAAAAAGTGAATCTGGTCAAATGGTCACATAAGTACTATCTGAATGACTCTGGTCCAAACTCTACATACAATTATATACACTTTTCACATAAAATTTATGCTTTCTTTGTCTAATTGCTGAGAAGAGAAAAGAGAATATGAACATTTTATCTGTGAATAAATGTTCTATAGTGAGTGCCTATAAATGTGGCCAATAGCCGTATCTTCTACATTTATACCTAGACATGGTTTCACTTAAAATTCACTCTGGTTTTCTTTCATCATCTTGAAGCTTCTTTTTATATGTTAGCATTATTTTTGAACTTGGCACCAATCTTCTTAAAGAGATCCATATATAACACAAGAGAAGCCCTGATGCTGATGAAACAAAGAGACTCAAAAATATGCAGGAATAGAAGCCTTGTACCTTTCCGAGCGTGTAAGCAAGAGCAGCGCCAGCAACGCCTGCACCCACAATAATGATTTCAGCACTTTCTGCAGCCTGGTGTGAACATGTTCCATTTTCTGATGATTTCTTCTTACACTCGTTACTTTTTACATGATTTAAACTTGAATCTGTGACCTTTTTTGCTCCAAAACTGTACACAAAATACAAAAATGCGAAGCTACAAGCCATGATCCCTCCTAGAATATACTGATAATCCATCCTCTCCGAGAGATGGATGAAACTGGGACAGCAAAAGATAGATTGAACAACTAGAATGGAAGTTATGAATTAGAAAGTCAGTTTTCTGGTTTCTTGGAACACCTCGTTTTTCCTGTTTTACGTGTGACTTATGAAGTATAACAATTGCTACTATAAGCCAGCATTTTATTTTATAGGGAAAAGTGGTTGTAGATACTTAAGCAATAAGTATAGCTTGTATATTCCTTTACCTTTCTATTTAGTTAATTTTGGCTCTATATTTTCCTTTAAAATAAAGAAAGCAAAGTTTGCTTCTTAACTACATCATAATGCTTTTCCTTTTCACTCTGTCTTTTTGTTAAAACATTCATGTGGTTCAAATTGTTGAACCTTCATTTGGCCATGATAGCACACCAACATGGAAAAAATTTGGTCCAGAAATACTAATAAAAATAGTAGACACAGAATCATTCTAAAGTTTTGCAAACTGCACAAAATAGTTTGTCTTGTAGGCTTGATTAATTTACTTTCTATATTGTCATCTAATATTGAACTAGTATATATGATATGATTATTAATTTTTTGTGATAATACTTTGACAGTATCATAAAATCTCCAGTGTATCAAAGTTAAACTTAAAAATAAATAAATTTTGAACGCTTGTCTTTTGCTAAGTATTTTATCATAAGATACAAGTTTGAACTTTAATCTGTATGGATAAAAAGATGTTCGTTAAAAAACTTTAACTTTTTAAATAAATGTTAATATTTGAATAGATTAGATGTTGATTACCCTGATTACACAAAAAAAAAAAAAGTAACTGGTTTCATGCAGAAGATTCAGACCATAAAAATAGCAAAAGATGCCCTTAAATCTTAATAAATTCATACTTCTATATTTTTACATTATGTTTGGAATAAATTTTACTTAAAAAAGTTATTTAACTTTATCTGCAAATTTGTTTTTATTTTTTACTTTAATGAAAAAAATTTATACAGAATATTTGATTTATTTAAGATTTCGTTTTTTAAGTAAATAAACAAACCTGTTAAAGAAAACTACCTTGAAAGATGTTCTTACATCTGAGAAGTAATTTATAAGATCAAGTCATTATATTAATAACTTTATTGTGTTTAAAATATTAGATAAAACTGACAGATATAAATTTATTTGTCAAATTCATAAATATTTTGAAAAAATAATTAAAAAAAGTAAAAATAAATTTATCTGAAAGCTAAAATTTAGTTATGTATAAATTTTTTATCTATAAAAAATGAACATACATGTAAAAGATCATTTTCTTTGAATTAAAAATAAAAATTTACAAAATCTATATTAAAAATTTTATAAATTAGTTTTTGTAAAAATTAGTCTTATTTTTTCAATATTTTATTTTTCTTTCCTAAAATTACTTATTCACAAGTTTAACAACGGTTATACGATTGAATTTTCAAACGGTTATGATTGGGAATGGAATTTTAGAGGAAATGGCAAGAAAAGACACATATTTTATTTTTAAGTTAAGAATTATATGTTATTTATACTAAATAAAATTAAGATTAATATTAGTCTATTGTTTCATTTTAGAATTATGAAATTGGATATACTTATTGCAATTTTTGTCTTCAAAATATAACTAGCAAACACACTATAAAGATCACATTGTATGTGGTATTACTTCTAAAAAAAAGTTGTAAAACCGTATAAATATCTTAGTTACTTTTTTAATAACATATTACGTCTATAATCGAAAATTAAATTAAAGATCTATTTCAAAAGTTGACTTGCTCTTACATTTTTTTTCATACATAATAATAATTGATAGTCAAAGGTCTGTATCTTAATAAATAAGTTTATATTTAACTTTATCTTATAAATAATTTTATAAAGTAATTATTGTGGAATCTCCAACTGTATATATATATATATAAAATTGGTATGCTTATGGATTAAAGTTATTTGCAAATATCACAGGTTAAACTGATATATATATATATATATATATATATATATAGTAATTTAAGATATATAAAACAGTTTATTTTGAAAATATAATATTGTTGCATGCCATTTCATTTATATTTAAAATATGATCTCGTGTTATACGTGGGCAAAGCAAAATGTATATTAGTGCTCTCGCATTGCACGAGTTGAATGCACGTGCTCACATCGTTATATAAATATATATATTTTGGATTTAGTTAAGCCCGCACCATGTTTAAAAAATAGGAAAAGTATATTTTTTTTTCTCTGTTCTTTTTTGTTTTTGTAATTTGATTTTGACTTTTAGGCTAAGGAGGTTAGTATTTTAATATTTAAAATACGTGAATTTGGGATCTTTTCATATTCAAATTTAACATTAAGTAATGTTAACTATTTGTCAAACACTTAGTAGTATTTGATAATTAGAATATATCTTTAGATAATATATATATATATATATATATATATATATATATATATATAT
>Ga0099824_1000227_pt1 | contig 56076 bp, 20 predicted proteins | sample SiratrowhiteBW_FD_76837 | JGI IMG/M metagenome (GOLD analysis project Ga0099824, IMG submission 76837) | Root nodule microbial communities of legume samples collected from California, USA - Siratro white BW | ecosystem: Host-associated > Plants > Roots > Nodule | place: USA: California... | reverse complement strand
GATTACGTAAACGTTGTAATCGATTATATGTAAATAATCAAGATATAATCAATTACGTTAATATAGTAATGGATTATATATATAGATATAGATATATATATATATATATATATATTACGATTAATTATATTATATATAATAAAGTTTTTTACTATTTAGTATATTTTTATTATATTATATAATTAATTATATTATATTTAATATATAATTAATTATAATTTTATATTAATTGATTTTTTTACTATAAAAGTAAGGTTAAATTTATATTTAATCAGTTGCTTACCTGTCTTTCTCTTCAAATATTCTTATTAAAATAAAAATCTAAAATAAATATATTTCCCAAATCCAACAGTATTCACCAGAAGCAAACACACTGTTAATGAGTTTCATAGGAATTTGACATTTGAATGATCAAGAGTAACCCTTCATTTCAAAGGTCACTTTCTCGCCGAAGAAGAATAACTTCAAACTTCAGGATAAAAGGGCCGACTACGCCCTACACTGTCTTGATTCGAGTCTGAGGACCTGTGAACTGTACGTAACAGACTATCAGATTTAGGCGATGATTATTCAATTTTCCACTCGGTATTAGAATTGACATGATTGAAAAGAATGTTAAACAAAAGACATCGGTCTAGGACTGCATATAAGTATGTATGTCCAATAATATCGCTACAATAGAAAAAAAAATATTTAACCACTAAATAACTATAGTCAATTACTAATTGTCAAAAGATAACTATAATTTTACATAGTAAAGTTCCATAAAAAAAAAGATATTGTGGCCTAAAGGTGTAGGCAAGTAATCTCATCCTTGTAGAGTTCTTCCCTACTACATACACTCCCGGTAAACACATGGATTTTAGCTTAGAATGAGCCAGTAATCTACTTTGGGTGGAACAAATATGTTAAACAATAAATTCACACGACAAAGATACTTAAAGATAATTCAATAAAATAGGACAATAAAAATATTCCGATTTTTAAATATAATTATTTATCGTTTAATCGCAAGGAGGTTGATTGCGCTATAGAAAAGTGACATTGCGGTCAGTGCATACACACACATGGAGTCAAGCGACGACCTCCACCTCCGTATTCCTGAAGGCACCTATGTCTCTCTCCTCTTCGGTCTTGTTTTGTTTTCTGTCGGTATCCAAACCCAACGTTTTTTCTATGCTATAGCCATTGCTATTATCAGTTCAGCCCTTATGTTATGTTCATTACCAACTCTATATGCAAGATTGCACATTGAAATACACGCCACTAGATGATGGACTCAGCAAACCACGAGTCCCACATCATCAAAAACCATCTCATCCTCCTCTTCTTCTGCTTATTTCTATGCCTGTCTGCTTCACATTCATTCCCCAAAGAAGCCCTTCCCAGCAGATACGGTTACCTTCCAATCAACCCTACTTCTTCTTCTGCAATTTTCTACGCCTTCTATGAAGCTCACAACTCCTCTTTGCCTCTCTCCCAAACCCCACTTCTCATTTGGCTCCAAGGTGGCCCTGGCTGCTCCTCCATGCTTGGCAACTTCTATGAGCTTGGACCCTGGCTAGTCACCCACTCCCTCACCCTTCAGCGCAACCCTGCTTCTTGGAACAGAATTTTTGGCCTTCTTTTTCTTGATAGTCCCATTGGATCTGGCTTCAGTGTGGCTTCAACCCTAGAAGAGATCCCCAAAGATCAAAACGCCGTTGCCAAACACCTCTTCGCTGCTATAACCAACTTTCTTCAACTCGATCCTCTTTTCAAGCATCGCCCTATTTATATTACTGGAGAAAGCTATGCTGGCAAGTATGTGCCTGCAATTGGGTACTATATATTGAAGAGAAATGAAAAGTTGGAGGCTTCCGAAAGAGTGAATCTGGCTGGTGTGGCTATTGGAGATGGGTTAACTGACCCCGAAACTCAAGTTCTCTCTCATGCGGTGAATGCTTATTATACAGGTTTGATCAATGAGAGGCAGAAGAATGAGTTGGAAAAAGCACAATTGGAAGCAGTTGGGTTTATCCAAAGGAGGAATTGGAGTGAAGCAACAGATGCGAGAAACAAGGTGTTGAGAATGTTGCAAGACATGACAGGGTTGGCTACTTTGTATGACTATACAAGGAAAATTCCGTACGAGGATGATTTGGTTGAAAGATTCTTGAACATAGCGGAGGTGAAGAAGGCCCTGGGGGTGAATGAATCGTTTGTGTATGAGATATGTAGTGATGTTGTTGGGAAGGTATTGCACGGTGATGTGATGAAAAGTGTGAAACATATGGTGGAATACTTGGTGAGGGGGAGCAGGGTGTTGTTGTATCAAGGTGAGTATGATTTGAGGGATGGTGTGGTCCAAACAGAGGTGTGGGTGAAGACAATGAAATGGGAAGGGATAGAGGAGTTTCCCAATGCTGAAAGGAAGTTATGGAAGGTCAATGGAGAGCTTGCTGGCTATGTACAGAATTGGAAGTCTCTCACCAATGTTGTGGTTTTGGGAGCTGGCCATCTTGTGCCCACAGATCAGCCCCTTAATTCTCAAGCTATGATAGAAGATTGGGTTCTCCAAAGGGGTTTCTTTGAAAGCGTGTAGCAGGAAAATGCATAAAGAAATTCCACTTAGATAAGCGAAACTAGTTAGTGAGAGTGCGAATATAAATTATGAAAGACCTGTATTTCCTAGTGAATAATTGATCTGTCATAGTCCCGTCGAAATGGCTTGACAGGCTTTACTTTTAAGCAAAGTCTAGTAATTGTTCTTTTCTTCTCAATTTTTTTTTTTCTGTAATTCTTTTGTGATGATTCTACACGACTAGCTATGTAGAGTTTCTAATTGCATAAAAGGACTAAAAATGGCTGCAAGAGCAAAAATGACGTGGAATGCCATGGGGTTAATGAATGCTAAAATAAACTTATCAACTCCATATAGACTATGTTAAAACGGATGTCCATTTGGGTGTCTTTTTACCATTCCAGTGGTTCCTAATTGCAACTTTATATGATAAAAGTCGTGTTTATTTCGGCTTCAAGGTAAAAACAGATCAAAAGTTGTGAATCTAAAGAACTCTATGTTTATTTAATTTAAATAATTTCAGTAATACCAAGAAATGATAGTATAGGAGAAGAAAAATTAATCTTAAGTCATCTCTTAAATATTCGAACCCTAAATATAGAAAATTAATGTTCAAAACTAGCAATGAAAGTTAATAATAGTAATAACATTAAGTTAAAAGGATGATTTGAAGATTGATATGCAAGAAATTAAAAATTAAAATGAATGATGTAAAATAATAAAGAAAATAGATTGACTATCAATTTCTTTCACAACAAAATTTTTCTTGGTTTTCTTAAGATTATTATCTTCAATTCTTTTTACAAAGTTGAACACAATTAAACAAGCGTCAATCAAATTTAACAGAATCTTATCAACAAAACAAGTATCTACTAATGTATTTAACATCCTTATCTCCAAACATCTACTCAATAAGACATATATCTTTAGGTTATAGGTGAAATGTATTATGTATTTGATTAATTGTACTTGTAATTGTGTTTGTCATTTGTGTTGTCTAATACCACCTACCATAAACATGAATAATGTCATATCAAACACAAAAGTAAAAAAAATATAAGGTAACTTCAAACTTTATAAGCATTTTGGATAAATAAAATAGATAACATTTTAACGAGAGGGAAACCATGTCTTGCAACAATATCTTTAGTACTTAATGACTCAATAACCGGAGAAATGCATGTAATGTGTTCTCAAACCCAACACTACAAAACTAACATGCAACCTTTGATGTTGTCTTCATTGAAGTCAATTCTATGATTTAGTGCATGATACAAACATGTCAATATAGTTGACACACAACTATAATTTGACACTTAATTCAAGTCATCCAATAATAACAAATACATCATATGTACTCTACTAGTTTATGTATTTGACATCAATAAACTTTCAATCAGTGTTAAAATGTTTGCTCATGCATGTTAAGTTATAACATTGTGAGTTACATCATTAGGTAATTGATGAAATGTGTTGTTTAGCCAAGATATTTTGATAGAATTTCCTTTTACCATTATTGTGGGTGGTACAAACCATAATAATTATTCATATAGTGACACCAAGTCACCATTGGTGATGCTAGTGACCGACTCTTCATCAATTGGAGACTCAGTTGCAATGTAACATCTTCTAGTGTGATTTTTGATTCCCAAAATGAAGAATTGTGAGCAAGTGGTGGTTGATGTCAATATTTGTAAATTTTAACAAATGGTCAAATCCAACATCATGGATTAAATTTTTCACTCATTCATCAAGTAGGGTCTCATGCTTGAGCACCTAAGTTGTATGTTTTGTCTAGATTATGTTGAAATCTTTGCCTTGGTTACAAAGATGAATACCATTATACTCTTATTATTGTTGCCTCTATTCGCTAGTCAAATACTTTTTAGATGGATCTAAAAATGCTTTCTTAAACGGTGATATAAGAGAGGTCTACATGGTACCTCCTTCAGGTGTTTCTCATAATCTAGGAGAGGTGTATAAGTTAAGAAAATCTCTTTATGATCTCAAATAAGATCCTTGCACTTGGTTTGAGAAGTTTAGTTATCTCCATAGTTATTGTATCTATTGGATTTTGTTATAGTAATTGTGACTATGTTTTGTTTTTAAAGACTACTCCTCATCGTCCCTATTCTTCTCTCTTTATATTTTGACAACATGATAATCACTGAAGATGATGTAGATTAGATTATAGAGTTAAATTTCCAAGGTTTAATATAAAGTACATCAATGGTGTTGAGTATTTTTTGGATCTTGAATATACTATAGGAAGACCTCAAGGACATGAGATTTTGTCATTGTGCCAAGTGTAGAAATCAATGTTGGACAAGAAATGTGATTTATTATCATTTGATAGGCATAAGCTTTCATGATTTGACTATATTTATTATAGTGTCTTCATGGGTGGAGTAATGCTTCATTCACCAATATTACATTTATTGAAAGAAGTCATGCCTAACTTAAATATCCAGTGCCTTTTAGCAAAATAAAGGGTATAGTTAGTGATTTAGGCCTCAATTATAAAAAGATTGATGCATGTCTAAATGATGGCATCATTATTTTGAAAAGAGCATGGGAGCAACAATGTTTGCAATATCTGCAAAGCTTTCAATGGAAGGAATTATCTTAGATTAATTTAGAAATTTAACTCTTAAAATAGGATAATTAAGTTCTTGCATAATTTTTAAGATACTTTTCATTGATTTGTAGACTTCAAAAGGCTATTTTGTGACCAAAGACTATACAATCAATGAGGTGATATGAAGAAAAACACTTGAAAGATGAGAAAATAAGACATCTTGTTGATAATCAAGCTTAGAAGGACTTTGATAGACTTTATTCTAATTTTTCTTTTGTGCCACACAAGGAACACTTAGTTTAACAAGTGATATCTTCAATCCATTTAGAATTATGGTCATATCACACCACACATGGTTTGTCATTATATATAAGAAATCTCATTATTTATAACTTTAAATGTCATTATATATAAGAAGTGTTTTAATTAGAAACTTCAATTATGTTTATTTTATTTTATTTCCGTTAATAAAAAAAATGTTCATTTTATTTAATATCTTAAAAAAATATATTAGTATAGAGTTTAAAAATAGAGTGACCTAAATGTATAAATAAAATTTTAAATAATATTGCAAAATTTATTTAAATGGTTGAATTTTCTATATCTCTAGGTTTAAAAAAGTGTTTCTTATAATGAATGACATAAATATATAGACAATAAGTATATCATCTTTGTCTAAACATTTTATTATTGTTGTTAAAAATATGTTGTCTAAAACATAAAAAAATAGTTTTATGAATATGGTCTAAAAGTATCGACAACATTGTTTACAAAAAATTGGTCATAAAATCATTGTACATTGTCATATTTGTGAGTAACGTTTTTAATATCACTTGGTTTAAAAGGAAAAATTGATAACCCACAACTACTAAGACCATGGTCAATTGTCTAAAGCTTAGACAATGATTTTTATGGTTCATTTTCTTTGTTGTGTGAAGTCATTTTTGAAATAGTAAATCCATGAACTTGCTTGAAAAGAAGACAATAAAAAACAACAATACAAGAGGACAAGGAGAGTAACATGTATATCTCATCTAATAGATTACATGTTTTATGTTTTTACCATGAGAGGCTCTAAGAAGTTTGGTTGGTAGTTTTATTTTTGTTATGGAATAAATAAAGAAGTTCACTGAAAAATTGAGATATCCTCTACCACACAAACACTACAAACAACAAGAATAAAAATTGTTAGAGATAAAAGAGAAAGAGAATCTGTACCTACGAATTTAATGTGATTCAATTAGATTAAAATGTTATTAAACTATAATATAAGTCCTTTTGAATCATTGACACGTACCTAGCAACAAAATATGATATGTGTAACATGTGTTTCACACTTAACTCAATTCACAAAACAATATCAAGCTATTTGTAGTTCAAATTTTGCTATATTGTAATATAGGAATATATGACTTGCAAATCTTTTGAGACAAGACCAGTCACATTAATAGGAGTGTTCTGAAATAGACAAATATGTTATACCATGGATGTAGGACAATTTTGATAAGGTCATCCCATAGCACAGACCAATTATGTTAGCTCATGTGACTAGATGGAAAGTATATAATCATTTGAAAGTCGAATTATCCTTCACTTGGAAGTTTAATATTTTGCAGAAGCTTTTGTACAAGGACTATATCATCTTTTGAAAGTTTGTTTAGCAATCTTGATTTACTAATTCGAAACTATATTGTTTTAGTTATTGGTAATGTATAAGTTGGATTTTGTAGATAGTCTATATAATTACTTGCATTGGTTAAGTGATGGTAAAGTTAGTTGAAGTATATATACAAATCCGAACTTTTTTGCTCTTTTGTATTGTACTTTTTATTTATATTATTTCTTTTTTAACTTATATAAAAAAAGAACTCAATTCCCAAAACACATTAAACACCGTATAGTAAAAACAATTAGATGTAAAATATACTCTTCCACCATACAAATTTTTAATATGCAATTCATTATAAGAATAAATACTTTTCCATCATATAAATTTTTAATATACAATTCATTATAAGAATATCCTTGCTAATATACAAGATTCTATTATCAAACATCCTTAATCGTACTCACTTTTTTCGGTTTGTTCAAATGTGTTCCATCTTATGATAAGGAACATCATCCATCACAGACCCTTATACAACAAAGTTGAATTTTATTAAATCAATTTTTAAATTTTAATGAAGTTTTGTTAGATCTTGTGTTATGAACTTTATGACAACCCAACATGTATTGTCATTTGGCTATGGAGTGTTAAACTCCAAATCTTTCCAAATTTAAGAGGTTTGGGCATCATCTTCATTCTCAACTGCTACTACTCAACCTAGTGGGGTGACACTATTTTGCAGAATTTTTTTTTTTTTTCAAAAAAACTAAACTAAAAATTTCTGAAAAATTTTAACTTCTACATTTCTAAAAAGCATATTTCAAAATAGATTTTAAATTTCTCTACAAACTTTATTTGGTGATAATAAACCGTTTTGTATAGAATATTTCAGAATCATCAATCTGACTATAATGTAAATTTAATTTGGATTATATATCTCAAAAGGCGTTTCAAAATTCCTTTTTCAGAATACTTTCAAAATATGTAATAAAGAAACTTTTAATATATGTCATATAACATTTTTCAGGAACGGTAAAAGTTTTGAAAAGAATATTAAGGAGCAATTGGGGGTGAAAAAGAAATTGTCAGTTTATTTTTTTTGTCTATTTTCCTGTCCTCTGTTATGCAACCAAACAGTGATTCACGTGAACATCCATCAAACTGTCCAAACAAAAAGAACACCTACTGAAGAAAAAACAGGAACAAATGAAGAATAAAACACTAATATTTATATTGAAAACAATTGGTGTCTGATCAATTGGACCTGAAAGATACCATAAATACAGAACAAGAAAATATTGAAAAGAATCACCAACCAGTCAATCATCCTAAATTCAGCCTCTCATACATCTAGCCATCTCCTAAAAAACTCAAATTAAAAACAACTGATGTTTGGAATCTGGAAATACATATAGCAGATCCATGCTACAATTACATTAGCAAAAACCAAAACACGAAATATAAGCAATAAACATTAAAATAAAAAATCTGGAAAGAAACCATCAAAGACTATCTATGAACAAATTAGAGTCCAACTTAATTCACACTGGTCTTCTGTTGTTCCTGCAAGCTTCAGATATTCAACTCCTAATTAACATGGTCTGAAGGGTTTGAACCCGAAGACGAAGATGAAAAAGATTCCCGCACAGCACATCCAACAACCTGCGCCCATTGCTTCAACCGAGTCTTCTTCATAGCCAAATCATCCCCTACACAATAATCAACATAAATAATTTAACCATATAATCACAACGAAACCATAATATCGGTAACAATAACAATTTAAAACTGTTGTACCCAATTTTATGAGTTACAACCACTCAACAAAGTTCTAAAATTTTCCAGAAAAGAAATTGGCCACTGAATGAAATTCAAACACACATTCGTAAAAGAACGAGACTATGAATGACGACTACTGGAACTAATCTAATTTAATTTAAATTTAAGAACTTGTCATTGGGGAGTGATACCCAATTCAAATTTTTAACGAAAAATTCAAATATCTAATAAAAAATAGTCATAAAAAAGCGATCAATGAATTTGAATTTATGATTACCTGCATCGAAAATGGTTGTGGGGCTAGAAATGTCGCTATCGGAGACAAGGGAAGAGGAAGAGGAGGACCTAGAGATGCTGTGGTGGTTGTACTGTTTGTTAACAGCAAGGTATAGCTCCAAAGCTGGGATGGTATTCGAGAGTTTCGGGTCGATTTCGACCGACCCGAATCCGAACCCTAGGTCGATGCACGCCTTCAGTTCATCCATGTCGTCCTCCGTCAGGCTCTTGCTCAGCAGGTGGCGCCGCCAGCTCTGGCCGCTTACGTTATGGTTGTCCTTCCGCCGCTGCCACGCCTCGTCCCGGAGCGTGTCCGGCGACCACGACTGCTGCTTATAAAGTGGCCGCGGCGGCGGCGCGTGAGTACGATGTGACATGGTACAGTGTCCGGGAAAAGTTTCTTTCTGCCGCTATTGGTTGTGGTTGTGGTACGTAATTATAGTTGACGCCTCTCTTATTTATTTTATTTTATTCGAATTTGACGGCTTATTTGTTTTTATTTTGTTATCAAACTGAAACTGTTTTAATTACTTTATTCTGAGAAAATCATTGAAACTGCAATGTCAACCAATCAGCGAATGGAGAAGAATTTTTATTTCAGAATATGTGGAATTTCATATTCGAAAATTTGGAAATATAATGACTATATTATTTTTTTTGGAATGAATTTGCTGAACTTAAATTAAGGGCTATTTTAGACAAATAGCTACAGTTGTTGATCCGTATTATTGCGTAAAAGGAAGTCGTTTCTGCCAAATAATCTGTTCTGTAAAGTGTTTTATATTTAAAAATTTAATGTATACAGTCTGTACCCTATAGATCTAGATATTTCGATTAGTGAACCAAAAGAACTATGACCATATTCTCCTTTCAGATATTAAGATTACAAATACGATTTTTCATTTCACATAAAAAAACATATATTTAAATTAATATTTGTATTTAATTTAAACGAGTTTTTCCTTTTCGTAACTTACAAACAGATGAGCATGTATATCATGCATGGCTACAAGTTATCCTCTAATTATATTATTTAACTTTTTTTTACTTTTATAGAAAATTTATGTATTGAGGTATAATTTTATTTTATTTTTTATAAATATTTTTAGAGATAATTTGATGATTTTATTGTTTTAAAAATATATTATAAATCTTACCCACTTGCAGTATTTGTGAAATTTAAACTTTTTTTTATAGAAAATTTGATAGAATAATTAAACTACCTTTTGAATATTTTACAAATCTTAAATTCATAAATGTAAAATGATGGTGCTGTACGCAAATATTTAAAACTCGCAAAAATAATTATAAATTATTTTTTGTCTTGATTTTTTCTTTTTAAAAGACGTGTCAAAAAGATATGTGATATCCTTATATATTAATATACTTATGATTAATTTAAAATAGATATTCTATTATTGGCTTATGTGATTGATTATATTCTTTTCTCTCAAACACCATCAAAAGTTTTCAAGGAAAGGATCATAAAACTATGTTCTATAATTTTGTTATGATATTCGGTATAATATGTTTATTAATCACTTTTTTAAACATTATAGAATTACTTTCTATTTAATAGAAATACTCACAATATTCTTTAAATAATGGAAAGAAATATTTAGGTTATATGAATAATATATTATAATAATTTGAGTATTTGATATTTGAACATTCTAGTAAAAATTTGTTCGGGAGGTTGATTAGAACATTTTGATATCTATTGTGAGACAAATAAATCTTATTTTACCTCCACATATTATAAATTATGACAAATTAACATAATACCACCTAGTTGGAGAGAGATGGTGACACTCCTATCTTGCAACAGATTATGATTATCGTGAATGACCTGCAACAACAAAATGAGGAAGCTAAATAGATAACAATCACGACCCAACATATACAAGACATACTTTGTCGTGAGGCAAAAGACTCTCGTTTGTGCGTAGAAGAAATCTTGAGAGCTCATGAATAGATCCAACATAGAAACAAAGAATTACAACAAGCTCTGAAGGTCCAAATAACCCATGAAAGGAGGTTAGAGTTCGATCTCATGACCACACAATCATCCAACCTTCTCGTAAAAAACCATGAACTAACCAACCCGACCTTATTACATGGTCCAAAAGCTCAACCGATTTGTGGGATTAAGTGATCCAATGAACCATTGGTTGATCAAACATTGTAAAATGCAATGAACCATTGGTTGATCAAACATTGTAAAATGCAAAATCTTTGTGGGAACATTGTCTTATACCACACTAAATTGGTTTAGCAGTTTACTCGATGGATCCATATCATCCTTTTGTGAAATTATCCAACCTATTCATTGTTTAGTTTGCTGTGAATAAAGCTAAACCTCCAAAGGAGACTTGTTTGATGTGAAACAACAAATCAACAAACCTTTGAAAGATTACATAGCTAGATTTTGTAACATCACATGTAGAATTCCTTTGCCTAATATAGATATGTTTGTGGATTCTTTTGTAGAGAGGCTCCAACTAAATCCATTTAGTGAGTCCCTTATCCAATGAAAAAAGTAGCCGCGATGGCAGAAGTACGAATTCAAGTCACTTTTCACATTGAAGTCGAAAGTCAATGAGTGGTTCAAGTATGTATCATCGGAAAAAGCCTCTACTCGAGAGCATAGTAATGAGACCTTCTAAAATAGAGACTTGTTACCAAAGCAATATGATAGAAGATATCAAACATATATCATATAACAATCGACTATATATTTTAATTATACCCTACTAAATGCATATAAAATGAAAAAGTTTAGATATATCAATACCATAATGTTGATACCTTGTTTTGAAAAAAAATAAATTAGATATTCAACTTTGACTGTAATGCATGGTGAAAATTTCATTGGATGTATGACCATGATACAAAAAAGATGACATGCTCTTAACAAATTTAAAAGTTAATCAAGTAAGGATACCTAAATTACTATAAAAAAAAGGCAAGTAAGGTTACCCCAAAGTTGGTGTATGAGGGCCTCAAGCAGTGAAGATCATGGAATCCCATTTTTCAGGACTTCAATACTATCACCAAAGGATTCATGGGAAGTGGATCAACCATTTCCAATAGTAAGAGAGCTGATAAAAGCAAGGACCTTGGTTGGCAACTTAAGTGAATCAATTAAACAAGGCCTATACTCTTTATCTTGTTGTAAGGGCCTTGTTTGGAAGGAATAAAACAACAACCAATTATGTCTAATATGCTTCATTTCATTGTAACAAAACTTGCAAAATTGAATAGATGAGTCATGAGCTTTTAGTGAGTTTAAGAGGTAAGTCATCAACCTAAGAGTCTTATAATGAGTATTCTAAATTCAAGTAGTGATTGTCCTATTGCACTTATCCTTATCTTCAGAAATTAACATGTTCTTCATTCTTGTTAAGGAAAAAGTCCAATACCGCAATGCTTGAATTAGAGCTTAAAAAACAAGTAATTATATAACATGGTCATAATTTGTTTGTAAGAGGATAGTTCAATAAAAAGAACAAATAATGTAAGATGTAAGTGTTTTGATTGAAAAATAATACAATACTATGTAGTCTTTTCTCAAAGTCTAATAAGGCTCACATAATAACAGATGAAACATGCACTAAACATAAGACAATATGCATAGAATAAGCAAACCTCACACTTAAATAAATATCTATATGGTTACTCTGTGACTGTAAAAAATGCATGTCTACCAAAGAGATCCGTTTAAGGTTAACTATAAAACAAATATCGAAGATTTCTTGTGACATGAGCTAAAGTTGTTTTCTTTGTCAACCTCCTAACATAAAGAAATTTTCAAATTTGACCTAGTTATCTGTTATATATGATATGCGCGTTAATAATGAATTAGTGCAAAATGCTATGCTATCTAAAGAGATAAACGTTGTTAGTTATTAAGGACGTTGCGAAGAGAAAGGAGTGAAGATTAAAGTTGCATTAAATGCAACAATCATATTGGAGCTTGTTAGACCCAAAATGAACATGTATAAAAGTTGTAATTGCTCAATGACTATAAACAATCTCATAACAACTAACCATTTTTCCATAATATATTTAAAGTGTTCCATGCAGAAGAAGAAAGAAGTGAGAGGAAACATGATGCCAAAATGTTGTTCACATCCAGAACACTCCTCTAAGTTAAGAGAGTAAAGGTTGCACTATCAAAAAATACTTATCATATGATAGAACAAATATCATAACTTTAAAGAATAATCCTCAAGCTAAAAGAAGAAACATAGGTTAATTACTTGGATCTAAAGGAACTTTATGGAAAAGATCTAGAGTGTTTATCCAGCTACCTAGGAGTGTAACATCCATGTTTTTAAATAAATATATTAATTATTTTATCTTAAAATTAGAGTTAGAAAACCTTAAATTTTAATTCATGTTATTAATTTTTTTAAGTATTTTTGTATTTTAGATAGAATTTAAACGTTATAAAACAAATTAAATAGTTTAAAAAAAACATTGTGACTGATTAAAATGGAAATAGTAAAAAATAATAGTAATATATTATGAATAAAACATATTTATAAAAAGAAATAGATATCATTATTTAAAAAGAAAATAAAAATATTAATAAAAAGATAATAATAATTAATTAACTAATTATTTAAATATATGTATGTATAAATTAATTTCTAATGGATAAGAAAAAGAGAAAAAAATAAAAGAATAAGAAGAAGAAGAAAATTGACATGTGAGTGTGTGGAAGAGATAAGCATCATTAAAGATAAATTTAAAGAAAAAAAAGAAAAAGATAAATAGATAAGATAAGATTACATTAATCATTACTTTAAAAAAAATTAAAAATAAAATAAAATTAAGGTTATAAAAAGAAGGTGGGGTAGATTAACGTGGCGGAGAGGAAGGAGGAGGAAGAGAGAGGGAAAATAAATATCATGAGTTATAATTTCTATGATTTTTTTTAAATTACTCACAAATTCTAACTAAATAAAAAATAATTAAATAGTAGTCAGGGGTGTTATAAACACATACACATAAATTTATATTGGTTTGTCTATCTCACAAGGCTACATCTAATTCTTGGCCAACTAGACAAATTCAACTAAGTAAACTAACATTATGAAGTACGTATCGATTATTCTTTAGGCTCGTAGCCACTTGATAATGTTAATTTTTACCATAATATTTAGTCAAGTTGTATTAATAGAATAAACTCTTCTTAAGCTTGGAACTTGCTGCATTTCTTGTTTGGACCCCTTTTTATAAGTAATTGGTACTTGAGTTTTATAATCATATTTCCATTAATTTTGTCTAATAAATGAACAGGAGGCACTAAGGTCAAGAAAAGCAAGATTGAAAATCCTTGGAGAGGTAAATAAAAGGGCAAAATTTTAATGCTAAAAAGAATTGCATTCAGCACCAGTAGACTTGAATACTGATGCTAACAATTGTAACCAACATCACATGAATTGTGTTGGGTAACACTAGGGTAGAGAGTCACTCATATCAATTGCGCCCAACTCTAGATGAATTGTGTATAGCGTCACTAGGGTAAAGAGCCACTCATATAAATTGCGTCCAATGGGGAGTGCATAGCGTTGGACACAGAAGTGGCTGACCTAACACCTTTGGATGTATTTAAGGAGATCTCTACACTGTGGTTTAGGGTAGTAAGTTTTGGGAAAGAAAAAAATAGATTTGGAGCGACACTAGGGTTTCGAGGGATTCTCTTTTCTCCTCTTTGTGCAATCATTTCTCTTTGTTGTTCTTCTTCTTGGTTTTGGGTTCTTCATGACAAATAATAGCTAAATCCATTTTGTTGGGGTTAGATGTAACTTGTTGAACTCTCATGTAATTGGTACTGGGTATGTTCATATATTTGTCTTTCTATTCAATGTTGGTGTTTTGCCTATATGTTTAGTACTTGTGGTGGTTTGATCATCCATAGCTTGATATTTGATTCATTGGGTATTGGAAAATATCTTTTGAAATTTAGAATTAAACCAAAGTACCTAATGAAACTTGACTTTAACAATGGAACTTGATTCATTAGTTGCTTTAAACCCTCGTTGTGAAAGCAGGTTTGCTTAGTAAGTGCTTAGGGGATTTCTAGTGGGTTGACATTATCATTAGTTTGGAAAGAAGTTGAGTAATTTCATGCATGAGAGGGAGGCTTGGTGAAGTCTAACCCTTGCAATAGCATTCCATATCATTTATAATATATTCCACATTCTAAGCGTTTGATAAAATTCCAAAATGAGTTTAATTGCTTTTGCACAATTTTATTTTCTTCCACATCAACACAAACAATGAAAATATTCTTTAGTCTAAATTAGTTATCGATTGCATTTATTATTGTGTATTGTGCAAGTCCTTTTGGAGAACGATAATTATTCATCACTTGCTACTGCACGATTGGTATACTTGCCATTAAACGTATCTTGCTAACACCACTCCTAGCTAACCCCTTGAGTATTCTTAACACAAGCAACTCCTGGCTTAACTAGGTATTCTTTGGGCTTGGGCTTGTAACCACTCTTGACTAACCCCTTAAGTATTCTTTCCTCAATCCACTCCTGGCTAACACTAATTATTTTGTGCTCAAGTCACTCCTAGCAACCTTGAGTATTCTTTACACCTAGCCACTCCTCGCCAATTGAGTCTTCTTTAAGATTAAAACCACTCCTAGTTGAACCGTCAATGAGTATTCTTCTCTCAAGCCCTATTGGCTGAATCGAGTATTCTTTGCCAAACAATCACTCTTGGATAACATTTGGATGTTTGGTGTTTAAATGATCTAAAGATCATTTGGTCTAAAGACTAGGGAGCATTGCGTCTGATGACATGTATAATGTTTAGGGAAGCTATGAGGTGTGCTTTGTCATCTGATTAACATATTGATATATTGCAACCTTTGCTCTATTTGCTTAGATGAGCGCTCTTCATTTGAGGAGTCGTTTGGTATTTACATATCTTCTCCTCTCTCTATCTTTTTTTTTATGAAATCCTTTTTATAGACTCTTTGAAGAAGGTAGTCGTTAGACGATCATTTATAGTCGTTTAGAATCTTTAGCTTTTATGCATATTTATTATGTGTTTGACGAGCTTTATCATGATTGTTGCATTTAATGTTGCCTCAATATTTGCTCCTTTTCCTTCACAACGTCCTTGATAACTGACAATGTTTATCTCCTTAGGTAGTATAGCCTTTTGCACAAAATCGTGATTGTTGTACATTCCATATTGGGCATATAGTTGGGTTAGACTTAACAATCTCTTTGTGTCAGGAGGTCGCTTGAAGAAAGTAGTTTTAACTTGTGTCTCGAGAGATCTTTTACATCTGATTTAGAACAAATGTATTTGACAGATGGAAATTCCTTGTAAACATAGAGTAAGTGTATGCATATTTAATTTTAAGAGGTTTGCTTAGTCTATGTGTATAGTCTTATTTTTTGTGCATGTTTCATTTGTTCTTATGTGTGTCTTATGAGACTTTGAGAAAAGACTTCATAGTGTTGTACCATCTATCGAATGAAACACTTGCGTATTTGATTATCTATTGTTTTTATAATACTATTGATGCAAACCTATCTCCAAGAATGTAGAGAAAATAAAGAGGTCATTGAGCTAGAGTTTTGATCAAGATCTAGTAAGGAGTTTGGATTTAATTGGGCTTGTTTGGGCTTTCAAACAAACTTTTGGGTCAAGTTCAAAATTAGAGAAGATCATTCTAGAGATTTTGGAGCTTCAAAATTACAAGACCTCTACTTATAAAAATTATATAGATTAGTGTATAATTTATTTTGGGCAATGTATTTTGGGTCAAGTAGAATAGGTTTTGGGCCTAGTAAAATAGGATTTTGGACCTTAGGCCTTGTATCAAAATTACATAGGACGTCCACTTTTTTAGGCTTACAAAAACTCAAAGAATGTGCTAAACATGCTTAAAAAGGCACCACATGTAAGACAAGCAGGTGTCACATGGAAGCTTGCCTTCTAAGTTTCTTTTGTCACTTGTCCTCATCTCATTAGAAAGGATATGAAGCTTGGGCTTCCAGTCACCTTGCACACATGACATTCTCCCAATGGAAAGGAAGTGGTTATACAACAAAATAGTCCATTGGGAGAGAAAGTTCTTACTTTCTGCACATAAGTATAACAAAGTCTCTTAGAATACCCATTTTAGTCTGAGGTATGAAAAATCATATGTCTTTCCCAAATTTGTTTGTTAACCTAACAAAATGCAAACAAAATCCAATAAACGCACAATATTAATAAAATCAAGGATAAACAAGAATACAATCAACCAAATCTTTTAAATACAACACAATAGAGACAAAGAAGAGAAATAAAAATGGTGGAGAGGGTTTTTATACATATCTAGATTGATTGAAGAAAGGGGAGAAGGAAGAAAACTTTAAAGTACAAGGAAATTTGAATCCAAAAAGGTAAGTTAAAAGTGGTGAATATGTTATGCCCTTTTAAAACTCTTAGACATCTTATCGAAACGTCACAATAGTTCTCCTTACCTTTAATCTTTTCTAAGGAATTGTAAAGATCTCATGTTTCTTGATTGATACACACATCACTCTTTATAAACAATGCAACGTTTTGCATTCCCATGTGTTTTCCTATACATTTCATTTAAATTGGCCAAAGGTTCTTGAACGTTTTTGAATTACTCCAACTCAACTTTCTTTATCTACCTAAGTGGTTGGGCCAACCGTTTAGTCTCTTTTTCAAGTTGACTTGAGACTGGAGGGATGTATACCCATGGCCGATTGAAATGGTTAGATCAACATCACTTAGTCACTTGGTCAAAAAGATTGAGGTGTGGTGTACTCTTTGTCGATCTAAATGGTCAAATTCTTGTTGTTTAAACACCACTAAAGGTTTTTATAACTTTAGACCTTTAAAAGCAAAGGTCGATATGCATGGTCAATCTCTGAAAGACGTTTATTAATCATTTTCCTCAAAATAAAGAAAACACTTTCTATTTAATGGGAATACTTACGCATTAACTCTTGAACAATAAGGAGAAATATCTAAGTTATACAAATAATGTATTATAACAAGTTGAATACTGAAATATTAAATGATAACCCATTTTCTATAAATAAACACTTAACTATTGCATGAAAGATAACTCATACACTTAAATGCTCTAGTTAAGATCCCATAAAGACTTCAACTAGAACAAATACCATTAATAATATATATTTTCATGTTTCTCCAATACATTTCCATTCCTATACTTAATTAGTTAAAATATTACAATATATAAATAAAAATAATAATGTATTTTTCTTACTTTTGTAAATAAAGAAATAAACTATAACTGTAAAATTAGCCTAATATGGCTAAGTTGAAAATAGCAAATTTGGAAAAAAAATGTTTATTACTAAAAACATCTCTAACTTCTAAAAGAGAATAATAATCAACCTTAATGATAGTATATTTGTGAATAAGTTTGATGTCCACTACCTAGTCATAAATTAATATCTTATGTATATCATGATTTATCTTTTTGAAAAAATGTGAGTGAAGGTATTTTAAACTTGCATAACATTAATATGATTTTGATAATAATTTGTTTTATACTAAATTTGATGATATCGCAATGATCAAACCTAACCAAAATTTATTTTTAGGGCTTCCATCTTTATAAGTAATGCACTCCTAGGCTCACAAATTTATCAAATTTAAATATTCAATCATCTTAATCGCACTTAATCTATTCTTATTGCGTTACAACTTAATCATACTCAATGAATATTCAATTTGACCAAAGGAAATGTAAGAAGGTCCAAACATTAGTTGTAGGTTAATTTTGTTTATCATGTTTATGTAATAAAAGTGAAATTTTAATATGGTTTGTGGTATAGAATTCTTTACATAATATATTTTCTGTTGATCTGATGAAAATACCATGTTATTTCAGTATTTCTAAGACCACCAAAGGATTTGTATCATGTAAGATTTATTTCTATCAAATAAAATTCTTGTTGACTAACATTAGGTACCCATATTAACAAAAAGTTTATTAATTAGCTATCTCATGCCATCTTAATTTGAGTAGAACATTTGGTAAGATGACAAGAAAATATCTTGTTAATAATGGACAACAATACTTAATGGAAGATTTACCATGTAAAATGTCAAATTTTTCTAGGACCTTAAGTTTTCGTACATTTCTTTAAATATGATTTACTTTGGAAGGATTATTAAGAATTTATTTGTAAGTTAAAGTTGTTACGTAAATACTTTAAATGTTGTTAATTATGGCCAACACTTAATGAAGATTTACCATGTAAAATGTCAAATTTTTTTTCTAGGACCTTATGTTTTCTTACATTTCTTTAAATATGATTTACTTTGGAAGGATTATTAAGAATTTATTTATAAGTTAAAGTTGTTACGTAAATACTTTAAAGATTTCCAAACTGCAGTATCATCATCCTCAAAAAGGTTCTAAAAATGTATGGTTAAATGTCAATTCAACTAAATAATGTTAAAGATGTATCTTGTATATTAATACCAATACTTTAACTTTGTTAATTCCATAAAGTTTTCATACTTGAATGACAATTTGAAATATACACATACAACACTTCATAATTGGGTTCATACGTATTAAATTAATTTGTGTAAAAAAAGAAAACTAAATTGACTATGATTGTGATTCAATTGGAAACTAAAACCAACTTTAAATTGATAATACTTTTTTAAATACAAAAATCACAATTGTTCACTTATAAATAATATATTTATTTATGTAAACTTAACTTTTTCACATAAATTAGATTTAAATATATTTTAAATTAATCACCACACCACAACTTATTATGGTATTTTATGTACAAAATTATATTTATATAATAAAAATTCGTATATAATCTATTCACTCATTATGCAGAAGTGGAACCTTAAATATACCTAGTTGATAAAATAAGTGCATTTATACTTCTTTATATACACGTGGGTGTGGGTGTTTAATTTAATATACTTATTGCGACTTTACAGGATTCCGATAGGTGAACAACTCTCATTCAATATAATTATTTTTATTATTTTTTATTAAATAATTTACTAAAGTGGTTTATTTTGTTAGCCATTGATAGCTATCATCCACAAGGTCAAACACTAACATGGCCTCAACCGTCTCCTTCACCCTTTTCTTCCTCTGCTTCTCTTTCTTTCACTTCCCACTCTTTTCATCACACTCAACCCATCCATTCCCCAGTGAAGCCCTTCCCAGCAGATACGGTTACCTTCCAATCAACCCTAACTCTGCTTCTGCAATTTTCTACGCCTTCTATGAAGCCCACAACTCCTCTTTGCCTCTCTCCCAAACCCCACTTCTCATTTGGCTCCAAGGTGGCCCTGGCTGCTCCTCCATGCTCGGCAACTTCTATGAGCTTGGACCCTGGCTAGTCACCCAATCCCTCACTCTTCAGCGCAACCCTGCTTCTTGGAACAGAATTTTTGGCCTTCTTTTTCTTGATAGTCCCATTGGATCTGGCTTCAGTGTCGCCTCAACCCTAGAAGAGATCCCAAAAGATCAAAACGCCGTTTCCAAACACCTCTTCGCTGCTATAACCAACTTTCTTCAACTCGATCCTCTTTTCAGGCATCGCCCTATTTATATTACCGGAGAAAGCTACGCTGGCAAGTATGTGCCTGCAATTGGGTACTATATATTGAAGAAAAATGAAAAGTTGGAGGCTTCCGAAAGAGTGAATCTGGCTGGTGTGGCTATTGGGGATGGGTTAACTGACCCCGAAACTCAAGTTCTCTCTCATGCTGTGAATGCTTATTATGCTGGATTGATCAATGAGAGGCAGAAGAATGAGTTGGAAAAAGCTCAATTGGAAGCCGTTGGGTTGATCCAAACGAGGAATTGGAGTGAAGCAACGGATGCGAGAAGCAAGGTGTTGAGAATATTGCAAAACATGACAGGGTTGGCTACTTTGTATGACTATACAAGGAAAACTCCGTACGAGGATGATTTGGTTGAACGGTTCTTGAACATAGCGGAGGTGAAGAAGGCCCTGGGAGTGAATGAATCGTTTGTGTATGAGATATGTAGTGATGTTGTTGGGAAGATATTGCACGGTGATGTGATGAAAAGTGTGAAACATATGGTGGAATATTTGGTGGGGAGGAGCAGGGTGTTGTTGTATCAAGGTGAGTATGATTTGAGGGATGGTGTGGTCCAAACAGAGGTGTGGGTGAAGACAATGAAATGGGAAGGGATAGAGGAGTTTCTCAATGCTGAAAGGAAGTTGTGGAAGGTCAATGGAGAGCTTGCTGGTTATGTACAGAATTGGAAGTCTCTCACCAATGTTGTGGTTTTGGGAGCTGGCCATCTTCTGCCCACAGACCAGCCTCTTAATTCTCAAGCTATGATAGAAGATTGGGTTCTCCAAAAGGGTTTCTTTGAAAACTTTTGTGAGACAAATGTATCAACTAAGCCTATACTTGTTGAGTAACCATTGGGATTAATCATTGGTTAAATTGAACTCGTCATTGCACAACTGATTTCCCTAGTTAAGCAATAAATGAAAGATGTACTCTTTCTTTAATTGTTATCTCTCTTTTAAATTTTAAATTCAAAGTGATAATTATTTTATCATAATAAGTTATGGAAATTTTATTTTATTTTATTTTTTCATTTCTATTTAATAATAAAAAGCACGATTTAGTTAAAGATTAAATAAAAAGTAAAGATATAATTTGTAAAGATATAATTAATAAGAGTAATTACTGTTTTTATAAGGTTTGAGAGGGATCTTCTAATTGCTTCTATAATTCTAGGTAAGGTTGAGTCAGGTCCAGGTTCGGTGAACTCAAGTGGAACCCACATCAAGTCAAGCAAGATATGACCCACATCACATTAAGTCAGATCGAGTCAAGTCGAACCCTATCTGATCAAATTAGGATGGACTAGGTTGACTCTAAGTTAGATTATGTTGATCGAGTACAAGTTGAGCTAAGATAAGTCAGGTCGAGTTCTGTTGGGTCTACGTCGGACTGAGTCGGCCTAGGTTCATGTTGGGTTGAGTTGGCCCAAGTTTGCATCGGGTTAAGCAAGCCTTGACCCAATTTAAGTTGAGTCACCCCATGTTCACTTAAGGAAGAATCAACACGCTAAAACAACCCAAGCCCAATTTGGGATAAGTTAATTAAGGTCTGAGTTGGTGCAAACCCATGTCAAGTCGAATCGGACTCAAAGTTAATAAGGCCCGACTTAAGCCAAGATAAGTTGGGCCTAATTCAGGCATAGTTAGGAAGATCCATAAGTTGAGTTAGAAAAGATTCAAATCAAGCCAAGTCCTCATTGGGTCATGTGGGCCCTAGTGCATGTCAGGTTAAGTCAAGGCCACTCTAAGTTGACCTAGACTAAAGTAAAGTCTGGTCAACCAAGTCAACATCATGTGTGCCCATGTTAGGGTAAACCAGGTTGAGACCAAAATGGGCTAAGTTGGAAAGGGCCAGGTAAGCCAAAATGTGTTAGGAACAAGTCAAGTTGAATTGCGCAAGGCTTAGTTTAAGTGGAGTTAACCTGTGTTTATATCGAGTCGAGTAGGCTTGAGTTCCATATTGGGCTAAGTCAAACCAAACCTTAATAACTTTAAGTCAAACTGAATCTACATTGAGTTAAGTCAGTACGAGCTTAGGTCTAGCTTAGTTGATTAAGTCATTGTAAGTTGAATTAGGATGGGTTAATGTGCAGCCAAGTTGGAGGGGGCCTAGGTTAGGCTATGTTGGGTGGGGTCCAAGTTAGGCCATGTTGGGAAAGCCCAAGTATAGCTGAGTTAAGTCAAGATGGGTCAAGCCCAAGTCAAGTCAAGCTAAGGACGGGCCAAGTCGGATTAGATCCACGTAGGACTGGGTTGGGTCCACGTTAGGCTAAGTTGACATGGGTCAATGCCGAGTCGAGTCAACTAGGGTCTAAGTCAAGCTAAGTATAAGTCAGTCCGAGTAAGCTAGGCTTAGGTCAAGAAAGGTCGAATTGGGCTAAAGTTATGCAAGGTCGGGTCAGGTCGAGCCGACCAAGTCAAGTTAGGTTGAGCTGAACCTAGGCAGGTTAGGTTGGGTCGAAACCAAAAAGTCAGACTGAGTTGGGTCAAGCCTATATTCGGTTAAGACTAAGTCAGGTTGAGTCCAAGCTAATATGAATGGAGTTGAATCGAGTTTTATGTTAGACTTAATTGACTCTGATCCAAGTCAAGATAAATTAAACGAAACCTAGCTTAAGTTAAACTTAATTGGACTCGATAAGATTGTGTCTTCAAGTTACGATGAATCAAAAGATAATAAATATAATCAGATCGAACCCACATTAGAATAGGTCTTACATGTTTGAGTACATGATAAGTTTAGTCTGGTTGGATTGAGTCTAACTCAAATCTAAATTTAGATCTAATCTAGAAAATTGTATAAATTGGATTTAATCTAATTTAAATCGGATTAAAATTTTGATTTAATCTAGTATTGGTTGTCGATTTTAATTTGTAGATCTGGAGTAGATATATATTGGATTTTAAAAGTCGAATGCATGCTAGTTACACCTTTCAAGTAAATGTAGAAGTAAATTAGTTTTGGATAGCTGGAGACAAGAATATAAAGAAGTTGTTGAGAGAGTTAGGGTTGGTAGTTGCAGACACTGTAGTGATTAATCGATCCGCCACACCAAGCCAATCGAGCCGAGGAAACTACCAGTCGACAAGTAATTCTTTCCTTAGATACATGACCAAGTAACGTCCTAACGTGAGATTAGTTGATCAGGTGAATTAAGCGAAAATAATTTGCAGCAATCCATGATGGTGTTGAGTTCATTTTGTGTCAAATGGTCATTCTGGTGGTTGGACTCCACCAACTTCCATCCAATTCTAACCTTTCTGGTCACTCTCATCAGTGTGTTATGTTTGCTACGGTGGTTCAAGAATTCAACCAATGAAGCATCTCCTTTGCCTCCAGGTCCTCCAGGTTTTCCCTTTCTTGGCTACCTTCCCTTTCTAGGACCCCATCCCCACCTCAAATTTCACAAGCTTGCACAACTTTATGGACCTATCTACAAGCTCAAGTTGGGAACCAAAACAATCGTGGTGGTTAGTTCACCCTCTCTGGTGAAAGAGAGAGTGCGAGACCAAGACACCATATTTGCCAACCGTGACCCCATCATTTCTGTATTGGTTGCCTTGTATGGTGGCACTGACATAGCCTCTTTGCCTTACGGTCCACAGTGGAGAAAGGCTCGCAAGATATTGGTGAGTGAGATGCTCAGCAGCACCAACATCACTAACTCTTTTTCTCATAGGAGAGTGGAGGTTAAGAAATCCATCAAAGATGTGTATGAAAAGAAAATAGGGTGCCCCGTATATGTTGGCGTGTTGGCTTTTCTAACAGCTACCAATGCAATAATGAGTATTATTTGGGGTGAGACGTTGCAAGGAGAAGAAGGAGTTGCTATTGGGGTACTGAGTCAGCATCAATGACCATGAAGGAGATCAAAGCCATCCTCATAGTATGTTTTCGAGGCCAACCTCTTTCTAATTTGTTTAAATTTTGTAACATGTATCATAATTATCTTATCATTAATCCCACCTAAGGTTTTAAATTAAAGTTACAATTTACGTTGCTATCCTTTTATTATAAGAAAGTCTAGGCAAACACACGAAGATCCTGAAGGATGTGGCAAAAATTGTGTTCGTGGTTTAAAATCTTGAAGGAGAAATGGGGTGCAGAGCAATAGAAATATGTGAGATATGAGAAGGTCAGAACAGAATGTGTTTGATAGAGGAGAAATAAAAATGTATATCCCTGCTGGACCTTCTGGTTTTTACTCACTCATATTAGGATTTTTATAGTGTTCTTATTTCATGTTTTCCACTTAGTACTTATTTTGAGTTATGATAACATTTCCCAACAAAATATAGGCCTATTACGTGCCACTTTTATAAGAAAAAGATCATGCAAACAAGAAGGCAGGAACACTAGAGTATATCAGCAAACTCCACATATATGCATATTGTTAGTTCAGTAAAATTTCAGAATGGACTTTGTTATCCTAGTTATTTGCTTGTATATGTAGGATATAGTGGTGGGTGGAACCGAGACCACGTCAACAACAATGGAATGGGTGGTAGCGAGGCTGTTGCAGCATCCTGAGGCTATGAAGAGAGTTCACGATGAGATGAATATTGTAATAGGATTGGATAACACCATTGAATTAGAATCCCAATTGTCCAAATTACAGTACTTGGAAGCTGTCATAAAGGAAACACTTCGTTTGCGTCCCCCTCTCCCCTTTTTGGTGCCACGTTGTCCAAGTCAAACTGGCACTGTTGGTGGATATACCATTCCAAAAGGTGCACAAGTAATATTGAACGTGTGGACTATACATAGAGACCCTGACATTTGGGAAGATGCATTAGAATTTCGCCCAGAGAGGTTTCTGAGTGAAGATGGCAAGTTGGATTACTGGGGCAGCAAATTTGAGTATCTTCCGTTTGGATCTGGAAGAAGAATCTGTGCAGGGCTACCCCTTGCTGAAAAGATGATAATGCTTATGCTCGCTTTCTTGCATTCTTTTGAGTGGAGTTTACCAAGTGAAACAGTGCTTGAATTTTCAGGTAAATTCGGCGTTGTGGTCAAGAAAATGAAGCCATTAGTTGTTATTCCAAGGCCTCTAAACCAGAACTTTACTTGTAATGCTATGTAATACTTATAATGCTATGTAACTTCTATGCAGAAGTTACAATTTATTCTGTGTTATGCTAGTGTACAAGTAAATATGAAACAACTAGTGTTATTCCAAATCCTAGACTATAATATTATGCAAATAAAATGCATATGCTAAGTGTTTCTTATAAAAGAAGAATTTGAAGAGCAATGCGGTGTTTATTGGGAAAGGATTTCAAGCATTAATTTGTCATTAGTTCTAATCAGAAATGTTTTGTTTCTTGTGAAAGAATTTCAAATATTAATTTGTCATTTAGCATATTTTAAATAACAGTATGTAAGTTCTATGCAGCAGTTATATATAACAAAGATTTTATTCTTTGAGAGTAAATGAAACCACTATGTTATTTCAAAGCCTAAACTATAATATTAGGCAAATAAAATGCATATCAATTGTAATGAAATGAGTGGTGTTTCTTATAAAAGAAGTATTTGTAGTTACGTGGTGTTTATTGTAAAAAGGATTTCAAGCATTAATTTGTCATTAGTTCTAATCAGCAATGTTTTTCTTGTAAAAGAATTTCAAGCATTAATTTGTCATTTGGCATATTTTAAATAACAGGTCTATAACTATTTTATATTTACTAGTTTATGCTTATAAAAATTATTGAAGAGTTTCTGGTGCAGAAAAGAATTTAAGTAGTAGCCAAAAACTTTGTCTAATTTTTTGTCCATGCCAGATATTAAAAGAAATACATCAAACACAGACTTTCAGATTCTGCAAATTCAAAAGTCATAAAAAAAATCAACCAATACAAATCATTTTAAAATTCATTTGAAAAAAAAAAACTGTTAGGGATATTTTGTAATGGCGTTTGGAGGCGGATTTGTGGAGAAAAGGCGTGGGAAGGAAGGAGAAGATTGGCAAGGAAAGGCAGGGCCATCCCAATGACCAAAATCCGAAATCCAAGATCAACCCACAAAGCACAAAATCCGTACTATGATGCCATGTTTTTATGTTAAGGGCTTCAATGGCAGGGCACCCTGTAGAGCACCTACAGGTTTTTCAGAGCCACAAACACTGCTCTCCCCGTATGCCTAAACCCTCATCGTGAACAAAACAAACACAGATTACAATAATTAATCTGAACGCAGAAAATATGCAGAGTGGCTAAGAAGACCAAAATGAAATAAACCCTAGCAGAGTTCTCAGCGGCTCTCTCTGTATTTATAGCACATTAGGGTATGTTGTTGGAGTGCTGCAAAAGGAGGGGGGCTCTCTCCTGTTGGGCTTTGACCAAAGTATGGGCCGAAGCCCATGTTTATATTCAACTATTGATTACTAAATAATTGCGTGACACTTAGCAAATCACAGTCATTTTAAATAATATCAATTTTGGGAATTTTAATAACTTTTCCTTATAACAATAACAGTGTCACATTTGGCTATATCTTCTTTAAAATTATGATTACATCACATCACATGACTTGCTAATTTATTTTGGATGTCTTTATGAAAAAAGTTCATCTATAAGTTGGTTTTAGTTAATGATTTAATAAGCTAACTTAGAATTAGAGAACACAATGGCATAATTAAGTTTTTGTTACAATTTTAAATTTTTAAAAAGTAATTAAAATTTTCGGTTCTTCTATTTATTTTTTAAAAATTTTGTGATTTTTTACTTGGATTTCATTTTATTTAAACTAATTGATCTAATGAGTATGAACAAGATTAAATCTTTTTATTTTCTCAAATTAAACTAATGTTATGTTGAGTTCTTTTTGTACAATTTTTATAGTGTGTAATTTCCGTATACCGTCATATATAGTGAAACACTAGCTATTTTAAAAATAAAAAATGAATTACATACTAAATTAAAAGTAACTCAATAAATAATAAATATCGTGTAATAACTAAACAAATGTTCAATATCTTAGATGTTGAAACTGCTCTTTAACATCTTATTAGAAATAGTCATTACAATGTATTAAATTATAATAAGAATGATAAAGAATATAAGAAAAGAAAATTAAGTAAGCTAGAAGTAGCTTGTAGCTTATAAGTAAAGATTCTAAAATAAGCTAATTTGAGTTGCTTTACCAAACACTTTTGTGCTGGTGAGACTAATTTAAAAAGTTAAATAAGTTAGTGACTAGTTTATTACCAAACACTCTTTTATTTTGTCTTACTGTTACATTTTATTTTCTAAATCTTCTTGCAAATTTTGTTATAACGCAAGAGTTATAAGACCCACATTTTAATAATTTTTTTCATTTAACTACTGACAAAAAAAATAATTTTAAGATAAATTTTTTATTTTTTTATTTTTATGACATAAGGTTTTAAGATTTAAATGACAATTCAGGTTGGACTGACCTTCATAGAACTTATAAGTTAATAGGCGTAGTCTACCCCCACATAATTTTGGATTTGCAGGCTTATCCATATCAATTTTAAAAAAATAACATATTTTTTTGTATTTTTTAATATTAAATTTGAAAATATTATAAAAATAAGAATTTACTATCAATATAATAATTATAAAAAATTAAAAATTATTATTTATTACAAATAAATAAGGAAACATATTATAAAAATATATAATAAAATGGACCATGATATAAAATTTAGATTTTGTTTTATATGATATTCATAAAATAATAAATAAAGGTATTTAATCATATTTAATATACAAACAATATTATACGTTAATAAAATATTTTAAAAAAATACAAGTCGTAGGGGGGACGGCTAGCCTGCACGAGTAGTAAATTGTGAGAGGTGGTCTTATATAAGCTGAATTCCACGTCCTTTTACAATAAACTTAGTCATTCTATTTTATCGAGTATGTTGCGATAATTTACAAATAAGAGGGAATTGGGAATTGGTCAAGATTTGTTGTGTTCTATTTATCATTACTTAAGAGAAGAAAAATTTAATAAAGATGTTTGTTTCTTATGAATGGAGTAAAAATAAGTTATTTGAGAAAGTTAAAGGAAAAAAAGTTACAAAAATTGTTCTTATATCTTTATTTTGAGATCATGTTGTATTTACTTTCAAAGTCATGACTCCTCTTTTATATATATAAAGCAATGGAAAAAGCTAAGAAATAATAATGAAGTCATTCAATAACAATGAAAGTAATACAAAAATGTATTTACAATCATCCATAATAGATAGACATACTGCAAGTCACTTTTTGAACCTAGAGTTCTATTATTCCAACTTGAAAATGAAATATAATTTGTAAGTTAGAAATGGATTATATGCTTGTATCAAGAGTTTGGTGCCAAATAAAGATGTGTAACAAAAAATTTTATAAATTTATCAAAGAATCAAGGAAGACCATAACTCCAGGTGATACACTTAGACACTTTCTAAATTGTGTTAATATATAAATTATATCATATAATAGATACATTTCAAGTTACTTTCTTTGCATTTTGTATAGTTCAATGGTGAAAGAACTATGGACACACATCCCCCAACTTACAGAAGTTAGCAAAGGTTTCAAGTTTGACAGTAATCCACCAGTATGTGAGTGCAAGTTTTTGAGCAAGTAATAATTATTGTTCATAATATGACTTATTTCATTATTATCTTCTTTTTAAAATGTTGAAAGAAATTGATTTACATTTTGCTTATTCATAGTGTAGATTCATTAAAAAAAGAATAGGTTGAAACACAAAAGGTTGCATGATTTGATGTAATATAAAGTATAACCAACAAATAAAGTAGAACCAACAACTTGCTCATAGATATAATATTAGGAATAAAATAGACTATATTATACCCAATGACATTGATGAGTGTAATGAGTGGTTAGTGGGACAAGTAGATAATGTTAATGATAATGATATTGATAATAAAGAGAGGAGGAAATGAGTTAGTTTTTTATGATGATCCTAATATTGGGCATCTGTTTATAAAGCTTGAAGTGTTAGAGAACCAATACCTTATACAAAGAGATAAACATTCGATAAAAGAAAGCAACCACTTGTTATTGAATCTTCTCAATCTTCTAAAAAAGGTGTGGGTACAACTTCAACCTCAACAGAAAGAGGCAAAAAGAATATTTAAATTGAAATTAAAAATAAATTGCATGATAGTTTTGATTATAATTTTGAAAAATTACTTAATTTTGACTTGAGTTTCTTTAAGGAGAAGAAGAGAAAGAATATATCTTATTAGATAATATGAAAGAAAATTATATTAAAATTGAAGAGAAAAGTCAGATAATTAGAAATTGAAGATATTTATATTGTATTTTATTGTTATTTTAAGTTTTAAACTTGAAATTTGTGATGTTTTGATTTGATATTATTTTATTTGAATTTTTAAACATAATATGATTATATCTCTCTCATTATTTTTACAATACAATTATATTTCTGTATTTTTAAAAATATTTATATGTATATACTGATTTTTTTATATCGGTCATGGCCTGTTATGATTTCTACTATAAAATTTAAAAAAAAATTATTTTTTTTTTAACCGTCAAAAATAAATAGAATAAAATAAAAAAAAACTGTTATCGATAATACTCTCCACACGTAAGAAAATCGATAATACTCTCCAAACATAAGAAAATGATAGGTTGACGTGTAAGGTGAACTGTGTGAGATTTTAAGCGTAATAAACCCAATCTCTCTCTCTCTCTCTATATATATATATCCTTTTTTTAAAGTTTCGTTTAATTTAATTTTTTGCTGATATTAAAGAAAAAGCAAGATTTTATTAGGAAGAAAACTTGTATTACACTTGTCTTAGTTGTAATACTTTGTTTTTAGTAAAACCTTAAGGTTTTAGATGTATTACGCTTCAAATCAACCCTTAGGATTGATGTTAAAAAAAACGATAAAAACATCTCCAGAAAATTACTGCATATTCTTGAAGGTGCAAACTTGTCATTATCAAATTAAAACAAAAAGATTTGAGATCCAAAAGTAATTACTATTATTAATGTGAATTTTTCTCCTTACAATATTGAAATATTATTCCAGTAGTCAACTTTTCTAATATAATTAGAATTAGATCAAAACAAGGATTAGAATTGATCGTTTTTATTGTATACTAAAGATTACTTTTATTTATCATCCTGATACAATACTCTTCTTTCTCAGGACTATTTTCCATGGCTGTAAGACTATTACATGGTAGGATTCTTTATAAATTTCTGAACCGAAGTCAGTTAATACTTTTTTGTCAAGTAAGATACTATACATCATGTTTAATGGTCCAAAGTTTCCTTAAAATTTGGTAAAATCTCACTCAGAATAAAGGTACAGAGCCCTTCATAAACTAGAAGATATCCCAAATTGCTTTCTACTGACAACCTTCACATGTTTCTTTCCACTGCTAAGTCATTACAACTTACTGCAGCAAGGCTTCGTTTCTAAGAAAATGCTACACAGTCTCCTTCATTTTTGGAGCATCCAAGACAAACACAACCTAAGATGTTTAATCCTGCAAATTCCACACTCAAATTAATGCACTGTTTGGTTTAATGGTTCGATGGTAGACGAGAATAAATTTGCGCTAATTATAGTCATTTGGATGCAGTAATCTGTGTAGATTTGCAGACTAAGATTGTATTTATATTTGGGCAAAAACTGTCCATCTTTGTTTTTCAAGTGCATCATCAGATGTTTAGGATAACAATTTAAAATTTTGTTTAAATAGTTGTATTTATTTTGAGAATTTATTTAGGAAGGAGAAATTTTGTTTAAATAATTGTATTTATTTTGAAAATTTATTTAGCAAGGAGAGGAAGAGATAGACAATATAATTTAAAATTTTAATTTATTCACTACAAAAATCAATGATCCAAAAATAACACATTCTTAATTTTTTATTGGATTTAAAATTTATTTTAATTAAAACTCAATTTATAGCAAAAATAGACTGTAACCTTAAAAGCACAATATGAAATTATGAATTTTTTGCATTAATATTTAATTAAGATTAGGTTTTATTTAAATTAAATCCATTTACCCAAGATAAAGAACAGCAAATAGTCACACCATCCAAAATTAATCTTATTTAATTTTTAATTATTTTTAACCATAAGGATAAATTTACAATCTTACATTTTTATTAATTAAAAAAATAAAATATTAATTACATCACATCATTTATAAATTTTGCACTCAAAGCTTCCAATGTATTTCCTAATCTAAACAAATGCAATCTATTCTCTCAAATCTACACAAATCCATTTCTTTAAATTCACTCAAATCCATCTATCCAAGCAAAAGAAAGCAGTGTGCTGCCGAAATCCTATGTTAACTAGAATTATAGTCAAAATGGTGTAAATAAGAGAGGGTAACCTTCATCATCCTACTAGACTTGGATGGTATACTCTCGACAGTCCACTCTTGATATCATTCCAAGTCTTTTAATCATAACAAGTAATATTGCATTTTAATGAATTAATCATTTCATCTAATTGTATGATTACGATAGAAGGTGATCTACCAACATATTAGTCATCACACTATTAACAAGACTGTCTAGTTGTATTTACTTTGAGTAAATCACAAGACAGATTAAAAGACAGAATGTTTAAAGTTATACGTGCTACCACACAAAGACAAGAATTCATTTTGAATTCGTTAGACCATTTAGTATCGATAGAGTTGACTTGCATCTTTCGATGTCGATACTGACACAACAATACACCTGGCAGTCAAAGGACGTAGCATATTTATGCTGAATTTGGGATATAAAAGAGGCATTATCAGAAGGATTGATTCATGCAGAGAAGTTTGAGTTCAACATCAAGAATGTCAACATAAAGGCTAACAACCTTCTGAAAAGTTCTGATACAACAAGCAGAGGATCAACACACTATAGTAACAACCATCTTTCCAAGGCCTATAAATAGATAAGTCACCATGCAAAAAGAACTAATAAATGACATACATTCTTGCATGCATATTTGCTACGTGATCCAAAGTGCGAATTTAATCTAAAAGTGTTAATCTAGGTATATTTTTCCACATACATAAAATTTGGGGGTCCATTACATCACCCTTTGAGGAACATAGTTGCATAGCCTTTGCATGTCTTCCCTTACAGTCTTCCACTCTTAGAAGGTAGAGGCCTTCACATTCCTCAGCATTGCTAATCTTCTTCCCCAATTCCAAATCCTGAAATTGACACGTTTGGCAGAAATTTAGTAATACACTTTGAAGCCCGTGTCAGTTTCTAATGGACAGTAAATTACAATCCAAGCTAGGAACATGAAATACAGATGTCAGTATTATGTCTTAAGAAATTATCACAAGACCTTTCCTTACCACTCTTGAAGTGATTCCATCTGCTATGCAAACAATAGAGTCATCATGACAATGAGTATATCAGATGAATACATTGATATCTCCAGTTATATGGTTTTAGTCTCCAGAATCAACAATCCAGGATCCTGTTTTATTTCGCTGACATGAAAAACAGTTGAGAGATTACCTTTTGAGCAAGAGTAGCAGTGGAAAAATTAGTACTTGTGTTTTGGAGGGTTTGTTGCTACAATTGTTATATCATTTCCATTTTTACTCTGCTGAAAATATTGCGTTAAGATTCTAATTTGGGTATGCTTTCTTCACCAATTGCAGCATGACCCCTATTCTCCTTGTGCCTCAGCTTCCAACCAGCAAGCTTCTCATGATTTAATTAACATGTCTCCCTTGTGTGCTTTCCTACAGTGTTCACATCATCCCCTATTTCTCTTTTGGGTTCTCTTGCCGCAAGCGCAGATATTTTCAGTGGCCATGCCATCAGTTTCTCCACTCAACATAATTTTTCTCTTGTTTTCCTCTCTTCTAACATATGCAAAAACCTCACAGATACTAGGGAGTGGTTTAGTGCCTATAATTCTCCCTCTGACCTCATCCAAATTCTTGTTCAGCCCCAATGAAAATTGGTATATAAGGTCCTTCTCAACTAAGGTCTTTACTGCTTGCTATCTTCAAACACTTCCACTCCATGTCTAAATAAATGTCCAATTGTTGCCAGTGCCTTGTGAGAGAGAGCAGTATTCAATGACATAAGCATCGATTTGTCGCAATTCATCTAAGAGACTCTTGATATTGAAAATGGTTGGAGTGTTGACTATGTTTGAATAGGTTTCCTTTGTTGCATTCCAAACATCTACAACAGTCTCGAAATAAATTAAGCTCTCTCACCAGTTTCATTTGTCTTGGAGTTTAGCAGCCAGGACACAAACAAGCTATTCTCAAACTTCCATTTCTGGTGGGCTGGATTATTCTTTTCGAGTTCCTTTGCCTCAGAAGTGATGTAGTCTTCCTTTCCTTTTCCTTGGGGGAAGATGCAGACAGATCTTTCCCATGGGATATAGTTTTGGCCATTGAGTTCGTGGCCAGTGATTGGTAGGGGATTTGTATATACTGGGTATTTCAATCGCTGATTTCTGTGCTCGTCAGCCATGGGACACACTTTGTATTATGGTTAACAAAACTTACTTTGATACCATGAAAAGTTTATTCCCATACATTGAAATGTGTTATACAGATGGCATAAATAGCCTTTAGGGTACAACAAATCAGGATCCTTATAAGGGATAGTAAATATTCTAATTTACAGAAACAGAAAGCAATAAAAACTACCATGCACAACTGAGGATATTATTCCTTGATTACAGTTGTACAATTAATCAAAATATGTGCTCCATTAATGTAGGAAACAGCCGGATATCGGGTTTTCTATCCTTGGCCCGATATCCAACAAATCGCAAACAAAATGTGATGGCAGGGCACACACAGCACAAATACCTCATTGTGAGAGAGTGTGAAATAAATTGAGACATGTGATTAAGAAAAGGGTTGAGGGTAAACAAATATTCAATTATTTTTCCACAAAATCTCCCAATTGGAGAAGCAGGGGGAACCTAAACTAAGACAACTTTTTTTTTATAACTTATCACATTCCTTTAGTATTCTAGCAACTATTGCCAATTTAGCATGCCAATGACAGAAGTTTCCATTTCCAGCAAATATCGAACTACATTTCAGGTTCCTTTCTTCAAACTCAAGAAAGACTTTAACACAAACACATTTCTATGTAATGTTCGCAGTAACATGATCTTTCACTAACAAACATAGTAAACATCTTCAACTACGATTGAAGGTTTAAATATATTTTTGGTATGATTTACTTTAATTTTGGTCTCGATCCATATACTTTAAAAAATAAGTTGTTGGTACACATAGTTTCAAAAATTTCCTTATGGCCCCTACTACAAACAATATGCCAAAACATGTTAGTAGGATATTAAGTGTCCTGTTAGAAGTTGTTAGAAGATTCTTAATCAATACTTTAGGATTATAATTATCTATATATAGAGGCTGATGTACTCTTTCAAATCATTCAATTGAATAAAATCTTCTCTCATTCAAATTAATCATGTTCAAGTCATGTCTTGTAGGGTACAACCATTAGGACCAATGTCTGGTGTACTTGAGAGACAAAACCTAAGTAGAATAAAATTATAAGAATGAAAAACAAAACAGAATAAACTAGGCACCAAGGTCTTGTTTGGTAAACTTCTAGTAATAAGAGAAGAAAATAAAAAGTGAACTAAATTTCTACAAGTTTAAATCAAATAATGAACCTCAGTTTTTGGAAAAGTTAGATGAGAGAGCTTCTACAAAAACTGTGGCGCAAAAGTCGATTTACCTTATGGACTATGGGAGAAGTTTAATTCCTTTTTTCTTCACCAATGAGTTTTAATTGAGAAGTTTATCCAAACAAGATCCAAAACCTAAACTTGTAAAACTATAAGGACCACAAATCAAACTTATTAAGTATAGGGACCAAAACCAAAATCAAGATAAACGATAGGACCAAAAATATTAAGAGACCATAATTTAATTGTCCCAAAAGAAGCCAGAAAGAAGCGCAATAATATTTGACTCCATCATCCCATTCCCATAAGGCTTTTTGTGGACTTTCCCTTTCTTTTTTACCTTTACCACTTCATGACTGTTGCTTTGTAGCGTCATGGTCAATCCAGATTCCAGATATCTTGGAAGCTTCTTCCTCTTCTCCTTTTTTCTTTTTGAATTTAAGTTTCTCAAACATATCACTTGAAGCCTACACCAAGTTTCACCTCTTTGACATTGCAACATTAGGAGGAACTGTAGCCTCCTGCTCAATTCCCAACCTCTAAGCATCACCCCATAATTCCAAGTATTCTCGTTTGATTCTAAACTTTTTCCATTCATGATAAAAATTCATTTAATGCACTCTCCTCTTATGAGCAAATGAGCATCAAGATTATCTCCTTGGCTTTGGCCCCATTTTTCTTAGTTTCCTTGTCTTCATTTATCTGAAATGCAGAAAGCCCAAAGCGAAACTTAGTTCTGATATATGTCTTGGACTTCCATTAGATATTGCAAATCTGTTGCAAATTTTACTTTTACATAGGAAATATTCAAGTTGATCCTAAAACTATTTCTATACCAGATAAGTTACAAATTAACCAGAAGGTCTTTCATCATTTGCTGATCCAGAAATTTAATATAGCTTCAGTGATAAGATATAGACATGAACTCAATTAAGAACAGATTAATGTAATAGGGAGTACTAATTTTAGACAACAGAAAAATATTGAGGAAGTATTATGCTGTCCCATAGGTAAATCCTTAACATGTTATCAATTCTAAAGAAAGAGACAATATAAAGTTTAATGCAGACAGACAACTGTCAGGAAGATAATCTTTTCAATCCATTGTGAACTGCCGAGAACGGTTAGTGCCTAACCTGTGCAGTTCACTGCAACGTTCAAAGTAGAAATCCTGTTCCGACAGCTTTCAGTGAATATGGCTTCGTGTGGAGGGAGCATGTGAGCCATGTATAGCAGTGTCATTTATTTAGATCTTAGAAAACAATTTTTAAAAAGAAAAGGGCAACCTGGTCCTCTAAGCTATAAAGCTTGTGAGGGGAAGGAAGTGCCAGACACATTATGAATTGAAGGCAGCCTTACCTAGCATTTGCAACAGGCTGATTCCATGAGTTGACCCTATGACCTCCTAGTTACACTTCAACAACTCTCAAGGTTGCCCTTTCTTTTAAAATGCTACTTAAATTAAACAATTTTACACCAAGATTAGAAGCGTCCTTAAAAAACATAGCTAACAATATTTATTATGACATGATACAAGACTAGGTTCTTTTGCACCAAAAGTTGTATAGCTGGTAAATTAGGTCAAAACTAAATAGGTCTAAAGCATCAATAAAAGTCAAATAGCACCGTTCCAAGAAAATACAAGTTCAAAACCAAATAGGTGAAAACATCAATAAAGGCAAGAACTCAAACAAAGCATGTAAAAGTGGAAAATCCTCATGCTGAAAACAAAAAGCATATCAACAATAAATCTTTTTTGTTCATTCTCTCTCTCTTTCACACACATGTACACACCTGTCCAGGAAGGTCTTTTCTTAATTTACATTGGCGAGATTTATGTACAGCACCACGATGTGCATATTTTGATATATTTACGGTGAAAAAGAATACAATTATAAGAAACTCTCAATTTACTGTGTTAACTCCCACCTAATCATTTGTTTGCCTTTCCCTGGCTCTGTGAGGAACCCGTGTAACAATTAAGATGCAAAAATTTGTTGTTCGTTAATTTAACAGCTAAACTTTTTCTTCACCAAGGAAAGTAAAGAAGAAGCCCATTTTTTCAGTTTCTCATTCAGTTTCATTTTAGTATTTTTCTTATCAAACACTAATAATGAGAAAAATCAATATATTTTTTTTATATTTATATGCAACAATTTATTAACAAGACAAGTAATAAACAGAGCAGGCACATGAGCTTCACCAAGACATTCAAGAGGAATATAAAACCATAGCTGGGCTTTCACCTTAACATTAAGTTTTTGGAGATGTGGTTGTTAACAATGTTCATTTCTAATTCCCAGATCAACGCAAGCCTGAAAATAAAAAATGAAACTAATTCAAATCTTAAATCCTGACAGTGTGCAATATAAATTCAGCACCACATACTACAAACAAGAGGCTAGCATACATAACCAAGATTTGATATCATAACTTCTCTAGAAGATGAAATACATTTACTTACAAAAAAACTCTCCAATCTCCATCACCTGTAGTTCAGTAGATTCAATCACATTTTAGACTGACAATGTTCTCAAGGTCTTGATCATAGAGTCAAATTATGCTTCACTTGCAGCCCTCTAAAAAATGGCTGTTATTGTCCATGATAGGGAAACATAAATAAAAGCCCTCCAGAATGGGTAGTAATAACCAATGACATTCATCTTCAAAAAGGGTGATCAATACCTCAATGGTTCCTTACAGTATATGACATAACATATTTTGACCACTTGCTTCATGTAATGCTCAAGTAGTCAACGAATGAGTCCAATGTATTGTTCCGATGATTATACAAAATCATGGCAGATTTCAAGGATAGTAGAAAGATGAAACCATAAGTTTACAAAGCAACGAATCGATTTTCAATTAACTCTACACTATTCTCAATCTTCTGAGGTTTATTTTTTGAAAAATAGTCAACTGTAATGTACATGAGGAAATCCATAAAAAGGCCTTTTTCATATGTTTCTCTCACAAGTTCAACATCATCTCGTCTCAAACGGTTAGCTTGGTCTAGTATTCTATATGAGATTTCATCAAAACCAAAGGAAAACTCCGACAACTTTTGACCCCATAGTAATGCCTTCTCTGGCATCCCCTGCTTGCAAAATTGTGACAACAACAAATTGGTTGTAATCACATTTGGAATAAAACCTATCTTAAGTAATTTTGCAGTAAGAATCATTGCTCGATCTAATATATCACTACAAATACCATTCATCATAGTGTTGTATGTCACTGTGTCTGGAACAATACGAGCGGAGATGAGCTTATCCAAAATGATAGCTGCTTCATTCATTTTTCGCATACTGCAGTAGCCATGCATTCGTGTATTATACGTTCTGATATCGGGGTCAAGTCCACATGAGTACATTTTATTAACCATCTGACCTGCGCCAACCATGTCAAATGCCTTGCAGTACCCTCCAATTAATATGTTAAATGTGAAAATATCTGGCAGCAACCCAATCCGTTGCATGTCAAGAAATGTATCAGTTGCAAACTTCATTTGTCCCCGTCTACAATAACCATCAATGATGATATTAAAGGTAAAGGTGTCAGAAAGAAGTCCTTTTCGCCTCATCTCTTTCTCCAACTTTAATGCTTCAGTCATCCTCCCACAATCGCAGAGGCCTCCAATCAAAGAATTGTAAGCAAAATTATTTGGAACAAAACCCATAGCTGACATTTCTAAGAAAACTTCATACGCCTCCTCGATATTACCTGCTTTTGAAAGCCCGTCAATTAGGGCTGTAAAGGCAACAGCATCTGGATATATACCTCTTTCTTTCATTTCCTTCCAGAGAAACTGAGCTCCATCCAAATCATTCATCTTGAAATATCCATCCAAAAGCACCGTGTAAGCCACTTTGTTGATGGGAAACCCCTTCTCTAGCATCCCATACAAAAGTATCCTGGCTTCTTTCAAACATCCTTTCCTACTCAAACTCATAAGCAAAGAATTACAAGTAGACGATGAAGGAGTGAAACCGCCCAAGATCATCATACGATAGGCTTCAAAGGCTTTGTCTTCTAAACCTGCCCTGCTATAAGCGCCTATTACTGAGTTAAAGGCGACAACACTAAGAGTTAGTCCCTTCTCAAGCAGTTCTTGCAATAATGCCATGGCCTCATCAAGTCTGCCAGTCCAACACAGCACAGACACAGTTACATCACGCAGTGAACGATCTGGAAACAATCCCGATACAATCAAATCTTTCAACAACCTGTTCCAAACATCTTTTCTCCCATACTTATAATGTCCCCCAACTAAAATATTAAAAGTCACACAATCAGGAGAAACACCCTTAATCTTCATCTTTTCATAAAGCAAGCTAGCCTGACTAACATCCCTTGCCTTGAAATACCCATCCATCAGTGTGTTATACAAGCTTGCATTTGGAACAATTCCCATATCCTGAATCTCATCAAAGAGCTTCTGCGCCTTCCCCACATTCCCTTCCCGGCAAAGTGCATGCAAAATGGTATTAAGCGTAGCAATACTCGGTTCACAATCACTTCTAACCATCAAATGCAGCCAATCAAACGCAACCGAAGTCCTCCCCCTAACACAGCACGCATTAATAAGAATGTTAAACGTAAAAACATCAGGACTACACATAAACTTGGGCATCAAATGCAACAAACTCTCGGCAATCGAAACCTTCTGCTGTCTACAAAACCCATACAACATCACATTAAACGTGATACTCGAAGGGCGAGGTCCTCTGTGGATCATATCCTTAAACACCTTCCAGACACTACCATAATAACCAAGCCTAAGCAACAACCTTATGAGAATAGTCACCGAAGACACATCAGGCGTAACTCCCACATCCCTCATCTTACGCAAAACCTCCAACGCCTCAAGGCTCATCCCCAAATTCAGAAACGCCCTAAAAAGCGTATTCAACACTGAAAAATCAGACTCGTACATGGCATGATTCCTCCACATAAGCTCAACTATTTCGTCAGTTCTCCCAGCCCCGACCCTGGCAATGAGCCAGGAAACCACGTCCTGCGCGAGCAGGGCAAGCCCCTGCGCCGCCAAAACATGCGCCGCGACGCAGCTCAAGCGAACGGTCTCCTCGGAATTGTCCCCGAAGGCTAGCTTGAAGAACGCAAACGCGGCGTGGCAGGTGTCAAACAATTTCATGATCTTGACGAGAAGGAAGGGGCAGAATCGGAGGGAGAAGGCCTTGAGGGCGAAACCCTGGTCGGTTTTGATGGCGGTGGATAGGCCGAGGAGGACTAGGCGACGTTCACGTGCAGTGGTTGTGTTGAGGGGATTGAAGGTGGAGTGGGCGAGAGGGAGAAACTGAGCGAGACAGTGAGAAGTGTGGGAGGGTGAATTGGAAGTGGAATAGTGGAGTTGGAGTGGGAGAAGGGGAGGTTGACGAGGGAGAGAGTATGGAGAGAGGGCTCGCTTGAGAGAGAGAGGAGGGGGCGAGAAATGTGGAACTTCGGCGACATTGGGAGGTCGCAGATGGAGTCGGAGATGGGCGCGCCGCCACATAACACGGCAGCCAGGCGTCCGAGCTCAGCTCAGGTCAGCTTGACAATGCTCTCCTTCCAAGTAGGGATGACTATAGTCACTTTACTCAAAGTGAAAACTCGTCCATTTTTTTTTTTTTAATCTCCAATGCTATTAAAATTTAGGTTTAATTAATTTTTAATTACAATTTAGATATTTTTAATTAATTTTTTATTTAAAAACATTTTTAAGTGTTTAAAATATTTTTATTTTCATTTAAGTATTCTTATGTTTATGTTGTTGTTAATAGAACGATGTAGTCATTATTTTTATTTTCTTATTTTGAATTCACCGATCAATTTATGTTTTTTTTATTAAATCTATTCTAACACATACGTACACTCGCTCATAGAGAATAAACAATTTGAGTTGAAAAATATTAGAAAGTGACTCAGTTGGTTGATCATTAAATTAGGGACTAAAAAACATTCTGTTGAAACAAAAATGAAAAAGTATTAGACAAAAGTAAAAGATATTTTAAACATTCAATAAAACAGGTTTTAATAAAAATTAATTAAAAATACTTAAATTTATGAGATACTTAAAATTTAATTAAATTTAAAATTTGTGTCATATTTTTTTACCATCAAAGTATATATTTGTCCAAACTATTTATTAAATGATTTTTTTATAAAAAAAATTAAGTAACAAAAATATAATATTAAAAAAATTAAGTAACGAAAATATAATAAAAAGAATCATATCTTTTATAACAACGAATCTTGAATAAATTTTTAAAATCAAGCAATATCTTTTATAACAATGAATCTTTAATAAATTTTTAAAATCAAGCAATAAATAAACTAGTGTGTTTTATTATAAGGTGTCGTAAGAGCTAAGGTTGTAAAAGACTCATGTAATTAGAATATATGGTCATTAAAACATTTAAACATTTAGATGTTCCAAGCAATAATATTATATATAATTTTTCCATGATAAGGACATTGTTAAATTTGTCAGTGTTGTAATACTTAATAAATTCACTCTTAAAGAAGTCAAGAAATATTGAAGATTGAAAACTTAATTTTATCTTGTCTAGAAAGATTGTATGTTGTGTCATTTGATTTATATGTTTTTTTCTTTTTATAATTAGTTTGATTTTTATAAGCATGTAAGAAGGTTGATTTAAATCCTAGTTAAAATTTATTTTGGTTGAAGAATAATTATAATTTATTAAAACACAGTTTAATTTATTAAAATATTTTCATCTAAAGTTTTAAAAGACTTTAATGATTATTTTAATCGATTACATTATTTGATTTAATCGATTAATAAACCATAAATACTTTTAGAATAATGTTTTAATTTGTTAAAATGAGTTTTTAATAAATTAAAATTTTCTGTGTTTTTATAAGAATCTTTATCAGTCTATTTTATTAAATTGAAATAAAAATTTAATCAATTTTTCACTAATAAGTTAAAATCAAACAAATTAAAACACAATTTTAATTCATTAAAATTGATAGAATAAAATTTATATAACTCTTATTCTCAAATATTTTTCAATATGTTTTTAAAGTTTGAGATTTTAAAACACCTTCAAAATTGAGAGAGTTGTTCTTTTAAGTCTAAAATTATTTTCTTGGAATGTTCTTTAAGTGTTATTGAGATCCAATTTGATCTTGTTATAATTCAAGTGATAGTGTTCTATTGTATACTTTTGATTTGTGGTGTTTAACTATGACTGGATAAGGTTTAAGAGTGGTGATCTTGACGTATTATATAATTATAAACGATTGACTTAGTGTGAGCTTGGCTAGTTTAGTTGAGCAACTACATGTAACTCTCAATTTGAAGTAAACCAATATAAAAATGATTGTATAATCTTCTGGATCTCTCTTTATCTTTTTAATTATGAGTTTGTATTAATTTTATTCTTATTGTAATTGAAATTTTAACCTTTTAAAAGGTTGTGCCAAATTTCCTTAAATTGATTAATTAGGCAAAAGAATCATTCTAAATCTTCAAACAAATTTCAAAAAATCTTGACACTTTTATTCACCGCCCTCTTGAACTCGGTCTCCTTTCCTAACAAGCATTTGTAACTAATCATTATTTAACAAATTTCATGGCTAATAGAGTTCACAATTGATTTAATCTTTCTTTAATCTAAGAGTTTTATAAATACACCAACTAATTGATCTTCTGTGAGTACAAATTACATATCATGAATCATAACGCAGTTGTGTCTAACAAGCTCTAAAGGGAAATATTAGATCATGCAAGTACAAGTACTTCGTCAAACATATGATAAAGCACTTTGTAGGTTTCCCTTCATATGATAGTTGTTAATGAACAACAGATGATAAGTGCAGACAGGTTGTAAGCTAATGTAAACATAAAGAGTATTCTCATAGCTTAAGTATGTATTGTAAGGAATGCCTTCACCATCTATCACGTAAAGGATTCACCCTCAAGACAAATCAACATCAATATATCTTAGAGTTTGAGCTAAAGTTACACTATTTGCAAACGATATTGATATAAGCACATTTCAACCCTACCCTTGTTATCTATCCATTATGGTGTGCACTTTTACCTTAGTTTGGTACAAAAGGTTTTGTAATCGAGGAAAATAAGTATTTCCAACTATCAATGATGTTGTGTGAAAAAGAGAAGAGTAATTAATGTTTCATGAAGCACATTTAATGTTTCTCAATGTCCAAGCTCGACATAAGATAAAAGAAAAAGACATTCAAATGCGTTCAAAACTACTCAATGGCTAGAAACGGGAATATAACAACTACATTCTTGAAGCCTATATAAAGACATGCTTCAAAGAGATGAAAATGAAAAAGAGTTATTACTTATAAGTGTTGAAACTTTGTTAAATTATCTTTGCACTCATAAAGCTTTGTAAGAATAAATTTTGTGTTCGTCCTTTTTGCAAACTAGGAAAGAAAGTTTATCCTTGTAATGTTAAAAGATGCAATCCCTCCCTAGTAAGTGAAATTTGTAATTTGTTGATTACAAAGACATTCTATTTGTTTTGAGTCAGAAGTGGCTTGTTGAAAGAATACTTTAGTTGAGCCATAAGTGTTTTATGGAAAGAGTACTTGAATGAGGTCGACTAGGAGTGGCTTCGATCTAAAAGAATACTTGAGATTTTTAGCCATAAGTAGCTAAGTGTCAAAGAATAGTTTGAGGGGTCATCCAAGAGTGGTTGCAATCCAAAAGAATACTCGTATAAGATCAGCTAGGAGTGGTTGCAATCTAAAAGAATAGTCTTTTATACTTTGTAGCAATAGTCTGCCTAGTAAAAAGTTGAGGCATATACGGTTAGAATGTCCAAGTTAAGAGGGAAGCACAAATTAACAAAGAAAAGTCTTATGGCTACATGGAAAAACAAGACTTTGACTCTAGCATAGATGAAGATGTTAGTCTTTGTTTAATGGCAAGTGCAGAAGAGGTATTATCTAAGCCTAACTCTTGATACTACATCAGACTCATCATGCTCATCATTTTATGAAGAAGAGGAAAATTATTTGTCTTATGATAATCTTCTCACCAGTTGTAACTCCATCTTTGAGCTAAAACAAATGTTTAAAGTCTTAGCCATAGAAAATGATGACAATCTCAAAAGACAACCAGAAAACATGTGCTGATAAAATAAAAATGTTACAAGAAAAAGAAACATGTTTTAAACATGATTTTCAAAAATTTGTTGAAAGCTCTAAATCTTCTATCTACAATTCCAAGATATGCATTTAATAAGTTTGGTTTTGGATAATTTTTTTTATCAACAAAAGAATACAATAAATGGAGACCACATTGAGTATTCTAACCCTTTTGCATAATAGTTTATATCTACAAGAAACACTTATGAGTTGTTTCAAATCAAACACGTATAAGCTCATAAACATGATTAGTAGCCCCAGAACATGTATTATCCAAACGTAATCAAATAAGCGGTAACACATACTGACCACTTTAACCCTCGACATATTGATAACCAAAATTCTATACTAGGAACTCCCACATTAAACATAGTTATATGTTCTCGTGTTAACTAAAACCAACACCCAAAAGAACATATACATAATCAACATATAGGTTTGAAATCAACACATCAGCTCCGCCACGGATCAAGACTTGATTGCACATCTTAGTCCACCTACTTCTCCGTACCAACCCTACAACTATAAAAAAGGCAACCTTTCATATAACCTTATAGATTTATACAAGACTCACTACACCTTATTGAAGATATAAGCTTTACAAGTATGAGTGTGTACCCCTCATCCCTAGAGCCTCCTATCACACTACTTCAAGGATGTTTACTTTAAATCTTATAATAGCTAAATCATGCAGATTAGAACCATCATAAACATATTATGCTAACGAGACCACTCCTAAGCTTTACCCAGTGCACTATAGAGCCTACATAAGTCCAATAGTCAAGGCAATTCAAAGTACACTATTAACCTAGGGTAGAGTTTGTAGAACATTTTATTTGTGTCTATTTAATAAGTTCCCCTTGTATTTTCATTGATAGTTACCTTGCCAAATATCTTCAACAGTCTTTTCCATCATTGTTATTATTCAAACTACACATAATCATTATGACAACATTTTCAGAAAACTTACGGGGTACTAGTACCAATCAGAGTATGAAAATGTTACACCAGATATTTTGCTTTTGAACCAAAGCCATGCATTTATGTATGTCATGCAACATATTTTCTCTATGTCAACCTTCCTTTGATTAAATATTACCTTGTTTCTTTGATTTCAAATGCCTCATATGATAGCCACCTATATACCTTTCCAAGGAATATTTTGTTTGTCATTCATATCAAATAAGCAAAAATGTTCAAAGAACTTGATAGGTTGGTTATGTTCCACTGTACTAAGCCCCACCCAATTATTGCATCATATTCTCTTGGCAATCTTACAATTGAAAAACAAATGACTAGTTGACTCTTCTTCTTTGTTGCACAAAATGCAAGTAGTATTTGTTATTGGACATGACCTCGTAGGAACGAAAGAAAAGAAAAAAAAATATTTTAAATGAAATCTTTTAAAGGTGCTTGTAACATTGTTGGAAGTTTGGACATACCAATGTCAGATGTAAACACAGAAAAAATCACCTAAAACTATAATAAGAAAGGACCCAAAAGAATTTATAATTCCTATTGCAGATCTTTTGTACGGGAAAAGGTCGGGAACTAAGTTGGTTCCAAAACGATTGATGCTCACGATGTATGAGGACACAAAGTCTATATTCATAGACCTCTAAAACATGAAGTTGACAGGTAACCTTCAACAAAACTATAAAAGGTAAAATTTTTAGTATTAGATTTGTAGAAATTTATTCCATTACCTCCATTCAAAAATATTTTTTATGTTAAAGGACTCAAGTATAATCTATTAAGCATAAGTCAATTATCTGACAATGGCTATATGACCTCTTTAAGTATAGATGAATGAATAGTCTCATCCTTTAATAGTCAAACCATCTTCATTATCAGATGAAAAGATTACTCTCGAGATAGATCTCAGTAGATAGAAAGTCACTTGATTGCTCTCTACAGAAGATGAGAGATGGTTGTGGTATAAAAAGTTAGGGCATTTAAACTTAATATATATTTCAAAGATTTTAAGAAAAACCTAGTGAGAGGATTACTCAGTCTCTCGTGAAAAACTCATATTCTTTCTAAGACAAGTCATAAAGGAAAGGAGTTGAAAAATTCTTTCAAACCTAAAAATTGTGTTCCATTGCTAGACCTTTAGAACTTTTACATATGAATCTCTTTGGACCAGCTAGAACTTTAAGTCTAGGAGGAAAGAAATATGGTCTAGTCATTATTGATGACTACTCCATATATATATGGGTTTATTTCCTTGCCCACAAGAGAGAGTATTTTTGTGTGTTTAAGATATTATGCAAAAGAGTACAAAGTGATCAAAATTCTTCATCTCAAGTATCAAAATGACCATGGAACAAAGTTAAAAAATGAAAAGTTTCAAATATTATGTAGGTCTAATGACGTAAACCATAGTTTCTCTTCACCAAGAATACATCCACAGAATGGACTTGTGATAAGAAAAAAACATAACTCTTCAAGAGATGATGAGAACCATGTCCTATGAAAATTCCATACAAAAACACTTATAGCTAGAGATAGTAAACATTACTTATTAATTATCTACAAAACAAAATACTTTTAAAACATAGGTGTCGTCCAATAATCGATACAGTTTAAGCCCTTTATTAATTGTTAAGACTTGTTGTTTCTAGATTAGATAGTTATTTGAGTATAATTCGTCTAGTAGGAAAGAAAAAGAAAAAAAAGAGAAAACTTTCATTGGATGTAGGAGCAGAAGATGCAGAAGATGAAGTCATGAAAGTCTCTTAATATTATGTGAGGTATAAGAAAGGATAAAAGAGAAAAGAGAGCAAGAGAAAATACAAGGGCATTTGTAAGACCCCATGCACCACATGCATGAGTGCAACTTACAACTACTACGCGAACACTATTGCCTAACAAAATCCATGCTTAAAAAAATTCATATGATAAAATTGGTAAATATATAGGACTCTAAGATTAATGTTAACACTTAATTTTGTCAGCGTAATTAAACAAATTAAATTAAGAAAAGTTTTTTTCAAAATTAGATGTTTGAATGACGCATCATTAATTTGAGAAAATGGTAAAATTAAATAATAATAATAATAAATAGTAATAAAATTAAAATCTTTTTTATAAAAAGGAAAAAGTGAAACCAGAAAAAACATAAAAAATTCAAATCTTTAAATAATAAAATTGTTTTTTTAATACTTCAAAACTAGAAATAGCGTATCAGGGTCCTGTTAATAAAATTTTCAAATGTTTAAATACATTCATAGTTTAGTTTTTTTTATTATTTTCTTTTTATTTTCATTTTTAAAAAGATAACTAAATAGGGTTGGGGTCTACCCATTTGTTTTGACCAAAGTCAAAAAGATGAAAAAAAAAAAAAGCATGCAAAAATATCTTGTGATTCCCTTTTCTCTCTCCCCTAACTAACATATCCGGATTTTTCGGCACAAAGTCTCCTTTTTCAGTGTTGTTTGTTCTGTACCGTTACAACTGCGTTTTGATTTCTTTTGGCTGGCACGAAAAACCAGCTTAGTCTCGGCGACCACGTTCGTTTAGGTGAGGATATTAAAGAGCAAAATAGGGTAAGCACAGAAAAAACGTCGAAAAATACCGAGAGGAGCACAAGAGAGCAGAGGAAGAAAAATAAGAGAGGAAGACTCGTGGCTCTTTTCAGTGGCAATGTATCAGTAAGGAAGCGCTCTTAAAGGTATTTTTTTCTTTCTTTTCCTCATCTGAAGCTCGTATATATGTTTGACTCTCATTCCCGTGCATGATTTCACGTTAAAATCTCCTCTAAATTATCTGTTGATTAACCTCTCGCGATTGCATGTTGATATATATGTTGAGTGTTGTTCTTGTTTTCTATTTTTCGTTTTTGTTACGATTTTGTGGGTTCATCTAACGGTGTGAAGTAAGTTAACCAACCCCACACACCCTTTGTGGACACGAGTATGTTGCGGTAGAAGATTTTGAAATGGAACGCAAGGCATTATAATACTTGGTATGGACTTGGAATGGTATATCCATTCCAAGAAAAGTTTGAGTTAACATCATTTTCGAATGGCTTTCCAAATCAATCAACGTTTTTCTGTAATAATGTCATACCTTGGTACTGCTTGGCATGCTTTGAAGAGAAGCGAGGAAGCACTGATGTGTAATGGAGAAGGATATTTTAGTGGATAAAATGAATCCCCTTCCAATGGGCAAACATACTCTTGAACTTGGAAAAGTTTGAGGAGGCTTAGGTAGTCCTGCATATGCCATTCAAAATGAAAGTGTTTGTACAAAGAGTCCTTTGTGCAATGACTTGACTCTACATGCAATTTACTTTTTCTTCAGCTATATGTTAACTTCTATAACTATATTAATTGTCATTGTGTCACTTTTTTTAATTCAGGTGACAATGAGATGCATGGCAATAATGAACGATCAGAAAATCCATTTGCAAGTGTACTTTTCACAAGAAAACAACCTCATATAAAAGGTACATGCCTGTTGTTTAATTACTCCTCAAAAAGTATTATTTTTTCAATATATTGATTGCATATTCAATTTACTTTTTCTTCATCTATATCTTAACTTCTACAACCATATTCGTTGTCATTGTATCCTCTAGTCAAGACTCAATATGCTGAAAATAAAATTACTAGTTCAGTATTGTTTTTATTGTGTATTTGGTTAGGTATAAATAAGATATTGAGTTGATATAGTAATAGTAACACAAAATTTTTGATGTAGTAATTGCAACAATGATAATTATTCAATACTTCTTATTTTTTAAAATTTTAATTCTTCTATTTTTAATTAATCAATATGATATAATAATATATTCATTCTTTTAAGTAAATCTCATGCGTTGCACACATCAAGTACTAGTTAGCTACAATTTCATGAATGAGAGTTATTATTGGTAAAGTTATCAAACTTAAGGGTCTTTATAGATTCTTAACTTTAGAAATTCAATTAGGAAACTTGTAGGAGTTTACTTCATATGAAAAAATAATAATATATATACAAATAACATACTAATTCAATATTTTAATAATATAATTAAGTAAAATATAGTTAAAACAATAATATAATTGAATAAATAGTTCAAAAGATTGTCTTCAATTGAATTTGATCAACTCTCAAACCTACTTTAAAAAACATAAATTTCAAAAATAGAATTTTCTATAATTAAAAAATAGAATTTAAAAACCCTAATTTAATCCCCTACCTACTTTAATTCTCATTTTCAATTAAAAATTTAAGAAAAAATTAGAGTAGAGTAAGCAAAGCATTTCCAACATCATATCATGGGATGACCATGGCATAGCATGACAAAAAAATTTTTCGTAAATCATGACTCATGCAACAACAATGCACCACTACACAAAACAATTGGAGCAGAGACAACAACGACGAAAACAATTAGAGCAGAGACAACAACGACGAACACAACCAGAGAGAACGACAGCAACCACAAACGTGACGATGACCACCACTAATACGAACCAATGACCAACAACCGAAGACCATGACGAACGCGAACCCTAACATGAGTGGAATGGTGGAGAAGAACAAAACAAGCTAGTTTGTTTAATTACGGGTTCAGAAACCACGTTGTTCTGGGTTTAAAAATTCCTCTGAACTCGTCAACTCGGCTGTAAATTTGCGAGTTCGGCCGAGTTCACAGTGAGTCTATGAGTTTGTTCCAAAAGCAAGTTTACTTCCTAATCAACTTATCCAGGATAAGTAGTAACGTAGAACGCGTTAACTCGTAAGTTTGGTAACTGTTCTGGTTCAAAGTTTTAGATTACTCTAAACCAATCCAAAATAAAAGTTATCCTGACCCTTTAAGATTTCTCCCTATTTATTGTTTGGTATTTCGACTCCAAACTCCCTCAACTGATTATTGGGATACTGGGTGTCAAAACAACCGGGTTCTGATAGGATAACGCAACACAATCATTGCCTAGTAGGCGACGTTAAGGGATTACCACCTCACTTATGTTTGGCTAACAACCCTAAAGTCTAGGATAACACAAGCCTGTCACCTACCGTTTTCCAGATTGAATTTCCAATCATCGTATAAAGGATTCAAAAGTCGCTTTATCAAAATCTGACCATTTCCAAAAAAAAGCATACCAACTCTGCTCGACGGGTTTCCATTATATTGGACCCAAAACCCTCACATTCAAGTTGCACGACAATTAGAAGAATTAGATGCCAATGAGCATGACAGTTGTGAAAAGTTAGAAATTCAAATCAGGAAGAAGAAGACTAGGAAGGCGGTCGTAGAGCCTGTTCTCGTTCTTTCCGCCATTTCCATATCTAATGGTCAAGGTCTAGTAGTAGAAATTCAAATAGGGAAAAGGAATTTAAAGGGATCTACAGTTCAATTTCACCACTCACAACCAAGCCTTCAAATTATTGGATGGCTACATGCCAACTTTAGAAAAGTAGAGCCTGACTGCTCTATGTGATATAATTAATATTAATATTAATAAAAAATTAGTTAATAATATTTTAGAAATTTAAAGATATAATTATAGACATATTAATAAAAATAAATAAATAATAATACAATTTATTGTATTTGATAAAACATTTGAACTGCTAAATGTTACATTTCTTAATAAACTAGTACGTTTCATTTTCCTCTTTTATTTGATCATTAAATTTTCATAGAAAGTTATTGATATTTGATTATTTGATCTTGAGATTGCAATTACCTGTGAAGTTGAAGTTTAGTCTCTTTTTGTTTTTGAATAATATTAGTCAAATTTTGTACTTCTAAATCTAAATCATTTGCTCTTTTATATATATTTTCCATTTGACTTTGAACAAATTGTCTCTTTATATTTTTTTTTTGTCATTGATACACTTTCTATACCTTGTGAGTAATTTGGTTTTAACCTTAGTACAAATACAAAATGTTTAAAAAATGACACATGTATTTTTGAAATATCTTATGCATACACTTTATTTATATTTGCAAATTGTCCTATACAATGTTAACACAAAATAATTAACATTTAGAATATTTCATAGTATTAAAATAAAAGTGCTATGAATATGCCTAGACCAAATAAAGAAGATTTCAAATATAAAATAAATTTAACCGTAATATGACACTCAAAATGTCGCAATGAAACAAATAGTAAAATAATTTTTGATATATCTATCAATATTTTCATCCTTATTTACATATTTCAACTCAAAATTTATATTCATAATTCAAATTTCTATACCCAAATGGTAAAAATTTACTGTGAAAAAAAATATAACTTTTAAATCTTTATTTTAAAGGTGAAAGTATTTCTTTACTTACCATGATTTGTTCTTCATTGAGAATACACCAAATTCCATCAAATCTCATATATATGGTCTTTTATACTTCCATTGCATTTGGTCATTCGTCACTTTTTAATTCTTCTTTCTATTGAAAATAAATAACATATGGTGATACGATGTTATATTAAATAAAATAACAAGAAAAAATTGTATATGTTAAATATAAAAAAAATCATATAAAACCTATATACAATTTGCACAAATTTGTATATATAAGACATAAAAGTAACATTACCATTTCAAATGTCTTTAGAACATTTGATTTTGTGTCATTAACTGATTTAATTTCTTGTTTATTTCGACTAACTTTATTTTTTAAGTTTCTTTTGTAAATGTAGAAATATTCTAATATTATAATATAAAATATATAAAAAATAAAATTCAAATTTAAGTTATAGATATGTAAAGAAAGTAACTTTATCTTAAATTTAGAATCGTTCCATTTATTATGTATTAACTAATTCCAATTTATTTCTGGGACATATATCATTTGATCTACCTTTGTTCTAAATATATGTTTGATGTTGATGTCTATTTATATATTGGTTTTGCAATTGTTTCATTGCATGTTTTTTTTATCCTCTTTCTTCAAACATAATGCATCCTAAAGTCATGAAGTTAAAAAAGGTACAACATTGTTAAAGTATATTAAATATATCAATCATACTTAATTAAGTGCACTTAAATAAATAGCTTTATACTAACTTTCATATGTTTTCACATCACAGTTAAATCATCTTCAAATATCTCTTAGTCTTAACTTGTAAAAGAGCTTTTTCTCATGTATACATACAGTCGTTTCAACCTTTAAATATTTTGCATGTTTTCCACAAAGTAAAAAGATGAAAAGTTTCCACAAAGCATGTTTTGCTTTGTGAAAAACATGCAAAAATATTTTAATGTTGAAACAACTATGTATACTTGAAAAAACTCTTTTGCAAGTTAAGACTTGGAAAGAGATATCTAAAGATGATTTATGTAGGTTAGTATAACTCTATTTATTTAAGTGGACTTAATTAAATTTTATTTATATATTTAATGTATTTTGATAATGTTCTATTTAGTACTTTTTTAATTTCATGAATTTAGGATGCATTATATTTGATGGAAGAGGATAAAGAACATACAATGAAACAATTGCCAAACCAATATAGAAATAGACATCATCACTTAATCAAACATACATCTAGAACAAAGTAGATGAAATTATGTATGTTTACAAGATGAGAATTGTTTAATAAATAAAAAATTGAACAATTCTATATTTAAGGTAAATTTACTTTCTTTATATATCTATATCTTAAATTTGAATTTTATATTTTACATACCCTTTTATTAAAATATTAAATTATTTATAGGAAAGAATTTTGCAAAACAAAGCTAGTCAAAGTAAACAAGAAACTAGATCAGTTATTGGTACAAAATCAATTGTCCTAAAGGTATTTGAAATGATAATGTTATTTATGTTTCACGTGTACAAATTTGCACTAATTTTATATAGATTTTATGTGATATTTTTATATTTCATATATACAAGTTTATTTTTGTTCTTTTATTTAATTTAACATTATAGTACCTTTTTTTGTTTATTTTTAATATAAAAAAAATTAAAAAGTGACGAATGACCAAACATAGTGGAAGTATGAAAGTCATATGGTATGAGATCTGATGGAACTTGATGTATTCCCAATAATGAACAAATTATGGTAAGTAAAACAAAAAAAAAATATACTTTCACTTTTATTTTAATATATTTAAAATTAATATTCTTTTCATTAAATTCTTCCAATTTGAGCATAAAAATTTGAATTATGGATAGAAATTTTAAGTTGAAATGTGTAAATAATTGACATATGCAAATATTTATAGAGATATCAAAAGTTATTTTACCATTGTTTTTCATATTACCTTTAAATTTACTTTATATTTGGAATCTTCTTTATTTGGTCTAATCATATTTATAACACTTTTATTTTAACATTATGAAATATTCTAAATTTAATTGTTTTGTGTTAACTTTGTATAAGACAATTTAAAGATTGAGGGTGAGGTGTATGAAGAAGAAATTTCAAAAACACTTGTGTCATTGGTTAAACATTTTTGTACTTGTACTAAGAACAAAAGCAAATCACACACAAGGAACAAGAAGTGTATCAATGATAAAAAAAAATGTAGAGTGACAATTTGTTCAAAGTAAAATGGAGAATACAGAAAAAAAAGAGCAAATGATTCAAAGTTAGAGGTACAAAATTTGACTAACATTATCCAAAAACAAGAAGAGGTTAACATTCAATTTCAAAGTGAATTGCAATCTCAACATCAATTAATGAACAACTTGATATGAAAAACTGAAAAACTGAAAAACTCAACATAACCAAATGAAACAAGATATTAAACTGATAGATTACTTTATTAGGATGTTTATAATGTTCCATCAAATATAGTAAGTTGTATTATTATTTAATTTTTCATTAATATATCTATAAATACATATTTACATTTCTAAAATATTATTGATTAATTGTTTATTAATATTAATGATTTATTTTATTTATTTTGCAAGATCAAAATCTTTAAAGATAATATGGATCATCAGATCATCTATTATTATTTTTGAAGTATTTATTTAATTTAAATATTATGAAATAGAATTAAGTCTCATTTGATACATGTATGTTTGAAGTTATTGTTGAATATTTTAGTTCATATCATTTTAAATGTAATGGTTATTTTATATTTATATTTGATATTTATTTTAATTAATATGTATTTTTAAATAAGATTTTCCTTACATGATATTTATTTGTAATACACACTATCATAATTTTTTAATAATGATGATAAAATAATAATTAAAATTATTAATAACTAATTATTAAATAAATTTGATATTAAAATTATATTAATTATTATTATAAGTTAATAACATTAATAAATAATTTATCACTATTGTCTTATATATTTGTGAAAACTCATTATTATCACTATTACATACAACACATTATATTTTTAGAATATATTTTGTGAAGATAATTTTTTTTTTTTTTACAAAAACTTAGTTTTTGTACAATTTAAAATTATTGTAACTGTATAATAGTGACAAGAGGACGATGATTCAATTATTGTCACAATCACAAATATTAATAGTGACATGTTTATAATTTTCAATAATAAATATTTATACCACTAAAACTAACTTTTTTTAGTGAAACCCAACCCTTTGATATTTAAGCTATGAATTATTGCAAATATTTAAAAGCAAATAAAACTAAACTAATAAAGTCTAACACAAAGGTGAAAAGCACAACATAATAGATTTTTATATTGGTTCACCTAACTCTAAGATTACATTTATTACTCTCTCAAGCAAGCTATTTAAGAGGTTCCACTAATCATATAAATGATTATACTAAGTACACAAACCTCTCCAGGTTTGATTGAGTACAAAAACATCTCCAGGTTACTATTCCTAATATCTGTTGAGACTAAGACCTCTCAAGATAAGAAAGAAACACTCTCAAAGATAGCACAACTAAAGTTCACAATGGTATATTTCACATAGTAAAATTAGAGTTTTGCACACACACACACACACACCAAAGGATTATACGTCCGAAACAAAAAATATAAAACTCTTGAAATTGTATATGCATTTCTAAGAACTTCTTCATCTCAATTGGTGGGTATTACCCATAGAAGGGAGTTGGTGGGTATTACCCATAGACAGGAGTTGGTGGGTATTACCTATGGTTTCAATTACCCACCAACTCAACCTCCGTAGGTAATTTACCTATGCCTAGATTACCTAATCTATGGGTAGTGCCGATTTACTAATAGATTTTTGTTGTTACCTACGAATTTTAGCAGTGGGTAAAATCATTTTTTCTTATAGTGTCATCTTCATCTTAAATTTCTTTATATAACTTCTTGAGAATGATTTTTTGAACTTGGATCAACAAGATTTCATGTTGCACAAATTTCGTCTCAAAAAGAACCGTAAGCTTGTCAAGTCTTTGGATACTTGTACATGCTTTTATCTTTCTTTTTTTTTAAAAAAAAAAAAACACTCACTCACACATAACTAGCAAAGTTACAATTACAAAATATAATTATCGTACTTGAATTTTCAGCTTTTGTAACACAAATAAGTCAAACATAATCTACAAACTAACCACAATCACCACATTTGACTAAAGAAACATAATATTGTATCACTTATTTGTTTTTGTGATTGTTTATAATTTGTTTCACTGTTTTTGTGATTGTTTATAATTTGTTTCACTATACGTATATATTTTGTGCTAAGTTAGATTTATTTCATAGGTAAATTTAGAGTATCATTCATAATGTATTTCTATTTTAGAATATATATATATATATATATATATATATATATATATATATATATATATATATATATATATATATAGAGAGAGGTGTGTGTGTATAATTTTTATTAAATAAAAATCAAATATATATTTAAAAAAATTAGTATTTCTCATAT
>Ga0099824_1000225_pt1 | contig 56223 bp, 28 predicted proteins | sample SiratrowhiteBW_FD_76837 | JGI IMG/M metagenome (GOLD analysis project Ga0099824, IMG submission 76837) | Root nodule microbial communities of legume samples collected from California, USA - Siratro white BW | ecosystem: Host-associated > Plants > Roots > Nodule | place: USA: California... | reverse complement strand
ATGTTTTAAAAATGGATATTTTCTTTTTACGAGTTTTAATATTGTAAACAATTATCTTAAAGCATACTTGAAATTAATTTTAGGACTTCGTAAAATTAAAATCAGATTTACAGTTCATCTTTTGTTGGTTTAAGAAAATTAATTGAAGATTTTATTTTATTTGTAAAATATTAAAATAATATTAAAAATTAAAAATTTGTAAGTCATTAAATCTGAAGAATCAGAAAAAGGAATATTGCTTATTAAGTTTATGTCACAAGGAATCGATAAAAAAAAAGTCAAAAAGTTTTTAAGACTCCTCATTTATAAGTTCTGATCTCTATATTACCGGAATCAGAAAATAAAAAATTATATGTTTTAAAATACGTTTACCAAACTTCAAAGTTCATTATTTTAAGGTGATGAATCAAAATTTAAACGAGCATTACACCTAAAGCAATATCGAAAAGCATAATTAAAATATTTTTTTGGGTTTTTTTAATCATCTGTATAGGTATAAGTCTATTTAGAGTATAAAGTAGTATATAAATAGAAAGTAATTTTAGATAAAATTTATGCCATTATCAATTTGTAGTTAAATTATCTATAAATTTTTATTTGAATAAAAACTAACTTGAATGTTGGAATATGTTCTTAAATACATCGATCTTGACATTTGAAAACAGAGAAATGATTAAGGTAGAGTTGAAGACGACTGTCTAATTTGTACAAGCTAAGGTGATGTTGATAAAAAATCAATTGCAGGAGAGCACGTGGTTTTAAACAAATATTGTGAAATTTAGTAAAAACCTTAGTTAAAAATCACATGGTTACCACATGCCAAATGAGCACCGAAAATCATATGAATTATATGGCTTTATTGAAAAAAATCTGTTGATAGCTGAAGAAATTGAAAAAAGAAGACAATTGTGTGTTAAGAACACAGAACGTGCATATGAAGCATAAGTTGGAAAGTGACAACACCATGCCATTACCCTGTGGACTTGACAAATGAACCAATCGGATCAGGAATGTCATTAGCTAAAGCGAACAAAGCCCAGATTAATCCTCACACTTCCATCAATACATACATTACCATCGCATCTCAAAAGCATCCTTTTGCAGATTACATCGTGGATGTGCCACTTCAAGCCAACTAGTGAAACCCCACTTTAGATCGGTATGATGGAATGATCAACCTGGATGTGCATGTTGACATATATGTTACCCATGTTATTTTATATACAAGTGAAGATGCAATTTTTGTTAAAACTTCCCAAGTTGGTTCACTCATCTATTCCTGAAATTGATTGATTATTTCAACACCTTAGTAAGTAAGTTCAAGACGCAATTCGCAACCAACCGACCACACAATCTAACATCAATAACACTTGTAAACATTCGATGGAAGAAGTTCTAGTCTTTACGAGACTTCATAGAGCACTTCAGAAAAATATCCTTCAACATAAGGAATCTTAGCCTGAAGTTTTCATGCATCACATGGTTACAACCTTAAAACTTGTACCCATTTTGGACAAATTATGCAAGAAACCTGTTGCAATCCTAAACAAGCTAAGATAAAAAGCGATAAAATTCATGCAACTTGAAGAGCTTAAGGACTTCAGAAATCAAATTCGAACCAAGACACGTATTGAAAAGGGCACACAGGATAAAGATCGCTTCAAGCAAGCACAACCGAGCAGGCAGAAGAAGCCGATGAGAGGACCCTGTTTTCCACATTACATGTCGTTGAATGCAAGCAGAGCATGAATACTTAAAGAAGCCCTCAAAGAGGACTTGTCATTTGATGCTAGGTCAATCAGGATTGAAAACCATCAAATAAAGCAGCTCAGAGATAAAACCATCAGTATGATGTTGTAAAATGCTAAGTTTGAAGATTCCACATGAAAGTTAGAGGAAACCATGAGAGAAACCTATCCTTATCTCTTTCAAGGAAAACTTTTTTTTGAGTTAAAAGATAATGTAAGGACTTGAAAAGTTGTTTAAGAATAAAAGTTGTACAATTGAAATGGGACATGAATATTTTAATGTTAAAGTGAAAAGATTATTAATAGAAAAAATTAATTATTCAAGCTTCATTTCAAAAGAATCATCATCTCTTTGAAACTCTTTTTCCTTTTCTTTCTATGCCTTGTCTCTAAAAGTTTGGCAAATCCGTTCATCTTTTTTTAAGATCAAATCCTATCATAGGATTTTTGGTGAAGAATATGACAAGTTTATCTAATCATAATCTCTTTTGGTGTAAGTTCCTCTTCACTTTTTCTTTTGAGTCAGTTTTGAAAAATTATGCATATGTTGGGGGAAATGTGTTGCATGTAATGTTCTTATAGATAGGATGAGTTTTTACTAGTCTAGAATCATAAGGTATGTTTAGATCATTGATTATGACTTTTTGGATACATGATCAACTTTCTTGTGAGTCGTGTGAAGTTGGAGTTGTGATTTGGATTGAGCAAGCCAAGAAGATAAGGGAAGCTAGCTTAGTTTTCAATAATACAGGTGATTATCTTAATGTGAAGGTGACATGACACATTGTATTGTATTTTGTAAGGGGGTTTGTGTGTTGATTTTATTTGAGCATGAAATAAAGTTGTTGATTTTTGAATGATTTTGAATTGTTGTGTGCTTTTATCAATTTTATGTTAGAATATTAGATTGGAACAATAGGTTCAAGTTGTGGTTAGTTGGAAGTACTTTATTTAATGATAGGAAAAAATGAATTTGAAGAAAAATCATCTTAAACTATACTAGATCCATGTTATATTCTGCACAAAATACTGCTTCGTTGGGCAAGCCATATATTTGCTCAGCGAAATTCATTTAATTAAAACCATGAGCTTTGATAGGGCGAGCCTTTTAAATAAAAACTCTAAGTAGTTGAGCCATTAGATGAGTCAAGCTCTAGCTGAGAAAAAATTTTGGAATTAAAAACTCAAGAGCTTTGGTCGGTGGGTAAGTCTTTTAAGTGAAAACCCTCAATGTTTTGTCGCTAGGAGAGCCATTTTCGCTAAACAAGATATTTATATAAAAAAAAACTATGTTAAGTAGTTGCTAGGCAAACATTTGGTTTATTGGGCGACTAAAAGTGGTTGATTGTGTTGCTGTCTTTGGCTGGGTAAGTATAATGGTGGTTGGGCGAACTGTAACATGTGCTTAATTTTTTGGGCAAGATGGTGTTTTCTAAAACCTTGAAGAAACATGTTTTTAAATATCTGTGAATGCTAAATTTGTTTATCTTTTACTATATTGTTATATTTGATTAATATATTACATTTGAACAATATTATGATGTAATGATTGATAAATTTCAATCATTTAGCATTTAAATTGAGTTAGATGTATATGTATGAATGAAAAAGTGTGATGGTTTGGTTGTGATAAAATACACAATATGTTGTAGACATACTTATTTCTAGGAATGAAATACTGTGATGAGATGTTTAGGTTGTGTATTGTTGTTGAGACTTGAAGGAGATGATCCTAACTCTAATAGTATTAGACTCATATAAAAAAAAAAATATTAGGTTGTGAGAGTCGAAGAAGGTTCCTGTGACCTAGAAGGAGGTCAGAGTGAATTTGTCCTGTTATATGAGTGGACCAGTTCCTATTATGTACCTTTGTTGTGGTGACAATTTAATGAAGGTAGTATGACAGGCGAAAATCTCTTAATCTAATTCAATTTTTGAAAATAGATTTAAGTGCATGAGATGTTGATGTCTTTGAATTATGATATAAGAGGTAGTCATTTGAACTTAAACTTAAGCATTTAATTCTGATAAATGTTTAATGTTTAAATTAAAATTGTATCAAAGGATGAACTCCAATGAAATGCATTTATATAATAAAATTTATGCACCTATAAGTTTTTGTTTTAAAATTTTAACTTAACATATTTTGTGATTTGTGTTTTATTTATAATATGTAATGATTATATGTTGTACGAGAATAAAAAATATTGGAAGAGATAGTATAAGATTAGATAATTTTATCATGTGTTGTATATTTTCCTTTTTTTTAAGATATGTTTGTATATGTATTTTGATTTCTTATAAAGAAGAAAGTTTATTTTAAAAATTTTAGAATTAAATGTAAATACAAATATAATAAATATTATGAATGAATATTAGACTTTATAAGTATAATAAATGAGTATCATGAATGACATTCTAAATTGTTAGATAACTATGATGACAAAACTTCAATATGAAATTCAAACAAATTTCTCCATAAACATTTTTTAAAAGAAAAAAATAAGAATTTTTTTAGAGAAAAAAAGTTACTAACAAAACTTAAAAGATGAGTTTCAAATTATAAAAAAAAAATATACGGATTAATTTATAAAAAAATTATTTCATTTTTTTCATCTTATTTATTTTGTTTCTATAAATTCCTGTGAAAAGTTTTGTCCCTTTGAAATTCAACCGGGGAGGAATTCTTACAACTCTGTATACAAAACTATATGAAAGATCTAATGCCTTGAAAATTTTACTGAAGGTGAGATGCTACTACGATCATTATTATCACCTCTCATGTTATTTTGAATTTTTCACCTTTTATACAAGAGTTTAATACACACGCACCATAAAATCAAAGTGAAACTCTAAGTGCTATATAAAATTTGTAATCATCTTTTATCAAATGAAAACTCCTTGCTGTGTTCAATATTAATCTCGTGTTGAGTCAGACCTGATCCCGCAAGGGCTGAGTTGAACTCATTCACATCTTGTGGTGGGCCATAATCCAAGTGACCCATTTCCATTTCCATTTCGTGATGCTCGGATTCTTCCTGTACATCCATACTTTCTTTTTGCACCGTCATAGACTAAATAATAAAAAAAACTATTATATCTTTATACGAAAAAAATAAAATAAATCTTACACCTCTTAAATTTTTTTTTATCTTGAATTGAACATTTCGAAATTAAGAAATTATGTTTCGAATTATGAAACTCTGACCTTGGACTTATGATGATGCAGCTTGGATGATGGGCTCAAATCGATCTCATAGGGATGATGGGCCTCAGAGTCAGTGGGATAGGTGTCCATTTCACTGTGACAGCGGCGTAAGAGATGGGCCTGAGATATAGAGTGATTGGGGGTTGTGGGCCTTGACAAAGTGGTCTGCGACTGTAATCTACGGTTCTGTTGCTTTACGTGTTTCTTGGCTTTGTGGTGCCAATTCCTTAGAGCCATGGCTACTCTTTCGTTGAATATGGTTGGTTTCATGGTTGAACCCATCTGTTCTCACCAATCAATTTTTACTCATTCTTAAATCCTCTTTCAGAAACCCTAGATTAAAAACTTCACATTCATTTTACAATGAGATTATATCAATTAAGCTACCTGTGTGACGAGAGCATAGAGAGGAAGAGTCACGTAGCTGCAAAGGAATTGAACGAAAACCCTGCCACATCATCCACGTTAATTTTATACGATTAACATCAGATTAATAGATATGGATCAAGAAAAAGGGACACACCCCATTGAGATTTTAATCACCACATCCTCCGTCTGCGAATGAAAACAAGATTTCATCCCAAACTGAAGCTGAAAAAAAAGTTCCACGATTCATCAAGAATTGAAAGAGAAACATTAGCATTTATTACAATGGCACTCACAAATCACAAGTCTTGATCATGTAGAAATATTTACATGATTGTTGAATAGTTTATGTATTTTAGTGTGGAAAATTTTCGTTTTCATATTGGTATGCTGAAATAGAAGCAAGACTAACCGCGGTCCATGAAAAGTAGGCAAGTTGGAAAGCGTTCTGTTCGAATGAACGTGCAAGAAAAGGGACATAGAAGACTTGGATTAGTAGTCATTATAATTGATTAACAGAAATAAGAGGAAATTAAGAATTTGAATGCTTTGGAAAAGTAGAATACGCATTCAAACCTGAAAGAGCACGAAATTGACGAGGTAGAGAATAAGTCGAGGTTTGTTAAACCAGAAGAGATCATCCCCAGGCTGCACCAGTGGCATGCCCTTTACAACCTCTCCTCGTTCTTGAATTCTTTGACCCATCTTCGTTATTATCACTTGCAGCTTTGTCCCCACTAATAGAACAATCTACATGCATTTTCACCACGTTAATTATGATTACAAAAAATAAAATATCATTATTAGTCAAGCTTAGTCCTAATTTGCATGGGCTTACTATCAAAGGAGCAAATGGCAGCCACAGATAAGAGTACCAGCCTGGCCATATACAAAAATTATATAAGGAAACGTAATTAGTTTACACTCCTTAATATTCATAAAGAAATGTTTAGCGTGGTCAGTTATTATAAGATGTACCATGGGTGTGAAAGAGGAGAAAAAGCACTGTGATGAACCAGATTGGAGGACTGAAATATATTAGAAAAAGCAGTTATAATTATACAATGGTTCTGTATATCAATTGTGACATGCATTATTTTAAAAAATGGTTACTAATTTTATGACAATTCAAAAGAGAGAAGAAGACAGTGAGGGCAAATTAAGCACAAAACCTGATTTCAACGACCACTTTGAAGTCCTCTTCCAAAGATCTTTTGATATATTGCCGAAAGTCGAATTTATGGCGACTTTGAGGCCCCAGATGTGCCTAAAGAAATTCAAGTTATATTTTTATTAAGAAGACATTTCAAAGAGTTTATACCAACTTCATTTGGATTGTTTAAAGATGTAACTTTTTCATATATATTTGTTTAAAAAATACTTCAATAAATTTAGTAAAAGAGTTAAATAAGTTTCAGGCATGCAATATACTTATGTAGGTCATAAGTTCCAGGGATGTGAATATAATTTGTTCATTACAGAGTAATTAGTTGGGCATGTTGATGTTAAAGCGGAACTGGTTTACAGTTGAATTGAAAATGATTTTATTGTAGAAATAAAAACAATATATATACAAGCCACATATCAGTAAAAAAAAGAAATAGAGAAAGGGTAGGTGAAATTAGTAAGGGGTGTAATGTGATTACCATCATAAATCCATGCCTCAAGGTCAAGTAATCAACTTTAGGAACTGAGCGTACAAACTGCCTGAAGAAACAAATCTGTACATAGCAATAAGGTAAAGCAAAGAAACAGTTGAATAGGTGTGATAAAAAAAAATTCTGCCATACAATGAAATGCTCACCACATTTCTCCACTTGTATATTTTGATTTATATGCATACATACATAGCTTTTTAATAGCAGTTTTATGTGCATGGTTAAAAAATTTAACTGGTGTATCATTGAAGAGTTCAAATTACTTGTTATTTATGTCTCTTCTTGATATTTTACTTTCTAGTTCTAATACAATCTTGATACTTTTTTAATGCGTACATGCACTCAGAAAAAAAAGAAGCACAAGCATGAGATGACGTACAATCCAAACAAGGATAGTATGTTGAGTCCAGAAACTCAAGTGTCTTCTTCCAAACGATGTCTCCCTCGCAAATCTAAACCGTTCAGGATCTGTGCTAAACAACACACAATATTACACATATATAAATGAGTTTATGCAGTACTTTTCTTTAAAACTGTTACAAAATATTGTTATACTTTAATTAAAATATCTTTATTACTAATTAATGGTAGTTAAGACTTAAAAGAAATATATAATAAGGTGGGGATTCAATGAACCACATTTTCAAGCTTATTCTTAAATGTTTAAACAAGAAGCTAGGTTTGAATCTTTTTTATTATATATTGGCATGCGCAGAGACAAACCGTGTGAAAATTGATACTGTGCTGTTTTTGTTTCCTCTTCCCATCGTTTCCACCTTCTCATCTATATATTGAGTTTCAATTTAACAATATAAGCAACTCATACTTCCAGAAAGGTATAAAAGTTGTTAAAGAATTAAATATACATATTTTCTTAGCTACCTTTGCTCGACCAAGTGCCAGAGTGAGAATGCAGTAAAGGACGTGAAAAACAGCCAGCACGAAGATAAATATATGGAGTTGATGAATGCCCTCTGATGAGACAAACGGGACTTTACCCTACACATTTCACAACATAAAACACAATCTAAATGCCAAAGTTAGGTTAAAAATTTAATATAAGTTTAAATATTGACTGAAGCGTGAGAAGAAAAATCTACAAAATTATTATTTCAAAATTTAGATAAAACTATATTTATAATTTTTATATGAACTGACTCATCAATATCTCAAATCTCTTTGACATTCTCTTTAAAAATGCAATAAAACTAAAGTAAATATATATAAAGTTTTCATAGATTTCTATAATAGATTTTTTTTTTCTTTTTATTTCTTGTTCTGACGAGTTCCTTTTTGATTCAAGTACACGGTGAAATTTTTCATAAACCAAAAATAAAATAAAATTGTACAGAAGTCAGACATTATTAGTGCTGGAAATATCTAGTTTCACGACAAAGAAAAATCTCTTTCCTTTGCCTGTATTCATGGAAATTTTCCATGAACGCGAACATTTAATCGTATATGGAGAAGTCATTATCGCAGTCAAATTAAATGAGGTAGGCTTGCCCTATAAATATTTTTTAAGAAAATGCTAATAGATATAAAAACGATTTCATTCATTCATAAATAAAATCCCTTTTTATATTTTTCTAAATTTTAAATCAATATTCAAAAGAAAAAAAAAAACAGCATTCTACTTTGTTTTTCCTACGTACGTTATTCTTACAAAAACAGCAGCACTTATATTTTTATATTATAATTTCTTAAAACTTGACATAGTAATTACCTGCGCCGCACACTTGTCACTTCCTCCCGCCGCCAAAATACGGCGGTGATTTTGGTTATGGTCGGAATAGAAAAGCTCCGATAGTAATCTTCGGGCATTTGTTTTGTGGTCTCTTTTGTGAGTGCAGGGGTGGAATGTCCCTGCAACCTTTTCCGATATACATATCCTCGATATTACACTTTGTCCTACCGTTAGAAGCAGCGATATGAACCCCAATAACATAAGTTCTGCACACAATTATTAATCCAATTAAAACTCAATGTTAATTTGCAGTAATTAACCTTTAATCCATCACAGACAAAACTCAAAAGCTTCAGATTGACACACCTGATTTGATCTTTTCAAGTGATTCATGTAACGCTCTTTTGTGCTTCTTCTTCAACCACTATACATGGTGCAACAATTGGTTATAGTATTGATAATTAAGATTAAACAGTTACAGATGGATCTATGTATGCATGGATACCTTTCCTATGAGATGGAAGATATGGTCGATGAAGATAGATATGGAGAGCAAAACGAAGCAAACAACGGCCACAGCCCAAGTAGGAGTTTCCTCCAAGCTTCTTCCTCCCATGTTCTTAAGTTATTGTCTTCTTAATTTCTTTCAATGTATAAATAGATTATGAGTGATGGGATTAGCAAGTAGAAGCTTAGCTATAGCTCCCCGATTTTGAACGCAAAAATATCCATGCCCTAGTAGTGTAGTGTGGTGAAGGTCATAACAATGTTAAAAAACAATAATAAAAAATGCAGTTTTAATTGTTTTGTCTTTTCATAATAAATTGTATACATGATAAGTTTCTTCATTTTTATAGTAATTATCTTTAAAATCATATAAATAATATTTTTTTAAAGATTTTGTATCAAACCAACACTATATATATGTGGACTATATTTGATCGATGATTTGACGTGATAATTTTTTATTACTATTTTGGTTAGGTTTATTTATTATTTTAATTTATATGTTATATAAACTTTTTATTACTTAATTTGTTATTTATTTTACTTATTAAAGTTTAGCGAAGCCAAATCGTAAAATTATGGTCATGATGACTAACAAAATTTGACCAAAACAAATCACTATCCTATACAATTAACATCTGAAATAGATTCTTATATAAATAACATGTATTTATGACTTATTTAAACAAAATTTTTAACAGGATTCAAAAGAGAGAAAGTAAAAGAAATATTTTCCAAATCAATGAACTGAAAAATCGGTTTTATGTAGCTACTTCAAAATTAAGGGGTTAAAAAGGTATTTAGAAAGTTATTTAAATTGTATTATTTTATTTGATGACTTGACTCTAATATTTGAAGAGAAAAAAAATTAGTATAAGACTAAGAAGTGTTCTGTGTATTAAATGACTAGAATGACGTGCAGAGTGGGCAAGTGCACGTAATCTTCCAATGAGATGACTGAATCCTGATGATGCAGGAATGGCCAAAGGGTGATTAAGGACCTTATTAAATTGAAGGGTATACCTGCAGGACTATGGTCCCACCAAAATATTAATTTTTTTTGCATGGAGTTATAATCTTGCCTTGGCTCCTGGTTTTACAAAATTCCTACCATATTTAACTGTAAATATAACACAAACCAACCCAAGACCTCTAACCACATATTGTTCTTCTGCACTCCTGGGGTTGATCCAAGTTTCTGGTTTACGGTACAATTTTTGCTCCTTTTTGTCTTGTAATTAAACAACGGTTTCTGGTTGAAACAATGAATGCTTAATTAGTTTGCCAACTCTGACTCTTACCTTTCATGAAACTAGATAAGGGACCGTGAATCATTTATGGAACAGTGCAGATTTGGATTAATTGAATCTTATTATTAATAGACATATTTTTAAAAAATTAGGCAAATGTGAACACGACCTTTTTTTTTTCTAGTGTATTCGTAATAGTCAAGTAGTTGAAGGATGACTTTGATTAATGATAATCTTGAGTTAACTTTTTTACATTTAAACTGAAATCGTTAAGACATAACAGAACTATGGAATAAGTGATATTGCGGCAGAAGTTGTATACTGTTATATACGGTATAGAAATTGAAGAAGTAAAACTACTTTATAGTATTGCAAATGTACCTGAATAATTGAAATGTAGTTCAAAATTTGAACAATTATTAGTTGTTCAGAAAAAAAGAAAAATAAAGAATCAACAAAGGTTTGATTGGTAGAGAGTTAACCCGTTGGTGCCAAAATGAAGGGTCTTCTGTTCACATGTGTCTATAAAGGAGTGGTCCTTAGAGGGGGCACCCATAAGTGTAGACGTCTGAAATGGTGCATTGTGGTCATTGGATATTGGGTTCTAGTCATCTTATACATCCGTAGGTTATGATATATGTTATTTTATATTCTCAAAGATCTTAAAATCATGTTCCCACATAATTTTTTCATAATGGTCTAATATATAGTTTCTATGTTATTAGGTAGGAATCTTCACGACACTATGGTCTAAATTAAAAAGAAAGATAGCTAGGGTGCTACGCATTAAAGCAATGTCAACCAAGTGCAGTATAAGTTATAACTACTTGTAAAAAAAAGCATTGAACTGATCAAATAAGTATTCATGAACATCAAAAACTAAATTCTAGCTACGCGTATTTTACATGTTGCGATCAATAATGACTTAATTGGAGGCTTACCCTTCTGTACAAGGCTTATACAAATGCTGTAACTTAGTTGACTGACCTTTCGTGCCTACCAAAGCAAATTCCTATTTAGATTCCATGAATCAAGAGCTTTCAAGTTTGAACCAGGGTTTAATATTATAAAAATTAAAAAACTATCCAATTTTATTTTTCTGAAAATACTCAAGCTGTTCTTATTCTTATTTTCTTCTTGAATAAATTTCGCTATTTTTAAACACTACTATTTGTGAGTATTGTCGCACCTAACTTATTTAAAAAAACAATTAATATGTATGATTTTTTTATTAGAAGTCTGCGTTTTCAAAATAAAAAAATGGAACTAATTAATTTGCTTTTTCATGAAAGGATACATAACCAAGAAATACATGTTTTATAAGAAGAAGAAAAAAAGGAATAAAACAGAAAACAATTTATTAACCTTCACATTTGCTTCCTTCGAGTTACACAAAGATGAAATGTTACTAAAATCATGATCACCTTTGTCATTTTGGCATTTAATAAAAATTAGTGTCATCGTTTACCAAAAGAAAATTCTTGATTGTCTTCAATATCAATATCAATCTGGTGTGGAGTGAGACCTGAGACCTGATCCATTTCAATTTCCATTTCTATCTCCATTTCATGGTGATGAACAGAAGAAGAATTAACCTTGGAGGAGGGGGGTGAATGGATCTCATAAGGAAGATGTGCCTCAAAATCGAACCTTATTGGAGAAGATGGATAAGTGGCCATTTCACTGTGGTATCGTCTCAGGAGATTAGCGTGGGACTTAGGCTGCTTCGGGATCGAAGGCCTCGTTGACAAAGAACTCTGCGATCGTAATGCAAGCTTCTCTTTTACGTTCTTCTTCGCTGTGTGGTGCCAATTTCTTAGAGCCGTAGCTACTTTTTCGTTGAAAATGGTTGCCTTCATTGTAGAACCCATCTGTTCTCATCCACAACCTTTTCAATTAAACTATCTACACCCATAATTCTTACAAAGTAAAATCAATTTGATCACTGAACCGTAAAACTTTATAAAAATAATATTTATTCATAGAATGGATTATAGATATTAGTTAAACTACCTGAGTCACGAGAGCATAGAGAGGAAGAGTGACGTAGCTGCAAAGGAATTGAACGAAGATCCTGCCACATAATCCATGTTAATTTTATACAATTAACTTGAGACTATATTATTGCAAACAAAGTTTTAGAATGAGTTGTTAAGTAGGTATGGATCTAGAAAACGGGACACACACACCCCATTGAGATTCTGATCACCACTTCCTGCTTTTGCGAATGGAAACATGATTTCATCATAAATTGAAGCTGAAACACAAAACAAAAAAGTTTTACCATTCATACAAGTAAGAAATGCATTCACTAATCTTCATCAAGTAGAATAAACGAAGTTAATTTATTTTGCAGGACTTACTGCTGCCCATGAAAAGAAAGCAAGCTGAAAAGCATTCTGTTCCAAGAAACATGTAAGACTTGAATTATTAGTCTCTAACAGAGATGAAAAGAACTTGAGAAGTTTCATTTTGATTATACATTAGATTGATTGATATTGATCCACATACCTGAAAGAGCACAAAATTAATGAGGTAGAGAATAAGTCGAGGTTTGTTAAACCAGAAGAGATGATCCCCAGGTTGCACCAGTGGCATGCCCTTTACAACCCCTCCTTGTTCTTGAATTCTTTGACCCATCTTCGTTATTATCACTTGCAGCTTCGTTCCAACCAATAGAACAATCTACATGCATTTTCACCACGTTAGTTATGAGTACAAAAATTAAAATAACATTAAGATAAGGCTTAATTTGCATGTGCTTACAATCAAAGGAGCAAATGGCAGCCACAGATAAGAGTACCAGCCTGACCATATAGAAATGATGTACCGAAACGTAAGTATGTGGACACGTAATAATCAATAAAATGATTGATTCAGCTTAGTGAGTTATGAGATGTATTCACTCACCGTGAGTGTTAAACAGGAGAAAAAGCACTGTAATGAACCAGATTGGAGGACTAAAAAATTTGAAAGAAAGCAGCTAATTATATACTATAAATGTGTAGATCAAATGATGACATATATATGTTACTTTGAAAAATGGTTTCTATCTATGTTTGGCACTCTTAAACTCCGAAAATACATAAAAAGAAAAGGACCCAGATGGCAAGAATCGAGCACAAAACCTGATTTCAACGACCACTTTGAAGTCCTCTTCCAAAGTTCTTTTGATGTACTTCCGAAAGTCGAATTTCTGGTGACTGTGAGGTCCCAAATGAGCCTAAAGACAAGTTCAGAGAGTTTATACCTACTTCATTTGGATCGTTAAAAGTCATAACTGTTTCATATTTTTTTTAAAATTTACTTCAATAAATTTCATAAAAGAATTAAATAAGTTTCATGTTAAGTTTGTGATAAACTTTGTTGCAATATAGTTATGTTGGTCATAAGTTATAGGGACGTGATATAATTTGTTCATTACATACTAATTCTTGCTGGGCATATGTTGATCTTAAAGGGGAAATAGTCACAGTTGAGTTGAAAATGATTTTATTCTAGAAATAAAAACAATATACAAACCAAATATCAGTAAAAAAAGATAGAGAAAGGGTAGGTGAAATTAGTAAGGGGTGTAATGTGATTACCATCATAAACCCATTCCTCAAGGTCAAGTAATCAACTTTAGGAACTGAACGTACAAACTGCCTGAAGAAACAAATCTGTACATAGCAATAAGGTAAACAGTTGAATAGGTGTTCTTAGAAATCTAACTGCTATGCATTTTTTTTTTACCTTTTAAATTTTCTAGTTGTTGGCATGATCAGCAGGTTACGTATTATATGATTTACATAATAAGCTTCTCAGCTTTAAATGTGAACTAAAATGTACTATCTATCTATCTACATATATATATATATATATATATATATATATTGATTTTTTTAATTAAATATACTATACTTTCTAGTATAGTCTTTTTAGTTCAATATATTGTATGAAATCTCCCGCTAAAGAAAAAAAAAAAAAAAAAAACGGGCAAATAATGGGCATCCTTAAAATCCAAACCATGACAACATTTTGGGTCCAGTAACTCAGGTGTCTTCTTCCAAACGATGTCTCTCTTGCAAATCTGAATCGTTGAGGATCTGCGCTAAATAACAAACAATTTTGCAAATATTGCACTTATCTAATTAGAAATATTTAATTCATATATTTTTTGTTGAAATATAAAGATATCCCAATTAAAATATGTTTATTATTATTATTATTTAATGGTAGTTACGAAAGAGAATGAAAAGTATCAATAAAGCACAGATAGGTGAAATCCGAGAAGAGAGTTGATAGTGTTTGATAATAGGTCCAATGAGCTTTGATGTTTTATCTTATTTTAGTAAGGATAGTATAGTCCTCTCTTGTTTGTTATCTTTATATTGTTTTACCTTGTATCTGGCTATGAAACTTTTTATTTTTAAAAGTCCAACTACATTAAATTCTTTCATTTTTTAAATAATTATTTTGGATAAAGTACATTTATTAAATTTTAGTTTTATTATTTGCATAGAATATTTTAATTACTACCTGCCTCAATATATAAATATACAAAACCTTGTATGATCCCTTCCCCTGGGGTTTCTCATTATTCAGGTAAAGTTTGTAAGTTAAAGAAAGTTTTAGATAGAAGTGCCAAAGCTTAGTTTGAAAATTATCCATTGTAATTGCATTTCATGGCTTCCACTCTAGCCGTAATGATTCAACATTGTTTTTCTAATACTTACCACTGTCATATATCTTGCTCTTCTTGTATGTTGACGACATAGTCCACTGAATAATTTGAGATGAAAGATTTAAATTATTATTCAAATCACTCGTGATTCGATTTTTCAATGGCACAAAATACATACTGAAATTGTCTATCATTTCAATTGAAACCACTATGTCCTGGGATCTTACCTCATAATTTGTCTCTTTTATAAATATTATTAACTTCACTAGCAAATATTGACTGTTCTTATTGTCAGATCTTAAATTTAAGAGGAGATATTAAATAATTGGTTGAATAAGTTTTTATGCTTTGTTTTATTTATTAAAGCGTAATTCACTCCTCTTTTATTGTCTTTATATGGTTTTAGTCATTTCATTTCTATCGTAATCTAATTTTATATAAGTACAAATGTGCTATTACTGTTTTTATTTATTCTTCCTCTCATATACTTGTATTCGCTCTAATTACCGTTAAGTGGGGATATAATTAACACACAAAAATGATCTAAGTCTTAAATTTTAAAATAAATAATGTTTTACCGGAAAAAAAAATAAAGGTATATATTGGCGTATACAGAGGACGAACCGTGTGAAAATTGGTACTCTGCTGTCTTGGTTTCTACTTCCCATCGCTTCCACCTTCTCATCTATTATATATTGAGTTTCAATTTAACAATATAAGCAACTCAGATACTTCCAGAAATGTATAAACGTGTTAAAAAATTAAATATACGTATTTTCTTAGTTACCTTTGCTCTACCAAGAGCCAGAGTGAGAATGCAGTAAAGGACGTGAAAAACAGCCAGCACGAAGATAAATATATGGAGTTGGTGAATGGCTTCCGATGAGACAAATGGCACTTTACCCTATGCAGTTTTACCATAAAAATCACTTTAGCTAGCACCCCCAAACCTAAATTAGGTTTCTAGAGATAAATAAATCAATTAAAGTAGTCATTATTTACAATATGTGTTGCCCTGGTTTTCATTAATTAACTTAGGTAGATGTCAAAAAGAATAAATACAAAAATTTAACTCCGAAGGAGAAAATATGTATAGTTAGATTTTTAGGGTGTGCATGTATAGAGTTGATTTTGACGGAAAGTTGATCCTGAAATTAGATTTAATATATTTTAAAAATAGTTTGGGTTGTGCTTTGAATTGCTTCAGTGGGTTTAGTGTTTTATATTCTTGAAAAGCATACATTTTTAGTAATTGTATATTTAATAATAATAAAATTTTGTATTTAATAGATAAATGTCTAAAACATTATACATATATATATATACATATATATATATATATATATATAGTTATATTGCTTATTGTAAAATATACTTTTTATTATATTATATATTTTTATTATTATTATTATTATTAAATTTAATTATAGAAATATGTAAATTGTGTATAAGTGTTGAAATACCTTTTTATGTTTTTTACTAATTTATTCTTTTTAGTGATAAAATGATGGAAATACATAAATATTGACATATTCTATTATAAAATTAAATTTTTAATCGGATTGGATTTAAATACTTGATAAAAATTTGAAGTCAAGCATAGATAAAGATAATCTCATCCAAAACCTATTCCTAATTACTCACTCCTTGTTAAACTTAAAAAGTTAGATTTTTAAATGAAACTAAAAAATAACTTCCTATAAATGGAATGAATGAAAGTACTCAAGTCACTCTTTCCATCAGTCATTTCTTGATCAAGAAAGTTTTAAATATTTTTCTTCAAACTAAATATAAATAAGGTATCAAACTCAAAACATGATTAATTAATAATTAATGCTGGATATTTCTGACCCTGTGTTTACGGCACAGAATAATGGCCGTTCCTTTTTTCGTTGATTTTTTTTTTTTTTTGGCGAGTATATTTCTACTTAAGAGACGAACTAGTTGAATGCCCTTATCATAGAGTAACTAAGTTTCCTAGCTTAAAAAGAAATGTGATTAAAAAAGATTTCATTGAAATAATAATTTAATCTCTCTGACAAAGATTAATTATTAACAAAATTAACAGTTATTTCATTGTTATAATTGAAAAATATCTTGTGTATGTCCCATTAACAAAGAATAATGAATTTCAACTAATAAGATTAGTGCAAAATTTTACCTTGTAATAAAAGAGTATTAAAAATGTATATTAATGTTTTGTTTGTAAGGAAATATAAGGAGATAAATATGAGGCATATTTGTATCAATAAATTATAAGTTGACCATATATAAGTGAAGCCAAACTACATTTAATCTTAAACTTAAAATTTTAGATATACAAGCCAATGCTAGTGATATAGGTTAATTAACATGTTCGTCTCTACCCTATTAGATCTTACATCCAAAACTCTTGAACCAAAAAAAGTATATATCAATGTACTGTTTCTAACGTGCATACTTCATATTTTAAACTATTATTACTCATTATTTTATAATTTCGAATAAATTTAATGTATTAAAAATATATGCATAGAGAGGAACCTAACCCTACACACAAATTTACCTCCGCCGCACACTTGTCACGTGCTTCCAACGCTAAAATGTGGCGGTTATGTTGGTAATTATGGTCTTCTAATGGGAGAGTGTTGTTTCTGTTCACTCTTGTATGAGCACAAGGGTGAAATGTCCCTGCAACCTTTTCTGATATGCATATCCTCGATATTAGACCTTGCCCTACCGTTAGGAGCAACGATATGAACCCTAATAACATAAGCTCTGCATACATGCAATCATAAAGTTAATTTTGGTGCATTCAGTTTGTCACTTAAAGAAGTTAATCAAATAGTTCACATTGTCTCACACCTGATTTGATCTTTTCAAGTGCCTCGTATAGAGCTCTTTTGTGTTTCTTCTTCAACCACTTCTCGCATGAACATAGTGAAAGTATATATTAGGGTTCATAATTAAATACAATACTTACAAGCATGTAATTAACATGGATAAATACCTTTCCTATTAGATTGAAGATGTGTTCGATGATGACAGATATGGAGATCAAAACAAAGCAAACAACGGCCACAGCCCAGGTTGGTGTTTCGTCTAAATTCCTTCCTCCATTTCCTGCCATTCTTCTTCACTTCCTGCCAATATCATATACTCTTCTTTTTTATTCTTGTTCCTTAGAATATAGGTGTATAAATAGATAGCATATGATGGATGAGGAAGTGGGGGTATAATTAGTTCAGTCTATTCAAAATTGCCTTCAATTGCTGAAATTCTCCAACTTTTTTTAATAGTTTAAGATAAATAAAATACACATTCAAATATACGTCGTGTTAAAAACCATTTTTTGTCAACTATTATTACTGTTTATCTTATGAGATATAAGTTCAGTCATTTATAATAATTTGTAATTTTTTAAAATCGTGACTTCTCATAATTTTATATTATTTTATTTATTACAGAATACTGTTTACTTTTTTAGAAGTACAGTTAGTTATTATTGATCAATTTATGAATGAATGAGAAAATACATGATGATGAACTTTTCCTATCAACAATACGATATTACATATATCACAGTTGAATTCTGTTTAGAGTATAAAGATATTTATTTAAGAAATAATTAATATTTTAAAAAAGCATAATATCTTTTCTTTATTTTACTTTGGATGATTGGATTATACTGATTTACTTGAGCATTTATTTGGATATTGAAATCCAAAATGTTAGTAGCTTAAGTCTATGTACAAGTTGTGTGCGTAGCTATCAAATTACCTAGAATGATAAGTTGGGGAATTGGCTACTTGGTGTACTTATTTTCAAGTGTCAATTTCCCATTCACAGAGCCAAACTTCATTAGGAATTCGTCAATTAATTAAGATTGCTGGCCACAAAATTAAATCAAACTAATTAACAACCATATTTTTTTCGACAAAAAGACGATATTAATTAACAACCATTGTTGCTGGTTCAATTCATACCCAGAGAGAGAAGCTAGCATATGATCGTTGGATCAAACTGAATGGTGATGGAATTAAAATTTTTTGGTTTATCGTACAACCTTGGTTCCTTCTTCTTCTTTTTCTTCTGGTAATTACGAAACTGTTCCTTGTTGAAGACTATGAGTTCATGGTTTGTGCCACTTCCGTACGGATTTCTTGGCTAAACTTTCATGATGTCTGAACCATGATTTTTATTCATGATAATTTCTTGTATTAGTTAGAGAGGTTACTGTAACTTGCTTAAAATAAAGTTTGTTTTTTCAATAATACATAAATTTAAACAAACTTTATCAAGAAATACACAAAATTCATGGGTGAGGTTATTCCATATATGGGATGAATGAAATAGCAGAATGTGCAAACATTTTGGGTGGTATTAGTTAGAGAGGTCGCTGTAACTTGCTTAAAATAAAGTTTATTTTTTCAATAATACATAAATTTAAGCAAACTTTATCAAGAAATACACAAAATAAAAATTCATTAGTGAGATTATTCCATATATGGGATGAATAAAATAGCAATGTGTAAACATTTTGGGACCAAATGACAAAACTGATTGGGGCATTCCGAGAATTGAACTCGGGACCTCTCGCACCCTAAGCGAGAATCATACCACTAGACCAAATGCCCTCTTTTTCCATTTCTACAATTTTTATAATATTAATATTAAAAAAGTAATTTCATATAAAACTGGTTTAATTATTACTTAATATAAAAATTGATAATAATTATCTAAAACTAATATTTTAAACAATATGGTATTGAATATCGATGATGTATATCTATTGATAGTACAAAATTATTTTAGTACGATTACATATGAGATTTCATAAAATTACGTAAATATATCTACTCTTTAATACTTCCGTCATAAGAATACATGTTGTAGTGTCTACGTATCTTTTTTTGTTAGTATAGTTTACTCAAAGATTTTATTATGTCACTTAATCTTGTAATTATTCATCTTATTAAACTAATCTGGACAATTTTGTTTTTACAAATTTGGTGTAGTTTATTTTTAACTCATAAAAATGGATATAATTTAATATATATCAATAAATTGTATTTAAAAACATGATTTCAAACAATTATGCTTAAAATTACTCAAAAAAAATATGTCTACATCTATGAAGACATGTTAAGTGCATGTTATACGTAGGAAAAAAAAAAACAAAAAACAATTGTAGTCACAAGAAATGACTGTAAAAATAAATCTAAATGATATTTTTTTCAGCAACTTATATGTTCGTCTGCTATGAATAAATCACAACTTTCAGTAAAATATGGTCGTCGTAATCACAGATGGCAAGGTAAACTAACAATAATACAAGCAAGTAACAAAATTCAGAATAAAATAAATATATAGAAAAATATAATTGATTTCATAACATATTTTGTATATATTATATACCAAAGGTACTAAAGATGATACAAAAATTATAAGATTTTAAAACTTTGATAATACTATATTGAGTTTAATTATTTAGAACTAGTACTTATCATATCTTTCAAGTACATATCTAACTTCAGTTTGATAAAATTGTCATTTGTATATTGATTTAGCTATGTCATTTATATAATTTAGATTATCAGTAAAACATGAATATCTTTTCCAGATATTCTCTAATAGTAATTCACCTTTTACGTATTTAAAAGATTTCATTTTATTCAATTGTCAAACATGTATTCATCACGTTCCATAAAAATACACCAACAACCATAATTAATTTATACAATTATACTAAACAACTAGTATTATTAATATGCAATTATTATTAATATATGATCATTTATTTATTTGATGCTTTAAAATATCTTAAACATATAAAAGATTTAAATATGTAAAAAGTATTCGTATGAAATTCTTTTTTATTTTGAGTTTTTAATGACTATTAATTAGTTTTATGATAAGCATGTCAGATAAAAAAAAACACATACAAGAGTATAATAAAAAATAATTAATAATTAGCATTCTTTTAACATTTAAAAAAAAACAAATGATAAAAGTTCAAAAAATATATATTCCTAAAGTATAATTAAATAATAATACACAGTTGAATACTTGGAAGTCAATGAAAGAATCTAGAAGTGAGAAGTAGTGGTGCTTCTACAACCACGTTGGAATTTTAAATGTCCTTCTTCGTTCTCCATTCATTCATTCATCGTTTCTACTTGCATACTAGTTGGAGCAAGTTGCTTATATAAGCTGTTAAATAAAGAGATGTTTTCATTTTTTTTTTCTTCATCGTTCTTTTTGTTTTTGGGTTTTTTCAGAAGTCATTTATGTAAAATTCATCATGGAAAGTAATTTATGATAACAGTTTCTACAATAACTGTCGTCGTATCCTTTTTTTTTTTTTCAGTTTAGTTGTATTTGTTTTATAGATTTATAACCAGGTGCGTTCAAAAAATATTTCTAAACATAATGAAACAAATATATAGCACTGATTAATGTTATTATGAATATTAATATATTGAGTACTTTAATAAAAAAGAATCATATGAATAACTTATCACATATTTTCTTAATATTATAAAGCCATGTTCTCTAAACCATTCTATAATTCAAGTGTTAAGAGCGTAATAAATCAATATATTAAAACTTAATCATAGCAAGTTAATATATTGAAATAACTTTAATAAAATTTAATTCTAAATGTCACTTCGGATATCTCTCTTTCTAATTAAATATCAAGAAATTATGGTTTTATGAGAACACATTAGAAAAACAACATTAAACATTAAATAAAACGTAGTAATAATAATAATATATACTTATTGAAATTTCTTTCAATTTTAAGAAAGTGATACTGGATAATTTATATATAAATAAAAATTATTAAAACAACAACAATGTCATCTTCCAATATTGTTTTATTGAAGCACCGAATTAAGCAAACACTTTTAATATTACTATTATTACAAAAGAATAAGGAGAAAAAAATATTTAGCAACTATGAATCTCTCCTCGCTTATCTTAAATGTATATTTATAACTTTTTTAGTCAACTTCTTATTTACCCGTCTTGTGATCACTTAAGTGAAGTATTTGTTTTTGACTAAAAACATACACATTACTCTGAAATATTAAATTTATTAAATATTCAATTCAAAAGAAGAATATATTGTTTACTCAAAAAAAGCGATGATGTATTAAAATTTATTTAACTCTTATAAAATATAGAATTGCTTAAAGATTGATTTTAATTAAAAATAAATTACTTTTGTTTGTCACGAAGTATTATAGCAAATAAAAATTACAGTATATCGTTAGGTATTACGAGACATAAAAAAAATAACATTTGAGGTAAAAGTAAACTTGTTTAGTAAAATTAATAGTTTGAAACAATTTACATTCGTATAAAATTTGTATGCAATAAGTTTAGAAATTTATTTTTTTTCTTCATTACTAGTAAAAATTTTTAATTTGTTCTTCTTTGAAACTACAATATATAATTGATACATATTGGTAATAAGAAAACATCAATTCCACTCCAAATACAACATGGGATGGTTAGCATCTAATAATAATTTGTCATTTAACTTAAGTAAATTCGTATTTAAATTAATCCTGATATCATTTATTTTAAAATACTTCAAACCTTATAAATTTTTCACTTGTAATTTACATTCCAAATCCGTAAATATTTGAGACAATAATCGTTTAAAAATTTTAGGAAAAAAACATGAAAACATGAGCGAGCGGGAAAATATTTAATTTTACAATACATATATTTAATTAATTTAAATACTTATAACATAAAAAATACACATACAATTTAATTTAAAGTAATTAAATTAAAATATATCTACCAAAACAGTAACGAAAACTTCAAAATATCATATTGACTATTTAGATATTTTGTTCCTGAAAAAAAGTTCTCTTAAAAGATCATTAATAAAACTTAGCGTATATTGAAATTAAGTAAGAGCAAATATATTAGTGGTTTTTCTTTGGTGGTTGAGGAAATTTATTTAATCCTAAAAGCTTCTAGAAAACAAAATATCTTACTGTTATAATTGAACTATTGCAAAGGTAGTTTTTTTGTGTTCATTTTTTTTTTCTTTATTCGGCAAAGGGCTCTGGTTGCACTAACGACGAAATATTTCATGTAATAAGTTACTTTTAAAATATAAAAAACACTAGAAATTATTTTAATAATTTTCTTAATTATATTTCTCCTTAAAATATAATGCATAGAAATTAAAAATATCCATTATTACAGTAATATGAACATTAATAGAAATGAAATGGTATATTATTTATCTTGTGTGGTGATTTGATGTTGTGATATTTATGTAAAATGTGAAATTGAAATGTATCTTGAACAAACATGTCAAGATAAATAAAAATACGCATAGAGCCAAGGGATTAGATTAACAGATGAGTGTAGTGCTCATTCGCATCACACAATTCAATAGTGAATTTAGTTCTTATTTTAAAGCAGTTTAATTTTAACATATTAATTTTTTATTGTAAAAATTACAAATCACTCAAAAGATCTCCAAGTTCAAATACAACTAATAATCAAATTTTAAGTGTCTTAATTATGTATAATCTCATCTTTCACATTCTTCCAATTTTGCACTTTTGGTAAGATATGTTGACTTCATTTATAATAGAGTGTCATAAATAATAAATAAACAAATAATATTTTTTCGAAACCTTTCACTCTTAAACTCAACTAACTAGTTTAAAACTTTTAAACCTTAAAATTTGTTAATAAGTTACTTGTAAGTTTTCGGTTTTCACGGATTAAACTTGTTTAGTTTAAATCTTAATGTTTACTTATTGCACCCCTTGCTTTGTGTTTATTAGTGGGCTTTTCAAAATTATTTTCTGAATGCAACCTTAAATTTGTGGGCCTTATGGCTCCACCAATTTTCTGTTTATAGTGGGCTTTCCAGAATCATTTTGTGTATGCAGCTCAAAATTTCAGGCTTTATTTCAAAGACGAAAATATTTCCAACAAAACCTTTTTGAAAATAAAACTACTAAAAGTAGTTTCAATTTGAACGAGAATCTATCCATATTTAAACTTGATTCAACACTAAATCAAACACGCTCTTAATTAATCACACCTATAATGAGAGTGCTTAGTGTATCTTCTTAGTAGTATCAAGAAAAGAAAAATTATACTTTTATTAGAAAAGTACACGTCAAATTTATATTTTTAACTGCAACTGTAAATTTAAAATTCATTATGCAGAATTTATAATTTTAAATATTCTCAAGCCAAAAATTTAAAATTGATTGTGTAACATTAAATAATATAAAAGAGTGGGAGCTAATAATAGTACGATGTCAATTTTCTTTTAATTCTGAAGGGCAAAACTTTGAGATTAACCTTTGGTAGGGAGTGGAAGTTAGGTGTGAACCACATTCTTGAGCCACAATTTCAGATTTGAACCTCTGACCTTATTATAAGTGAAGTTTGTATACAATTAGGTTTGTTTTAGTCTTTTTGGCTTTTGTGTTTTTAAAAGGGGAAGTTAAACAATTTTTTAAAATTAAAAAAAATAAACAACCTGATTTTCATGAAAAAAAAAGAAAAAAAAAAAAAGACAATTTAAAAAAAGGTGAAATAATAATTTTCAATATCTATCACTTTCTCTTCTTTTTTTCTTCTTTTTTTTTTTATCCCTTCTCTCTTTCCATTCCCCTTTTTCTTAAATTGAAGAAAATGACTTTTATTGTATTTTTAATACCCTCACTTGAATCCCTAATAACTAAAAAATATAGATAAAGCACACATAATTCTACTTTGATAAACCATCACACAAATCTTAGTTATTACTCCTTAAGTTTTCAATCTTCGTCACTAATAGACAAAATGAGTTATCACATCTTCTGCTATGAAGAAAGAGTATTGCTTAAGTCAGGAAAAAAAGTATGTTGTTGTAACAAAAAACATAGTTCTCAATTTATTGATTAATTAGATTTAAGTAAGATAATCTTATGAAGATTTGGTGGTAATGAATGATGTTGAAACATATCTAAACATGAATCCACTTAAATCTTGGATGTATAATTAGGCTTGGTGAAAATTAGTATAATATAGAAAAGAGGATAATGGAACTTTTTTCTTTGTGTTGATGTTTGATTGCAATGGGAAATGGAAATGCAAGTATGGAAGTGAGTAATGATGGGATACTCTTTGTCTCCTTTGATGTACCCACCAGGTGTTTGTTTTTTGACTAAGCCAAGCATGGGGCAGCTTTATAATAACCCACACAAAAGTCCTCTCATTAGACACTAACACAGTGCCATCCACCAATTATTTTCCCTTCTCTTCTTCCATCATCACCCAACCAATCTTACTTCAACTTTTACTCATGCAAACTACACTTCTTTATTAGCCACACAAATTTCATCTTCATAAAATACTGTCATGTTCTTATGCCTTCAATTAAACCAGCCCTCCCCTTTGGTCTTTTTAGATCTTTAGATTCCACTTTTATAAAACAATACTTCTCACTGTTCATTTTCTTTTTGATTTCGATACCCCTCTGTATTTATGTTCATTGAGAATAGAATTTTGACAAGTACTTTCAAACTACTCATTTAATAGATACTTTTGCAAGTCTTAAATTTTTCTAATACAGTTTAAAATGATTTCATTAATAAATAACATTTTTAAAATAAGAAACCATATATTTTAAGACTTTTTTTATTTGACTAAAAATAAATTCTTATCTTCAAATGAGATAATGTTTTTAATTTTACAGTGTAGTAATAACACCTATTTTATTATTTGTAACAAAATATTTATTCAATTGAATATAGTGTCATTATATTTTTTTGCATCAGAGAGAATAAATGCATAATATATTTAGTAATATTACATGCATAATATAAATTATTAGTATACTTTTTTTCAATTACGATATTTAACATATAATTCAATACTATATGTACCTATAACATTTTTTTAATATAAATAATATGAAAACACGGTAAATGAATAATAAGGAGTTATAAAGAGTGATAGATACACGTATTATGAAAAAAAAAAGAGTGATAGATAGAAAAAGAAGTTAGTGAAAGAAGAACAAGTCCTAGAAAAATAAAAGAAAGAGTTATATGTAGACAAGCTAGTTTCCAACTTTTACAAAACTCTAACATACTAATTTCAATACGCGTATTATGTCTTGAACAGTACTGGCTTTAAATTTTATAGTTTATTTAATGTGGAATTAGTTAATAACAAGTACACACAGTACTTAGTGTTAATGATGTTATTCTTCAATTAAATTTGAAGTTTTTCATTTGCATCTTATTAGATATGAACACTTTAAAATTGTCAACAAAATTTTCTAAAAATGATGTTTTAATAATTTTCAAAATAAAATATATAAAAGGTTTTATTTTTAAACGATACGAACCGTTAAAAACAAACTTATCAAATTTTAAACAATCTAGTATGTAATAAATATTTTATTAAAAATGAAATATATTTAACATCTTCCAAATGTAGACTTTTTTTTTTCTTTTTTATCTCATGAATATGAGAAGTAATAAAAGCTGTTATAAACTTTTTTACAAGTATTTTCTAAGATTTTGTTTGTTTATATATATATCTTAAGGTAATTAAAAATAATAATTCTTAACAATAATTACGAAATTAGATATTATTAAAATTTTATCCCGCAAAAAGAATTATTAAAGCTTAAAGTTATTAATTTTAAAGAATCAAAATGTATAATAAAATGAAAATTTATTTAGAAATCTAATGTTTTTAAGACCATAGTCAGTAAACAAAAAATTATTTATTTTTATACATATTTTTAGCTTAATTCTTTTATCACCGGCTTTTGTATTTTCACCAATTTTGGATATAGATAAAAACGTTAAAATCAACTCAATCATGAAAGGCTCTAACTTTTATTTTATATTAAAAAAAATTAAACTACCTTCACTTTCGGTAGGAAAAGATTCCTTAAATTGCAAAAACTCATCATTAATTAACAGTGGGTTTAACTTCAAATATAATCAATCCATTATTCACCTTGTTACTAAGAAAATTAATAACCCTAGAAAAGGGTCATTAGATATTTAACAAATTCTACAAATTTTAAAAGGGCGCATGCACTTAAAAAGATGGAATCTCTCAAACAAGACTGTTACTGTCAGTGTCCTAAATCAAGATAGAGGCCACAAACACACACACACACAAAAGAGAGAAAATTATTATTGAACTGAACAGTACCAATAAACGAGGTGTAAGAAGCAGGAGAAAGAGAGAATCAGAAAGAAATTAAAAATAAAAGTAAGAGAGAGAATCAGAAAAATGTTATGTTGTGTCATGTGATAATAGAAAAGGGATAAAAATAGAAAGAAAAAAATAGAGGTTTCTATAGATAGATATATGAAAATTATTCTCATTTGGTGGCAGACATCAAGAATTGCAGACTACAAATAACTAACTTTAGTCAATATTTGCGTATTTTTTAGGTTTATTCTTTATACCCAAATTTCTCAAACCATTTATGCCCTAGTAATGTAAATAATGTTACCCAAATAGCAAGAAGTGTCGAAAATTGACTAATATTTTTAGTTCAATTCTCATGATCAATAAAAAGACAATATAATTATAATTTTTTGAAGTAATTATTAATAAAAGTAATGGTGTATTGGTGGATTTAATGTGAACAAATAACAAAATAATTATTGTCGGTGACATATAATAATAAAGCAAAATAGAATTGGTCTTTTTGTTTCCCCTTCATGTTGGCATACCAAAAGAGAAATAAGAAGCCATATCCAATATTTGAGTCAATATAACCCCACTTTTGATGTGGACTAAACCAACTTTTTTGATGAAACTTGCATGACTTTAGCACCAGGACAGACAAACCTTTAAGTCACGTCCATATCTTATTGTCTACTATCCCTTTGTAGGCATGTGAAGATATGCATATATGTATATTCTGTGCCCTTTTAAATCTCACTTAATGCACTGCCCAAGAAAAATACAACCACTAATTTGCAAAATATAATGCTTCAAATGGAAATCCAAAGAACTATGAAAACTAACTACTTAAAATTATACATGTTACGTGTAACTGGGAAGAGTATATAACTTTATGCATACACATTATGAATAGAACCCTAGCTGTAGTATATATGCAGTGCATTTTTACTATTAAAGGAAGAACACTCTTTTACATTTTATTCCAATGGTTTCATTAAGCATAGAAAAATATGTTAACATCTTAATGTTTAGTTACTTCACACCACCAACTTTCAGAACTCACCAATCACTATAAATATTCTGCGTATTCTTTCTGAACAAATATATATATGATCAAGTAACATACTTTTGTAACCTCGTCGATAATGACACATGATTGCGTTAACACCTTTTTAAAATAGCTATTTTAGAAAAGTAAAAGTAAAAGAAAGTGGAATTAACCCGTGCATGCCGATATTTATCTGATATTACTTTATGAAAAGATGTTACTTAAAGCATTATTAGGAATCACTTATAGGAGTGTTTTTTTATTATGTGTGCACTGACAAAGTGATACAATTGAAAGGGGAAAATGTTGATGGTTTTTCAAAAGCTCTTGAAAAGCGTTGTCTTATTTTATGTTATCTAAAAATTTCTCATCTTGATAATCTGGGAAGAAGCTGGTACTGTTATAGCAGCTTCTTTATATCTGAACATGATACCATTCCAAATCTCAAACTATAGAGCAAAAGAAATAATATAAAACTTATGGTAAATCTATTTGACGTTTTACCTACAAGAATGAAGATTGTTGAATCGAATTTAATAACTCAAGGAGGATAGAATTCAAAACCTACTAATTACACGAACCTTTCATTATTGTTTTACACTAGTTAAGCAACCGTTAGTCAACAAAACCTAGTTGACCCTTTAATTGCTTGCTATAAAATGAAGACATGAACGTAACGTGCAATAGTTATACTATCTATCATCCTTTAGCATCAGAAAAGTAGCATTAAAGATCCTATCGTATTCGATTCATTTCAATCTGCAAGTTTTGCCAACTGTTGAGTCAATTCTGTAGGTGTCCAATTGTCAATGATATAGTTATTCTTCACAATACATTTTAACTCAGCCCATTTTTACTGTCTCTTTCAAAAAAAACTGTAAATACTGTTTCAAACTATGATTCAATCATAAACTATATAATGTGAGAAATTTAATAATATAGCTTAAAATCATATGATAATGTTTTATAACTAAATAACAATGTAAAATTATATTGAAGTGACTGTCAGTGCATGAGAACTAACCAAAAAAATTTTGAACTTGTTTGTGCAGTCCTTTGATATTAGAGTAAAATGTTGAATAAAACACAAGTGAAAACAAAACAGTTCTTTGAACTAGTTTGGATAGGTGAACCCCATTTGCAGTTAGATTTATTTTACCCCCGGAGTAGATGGTATGGTACAGACACAAAGTGATGGGGATGAAGCGTCTATTTTGACATAGAAAAAAACAGAAAACTGAAGGACAAGTGAGTAAGAGAGTTGCAGGCGCGTGAGTTTGCAGTTGAAAGCTTGATGAGTAGAAACATATGAAAAAAGGAAAGAGTGATGAGTCGTGAGATATGTAAAGGAGAGAGAGTGTGTGTGTGTGAGTGCTCTTTCTTTCTCTTTCTGAAATCTGAGAAACTTATTAGGATCAGGAGCCCTAACAACAAACAAAACGTTGCTCCCAACTCTACACCACACATACTCACTTTGCTCTAACTAAAGAGAGTATTTCTTACGTTCAAATCAATGCATGCATGGTAAATTTTGGTTATGTTTAACCCTAACATCAAGTTTTTCACTCACCATACACCACATGATCATACTTTATACATGTTTTTGTGACAACATGAAAGAGGTAAAAACCTGTCTTTTACCACTTTGATGACTGTCATCAGTAACAGCATATATTAAAAATGATTTTTTTTCCGATTACCCATATAGTGCATGATCAAATTAAAATTTATAGTAAAATTTTAGAGGGTAGTGAAAATCAGCCGAAAAAGATGGCATTTTTTTTTTCTACTAATGATTTAGGAAATGAGCTATTAGGCTTCAGTGGACTGGAGTTGAAGCATGGTATTGATTGCCATAATATTTATGTATGTGGTGGGTTAAAGTGTCAGGTTGAATTTCTTATGTATGAGAGAAAATAATGTGGCAGAAGGTGTTTGATGAATTGAATGAAAGGGGTGTTTTTGGTTGTGTTGTGTTGGTGGAGGGCCTCACAAAGAAGTGAAGGAAATTATTAATAAAGAAGAAAAGATAAAGGTAAGTGCAATGCAATGTAATGCAAAGTAAAAGAGAAGAGGGTGGGGAAGTGTGGGTTCTGTACTGCCTTACCTGTCCCCTCCACCCAACACACAACATACTCAAACATCACTCTCTTTCTCTCTCTAACACTGCTCCAACTACAACTCCAAAAGCCACTACCACATTGGCTTTTGTTGCCTTTTGTTTCTGTGCCTCCTATGCAATTGTCTATGACTGCTGCTTCTGCTCCCTCTTCTCACTACCTTCAAATGGGGGTGGAATCATATTTTGAATTCCTTGTTATTATTTGATGGCCACTCTTTCTCTCATATTCTCTTCTCTTCTTCCCACCATGTCCTCTCTTCCACCCCTCCCCTGTTTCCTTTTTCTCCTTTCTGGTGTCCCTCCAAACATCAACTCCTTTTTCATGATTTGACCTCATTTCCATTTTGTTACAGTTCTCACTTTCTGGACTTCCTTTTCTTAGACCCACTTGATTGTACCCTTCTTCTCCTTTATCCTCTCTTTCTTTCTTTCTTGTTTTTTATTCTCTTTGGTTCCCCATTTAGTCCCACTCCTCCACAAGAACCAACAACCATCACACTGGAGCGTTCATGGAAATTGATCTGAACTATGCAGTGACCGAGGCTGAGAAGACCGCGTCTTGCAATGGGGGGTGTGAGAAAGGTGCTGCTACTTGCGTTTGCTCTCTGTCCTCTCCTACTTGTTCATCTTCTGGCTCCTCCTCCGCACGTGTGTCCTCTTCTTATCTTGAGCTCTGGCACGCTTGTGCTGGCCCCCTCACTTCCCTCCCCAAGAAAGGGAATGTGGTGGTGTATTTTCCCCAAGGGCACTTAGAACAGGCTTCATCTTTCTCTCCCTTTTCACCAATGGACATGCCAACCTATGATCTTCAGCCACAGATCTTCTGTAGAGTTGTCAATATTCAGTTACTTGTGAGTTCTCAAATTCAGAGTGAACTTGTATTTTATCTGCTTAATTCATTTAAACTTGCACCCTTGTATTGTTTCTATTTGTTTGGTTTAATTTTCTCTTTTTTTTTTCTTTCTTTTTACACTCTATGATTAGGCCAATAAGGAGAATGATGAGGTTTATACACAGGTTACTTTGCTTCCCCAGGCCGAGGTTGGTTTTTGTCACTATTCTGTTTTGGTGCATCTTTGCTTAGCTTTTGTTCCCTAGAAGGATGAGAATTTCTAGTTAAATGCTTTGAGCATTGTTTGTAGTAGAAGGGCAGTAGTGGCTTGAAATATTGGGTTGTGTTCAGTTGGCAGGGATGTATGTGGAGGGAAAAGAGCTTGAGGAATTGGGAGCAGATGAAGAGGGAAATGAAACAACACCTACAAAATCAACTCCTCACATGTTCTGCAAAACACTCACTGCCTCAGATACCAGCACTCATGGGGGGTTTTCTGTCCCTCGCAGAGCTGCTGAAGACTGTTTTCCTCCCTTGGTGTGACACCATGCTTTAGTTTGCATTCATAATTTCCAACACATGAAATTGTTTAGGAGTTGATTTCATTGTCTTCCTGAAGATGATGAATTGCTTTTGTGCTCACTGCAGGATTATAAGCAGCAAAGACCCTCCCAGGAGCTTGTTGCCAAAGATCTGCATGGTGTGGAGTGGAAATTTAGGCATATTTATAGAGGTAAATGAAAAGAAATATTAAACAACTGTGTGTGGTTGGTTGCATAGTCATATATTGACTATGAATGATACAGAAAGTCCTTGTGGTAATTTTGTCAGGTCAGCCAAGGCGGCATCTGCTCACTACTGGCTGGAGTATTTTTGTTAGCCAAAAGAATCTTGTTTCTGGAGATGCAGTTCTCTTTCTAAGGTGAGTGTTTATATCTATGCACATGAGTGTGTTCAAGTAGGGTTTCGTTTTAAGATTAAATAATATAAACACTCATAGTGTAGAGATTTTTATACAGTCACAGTATCAGTTGCTCCATTACAAATTGTTATGAATAATAACTTTGTTGAATTTTTAGAATAATTACCTTAAAAGTTATATCAAAAGCTGATTTTTTTATTGATTAACAATATTAAAACTTTTTCATTGAGTGTGCATGTCTACTAAACTCTTATTTTAATTAGTATTGATTTGTTGTTTTGTCACAATGATAGGAAATATTCTCATTGGGCTTGAATATAAGCTAAAAAAAATGGTAATGTAATTTAGGAAGTGTCCTTCTTTATTTTATGAAATCAAGAACACTAAATTGAATTTAACCAACATTTTTTTAATCAGGGTGAAATTAAGTAATTTTGATTATATTTGAGTCTAGATCTTAATACCAGTTAGCATTAGAAATCCCTAAAAAAAAAACTTCTCATAATAGAACATATCTCTAGACCTCTGATGCTTTTTGTTCAGGAGAAGATGAGTGATAATAATATTATTATGGTTGTTCCTCACTGCTCATTAATATCTTTGTAGGGGTGAAAATGGAGAATTGAGATTGGGAATCCGAAGAGCTGCTCGACCAAGAAATGGTCTTCCTGAATCAATTGTTGGTAACCAGAATTATTATCCCAATTTCCTTTCTTCTGTGGCCAATGCTATATCCGCCAAAAGCATGTTTCATGTTTTCTACAGTCCAAGGTACTACATTCATGAATCAGGAATTTTCGTCTTGCAAAATGTTTGAAGTTCAATCTCAAAATTATTTAGCCTTTGATTGTCATTATGTTGTGGCATTATGGATGAAACATCGATTTGGTGTATGTTATGATAACTTATCTGTCAGTTATTAATCAACTCATAGTTATAATGAAAGTGAAGTTATAGTATATTCTAGCTTACCAGAAAATAGTAAGCAAAGCATAAAAGCATTGGTTCTTACATAGAAGCGCTAGATGGATAGCTCACATGTTATTCTTCCAATGTGATACTGTGACAATAAGAGACTTAATAGGCTAGGGCTTTCCAACCTTGTCAATTGTTAAGCAAGGGATTTAATGTTCAGAAGCAGTTTTAGTTTAAGATAGTGAAGAGTTTTAGTTTAAGCAAAAATGAGAAATGGCTAAGGTCTTCCTAGACCTTAGATGATAAGATCTTAATAGCTTACTAGTTTTGATCTTTCTGGGCGGAGGGGACTGGAAAATGATTTTCATCTTCGCAGTCTTTGAAGAAATAAAATACATGTGATCTTCCCTAGAATAGGAACTGGGTAATCTCATTCTTCTACCCGCTTTTCCTTCAAATAAACACATCTTTTTGTCCATATTCTATCATCAGATGATTGAAATGTGTCCTTTTGACCAGTAACTTGTGAGTGCAAGTTATATTGTTCTGCGGTGTCAAATAGTACGAGCCTATGCTAAAATTGTTGAACTTAATTTGACTGTTATTTTGCCAATAGGATCCTTACATTTTGAGCTTTCATCATATGTGAGGAGGCTCTCTCTGTTTCTTGTTTGATAAAGTATTTCAGCGTACTCATGATTGGCACAAGAGTCTAGCAATAAATTGTAACGTGTTTAAACTTGGTATAATACAGAGCAAGTCATGCGGATTTTGTTGTGCCCTACCAAAAATATGTCAAAAGCATAAAGAATCCAGTGACCATTGGGACAAGATTCAAAATGAGATTTGAAATGGATGAATCTCCAGAAAGAAGGTAAACTACAACATAGTTATTAAACTTTAACCATGAACAAAAAGGGAAAATAATATTGAGTAATATGACATTTTCTTTGTGTGTTGCAGGTGTACTAGTGGTATCGTGACCGGAACGAGTGATTTAGATCCCTATAAATGGCCTAAGTCAAAATGGAGGTGTTTGATGGTACAATTGCTATTGTTTTTTTCTTTAGAAACTAATGAATCTATTAAGTATATTTTAACCTTGCAATATACATCTGATATTTGCCTTGGCTTTTTATCTTCAACAACTTTGCTATTGAAGCATATGCTTCATCAACCAATTTATCCATGATGCATTTTCATATGAGGTTTTTTATTTATATATTCATTTTTATCAATTTCTTCTAAAGTCGCCGTTAATTGAGAAATTTTGTAACGCCACTTTATTTGGAACCATTGAAAAGTCTGATCCCTTTTCCCCATAATTTCTAAGTTTAGTTTTCTTGCATTTTCAGGGAAAAAATTTATGTTATCTTAAGTAGAACTTGTAAAATAGTTATTATAGGAGTAAACAGATTTGCTATATATAACATTTGAATGACTGAAAAAATCTTACTCTCAATGCATTCTATAAAACAGGCTTGCACAATTTATATTGTCTTCTTCACGCATAATATGCTAGCCTATTGGCTATATTTCACTCTAAACTGTTTGACATACACATCATCATATCCAGGGAACTTAAGGCTGCAATTATACATTCCCAAGGAAGCTAGTTAGTGCTTTTAAATTTTAACACAGTACATTAATGCAGAGCAAATGATGATAGTTTGTTACTGTGATATCCGACAGGTCAGATGGGATGAAGATATAGAGATTAATCATCAAGATAGAGTATCCCCTTGGGAGATAGATCCTTCTGTGTCTCTCCCTCCCTTGAGCATTCAATCCTCTAGAAGGCTGAAGAAACTGAGGCCAGGTCTGCAGGGTGCCTCACCCAGTCACCTCATCACTGGTATGAATCACAAATCCTAATGCTAAGATAGCCAAAGTGCGTTAAATCAGTAAACTTTAGGCATCCTTATTGTCCTCTGTTTATTTATTTTTGGCTTCTGCATGGGAGGTGTGGCAGCAGGAGGCATTGGGTTTATGGACTCTGAGGAGTCTGTAAGATCATCCAAGGTCTTGCAAGGTCAAGAAAATTCAGGTTTTATGTCACTATATTATGGATGTGACACAGTAACTAAGCAGCCAGAGTTTGAGATCAGATCTCCAAGTCATCCAAATTTTGCATCAACTGGAGTGAGAAAGATTGCTGCTGGTGAGTTTATGAGGGTTCACCCTTCTAGTTATGCAGGCTTCACGGAAACTAACAGGTTTCCAAGGGTCTTGCAAAGTCAAGAAATATGTCAATTGAGATCACTGACAGGAAAGGTTGATTTGAACTTTGGTGCCTGGGGCAAACCCGGTGTGAGTTGCACAAACTACAACCTGCAACAGGCAACCAAACCTAACTTTCACTCTTTAGGACCAGAAGTTATTCAAACTGCATATTTTCCTTATGGTGATATTCACAAAGCTGGCCAAGGTAGTGGCACCGGCATGTTGTGCTCTAAACCTACCAATTTCCAGCGAGAGAATGTCCCATTTAACTCTCCTTCCTCTCAGTCCGGGATCATGAGAAATGAAGTTAGACGGTCAGATGTCACAATCCCAAATGAGCAGAAGCTGCAGGACAATATTTCTGGTGCTGCTGCTACTTTAGGAGCGAACATGAGGATTCCAAATGATGACAGTTTCAATGGGAAGGTAAATGCTTGTAAACTATTTGGATTTCCCTTGTCGGGGGAAGCCACCACCCAAAATTTACAGAACTCAGCTAAAAGAAGTTGCACAAAGGTGAGCGATGATAGCAACAGAGTTACATTATGATATGATATGCCTTTTTCTCTTTGACAATTTGCAACACATGTAACAAAATGCTGAATGAAGGTTCACAAGCAAGGTAGCTTAGTTGGAAGAGCCATTGATCTCTCGAGATTGAACAGCTACAGTGAGCTGCTGATTGAACTAGAGAGACTATTTAGCATGGAAGGCCTTCTAAGAGATCCTAACAAGGGATGGAGAATCCTGTACACTGACAGTGAAAATGACATTATGGTTGTGGGAGATGACCCGTGGCAGTAAGTAATCATCTTCCTTCACTCTTATTTCTCCAAATGCAGCTTTGCCACCTTTTAGTCAGTCATCATATATACTATCATCATCACCTCATTGTACACATTTAACTGTTGGGACTGACAATTCCTCGTATCCTATGTAGCATTCTAGGTGAAATACACTGAAAAACTCCATTTTGCCTTTTGTCTGCAGTGAGTTCTGCGAGGTGGTCTCGAAGATTCATATACATACACAAGAAGAAGTTGAGAAGATGACAATTGGGATGATAAATGATGATACTCAGAGTTGTTTGGAACAGGCACCAGTTATGATAGAGGCTTCAAAGTCTTCCTCCGTTGGTCAGCCAGATTCTTCTCCAACAGTGGTTAGAATCTAGTTTCAGGGTTGTCTTAGGTATTGTGATGTTGACCTGTTTCTATGCTATATGATCAATACTACCATCAATTTTTATCTATGAGCTAAGATCAACAAGGGAAGGGCATAACAAAAATAAATAAAATGACGATCATGCCCTCTAAATTTGCTTAATATAGGGCACCATATTGCGTGGTACTATGTGAAACCATTGCCATTTGAAATAAACTATTAAAACCTGCATGATATAATCCGATAGTCTTGAACATATTATACATTGATTTTAATCACAATATTTAGGTTATTAAAACATTTTGACTAGAGTTATTGAGTTAATTGTTGAAACATATTATACATGGATTTTAATCACAATATTTAGGTTATTAAAACATTTTGACTAGAGTTATTGAGTTAATTGTTGAAACATATCATACTTTGATTTTAAAACATTTTGACTAGAGTTATTGAGTTAATTGTTGAAACGAAACCCTACAAGATTTATTCTTCAATAAAATAACAACTGACTGTACAATGTTCATGAATTTTTTTATGGTAAAAGGAAAATTCAACCTATAATGCATTGTTATTTCAAAAAATTCATTCCATATTTAATAACATACTAAAGTAAACTGAATATTTTTTATTTAATTTAATAACATCCGAAATGGTAATTTAAATATAATATATTTAACATAAAATAAAATGTATTATTTATTATTTATAATACATTCTATATTTGTTATATATTCACTTTTTTTTATAGGCAAAACATGTATAGATAAATCAAAAATACACATAAACTTCACACTGAGAATGAGAAAGAATTAAAACTAATTGAAGTAACTCCACGATAATATAGGAATCATAAGAAGATTGGATACGCAATTACAAATTTGTTTCTAAGTTTAATGAGACAGCTTTTTACAATAGAGATGGCCTTAAAGCCTCTAAGACAAAACCATACAAAAAATGATAAGAGGGGTATTTTTGTAATGCGGAAGAATTGACGAGGGATCCCATATAATTTGTTTAAATTGGAGTTTTGTCTAACTTACTTTAAATTCAAACTCGGTAGGTGTTATTTCATATTGCTTTCGTAATTGAACTCTCACTTTAATGATATGAAAGGTTTATATTGAAAAATAAAACTGAAATTCTATTAGAAGATAGGAAGAAACAACTACTTCATCCGATTTTTTCCATGACTAATATGCTTTCCTGGTGCAACAATAGCACGAAATCAAATTTTATTAGAAAACAGGAAGAATCAAATTTTATTAGAAAATAGGAAGAAACAACTATTTCATCCAATTTTTTCCATCACTTTTCCTGTTGCAACAATAGCACATGAAATCAACCTCTATTTTAAACAATAGAATCATACTTTAAATCACTTGAGCATAAGAGAATTCATTCTATAGAAAAAAGAACTAGTTATAAACGAATAAAGAAATGCATAATCATCACCACGCAAATAAATTTAGTAAATTTAGTTCGCTTTGCCCAGATTTGAACAAGCCTTTTAAGATAATACCAAAAAAATGTAAGAAATATCAACCTTAAAAAATGAATATAAAACTACATAACATTGTATAAATATAAACATTAAAACAAAATCAGATGTCCTTAAATCATTCTTGAACCACAGCAACAATGGAAGATGAAAAATAAAAAGTGAAACTAAGAATGATTTTTATGTACTGTTTTCTAGGAGTATAGATTTCACATAATATTCATGTAAAAAAGTAAACAAAATCTTAACTTTTTTCGAATAGTATATAATCACATAATTTTCATGAAAAATGTAGAAGGTCCATTTTTAAATAAACGTGCATTCCATTTCAAGATGAGTAATAGTGTAACACAAAATGGTAATATAGTACAAGGAATAATTTAGATAAATAAAGTATTTTCTTTTTTAGACATATACTGTTAGAAAAGATTTAAGTAAAATAGAGAGCATCAATTAAAATAAGATAATTAATTTTGTAACACGATCTTTGTTTTATTTCCCTGTTCCCAAACAGGGCAAAAAATTTCCGCTATATTGAAGATCATATTTCAACTATTTTACTCCAGCCGTGCAGACAGAAAAAATGTTTATGTTCTCCAGGATATACAATCCAGGAGGCAAATTTAATGCCTAAATATATTACAAATATTGGCAACCATATATTACAAAATTGGGTGACTACCTGGGTGTGAATAAGATTAAACTACTTTTAATTTCACTATTAAATCTGCTGGCTTAACATTTACAGATTAGTTACTCTCAGCAGAAACAAAATTGCAGATACAATAATCTTTACAGCACTATACCAGTACCATCAGTTCCTGACTGAAAACTGGAGAATAGTTGCATGTCCCTTACCCTTTCATTATGTCATATGGACAAATTGAATATCAAGCATAAAAAATTGAGAAACTTATCCTGACCACCAATGGAAAAATAATACCAGAGGTGCTTCAGACCACACTTCGGACCACATCATCTTCCATTTCCTGAAGACCAAAAATGCTGCTCAACTTTCTTCAGTTTCTAAATGCAAAATGTGGGGTTAAGAAGGACATCTAGAGTTAATAGAGACACAAGGCTAATACCTCTACTCGGAATCTGACTCAATAGAAAGATATGGGCGGGACCTTACTGAACGTTTTTGGCGGGGAAAAGAGAAAGGACTATCTGAATCTGATCTTTTCCGACTTGCATGGTCAGATCTGACATCATTGATACCAAGGAATAAAGGAGCTGCACAAAGAGGTATGGTAAGTCAATAAAGGGAGGAGAACAATATATAACATTGCATATAAGAATCACTCAGTTAGAACTAGAATGTGGTCAAATCAAATCAACCAAGCAAAATGTCTACACTTACAACGTAAACTAGTAGAATAAAACAAGAGAAAGGAGACAAACCAGAAAATGCACAAATCACAGCTAACATTTTGTGTCAATAGGTTATCTTCTCCATGTTTTTGAGGTTAGCTAAGCAACCATTAATTCTTTAGCCGGAAGAAAAGAAATTATACAGAGGACATTATTAAGGAGAGATCTCTATAAAATTTATTATGTCAATTATATGTCTATAAAACTAGAAATACAAAAGCATCTGTCTGAAGTTTCAACAAATAAATTCAAGCTTTCTAACATTCAACACCAGAAATAACAACGGATGCTTCATGAAACGAAAATGAAATATACATATCTCCAACATCCCTCATAGACTCAAGAATAACTTACTGATATATGCAATAGAGTTAAGAAAGTCTTTCCATCTCAAAAAAACCTAACAAATGCATTTTCAACTGTTCATTAACAGAAAGAGTTAAAAACTGCATAAGATAGGAACAGCATAAGAATTGTCTTGGAGAAGACACATGTTACTTTAAGAATTCCTCATTCTTTATAACGAATCTCTTAGAAAGTAGATTTAGACCTAACTCAACCTATGACTTGTACGATGAAGTTAGTTCTCACTTATGTAGTGCAATTGATCATATCTCTAATTGTAGGATCTTCAATAGACCATCTCACGCTAGGATTAGAGATCTCTAATATATGACTAGATATGTATGAGTGGCCTAATAATGGATGGCACAGTACTTTCAACAAACATTGCTAGGACAAACTTAGATACCAACTTAAACTATGTAAATAAATTATTTTATTGATAGCAATCAAACAAATTACATTATCATCCTCTATTTGTAACAATGTTTTATAGAAATAAAGAGTTGATCCTATATAATCAAGAATATCTAGGTTCTATTAAGAACCCGCTGTTCCAGTGCCACCTCTAGCAAGTTTTCTGATGAAGTTTCCGCAACTACCTTTCTTCTCCAGCAAACACAAGGATGGGATCATATAATTCCATCCATCCAACCGCCCAAATACAAACACAAGCAACCCATCGACACGCCCTTCTCTCCTTCTCTAGCTACAACTCCAACTCGGGTGTATGGCAATGCGTGATGGCTAACCAATTTTCGAGAAGGTCACCTTCTTCATGTGCTCCTACCCCGTGGTGACGGCTCTATCAGGAGTTCATTTGGTGGTCTGATGTAGTTTCCCATCTTCTTAGGTTATTTCATCATTTTTTTACCCAACTTTCCAGAAAAAAAATAAAAAGTCTTCCAACAGTCAACCTCCAAAACAAATTCTCCCATCATTTCTAACCATTTAGTTAGTAACATGGAAGGTCTAGCTATTCCACTAGGGACTTCGAAATTGGGTTATTGTTAAGTGGATTGGACTACAAATCCCATTCCACTACAACTATTGAATATGGTCCTACAAAACATCATGAACAATGGGTAAAGATTGATGCTCAACTATGTAGTGTTAATAAATCCACTATTCACGTCACTCAAACCTACTTTTCATCCCATGGAAGTATGTATCAATTTGGAGTAAGATTTGTTCCCTTTATACCAATGACACACATCTTATGTAGTGTGTACCAAGATCTTTTAACACTTCTTTATGCATCATATGTAGTGAATCTATCTCATTGTATATTGGAACAACATTGTTATCGCATGTAGTGATAAAACAAACAATATCTTGCTCAAAATTTTAAGACCAGATCTTGGGCACCTGAGGTATTTCCTTGATATAGAAATGGCACAATGCAAAGATGGATTGGTCGTATCTCTGAGAACATATGCTCTCGGAATTCTAAAAGAAATAACGATGATAAATGCCAAGTTTGCAGACACACAAATGGTTTCGAGTGTCAAACTTTTATCTAGCCAAGGAGAACCGTATTCTGGTCCTTGGAGATACGAAAGGTTAGTTGGTAACCTAGATTACCTCACTGTGATTCATTCTGACATCACCTTTGCAGTGAGCGTAGTAAGTCAATTTATAAACTCTCCTAGTCAACAACATTAAGAAGCAGTCGCATGCAGCCTAAGAGTATATTAAGAAGGTTCCTGGAAAAAGACCTGATTTATAAAAGATAAGGCAAGTACTCAAATTGTTAGGTATTTTGCATTGACTGGGAAGGATCACGTATTAACATAATATTGTCGTTAGTTACTAGTAAATTCAAATGGATAAAACAACTCCTTAAAGACCTTAATTTGAAAAAAGTTTCCAAATGTACCTTGTATGTGACACCTAGGCAGCATTACATATTACCTCTAATCCTATCTTTAATGAGAGGACCAAATATGTTGAGGTCAATTGTCATTTCAAAAGAGAAATACTGGAGTCTGGAAACATTACTAGATTTGTCAACTCTAGTGAACAATTGACTGACATATTCACAAAGTCTCTAAGAGACCAAAGATCAATTATATTTGTAGTAAGTTGGGAGGGCATATACAATTTATATACTCCAGTTTGAGGGGAGTATTATTATTTCAGAAACAAGGAGTTGATCTATATAATCAAGAATATATAGATTATATATGTATTATTTAGAACCTTTTTATTTATTTCTATATCAGATCTTTATTACTAGAAGATATTAAATCTGCTTTAGTTATTGTATTGATTCCTTTTTTTCAATATAAATAAAGCGTGTTGTCACAGTAACATATTTTAGCCCAATATTTCTCTTTCCAATAGTTTAACACAATCAAATTCTTCATAATAAGGAAACAGAAATATGTTGAAATGAATATGAAGATTCTAAAGATATTTTCTCTTGACCCATATATTGAGGATATTGTTATCCTAATAATATGCTATTTGCTACAGGCTTATATTTGCTTGTATAGAATAAGTAGCCCACTTGAAAATATGGATCATATTAACCTCCACATGTGCTTGTGTGTAACTAAAACTTGTCAAATCCAAACATATGAAAGTTGCACAAAATGATATCCCCAGCTAAAATCAGTACTCAACAATTAATTTCCTCTAGAAAAATAAAAAAGTAGTGCCGAAAGCTTTAGGCCAAGAGTAACAAACCGGTATCTGTCAAGGAATTTGTGGCACCTTCTCCGGATGCAATTTGCGGTCTGGAATTCAATCCATTTGAAGTGGAAGCATCACCATTACTGCCACTGGCACCACCTCCAAGACTAAGAGAGATCCAATCCTCTGTGAAGACACCGTTTGACACGTCTGCATGATCACTCAATTCATGCTGCAGAGAAGATTCTGCTGGTTTTGTAGGGAGAAAAATCTGAAGGGAAGGATCTTCTCTGGGAAATGCCAGTGGATTGTCAACCAAGCCACCATTTAAATCATCATCAGGTCGAACTACCGAGGAATCTGGTGTAAGAGTGCTAGATCCCAAAGCAGTATCCGGGGCCAACATATAACCATTCAGTGATGATGAGCAATTCATATTAGCATTCTGCAAACCAACCAATGTATCTGACGCATCTTCCGCTTCACAACTAAATAATTGGAATCCTGGGACTGCTGGAGTTCCTGATTGCAATGGCCAAAGGGAGGACATCCCAAAATCATCTTCACTGGAATGGTTATTAAAAACTCCCAAACCTGCATTTCCACCAGGATTGTGATCTTCCGTATATGGATCAATAATTCCAGGCTCTAGCTCCGAGTAAACATCAACAGCAGCACTAGTTTGATTACTTTTGTACCCAGTTATAGGAGTCGGAGACATCAATACATCATTGTCTTCTTCTGAATCACTGAGAATAATAACTTCTGCATCATCAATTGGAGCAGAAGCATTATGAACAGAATATCCATATGCTGAATCAATATTATTGTTAAACACAGAACCCATCTCAATACCATTGGTAGTAGAATAATCAATATGTTCCCCACCACCCTGATTTACGCTTGGATCATCTTCATCCCGGCCACTTCCAGTGTCACTGCTGCTCATTGAAATAATAACATGTTCATGATTTTCAAGATCCTTGTTCAACCTATTATTACCAGAAGAGGTGTTCGTATTATCGGGTTTGCTGACTTCCCAAACACCATTACTATTCTTCCTGATGCCAAGTTTTAAACCAATAGGACCATCTGAAATACCTTCCTGTTTGAGCTTTAAATTTTCCATTTTCTTGATTTCATCAGTACAGACAAAGAGGGATCCATCAGGACGGTGCCATTGAGCAAGAGTTCCCAACTCCCGACGTTCACTTTCATTCTTAACCTTGACACGCCAAAAACCATCAGGCTTCACCTCAACCTCTGTAATCTCTTCTCCACAATTTTTCATCTGTGCGAGCAAACCAGTATATGTAATAACGACTGAGTCAACAAACTCAATTAAAAGCTTTATCAGGAGAGAAATAAAGATAAAAGGGGACAAAACACTACCAGAGTAGTGATGCGATTGAAGTAAGGATCAATAATGACATTCTCCAAAGCATAATTTTTAAGGCATATGGGACACTGCCACTGCAGAAAGAATTAATGCTTCGTCAAACATTTTTTAAGAACAGGTGTCTGACAAAGCAAGCTCAACTTTTGAGAATCATACCTTCCTTGATCTTTCATTCATTTCAATAAAAACTTCAAGATCAAAACAGCCCATGTGAACACAAGGTTTGAATCTTCCTGCAATCTTCATTCTTGAACCACTCATCTATAAATTGAACAAATGCATAAAATTTACAAGAGTTTCGGGAAGTGAGTCATAAAACTTCATGGCAACCAAAATAATCCAACACATGAAAGCCTTACCGGGCAACGAAGATTTATGCTAAAAGAATCTGAAACCACTTCCAAATCACTATCACTATCAGCATTATCATTTGCATTTCCACCCCCAACACAACAACAAACACGTGCAAGAGCATCTTCAAAACGCTCACCATCGGGCTCCCCTGGAATCATGCTTAGAACCTAGATACCATAGAACAATAATTTAATAATGCATGTGTAATAGTATTAAATGAAGATGTAGACTTCAAAAAGTAAACATACATGTCACATCCCTCGTGAATTAAATTTTATCTTTCAAAGGAATAAGGTTTCATATTCTGTGTGTGGTTGTTTCAATAGCCAACTTAGTAATAGAAACCCATAACAGCAATGGAGAAAGGAAACGAGTGATTTCATGGTTGACTGAAAAGCAGCAGAACAAAGAAAATAGCAAAGGGTTTCCCCTTACAACTATGCTTTGACACTGCTCTCTTTAACCTAATGCTAACAAATGTCAATCCATCCCCTTTGACTCCAAATTAAGCCAAACTGCCTTCTCTAACTAATTCTCGATGCCCTACATTCAATAACTGTCGAGGTTTGGGATTCTGTAATCCAGAGATTAGGTACCTTGATGATTGCTGCATTAAAGGACCTGCTAGATTTAGGAAAATGTGTTTTGTTCCAATTGATAACTACAAAAAATGTCATTTAATTTTCACCATTTCTTGAACAAACATTATAAACAGAAAGTATATTAAAAATACTGCCTTTTTTACAAAATGGAAACAAAACACATTTCCTTCAACAAAATAGATGCTAATGTCCTTTAATTATCCCGTGTTTCTACGTGTTCTGGAGGATACGTTATCCTTAACTCCTTGTGATTTCCTTTGCTTGTCTAATACAATTTATTTTTCCACAAGAGAAATTTTTGTAATTGAAAGTAATGTCACTCCCACTAGAATCTATACACACAGCTTCTCCGCATTTAGTGATTGAGGGGCAAACAAAATTTAGATCACACTTGAACATATATCAACGATAGTTAAAATATTGACAGCGTTTCTGTTTTGTTTGGAAACACCAAAACTTCATAAAAAAAAACAAATTTTGGTATGACCAACATGCAGCTTGACTAAAACAAAACCCCACCAAATAAAATAAACAGAGATCAATACGTTAAAATCTCCAAAAGAAGCCAATCCAAAACAAGTGTTTGATATTTCTTCACCATATTTACTAAGCAGAAAACTCGGAATCACATAAAAACCAAATCAACAAGATTCATATATACTTCAAGTGTTCAGTAGACCCAACCATGCCTTTGTTCTATATGCGAAAGCATGTTATACATTACAAAAAAAACAAAGCAATTTCAGCCGATAACTCAAAAGCATGGAACTAAGAAAGCATAAGACAAATACTGATAAATACAATTCTCATGTCAGAAACAATAAGAAGACAAGTTTTTTTCACAATTAACACGAGTGCTTAATGCCAAGATAAGCAACAGCTGCAATATCACTACATAAACTACGCTGCCCCCCAATACTTCCCTCAATCAATAATGTCCTACTTAAAATTGACAAAAACTGAGAATCCCATTAGCATTCAAGTTTTGCTAAATTTCATTTTTTTTTTTTTTTCAGAAATCGACCCAAAGGAAACAGCCTCAAAAACTTTTGACTGACATCAATTAAGGAGATTCAACATCAAACTTCACGATTCAATAAGCTTGGATTGAAGGAACAAAAAGTCATCCAGAATACTATACTAAGAAATTAAGCAAATTTAGAATGCAATCTACCTCTGGCATGGTGATCCTTTTAATAATACGAACCCCTAGACAGAATATGCGAGCATCCAACACTGTCAAGGAAATCCTATTAATTCCATCCTTTGAATATGGTGTGATCTGACAGAGGAGAAATAAAATAAGAAATCGAATAAAACTAACATGAATGAAATTTAATTAACAAAGCAGAAACGATTGGTCTAAAACCAGCACTCAAACATAAGTATCTACATTTAAAAAAAGACACAGAAAATAAGATAAACAAATTTCTTAATTTTGTAATCAATAGAAGAAAACAAACTCACAACTGAGCCAGAGTCACGCCCATTAGCCCCAAGCATCTGTGAACCGGGTCTGTTAATTGCACGAACAGGAAGACCTACAGGTATATAGTTAAAATTCAATTCAACCATAATTCATGAATTCCATGAAGAAATTTGGATATTTTACTTACAAAGCATGTGCTTCTAATCACACATAATAATTTCTGAGGTGCAGACTAAAGTAAGAACCAAGACATGAAACAAAACTCTCAAGAGGAAACTAAAAGAAGTGAGTAGATAAAGACTTGCAAACATACCATTGACCTTTAAATCTGTATATTGTGGCCATTGCATCCTGAATGAAACCTTGTCATTCAAAAGCATACACCAAGCCTAAACATGAAAGAATTGTCATACAATAATACCTGGATAGCAAGTTATGCATCAAACTACTAGCACTAAATCATACCAACCTGAACATCATATTCTGGTTTTGATACCAACTCCTTGTTTGCTTTCGTGAGTTGAAACGTTCTTTCCACACTCTGTACTGGGCTGGTTCTGAACAATTCAAATAGAAATATGGTTAAACCATTCGAGCACAAAGTTATGTTTAAAAGTAGGTTTAAACAATAAACCTGTGATGGATTTGAGAATGAGTTAAGAAAACCATGAGACAAGAAAATAAATCACTCAGCTGAGGGAAATTTAGTTCCAAAAGGTTAATGTCCTGAGAAAACTTTCACCTCAAAAAAAGACAAACTTAACACCCAAACAATTTTACTTCACACAATGTAAATCTAGAAACAGCACTGGTACTGGGATTCCTTTGAATAGAACAAAACAAACGATGTAGAACATATATAGAAAGAAACCAAAAGCTATACATAAGGCACATGAACCACTAGAAGAAAAGAATTAAATATAACATAAAACTCCACCCTCGCCTCCTAAATCAAATGCAGAGTAGTCAAGCCTCAATGAAGGATATAAAAAGCATGTCTTATTGGCATATAACAATTAAAAAAGAAACTCAGTTTGCTCAAACACAAACAAATCCAGTAAGACAACGTCACAAACTAGTTACACCCTTACCCATCAGTGGGAATATTGGTTGTGGTCAACTTCACCGGAAACAAAAGGTGTGTCACTGAAACACAAAACCTGTAGTATAAAAAAGATAAAAATATACACATTTGAGTGATGGGCCAAAGAGAATGGCAAATAATAAATGCATAGCAAGCTTCTTTCAATTACAAGAGAGTATCACACACAAAGTGGAAGAATTTGTTAAAAGACAACAAGCATATCATAATCACGTTCTCGAAAAGAAATTGTTCTACAAAAATTGAAGCCTAGTAATGGAAATTGGAATCTCTATTCAAAACTAACAGACACAACAATGTTAGCTTAGAAGAATGAAATACAAAAAGTGACAGTCTCTACAACTACCAATATGCTAGTGAAAGAACCATCAACAATGAAATTACTACAGTGAAACATGTTATCATCACTACAGGATATCACAGACAACAAATTGGACAAAAAAGGAAATAACACAAGCCCTTGATAATACAAAAAAAAAGTGGCACGTAAGTAAAGATTACAAATATTTAGCACTGAATGTGGAAAAAGAAAACTTCAGAACTATTTATTCCAACCCATCTACTGAAATAAGAAGGAAACACAACATACGGGTCTGCCCGATCAACTCGACATATTTCACAGTAGAATTTATCAGGAACATGTGGGGTCCCATCCATAGGTTTCTCTGGAATAACAACACAATTGATGTGCTGCAACACACGACATCTTGTATCTTCACACTGCAATTAGACGAGAAGAAAAATGTCTCCATTAACAAACATAAATTGATCAGAGATGTTAATAAAAAATTATATCAAAGAGGTGGATGGAAATGACCAATAAAATTATAGGGCGAGTAAACAGGCATTTAATATTAAAATCATCAGGATAGATAGCATGTATTTCGAATAGTACACCTTGACCAATGGCTCCGTATCCAATACATTTCCACAGAGACAGCGAATCTTTGCATCTGATTGAAAGGAATCATCAATTTCACTTTTAATTTTCACATTACTGCTATCAGAGCCCTGGACCTTGGATGACACGTCAATGCCCCCCGATACCTGCAATTTTCTGGGCAAAATGAAAACACAAGTCAGGAAAGAAAAATAATAAACCAAGGAGGTTATAGCATATGCCAGTGTAATCAACTTAACATATACCTAGAAACACATCATCAAACCATGCGTAAACTACAAACTGATTTAAGCTCGGCTCTATCTGGACAAGTTAGAAATGTTTTTGAGAGTTTCTCCACCAAAAGATAGAGCTTTTCCAGTAGAGAACCTCTCAAAAGCACTTATAACTTCGTATTCAAACAGTCTCTGAAAAACTTTTGGCCTTTACATTTATCTGAAGCATACTAAGCTAGATAACAAAAATATCATCAACAGTGTTGTCTCTAACACTGACCTATATGTGTCCTCCACTAATTTGGCCACCCGTTGTTTTCCAACTGCATTCTTCTTGATCCACAATTTAGAAACTGGGAAAAAGTAACAAGCTGTGAACTTAGTTTACAGGGGAAAAGATAGAGGAATGTCAGAAAGGCAACTTCACAAAATAAAATTATAAACATAAAAAATAAAAATTCCAAAATACATTCACTAAACTATTATGCCTTTATAGAAGTTGCATTGCCACCACTTTAAACTAATGTTCTAGAAATTGAGTCTGACCAGGAAGATCAAGCCTTGAATCAGATTAAAAAAATTAATTGAACTAGTTTTCAAACTAGTTCAACAAACTTATTCAACTTGGCTGGTTCGCAACACACCAAGAGAACCGGTCAGTTTTCAAAACCAACGACCCATCACACTCAGTAAGGCGGCATGCCATCACCCAACCCTTGCCAGTGACTAGTTTGTTGCCTTGTTCACATCACAGTGTTGCAGGGAAGATACAACGTAAAGAAGGAAAAAGATTTACCAAATATTAGAGAGCAGAGGAAGTTGCTAGAGATTGTTACTAGCACAAGAGAGAGAAATGAGAAACTGATAGGAATTAAAAATGAAACTGAATAGTTTAACTGAAAACAGGAGAATTAAAACCTCCATGGTTTGACTCTCACAAAGAGCTCCCCATTTTCTTACAAAATATCTCTCAGAATGCCCCTTAACTATCTAAATTGATACCCTCTGACTAACTTATGTTAACAGTCCCTAACTAAGTTTTTTCTTCCCTTCTATCTTAATGATACCATCACAATGAAGTTCAACCATCCTCAACTTCAAAATCTCTGGAAACCACAAACAAATCAGATTTTCAACCACCTTAAGTAACCTCCTTTAATGACTAGATAACTACTTCGTATGAACCTGATCAATGTGGTACCCTGATCAGCAATTGAGTAATATCCCAGAACTGGTTGAGATAGTACAGGATCAACTTCTAAATCGAGCTTGCCAATACCCCTCTTTCTTCTTGAATCCTGTTATTAACTTAAAAAATTATAGCCAGTTTGTAGAACTCAAGTTGATTCCATCTCTCTGAGTGTCTTCATCCCCCTATTTATCTAATTAATTACATCTAATTACTAACTAGTCTAACTGTCCCTTACTAATTTTTCTTCCCTCCTACCCTAGTAGAGTCTAAAGGTTGTGGATATGCCAACTTCCACTGCTTGATGATAATGACCCAACAAGAAACAGGAACACTATCGTGCTACAGCAGAATGCTTGGGTTTCTTCGTGACTAGTCATCATTGCATTGAGGATAAAGATTGTCAAGCCTATTTAGGCAAAAGATGGCCTTCTATTTTTAATTATTTTACTAATTTATATTTTATGGTCTTAAGCAGATGATAAATGTTTTATATACCTACATAATTTTTTTATCCTGCTTTTTCTTTACTTAAAACTAACTACTTAGACCTTTGCTTTAATCAAACATTATGCTAATTCAACATAGTACTATATATCTATATCCCTTTTGAAGAAAAAGAGGAAGAATTGAAGAAATTAGTAGAAAAGCCTTTAAAAGATGAAGTCGAGCTCATTGTGGAAGCAAATTTTGAGTTTCCGTGTCAAATTTTATCATTCTTGATTGTTAACATTATGAGACTTAGCCTACAGAACTCCGAAGTTGACCGTGCGCAAGACTGAGTGCGGAATATCCTGAAGCTCAGGTTGAAAACCCCAAATTGCACCCTAAATTTTCATCTTTTTAAGCTCAACATGGAGAAATGCAAGGCCGAATGGGGAAAGTTTGATTTGGCTTTAATGAGTTGATATAGAAGAGATTCTTGTACCAATTGAGGAGTTTGTGGATTTTGATCCAGACTTGGGATTTTGGGAGAATAGATTCTTCTCACACAATGGGTGGATAGCTGAAAAGCTTCCCTTGTATTTAGGAATGGGTCATAGTTTATTGGTCATCTTTTAGTCATTGAGCTTAAAGCAAGTTATTTTGTTAAGTTACACAAGGGCTTAGGGCTCAACAAAGGAACTTAGATTTGGGATAAATTTTATGATTGGTGTTAAGGTTGAAACCCAAAGTGTTTAATTAAGTATCCATTGCAAAAGAGTGGTGTGTAGTGAAATCTATCCCAACAATTCCATACAGTTAGCACAAACCTGAACTCCTAGCATTTGTCTTTTTAATCTTAGCTTGTAATGATTCTTATAAATCTTTTTTTTTTTTTCATTTACAACCATGTTTCATAAATTAATTAATCTAGGTAGTAAGAAATTGTAAATTTTGCGAAAGCACAAGGTTCTCAGGAAAGCGATACTTGGACTTTCCATTTCACTATTTATACAATTTGATATGCTTGCCAAGGATGTAAGAAGCTTTTTGGCACCGTCATAGAGGATTTACGTCTCAACACTAGGCAACTTTACACTTTTTTATATACCAGGCTTCATTCATTTATTCTTTCTTTTACTTGTGTTACCAATTGTTTATATTTGTATATGTGCTAACTTTTGGTCCAAGCTCTTTGTAATCCTTATTTTTGAGAGGCAAAATACCAATAGACCAACTCTTTTACAATCCAGAAAATGAAAGAACAATTAGGAAAATGAAAGAACAACTAGGAACATGGTAGCAAGAATCATGTTCCAACTCGTAGAATCACATAATTCTACATTTCTTAAGCCCAAGAAAACCAACTTTTGTAACCCTAGCATTGATAATACAGAAAACACCTTCTCTGACTTGACATCATTGCATCTTCTTCAATCTCTAGCACAAAATATGCATCCTCTCTCACCCAAGCCCCAGGAGCGTTGCATGAATCACTACAACCAGAAATCTTCTCTACAATTCATGAGTCTTGGTTCCTCTGCTTCTCTGTTTGTGTGGTTCATTGGTTCTCTTCCTATGGAAGAAATGAGGATCTCTTGAGGGATTATGATTTTAACTTGGATTATCTATTTTATAGTGTTGTCTTTTATGTATATTGTAGAATCTTACACTTCATGTTATGATTCCACAATTTACAATTTTGTGTCCCCTTTCCAAATCTGAATATAGTATCTAGTTTAACTACTTAGGCTATGAGGCACAACAGCAAACCAAGGACAAAAAATACTAGACAGGCAAGCAAAACAAGAAGCAAATTCCACACCTCTTTCATCTCTTACACTTGAAGAATCAACAACAATGGATGAAGGAAATGAAGGAGAGCAACCTTGAAGAACTTCAAGAGACTATGCTACTTATACCGGGTCATGCCAATTCTCTAGCATTGCTAGGTCCACATGAAGCCAGCATTGTTAAATAAACTTCATTGCCTAATGTTCATTTTATTCATAACTTATATTTGTATATTTTATGAAGTTTGACCAATGTGATCCATTCCTAGCGGTATATGGCTTGTGTTGTAGTTGTTGACCACACAGTAGTCAATTCCAAATAGCAGACAGTGCATCTGACCTGAAAATGCTATAGCAGGTAGTGGGATGAAAGACCTGCTGCTATATTGGAATTAAAAGAACAGAACCGTGCACGAATAGAACAAAGCAAGGTACCAGAGGTCAGAGTCAGCTAGAAAAGTTGACAGGTTTTCCAGAAAATTGTTGCAGGTCTCAGGATGAATGGAAACTACGTATAGCAGAGGCTGCATAAATTGGGGATGGCCACCTATCACAGCTGGCCAGGAAATGTTGCCAAATATAGGTGGTTGTCCCTAACAAAGAACAGTGGGTGCTACTTCATAACATAGTGCACACAGCTGACTGACAAAGTAGAGTTCCAGCTTTTTATTCCAGGGAGTGAGGGAAACCCAAATTGAATCCCCCAAAACAGCCATAAATGACGTTATCTCAAGGCTCACACCAACAGTTCCTGTTCCAGCCAAGATTTTCCACAATTTTGTCCATTCAACTTTCGTAGCATTCTCCAGCCACTCCACGATGGAGTCTCTATTTAGCATTGTTGACAATTATGGTTGACCAATATGACCTATTGAGCTAGAACTTCAGCTGAGTTGATGATGAGACTGAATTTTAAAAATTTGCTCTAAAAATACAAAGACAAACCATAAAAGGAATTTCTCTGTACAAACATAAATCCAAGAGAAATGAAAAAACTCAAAGTCATCATATTAAGGGCCTATTTGGATAAGCTTCTCCATAAAATTCCTAGAGGAAAAAAAAAGTTATAAGCTTCTCCGGAAGCTAAAAGTAGTTTATGCATAAGTTAAAAGGCAAATTTTGGAGAAACTAATATGAAAGAACTTCTAGGAATTAACTTACATATCAGTTAATTTTAACTTCTAAAGAAGTTTATTTCATTTTTCCACCCTGTTTTCTTCTCCTATAAGTGTTTATGGTGATGTTTATCCAAACAAACCCTAAGAGGAAAGTTTACAATACATCTATGTTGAATAGAAGAAAATTAAAAAGCTAAAACATCTACAACAATTAACAACTGCAATAAGATATTGACCTTGACATACAATTACATTTGAGACATTTGCATGTTAAGGAGTTAAGTTAATAACTCTAACATGCAGGTCCTTGAATAAATAAACTTAGACACTACCCAAGCAGAAACATTACAAAAAGGCTGAGTCACAGTTTGTGTACAACATAGAGAGTATAAATAACCATACCTTGGTCCTCTGAAAGAATAGACAATATCCTATCAACAAGATCCTATAGAAAATGAAGCATTCATATTATTATATTGTCCTAAAACTCCAAAAGATAATATGAAATTAAGCATTAAAAAATAATATTATTGCACAAGTTAAAATTTAAAAACCAAAACAAAAAACATGAAAGTCTATGCCATTTTGATAATATCCATCTTTTGTAAGAGTTTCAAATGCATATTCTTCACTACTCAGAGAAATATAAGTCTAAACAATGCAGCCTAAATCAAACAACTTAAAAGGGCGGCAAATAAATATCCCAAGAAATAAAAAGTAATCAGCCGATGAACATCATTCAATGATGCCAGTTACTCTAGCACTCAAAATTCAAAGCAAAATCCTAAAATTGAAGATACATCTTTTGTAGGAGCTTCAAACGCATATTCTTCATTACTAAGAGACATATAATTCCAAACTGTGCAGCCTAAATAAAACAATTTAAAAAGGGGGTAAAAAAATATCACAAAAAATAACAAGTAATCAGGCAATGAACATCATTCAATGATGCTAATTACTCCAGCACTAAAGATTCAAAGCACAATGCTAAAATTGAAGATACATGCATAATCAGTGATATTTTTTTTTTCTCGCCTGACCTGCTTCTTTCCCTGTTTTGAGAGTCCCAATTGAGTGAGCACATCTTTGAGTTCTTTTATACGAAAATATTGCAATTTTTCCTACAAGAAAAGTCACTAGATCACTAAAGCAGAACATCATAATTCATGGCTAATATTACACAGCATAAACTCAAGACAAAAAAGTTTTCCCAGCATGACATACTTAATGATCATGATAAAGAAATCAAAATAAACAAAAATTGCAAGTACAAATAATGAATAAGATACAAACTATATTTGCTAGAGAAATTTCTAATTCTAATGTCTATCAATCTAAACAAACTTTTTTTAAAAGAAGGCTCCTTGTTCTTCTCATAAGCCATTCAACAACTAAAATTGTCAATTACCAGGAAAATCCACTCTGCATTCTGCATTAATAAATTGCAGCTGAGAAACCAAAATAATGATTATCAAAAATTTTAAATATAAACATACCTTACAACTAGCTACCAAATCCATTTTGCACAAAGTCTTCGGCAAGAATCGAAGAGCAATCAACAAGCAAAACCCGGGAAGCTAACACATGCTGCTCCAGCAGTGATCAATCTACTCAAATTAAGTAAACCAAGCAAAACAAAAAACAACCAGCAGAATTTAAATGATAAATTGAAAATATTAGGAGTAAAACACATATCAAGGGCGATAACGGGAAATTGAGCACAGATTAAAATGCACATCATAGAAACAAATCGAAATCTTAGCACAGAACAAGAAAAAAAAGGAGAAAAAACAGTGGCGATTAGGGTTTTGGAAACTTACTTCGGTTGCTGCGAGTTTCTTTTAGAACAACAACAAGATCAACACTTGAAAATTCGGACTTAACTGGCGATAAGCAATCCGATTTTCTTAACCGGAACACGTCCGGTTTAGGTTTCACTACGCTAGGTTTCAGTGAGCGCGTCTATGTTCAATGCACACAATCCTTTTCTGTATTTCTGTTGGTTCCTCTTCCTTGTCACAAATTATATAGGGTTTCACCAAGGTGGACATTTGACTCATTTTTATACCTACAATTAAAGAGAAAAACAAAATATACACAGTGATCTTTTTAATATATGTTTCTTTCTTTATTATATACTTATATTTGAATACCTTTATTACTTAGAATAACATTGATTATGAAATTTTATAATGAAGAAGAATTCGTCTTAAATATATCTTCTGACTCAATTAAAATGTTTTTTTAATTTCTTTTGAATTTTTTTTAACATAGTTATAAAAGACTACAATAAACATTTGGTTACAAAACTATATGTTAATCAAAATAATTTGGCAATTGCTTTTTGATATATAAATTTCCTGTATTTAACAAATTTTTAAAATGTTAAAAATATCTTTGTTATTTTTATTTTAAAATTATTTATTATATAATTGTTTTTCTCTAATAAAAAATATTAAAAAACTGAAAGTTATAAATATCTCATTTTAATAAATTAAAGTTGTAAATATCTTAATAATAAAATATCTCATTTAAATAAACTTTTAAAAAATAAAATAATCATTAATATTTAATTGATTAAAAAATAAAAATTTATATTATGTACTAAATAATTAGCTATATTTATCGTATGTACCTTACATAGAGATGTTTCTAAGTATATAAAAGAAAACAAAAATTATTTAATATTAAATTTTAAAATAAAAATAATAAAAATATTATTGATATATTAAAAAATAATTTAGTATAAGAAACAATTTGTATAGTAGAAGAAGCAATTATCGAATAATTTTAAGTAAATATAATTTTGTATTAACCTCACGAAATCCTTGAGTTTAGTGTGCAATAATAATATATTGAACTGAATTTTTTTTTTTAAATATTTATGCATCCCTAATAGTTATTCTTATTAATAAGAAGTTAGACAGAGTCCGAATCATGCATTCTTTAAAAAAAATGTGTTTTTTTAAAAAAAATGATAATTTCTCCAAGTTTAATTCCTTTACAATTATATAATTAAAGCATACTTGAAACCTATGTAAAACTATCCCAAAATTTAAGTTTAAATGGTCTAATCATTTAAATTGCACTCACATTTTACTATCTATAACATCTCACTTTAAAAAAAAAATATTTCAATCGTAATAAAGATAATTGTGAGTTACAAATAAAATTCATAGGACTATCGGATAAAATAAAGGCTAAAACTAGTTTTGACTATCATAAAAAAAAAAAAAAAAAAATTTTAAGGGAAAAGAAAATAGGGTTAAAAAATTTTTTTTTTTTAATATTTTATTTTAATAAATTATAAATATATTTATTTTTTTTCATAATTATTTATTTTTTTTT
>Ga0099824_1000222_pt1 | contig 56489 bp, 40 predicted proteins | sample SiratrowhiteBW_FD_76837 | JGI IMG/M metagenome (GOLD analysis project Ga0099824, IMG submission 76837) | Root nodule microbial communities of legume samples collected from California, USA - Siratro white BW | ecosystem: Host-associated > Plants > Roots > Nodule | place: USA: California... | reverse complement strand
TTTTTTTTTTTAAAAATTTTTTTTTTTTTTTTTTTTTTTTTTTTTTTTTTTTGACCTGCTGCACTCTTCCCTTCTGTCTGGTTTAAATCAAGGCATATTCTTCTACTCACTTGTCTATATCTATAATTTTTTTTCCATTTATTTTTCTTAGTTATAACATGTTTTCTTTTACTAATTAGCATATACATGTGTTTTCAAATGTTGTATGGAATTTCTAAACAGTGAATATGACACACTGTACATAAAGATTAAAAAAAAAACAAAAAACAAAATGAGAAAAGAGTGTAGTTAAACAAATGGTAAAGAGGAAAACTCTTTATTTATATCCCTTTTTCATGACTATCCCAACTCAACTTTTTAGTGGTCCGGTCCAATATGAAATTATTCAACAAGCACGTTTCCTTGACTTTTTTACTTATAATTTTATTGGAAATTATAATGGACAAATTTTTAAAAAAGTTACACGTGTGTGGTGTTCGCAAATATACTTCAAAATAAAGAAATTATGTTTTCAAATATACTTTCAGTTTAAATTATAAATTTTGTTGTGGTCTATGAATCGTGCATGTATGTATGATTTGTGATTTTTTTTTATTAAAGTTGTGTTATTAAACATATCTTTTAATTTTTTATTTTTTTATTTATGTTGACGTTGTGTTTGGTAATATATTTAATATTTTTTAATTCTTTTGGGTGATGTTTGCTGGCATATTTTTCAATTTTTTTTTGTCTAATTTCTTTATTTTCTTGTTTACGTTTTTAATTTTTATAAATTTGGATAATATAATTAATTATTTATATGCCAATTGAATGTATTTGTTGGTATCTAGAGTCCATGTGAAGAGGTAAAGAATGTAAGGACGAAGGTCAAGTACATTTCTGATATTTCCAAAATTGATGGGTGCAGGTTCCATATGATCGGGGTGCAGGAAGTAGATTCCAAAAACGAAATGAGCTTGTTATTGTTATCCATGTGAAGAGGCCCAGGCCCTATATTGGTTGTTTGAATGATTTGAGTGGTGGAGTGCGTGAAAAGGGAAAAGAGGAAGACGTTGACCAAATGACGTGAATGATTCCATTCCATGCTTAGAAATGCTAAGACTCAGTAACAACAATCTTCACTTTATGTCAAGTTTGAATTCTGAATAAGAGCCCCGTCCAACTTCGCTTCATTTTAAATCTTCCAACCTTATCTCACTCAAGTAAGAAATCACAATTGCTACATTTTTTGATTTCAACAAAAACATTTTAGAATTCGAAACCTTTGGAACAGTGAGTGGAAGCGGTCTTTTCAAAATTCGAAGAAGAAGATGAAGACGATGAAGTGTGAATAGGGAATCGAAGCAATTGGGGAATCGAGAATCGAAGAGATCGATCGGTGAATGGGAGAGATGGTGTGGGAGGGAGTGATGGAACTCACTAAGTGGGCGCAGGAGAAGAAGATGGACCCTTTGCTCTGGTCAATTCAGGTCAGCTCCGCCCTCAACTCCGCCGGCGTCTCCCTCCCTTCCGTTGACCTCGCCCACCGCCTCGTCTCCTACACCTGCTTCGACAACCATGTTCCGCTCGCCTGGAAGCTTCTAGAGAAAGCCATGGCGGTTCGAATCCTCCCTCCCTTGCTCGCCCTCTCCCTACTCTCCACGCGCGTCCTCCCCCACCGCCACCTCCACCCCGCCGCCTACGCCCTCTACATCGACCTCCTCAACCGCCACGCCTTCTCCCTCTCCTCCCACATCCACTTCCCCAACTACCCCAAGGTCATGGCCTCCATCCACCACGCCCTTCGCTTCTCCCAGCTCTACTCCTCCCACGACCCCCAGCCCGGCCTCGTTCTCGTCCACTTTCTCTTCACCGTCGTCTCGCAGCTTCTAGAAGCTTCCTTGGACGACGAGGGACTGCTCCAACACAAGCCCAGATGGATCGCCAGATTCCCGGATCCCGATGTCGACAACATGCTCATCGACGCCTCCCCCAACCACACCAAAGACAGCTTGCATCGTAAAAACACTGCCTTGGCTATTGAGACCATCTCTCGCTTTCTTCACCACAAAGTCACTTCAAGAATCCTCTCCCTCGTTCAGCGAAACATGTAAATTACTCCTTTTGGCTCCCGCGTTTGTGTTATCACGCAACACCAAAACTAGTTATACACTGCTCATTAGCTACTGTTGGATGGTTTCATTCTGTTCTCTAGTCAGAATTGAAGTTGAATTGGTTATGCTTATTCTCAAGCTGATTCTGATTAGAGAACAGTGACAAAAATAGCTTAAGTACTGTATGCTGACTTGGTGGATGTTTATTTGTAGGCCATCGCACTGGGGACCTTTTGTTCACCAGCTTCAGCGGCTTGCCGCGAACTCCACAGTGTTGAGGAGCTTGAAGCAGGTCACTCCTGAATCTCTCTTGCCTTTGAATTTCAACTCCGCTCCCGGGATTAAGGGATTGTCTTCTGAATGGAAATCGACACCTAAGCTGGAACTCAATGCCGTCATGGCTGGCTCTTGCGCGGTTCAATCTTGTAATGATAATTGGTCTTCTCTTTGGCTTCCTATTGATCTTATCCTTGAGGATGCAATGGATGGAAATCACGTCGCAGAAGCTAGCGCTGTTGAAGTTCTTACAGGTGAGCATAAATTTCAGTGGCGCAATGGTTACTGGAGTTAACGGTGAATCTAGCAATGATAAGATTTTTTTGTTTGTGCGTTGTTGAACTGCTTGGTTGAAGTGATTGTTGGCGTATTGCAGGGTTGGTTAAGGCTTTGCAAGCAGTTAATGGTGCCGCATGGCACTGTGCTTTTTTAGGCTTATGGATTGCAGCACTGCGGCTAGTTCAAAGGGTAAGAGTTGATCCAAGGAAAACTAATTAATTAGAATTTGCTGTAGGAGAAGATTTCTTCCATGTGAGAAAAGGGGAATTCCTGAAAGCAAATGCAGGCTAGTAATTTCATAGTTTAGATGGGGACAAATACTTTTTGTGCGTGAGAGAGAGAGGGAGAGAGAGAGAGAGAGAGAGAGAGAGAGAGAGAGAGGGAAGGAGGGAGGGAGGGAGGGAGGGAGAGAGAAACTTCTTGATGAAATTAGCAAGTGAAAGATAAGATGTAGGCACCCAAAAAACATAAGATATTGCAGCATATCTGTTATATTTTGATTCTGTTGGTCGTTTTCCATTCAGCTGATTTACTGGTTCTTTACAAAATGCAATTAGTGACTCGAAATTTGAATGCTATTGGACTCTGTTTACATGTTTTAAGATGTACATATTCCCCCATTTTTTAGGAGAGGGATCCAAGTGAGGGTCCAGTGCCTCGTCTTGATACCTGCTTGTGTATGTTATTGTGCATTACAACCCTTGTAGTTGCCAACCTTATTGAAGAAGAGGAAGGGGAACTCATTGAAGAAGCTGAACGTAGCCCTACAAATCAAAGGATGGACAAACAGGCTTTGGGAGAGCGTCGGGGGGAATTGGTTATCAGCTTACAGCTATTGGGTGATTATGAAGATTTACTCACTCCACCACAATCTGTTATATGGGGATCCAATCAGGCTGCTGCCAAGGCTACTTTGTTTGTATCAGGACATAGTGGATACTTGGAATATACGAATGTGAATGACTTGCCCACCAACTGTTGTAAGTAATTGCTCTTATAATATGAAACTCTAGTGATGTTTGTTTTGGTTATAGAAAGAACTCACAGCTGGAGGCCCTAATAAAATTGGTCAACTTAAGAACAATTAAAGCACCTTTGTTCACTTGCATCTTTTGTACAGTTACAACTAACATGTAAGGAAATTTCATGATTAAGAAAATGACAATGTAGGCATACTAATGAGTGCAAACAGGCAACATGGACCAAATATGGGTCTGCTTTCATTTATCCTGTTAATTGTTCCTTAATAAATTTCAGGTCCATTCAACCTGACCTTTGCTCAATCTCTATCATGCTCCTGATAATTTTGTTGTTAATGATCAAGTTTTCTGTTTTATTCTGATTATTTTGATCGGATGTGGTGGTTTCATAAGGGTATTTTGTGTTTGTCTTGGGCCCCTGATTATACCTCTTTGGTTTGAGAGTGATAGCTCATCCTGTGTTTTCTTGCAGCTGGTAACTTAAGGCATCTGATTGTGGAGGCTTGTATTGCAAGACATCTGCTTGATACCTCAGCATATTTCTGGCCTGGTTATGTTAGTGCACCTTTCAATCAGCTGCCTCATAGTATTCCTAACCATTTACCTAGCTGGTCATCATTAATGAAGGGAGCACCACTGACTCCTCAATTGGTTAATGTCTTAGTTGCAACTCCTGCTTCTAGGTATGCTGCTACCTCATATCATTTCTGCAGTCATACATTACATGTTCTCTCTAGGAGTGCTATTTCCACATGGAAAAGCAGCAACGACGACTCAGAAAATTATTATCCTGTCTAGTTTTTCATTTCACTTTTCCGTTTCCTTTTCATTTTCCTATGATAATCTAATTTTTTCTACAGTATTTATCCTGCTGTCTATCTCCCGGCCCCCCAAATAAGAAAGAAAAACAAGACTTTTATAGTTACAGAAATTTGCGTTATCATGAATTTTTTGCTGTTTCTTTTTTAATTTATAATTGTCTTTAATGTGGTTTGCAAAATACATAGTAACATAGAGTTAGTATTGAAATACCATAGATAGACTGCATATATTATTAAAGAGTTGTTAAGGAGTACCTTTCTTAATTCAACTTGGGCAGGGTAATAACAGGTCTTTTGGTTTATTACTCCCATCCCATGTATCTTGGATAAAGGACCTTATTTCATTTGGTAAAGAATGTAGAAAATTACTTGTCTCAGAGGCAAAGAGAAATGCATACATAGGTATTAAGTAGAGACACACATTCAAAGTATGCATAAAAGTGTTTTTGAAAGTGGTAGGTGTCCAATTGGCTGTAATATGCATAATACCTGGGCTTCAGTTACACCTTTCAGTTTCCTGAAGTTCGGGGTATCAGATGCTCTATTTTGTATATTTACTAGTTGTAACGCAACTGAATTTAAGCTCGTGGATGTAATGGAAGCTTAGCAGAGATTGAGAAAATATTTGAATTTGCAATCAATGGCTCGGATGATGAAAAGATATCTGCTGCTACCATTCTTTGTGGGGCATCTCTAGTACGTGGTTGGAATGTGCAGGTGATCCCTACACCATTTTCATTTTATTTTCTTTTTTTCTTTATTCTTGATAATCCGTTTTGTTTGCTTCCCCTTCCTTTTCCCCTTTTGTTTTTTTACTTACATGATTATAATGATTATCTTTGGATGCAGGAACATATCGTTTTTTTCATTGTAAAGATGCTTTCACCTCCAGTTCCTCCTAAATATTCTGGGACTGAAAGCTATTTGATCAACCATGCTCCTTTGTTGAATGTCCTTCTGGTTGGAATTTCATCTGTAGACAGTGTTCAGATATTCTCCCTACACGGTGTGGTATGTTCTTATTTAATATAGCAAGTGGTCTACATTCTTTTTTTACTCAAAGAAAAGGGAAAACTCATATGAATGAGATACATGTTTTTGAGAACAACCCTCCCTTGTGCTACAGACAAGGAAAAATTATGTATTATTCAATTTTAAGGTACTATCAATAAAAATTGATTTTAATTTTTTTTCTTTCTAGAAAATTGAAATTTGGATTTAAACTTAATCCCACAAAACTAGCTTGTAAGAAAAGATTATCCAAACATTATAAGGATTGCATTGAATATATCTCTAGTCAAAGGGCAATTTCAACACCCCACCCTCGATGGTCAAGACTAGACATCTAGAATGTAAACAAATGTGGGTGGCCAATAACGACACCCCTTCATGCACAGGAATAGGCAAATGAGTGACCCCACTAAGGATCTATAATAAATTCTGATATAATCATAAAATATGTGCATAAGGCCCCTGACCCAAATCCTACGAAACTGGTTTTTAAGGTGAAGAATGTCTAAATCTTATAGTTACATAGGTCATATCTCTAGTTGATGTTGGATTAACATGCTCCTTCACACTTAGGATTAGACATCTAGGGTGAAGACAAATGTTGGTGTCAATAACATCACTTGTGATGCCTGGGAATAGACATTTAGAGAGTACACAAATATGGTAATCCAATAACAATCTGGGATATGCTTCAATGCCATATTACAATTAAAGTTTAAGGCCTAACTCAAGCCCCATAGAACCAATTTATAAGGTGAAGATTGTTTGAGTCTTATAAGAACTATATTGGTTCCTTCCTAGTCAATGTGGAATCACAATAATAACTATTGAAGCTTTTAGTTGGTCGTCCTATTCTATGCGGTCATTTTACTTTCTTCTTTCAGGTTCCGCTACTTGCTGCTGTGTTGATGCCAATATGTGAAGCTTTTGGATCATCTGTTCCTAATGTCTCATGGACTGCTGTTACGGGTGAAAAACTCACTTGTCATGCAGTGTTCTCTAATGCATTTATTCTCCTGCTGAGATTATGGCGGTTTAATCATCCACCTGTTGAGCATGTCATGGGCGGTGCAGCAACTCCAGCTTTAGGATCACAGTTAGGTCCTGAGTACCTTTTATTGATTAGGAATTGTATGTTAGCTTCCTTTGGTAAATCACCAAGAGATCGAGTAAGTTGTAGAAGATTTTCAAAAATGATAACTTTTTCTTTAGAGCCTTTATTTATGGATTCCTTTCCAAAATTAAACATTTGGTATCGGCAACATCGAGAATGTATTGCTTCCACCTGCTCTCCTCTTGCACCTGGGGGGCCAGTTTCTCAGATTGTTGAAGCGCTACTAAGCATGATATGCAAGAAAATAAATCGAAGTGCTCAGTCATTGACACCTACAACTTCAGGAAGCAGTAATTCATCTTGCTCTTCACTAGATGATGCTCTGATGAAACTAAAAGTGCCTGCATGGGACATCCTTGAGGCAACTCCATTTGTTCTTTATGCTGCTCTTACCGCCTGTGCTCATGGAAGACTCTCTCCCCGTGAATTGGCTACAGGTTTGCCCAGTTCACTCATGAATATATTCAAGCCTTTTTTTCAATTGCTTATCATTAATAACTGTTTCAGGATTATACCGAGGCTTTCATGTTTTAAAATGTGAGAATGTCAGTGCTGAGGACTAAGATGTCCTGTGAAAAGATCAAATATTGAACATGACTCATGATTCTCGGAATAACTTAGGAAGTGAAAAGATTGATTACACGTGTTTTTTTCATAAAAGTGATATTGTTCTATCAAAATCTCATGTAATTTTTGTCTCATTAACTTGATTGTCCTTGTCCACTTGTCAGTGAAATAAGTAGTGTTTGGTAGGAGTTGGGAAGATAGTTAGGAAAGTTATTATACTTAGTTAGTTGGAGGAGTACTTAGAGGGGATTTGCAAGGTAAATAAATGGAGGAGGATGCAAGAGAAGAGACACCCTCTCTTCCATGTCTAAATAAAATTGAGGAGGACCTAAGAGAAGAAGACTTGGACTTGTAGTTTGTGTACTCCAAGTATGGGCATATTTCGAGTGAGTGCCAATTGTTTGACTACTAGTAATGCAGAAATTTGCAATGAAGCTGAAAAACCATAAAATTATCAAACAATATTAGAAGGTATGTTTTTAAAAACTTAATCTTAGTGGTATCTTCAAAGATGAAAGCCAGGCCTAAGGCTAGGTAAATCCATGCTTCGTTAAGTTGTCATAGATTAACTTATTGGAATAAATGTACGTTAATATAAAAATTGTATGTTTGGGAATTCATTGAAGTGGGTTGCCGATGTCTTATTTTTTAAGTTTTTCTTAGGCTGTTGTTTGCTTAGTCGATCATCTGCCTGATTTATATCTAGGTCTCAAAGATCTGGCTGATTTTCTTCCGGCAACTTTGGGAACCATTGTAAGCTACTTGTCAGCTGAAGTAACACGTGGCATATGGAAGCCTGCTTTTATGAACGGAACTGATTGGCCAAGCCCTGCTGCAAATTTATCTATTGTTGAGCAACAAATCAAGAAAATTCTAGCAGCCACAGGTGTTGATGTCCCCAGCCTTGCTATAGGTTTGTCAAGTTTACTTTCTTTCTTTAGATGAATCCCTCTTTGTAATTTCAATTTATCCTTTCCTGGATGATTGTTGCAGCATTTGTCATTTCTCCCTATAGACCAACTAACTTGTCATGTTCTGCATATTCATAGTTATTTTTTGGAAGTAGCTCGTGAGTGATGAATAAATTCTCAATTAGCTACGGGCTATATGATTGACATAGCAATATCAACTCATTGTCCCCAGTTTTTGACAGACCGTATTTTCATTTTCTGTTTATATGAACATCAGCCAAAATGAAGTGAACGTGTTCTATTTATGTTAGAAATATGAGAAATATCCAATGATATCGTCTTTAGAATATTTGAGTATCTTTGATGATCCCATAGGACATGTAAACTCTTTTATATTTTATGATTTGTTTTCTTATTTAATTAGAATCTTTATAATCATAGGGATATTTAATTAGAATCAAAGTTATTATGATTTGATTTATAGATATATCATGTTTATAGGAATAAAATTTTCTGTAATGATTTGTATCTATTGTAATTATCTTGCATAAAATGGACTCCTGTGCGTAGTCCAGAAAGTTTTCAGCATCTCTTGTATCTTTTTTCTATCTTTCAACAAGATCGATCAGTTGACAGTACTTCTTTAACTGCTGCAAGCAGATGGGAATGCTCCAGCTACACTTCCTTTGCCATTGGCGGCCTTTCTGAGTCTCACAATAACATATAAACTGGATAAATCTTATGAACGCTTTGTTGTTTTGGCTGGACCATCTTTGATTACCCTTTCTTCTGGCTGCCCCTGGCCATGTATGCCCATTGTTGGTGCTTTGTGGGCTCAGAAGGTGAAGCGTTGGAGTGACTTTTTTGTATTCTCTGCTTCTGCAACTGTCTTCCACCACAGCAGGGATGCTGTAGTTCAGCTCTTAAGAAGTTGCTTCACTTCCACCCTTGGGCTTGGTTCTGCCAGTATTTATGACAATGGTGGTGTTGGCACCCTCCTTGGTCATGGCTTTGGTTCTCACTTCTACAGAGGGATCACTCCGGTTGCTCCCGGGTTTCTCTACTTAAGAGTTTACCGGTCTATCAGAGATGTCATGTTCTTGACAGAAGAAATTGTATCTCTTTTAATGCTTTCGGTTAGAGATATAGCTAATGGTGGGTTGCCCAAGGGTGAAGTGGAGAAGCTAAAGAAGACCAAGTATGGAATGAGATACGGACAGGTTTCTCTTGCTGCATCAATGACCCGTGTAAAACATGCTGCTCTTCTTGGGGCTTCGATTCTTTGGATATCTGGTGGTTCAGGCTTGGTTCAATCTTTGCTTACAGAAACTCTACCTTCCTGGTTTTTGTCAGCGCAAGGGTTAGAGCAGGAAGGGGTAGAACCTGGAGTTGTGGTAGCTATGCTGAGAGGTTATGCACTCGCGTGTTTTGCTGTACTTGGTGGGGCGTTTTCCTGGGGTATCGATTCTTCATCTCCAGCATCAAAACGACGACCAAAGGTTCTTGGGATTCATTTAGATTTTCTTGCAAATGCACTGGATGGGAAAGTATCTCTTCGCTGTGATTGTGCAACCTGGCGTGCGTATGTGTCCGGGTTTATGAGCTTGATGGTGAGCTGCACTCCACTGTGGATCCAGGAACTTGAGGTGGGTATATTGAAAAGAATGAGCAACGGATTAAGACAGATGAATGAAGAAGACTTGGCTCTGCGCCTACTAGAAATTAGAGGGACAAGCGTAATGGGTGAGGTAGCTGAAATGATCTGCCAAAGTAGATAGGGAAGGAGCATGGTGCATATGTGATGCTAATGCTAATACCAAGACCTAACGGATTTTAATTCTCATTTCAGGGGAAAATGGAACTTCATTTGCTTGTTGCTACCATTTCTGTACATAGCAATGTAAATTTCATAATTTTGTATTATCCCATTGAATTTAGAGCAGTTACGTTTAGGTAGCAATATGAACCTTTGATCATAGTATGTATTACAGCAAATATTGTCTTAATGTGTACCTGTAGCATTAACAGATTCATGAAGATTTTTTTCAATACTTGTATTCCTTAAAAAGCACTTATACATTTCCCATTACCAGCAAGTTCAGTTTTTTTAAAGAGGACATCATTATTAAACAATGGTATGAAATATGTTAGGACAGAATGAAATATGAAAAATGTTACTGAAATTAAAGAATAAGTTGTGTGACTTAATCGTAGTTTAAGATGGTTGTTAAATTTTGGGTTCATGACTTTTGATCTTCGAATATATTTTTTTATATTAACAGCTAGACACTTTGAGACTAATTAAGTTTCAGCAATACTAATTGAAAAATAAACAATATGAGAAGTCAAATGATAATAATACACCCGATGCCCACAGACAAGAAGAAACGCGTAATCAAAAAGGGAAGATAAGTCCTTTGATTTTTAATTTGATAATTGAAAGCCTTCAAAGTTGTTTTCTGACACGACCATTATCCACTGCACATTCCTTCAATCTGGTAAACAGAACCAAGTTCTTTCAATTAAATCTTGAGAAATGAATATCATTAAATTTCGGTCTCAATCCTAACCAAAACCCTAAAATAGAATTGAAGTTTTTTGCAATGAAATTTGAATATAAGAATAGCCTACAATTACTGCATGTCTATTGTCTTGAACTAGTTTTAGTAATACATACAATTCCAATCACAATGAAGAAAAAAAAAAAGAAAATCCTAAAGGCAATTAATGTCGTGTACGTAACTGGTAAACATGAAAATGTCCCATAATCACAAGAAAGCCACAATCTGGACTTGGTCGTGGAGAGAAGTATTCTCTCTCCACTTGAGTCCTTGTGATTATGATCTTGCACACACTGGTTCTTCTGCTATGGTCTCAAGCAAAGGCTTCTTTGACCTGCTGATGGACAACCTGTGCATGAACTCGGGGCTCGAAAACTCTTCAATCTCGTCAAGCTTCAACTTAGCCTCCTCCTCAGCTTCTTTCTCAGGAACAACTCTGACTTTTGCAGTGACCCTTTTGGCAGTGAGCAACAAGGCACCCATGTCAGATGGTGTGACAACAGAGTTAAGCCTCTTCATGGGATGCATCACATAAACGTTGCCACACTCAAGCTCCTCATCCGCGTTCAGTGCAGAAAACCTTCGTCCAATCTGTAGAGAGCGAGTGTTGACCACAAAGAAGCTTGGCATCTCAAGCATCAGTTCTGCTGCTTTAACTCCTTCTTCAAACTGCTCAATCTCCCCACTTGGAAATATCACCTTTATGCCCCTCCAATGCTTGCTCCCTGCTGTTGATAGAGTGCATGAAATGTAGTTCCCCATCTTCAACGTTGCTATATGTATGTGTTTCTGAGGCTATGTACTTGTGTGTACGTAGTATATATACAAGAGAATATGTGATGTGAAGTAGTCTAGTTAGAAATTTCAGATTCAAAGGAGGCAGTTAATAAATACACACAAGGTTGACATTGTTACAGAGTCCGCGTTAGGATGAAAAGTAGTGCCAAGAAGAAGCTTCTTTGGCATCTTCAAGTTGTTTACTTATTCTTTTATATATTTAGAGACGGAAGCTTATGATCTGTAGCCATGACAGTGTACGCGTGAAACCCAAATGCAATAATATTCCTTCTTCTCATTATTATGGTCACGTCACGTCACAGGTGGTGTGCATTATTCCTTCTCAACAGATGACAAATCCCATTATCTGTAGTGCCTTCAGCACAAAATAAGGAAGGGACTTTATTTATTATATTATATTATAAATGTCTGGACGCAAAAAGTTTGATCAAAATGCATGTGAATTCACGGAATTGACAATTAGTAAAAAAATAGCTTCGTAGCTTTGCGTGACATTATTATTTGCGGTGACCGTGTCGGTTAGCTTGTGTTGAAAAGGTTGCAGTGAATAGGAAGCTTTCTGCTACCTTCTACGTTGTTTTTTTTAACTAATAATTGGACATTAATGGACTGTTGGATGACATCTCATTCCCAGGGATCTATGAACTCATATTCATGATTACCTACACATGTTTTCTACACCATTGGGGTCATAAACTACTTTAGATTGGTTTCATTCTTTTGCATGATTTTTTTCCTGTGTTTGTTGTGTATGTGATAATGGCAAATCTCATGCTGCCTTCTCAAGTATTAAATTATTTTGCTTAGTTTATCCTCAAGTTGATTCCGAGAGAGTTGTTGTGCTAAATCATTAGCTGGAACGGAAAGTTGAGTAGAAGCAATAACAGTTGCGTTTCCACATTTTCCAATTGTCCCACCCTGTGTGTATTATATAAGATAATGTAAAAAATGGCTTGCAAGATCACAATCTACACGCAGTAAGAACGGAAAATTAAATAAAGACCGTTGCCAAGAACTTTCCTGAACCATTGCATCTTCATTAACCAGAAAAAAAATGGTTCAGATCATATTTTCAACTGATTATAAATCAATGCAGGTAAAACCACAACAGAGTTCCGAACATTACCATATTTTTGTTTAAAAGAGGACAGTACTATTTGCAGATATTGACTATAAAACAATATCGGTGATCTCAATTCTTCCGGATCAACTCTTCTAGAGAAAAAATAGACTCTGGATCACCTTTTCCAGAATAAAAAAAAAAATCTAGATCAACTATTCCAAAAACTATATCACGAGTACACTTTTTTGAGTTAATCCAATCCGGATATGTCGATCTTATTATAACTATATCACGAGTACACTTTTAACTTTCAGATCATACTACTCGAAAATTTCATTTAACACTTCTAAAGAATAATACAAAATATATAGAGATACTATATTTTTTTAAAATCATAGGAGTATCGCAGAAGTTATGGAGTGCGGGAAGAAACAACCCATATTCTACGGTAGCCAAAAGTTTAATTGGGTTGGTCTCTTAATGATTGAAATCAAGGCCACAAAACGTGCGTCCAAATGCACTATAAATAGTTAAACATAATGGCAATAAACTGTAAACGCAATAAAACATGGCATATACGTCTTCCTATTACAAACAAACAGACCTTAACGGAGTATCAGAGTTCTGTACATTCTTCATTGTTATCCCTTAAAATATACCACTAAAGTAATATGTTTACTTTTCGTTTAGTTCATATAGGCTTTTGTCCTTGGAAAATCCTTCTATAATCTTTAACAAGTGCATCAAGAACCACGACTGACTTAACAGTGTCAACTATTTCCTTAGATAAATCTTCCTCTTATTTTAGTATGTCGACATACCAAGTTTCAAAACAAGTTATGCTATAGTTAACCAGCTCCTTATCTACGAGAATCCTTGATCATTTTTTGCTGCACTTAGTAACCGATGCACCAACTCTTTGCTTCAATACAAAGACACGAGTCGAAGAATAGATCACATTACAGATAATGATCTAGTATTAATCAGGGTAGCCAAGAACCAATTTAATGATCTAGGAGGAAGAAAGCTAGGTTTGGCCTAGGGAGATTTCAAAAACAAATATTGTCAAAATGCGCAATATTTCATTAATCGTTCCAAAGTGCAAATTACAATGCATCAGAGGTGCTATTTATAAGAACCACGACTGCTGATTGGTTGGTCTCTTAATAAGGAGTCTTCCATCATTAATGGGCGTTGAAAATGGGATTGAAACTTTATTTAAATCGCTTTAAAAGAAGAAAGGGAACGATATTGAAAACACAAACAAGACCATGTCTGCTGTTGGACAATTGTTTCGTTAATTCCAAAGTATCAATTTATTTGCTAGCTTTGAAAAAATAAAATTGAAACTGTGAACTAAAGATATAAAACAATAACTTTATTATTTTGAAAGTTACAGTAATGTGTTCAACTACCGCTTTTGCGGGATAGGGAGGGAGCACCAGAACAAAGTAATACAGTCTAAAAGAAATCATTTATGCTTTCCACTACAGAGCAAAATTTTCAACCGAATCCTATCGCTGGATCAATATCGGAACATACATGTTTAAATTTTATCAGCTAGAGAGCAAAAGCCCTAAAAGCAAAGCAGAGCTCTCAGAGGGTTTCCTCCCCGAATAGACAGAATCTCCTTAAACTTACGCAACTTGAGCGACAGTCTCGGATGCATCTGTTTCTTGCCTGAAAAATGTAGATGGTCAGTAAAACAGTTAAATCAATCAAAAATAAATTCAAATAAACTCTCAAGACATGAAAAACATGATGGGACTTTAATCAACAATTTTATTCTCAATTGTTTGAGAGCATTGGATGGGTCAGTCAGGGATAGGATGATGCAAAGTCGAAAAAGAACTTGACTGGTCCTGAAGTTTCTAGGTATGAAGACAATCATTTTAGAATGGCGAGGTAAAAAATACTTTAGGTAGTACACATTATCATATAAAATGGAGAAACTTAACACTTTCAATTAACTAAAAATGCCACATTACTAGAGACGTATCGAAGTAATATTTATTCACTTTAATCCCAAATCCTGTAATTACAGCATGATGAAAACAAGCAAAACGGAATGTGTACAGTAATACGCCACTAACTAAACTACAAGACTTAATACAATTTGGTTAAACCCTTAAACTAAAGGGCAATTGCAATGATTTTCGTTTCAGTGGCACACAATTGGAATCTGGAATAAGATAGGAAAAGAGTATCCCAAAATGTACTGGTTTTACCTCGCAATTCCTTCCCCAACTTCCATTCTGAGAAAGTTCACAACCCTCACAGATGAACCCACCTCCTTGGATAGATTATCCAGCACCGCCTGCAAAGAAGAATGAGAGATACTAGAAAATCAATTACCAAACAAATTGGCTCAAAGATGGATGCTTCACAAAAGGTACACAGCATTATACACACAAAACTAGCGAATACACATCTAAAGAGTATGCACTTTGTAATTCCACTAAATATATTTTTAACGCTAGTCAGAGCACAATTTGGAAGCTTATCATGAAATTCTACATCTGGATTGTGATCCTGGAAATACAGAAAAATGCTTAATGGCACTACAAACAAGAAAACACCTTCATTTGCTTATTAGTGTCCGGAAAACATACTAGGGCCAACCAGATTTATATCGCATATTTGCTTGGAAGAAATTCTCAGACTCCCAGCAGCAAATATAGGTTTCTCATTTCCTAGTTATTATCATAAACTAAGAAGTCAAGGAGACATCATTATTTAGAGATGATTAGGATTATCAGGGCATGAGGGCGATGTGTAAGTTCAAATTAAAAAACAGTTTGAACCATCAAAGGAAATAGGATCCAATAATATGATAATTAGTCTGGCGTTTCCAAGAAAGACAACCAAACTCTCAATATCAAATGCACCTCTCTTTTGCCTTTTTAGATAGTGAAGACATCATTATTGTCACTTTTCACCAAATTCTCAAGTTAAGGCAATCTACAACTTGATGCAGGGGCTGTTTACAAATTTCTTAATAATGAATGCATTTGCTGCCACCATAACCTTACAAAGAATTGTAAAAACCACACCAATACTCACACTGACAACCACCACATGGATATAGTTTTCATTTCTTTCATCAATAAAAATAATGATATTGATAAAATAAATATAGCCATCATAATTTCCACCTTGACATAAATCACAAATGAATCCATTTCGATTCACAGAAACACCACATACCTTCACATTCATAGTGTCATTCATAATAAACTTTTGATCCATAAATACAACATCCTCGAAATACTTGCGAAGTCGTCCTTCAACCATTTTCTCTATGGCCATCTGAGACTTACCAGAGGACTCTGCCTGAAATAATTAAACCATAGTAAGAGTTTAAATTTTTTGCTTAATTTCTAAATATTGGTAGAAGAAGTGCAACTTTAGTATGTGAACTACATGAATTAAGAAATCCAATAAAATATTGAGCAGATTACGATTGCTGAACAAAAACAAAGTTTTCTTCCAATTCTGAATTTTAATAGCTAGAAAAGATTTCGTTTATCAATCCAAGAGTTGAATTGGTCTAACTACGCCAACCCTAAACTCTTATTCATCCACACATATATGTATTTATAGCAGGAAAAAGGTGAAAGAGGAAAAGGACCATGTTTATGTACAGAAGGTTATCATTCTTGTACAGGTGTAACTGGCCACAGTTCATAAAGAAACTAGTTCAAATGTCCATTTTCCCAATTGAACCAAACATTGCCAATTGAAATATAATTAAAACCTATTAAGCTCAAAGCCAGATTAAACCTACAATACCATCTTAAACAGTCCTTATAAAGACACCTAGGGCAGTTGCCATTTGGCGTCTGGTCAGTTGCATCTATGCAAGCATTTCAACTTTTCAAACCTATCCCCCCTGAAGGGAAAATAAACGTTAATTAAGGAAACAAGAAATTTAAATCAGCGCAGAACAATTGATAGGTGTTATGGAAGCTCTGTTATGACATCTTGCTATTTTTGTTAGCCTCTTTGTAGGTCTACATGTACTTTGCTTTGTGATGTAAGTTCTCAATGAAGTAACACAGCAGTTTTTCTATTCTTACTAGCAGTGAGCTCATTCATCTAAATTCATTAATATATTTTACTGAAATAAACGACAAATTCCCAAATAGATCTTAAAAACCAAAACATACAGAAGCCTACGCAATTTCCATATTAACTACGACTGATGTATTCAGCACAGGCCTGAGCTTGAATCCAAAAGAAATCAACCTATACCTGAGATTTAAGAATTTCCCGCTCATTTTCCAAAGCATCAGAAGGCACGAGTTCCTTCGTTAAAAATAATGGCTTTGCTGCGACTACATGCATGGCCAATTCTGATCCAACACGGTGTAGAGCTTCCACTTGTGTTTTAGCATCATCTACTTCAAGGGACAAAATTCCAGCAATGCGACCCAAACCTAATCAAACAGGAGACAGTCAGGATCCTTATTAGGTTAAGTTTCTAGTTGCCACAAAGAATTTGGTACTGACCACAGTATACAGTAAAACAAAATGATACCGATTTCATGCGAACAACTTGATGCATGTAAATACATAGACTGCCCCAGATGTCGAGATGCAATGCAAGAGTCGCAAAACAGTTGTATTGTAAGAGCAGTGCAGAAAGTAAAATGAACAGAAGTAAGAAGTGGAACGAATTTTTACCTGGTTGGGGACTGGTATGAAGATATGTAGATATAAAACCGTTGGATGGTGCAGGCAAGACATAACCTCTTCTAAGCCTCACATTCTCCCCCATCATGGCAGCCACTTCAGTGATTGCATTTTGAACGGTCGTTTCTCCGCTGATCTTTGGATGGTCAAGATTCAACGTGGTGTCCTGGCAAATGCAAGCCATGATTTAAATGAAAACAGAATTGATTAAGAGGTTTATTGCAACAACATTGAGAGCGTTAAGTAACGTACCTGCAAGGATTGAGGTCCAAGATGAAATGCAGAAGAAGAAGAGTTATGGAGCGACAAAGCTTGGTTTGCTAAAGATAATGCCTGTAGATTGAAGAAGAGAGTAAGTAAGAACTGAGTGAATGATAGGGAGAATTGCATTGAGGTAATAGGAATAGGAAACGACGAACCAAGTGTCGGAAAATGTCGTTTCGGGCGACAAAATCGGTCTCGCAGTTGAGCTCGACGAGAGCGAGATGGGTGGGGGTTTGGGCGAGGGCGAGCAAACCTTCGGAGGCGGTTCGAGAGGATTTTTTGGAAGCCAAAACTTTTCCCCTTTTTCTGAGTTCCTTCTGAGCAGCTTCGATGTCCCAATTGGAATCAACAAGAGCGGCTTTAACGTCCTTGATGGGAGCGCTTGTTCTTTCTCGCAATTGCTTTATGAGATTCACGTTCTCAGAGGCAGAAGATGAAGAAGAGTAATATGAAGCATTCCGCCTTAGCACAACACAAACACGTTTTGCGGCTCCGTAAAAAGCCATTGCGATTCCGACACTGAGAACTCACAACAGCTATTGAATGCTAGGGCTTTTCAACACTTTCTTCCTACGCACCAACACTCTCTGTCATTTTTATTACCAATTGCATCGAACTGTAATATAGTATATTACATAATTAACTGGATAAATCTGTTAAAATCATTATGGTATTTAACAAGTTTGTAAATATTAACAATTTCAATTAATGTATTAATTTTTTATCTTTTTCCTTTTATTTTAGATACTCCTTTCTTATTTTACTTCAATAAAATAAATTTTAGAAATGACTCAAATTATAGATATTTATTTAATTTAAAATTTTTATTACACTTAACAAAAATATATATTATAAGTTTAATTTCGTAAATACGTATATATTATTTCATATTTTCTATGATTAAATTAATAGATAAATTTATTTAAATAAATATTCAAATTTTTTAATTTTTATTATCATATTTTGAAACAGAATCCCAAGATTAATTACATTTAATAATTTATTTAAATTATTACGAAATATATTTTAAATATGACTAATGTTGTAAAAATTAGCTGTTATTATTATTACATTTTTTTAAAATTTTTTTTTCATAATTTCTTTGTTTTTTAAAAAAAGTTTAAAAAATTAGGTTAGAATTCAGTTTAGTAAACAACGCTATTTTGATAAATATTGTAAATAATATTATTTGGGTAACTTTTTTTTAATAATGCTATTTTAGAACAAATTTTGTGTAATAGTTATTTGATACCGTCATATTTTGAAAATAATAGAATATGATATATATATATATATATATATATATGCACACACACATATTTAAAAATACATAAAAAAATTTAAAATATGATAAATATATAATTATGTTTATGCGAATCTAGATTAAAATTATATTTTTATAATATTGTTAAATAATATATATAAATTACTAATTATAAAAGTATTAGTCAAACACTTCATCAAATTAAAGTGTCATGTATTAGATATTAAACTGAAGGATTTAAATATAAATATTTTGAGTTCAAAATTTCTTTCATCGACTTTACTGAATGATTATAGGTTTAACCTTTTGGATTATGATGAAGAATGTTTATTTAAATATCATGATAAAAAGGTTAAGGTGACTGATCCAACTTTACTTCCTGTGGAGATTTTTGACCTCTAACCAAGGTATTGGCTCAAAGTAGCAAGAAACGATAAATGAGGAATATAAGGTCTCTGGCGATACATTTTTGTTTTAGGGAAGTCGAACAAAGACAATATTTTAATCTTTTATAAGTATTATTTGAAATATTTAAACCTGTTTAAAAGATTAACTATCTGTTCTTATCTTAACCAGAGAAGTTTGCTTAAAAGACTTGAAAAAATCTTCAAGTTAAAAGTCTTGTATTTGCCATTGATAGTTAAAGTTAGACTTCCTATTTATCGAGTTTATTTCTATTCAGTCATTGTACCACAACTAATACACATATGGGGCAATTAAATTTGAAATTAATGTATCGCCAACCATTAATCCTGAATTCCAATAAAATCAATTGATCCTCCTCTGTGCGCTTTATCATTTCTTTCAATTAGGTTTTCTACACGAACAACGACAAACTAATTTGACAAAAATATTTTCATTTCATGATCAATAATTAACAATAGATATCAAAGAGGAAAAATTGGTATTTACAAAATAGATTAGTGGTTCATTGGGAACTAAATTAAGAAGAAAATAGGACCACGCCCATGTAGCGATGGAGGTGAAACACGGGTGGACAAAGCAGAGCAGTCTCTAGAGTGAGGCCAAGGGAAGGTCCTCAGAACAGCGGAACATTTGGGCGGAGGATGGGTTTGAGAGAAGGAAGAACTGAAGCAAAATTTAAAAGAGAACATACCAACCTAGAGAAAATACAACTCCTAAAAAGACCACAAACTGATTCCGGGTGAAACAAATGCTATCCCCCAGTTCTTCATGGCCATCTTAGTTTACTTCGAGAGTGATTTTTCATTCACAATTAAACATCTTAAATTTGAGTCCAAAATGGTTTCAGTAGATGTTTAATTCTATGGAACTACTATTTAGCAGATACATTACCGACAGATGGAACTAATATTTAGCAACTCAGAATTGTTTGCTTAGTGCCAGATGCTGAATCTACATTACTTATTTTTGGTAAGTATTAGCAATGTCACATTTTTTTTTTTCAAATTGCAATACAAAACCATTCATTTTCAGGACTAATTGAATCGAATATTTAAACATGTTCATCACTCCTCTACAATATAAAATGAAGTACATAGTGTCGAAATGCAGAAATTTTGATCAAATATAACGGGTAAAGGGAACTAACCCATCATAAGACACACACATTTAGTCCGAAATAGGATTATGCAGGGGTTGCTTCCACGAGGGACTCACTTGGTAAGCCTTTTACAGTGATGGTTATATGACAAGTGCGCTTTTTAATCGGATGAGCACGCCCTCGACCTACAGGTTTTACCCTCTTCATTGTTTTCCCTTCATTAACCTCTGCTTTACTGATAACTAAACTTCCCTTGTTTAAACCCAGGTTGTTGCTAGCATTTGCTCCAGCCGAAAACACTATCTTCAGAATGGCTTCACACGCTCGATAAGGCATGAGTTCTAATATCATAAGTGTTTCATCGTATTTTCGTCCACGAATCTGATCGATCACTCTACGAGCTTTATTAGCAGACATACGAATATTTCTCCCTACAGCATACGCTTCCACGAATTTGCTGCTCTCCTGTTCTGTACCACCATTCAATTGAAATATCAGTTATATCTTTTCCCAATTCCTCTAAGATCTACACATGATGGAATATTAAAGATAACCTTAGACCCGTAAAATGTAAAAAGCTAAATATTTGCCTAAAATTTCCAATGCAAGGCTTTTGTTTGTGTGAGAGTGAGTCTCAGAAAGACCTCATACTCTTCAGCAATCACTCAGTCCTCTTTGCATTCCACACACTAAACATAAAAGGAAGAACTTTGACCCTTTGATTGAAGGAAAGGTACATGAATTAACAATTGTATGAATAGAATGAATTGGAGGTGATGCATATGGTGCGGAAAGACGAAATGTAAGTAAATATATAGTTAGGTTAGGGTTGCGATGTTGAAATGAGAAAAGAGAGTACCTCCAAACTGGGAAGCGTGGAAGCGGCAAGCGAGGGGGTCGTGACTGAGGTGGGAAGTGTTAGGTTTGATGGAAATGAGGGTTTTGTCGGTGAAATGGGAGGGCGAGGAGGAACAGCGAATTCCGGCGGAGGGGAATTTGAGCTTGGGTTGACAGTGGAATTGGAATTGGGGAGTGACGCCCACAGGTAAAGGAGGATGATTGTGGTGAAGACGAAGGAGAGGACGGTTCACTGCCAGAGAAACAGCCATTTGCGTTATGCTGTGTTACCCCTGCTGTGCAAATGAACCAGTGCGAGAGATGGATAAGATAAAGGGGAAGAGGGTTTCAATTCCATTTTTTCATAAATTAATATTTAGCTAAATATTTTTTTTCTTATATAAACCATTTAAATTTGCATTTAAATAATATTATATATATATATAGAGAGAGAGAAAGAGAGAGAGAGGGAAGGGAAATGAAAATGTATAGCTACAGGTGGTGTGGTTCAATGCCCTCGACAGCCACAACCGCAACCACCATGATTCGTCGGTTATGCTGTTTACAGAGCGTCTCTCCCTCCCTCTCTTTCTCTTCTGCTTCCGCCGCCGCCGCCACCACCACCAAGAAGCCCCTTGTCCTCCTGGGAGCACCTCAGGTCTCTCTCTTTCTCTGCACTTCTTCTACCTTCCTCTTTCTTTACCTTTTTCTGTTTCACTTCATTCTCCACATTTCAGGTCTCTGCCATAGTCCTTGACACGCTTCTCAACGCTTCTGCTTCTCCACATTCTTCATTCGAGGTTCCTCGCCTATCCATATACACTCCATTGCCATTTTCTTCTACTTCCAGCTTCATTCCATGTTTACACTGTGTATGCAATATGTAATTCATCAGGTTGCGGCCATCGTGACTCAGCCAAGTGCTAGAAAGGAGAGGGGCAGGAAGCTCTCCCTCTCTCCCTTGGCCACTCATGCTCTTGACAGGGGTTTCTCCCCCGATCTCATTTTCACTCCCCAGAAAGCTGGAGACGTACGCAGCTTCTCTACCCTATTCTATTTATTGCGTTTTTCTTAGTTTGTTTCTTTCTCATACCATTCAATTCCTCCAGGATGCTTTCTTGTCAAATTTAAAAGCTTTGCAACCCCACTTGTGCATTACAGCTGCCTACGGCAATATATTACCTACCAAGTTTCTAGATATTCCTCAATTCGGTTTGTCACTCCCTCCTTCATTGTCACCCATGCTATTGCAAAATCTATCAAAAACTATACCTCTATAACACCTTTCCATTTGCAAATATCTCAGGAACAGTGAATATTCACCCTAGCCTGCTGCCATTGTATCGTGGTGCTGCTCCTGTTCAAAGGGCATTGCAGGTTCCCCCCTTTCTTTTGCCAATCCCTAGATTCTCAATGCTTCTATTTCGTTAACTTACTTTGCCGGTGCTTTATATTCGTTTGTACACTAGGATGGTGTTAGAGAAACTGGAGTGTCATTAGCATTCACCGTTCGGGCTGTTGATGCTGGACCTATCATTGCTACTGAAACAATTCAAGTCGATGATCAAATAAAGGTATGTTTTCTGTTTGTCCATCTCTGCTACAATTGGTGTGAATGGAATAGAAATGCATCATGCGCCCTTTGCTTTATATAGTAAAGAAGATCAATGTTTTTATATGTAATGTTTATCCTTCCTTTGTAACATAATTTGAAATGTTTCTACTTCTGGTTTGGATGTGTAAAACTGGTGCATATTAGATCAAAGGTTACAATCTCCCTTAATATTAATGTTATATCAGGTTCGTAATCAGAATATACAGTAAAATTTTCTGGATTTTTTATTTTCTATTTCTTATCGGTTTAGCATTCTGGATTACCTCTAACCGTAGCTGTCAACTTATTCCTTTTGTCCTTGCTTCTGACAAAACTTTAGATTTCTGTGTAGGCACCTGATTTACTTGAGCTCCTGTTTCATAAAGGTATGATTCTTCAATTTTTGTCGTTGTGTGTACATTTCTATAGGAGATCTCTGTACTAAGATATTCTTATTTGGGCATGTTGATAGAGTGTTCTACACTGAATCAGTTCCTACCTTTATTTGCAATGCAGGTTCTGAACTTTTGATTAGGGAACTTCCTTCTATACTTGATGGATCAGCAAGATTAAAGGCACAACCTCAAGATGACTCTAAGGCTACACTGGCTCCTAAGGTATGTGAGCCTTGATTATGTTCCCAGGCAGCTGACGTAGAAAATAACAATTCCTATTAATCTTTGTTCAGCAATGTATGTCAGGTCCAAAATACTGTCTAGTAGACTGTTGAAATTCGATATTGCATATACTATTAAAATTCTATTGTATTTCTGGCAACAAATTAATGGTTAAAAAATGCAACAAGGTTTTCGATTCTCTTTGCAAGTCAGTAACATATATTCCCTTTAAATAATAATCAAAAGAATGCAAATGAGAGGCCACAAGCACCACCTTATCTACAATAAATTCAAAGGGTAGAGAAAAGACATTTGAAGATATGGGTATTCTATATTCCTCTTTACACCATTCGATACAGATTGCCTTAATTTTAGCCCCCATATATTCCTAACAAAACCCATACATCATAGTTCTCAAAGGTGGAAAGACTCATCTAATGAATCCAAAGGAATGATTTGTGAGTAAATCCATGCAAAGATTAGGGGACTCATTCTGTTCTTGCAAATAATAAAGAAAAGCTTCACAATGCAAAAAGTAAGTGGCCTACTGTTTCTGGCCTCATTAGCTCATCAACATGTTAGGTAAAAGAGCTGTCACTCATGAGATCTACATCTGCAAATTGTCACTTGTATAGATTCTGAAGTATAGTGTATACACTGTCCACATTAAAGACTTCGGCTTACAGGTTGTTTTGTAGAGCTTTGATGATTAAGAAAATGAATTGGAGATTGAAAACAAGACACAAGACAAATCAGACAAATACAGGACACCAAAGTACAAGTTGTTGGAAGGAGAGATGAGTAGAATGAGTCATCGACTTATTTTTGTATCACTCAGCTTGTGCGAAGAGAGTATAAATTAAATTATGCTTCAAATATAGACAACAAAGGTATAAGCAGCTAAATTATCCCTAATTTCCTTCCAAAATGCAATACGTGAACCTTCACCCAACCCAAGAAGCTAGTAGTCTATAAGTATATCCCTGAGAAATAGTCTTCCTGGGTGTTGCATCCATTGCAAATATTTATGTTTTTTCTTCCCTGTCTCTGATTTTTCAACACTTCGAGCTCCTATTATTGAAAAATAGGGTTTCATACTATTTATGCTTACATGATTTCATTAAGCAGTTAGTTGTAGTTCAGTTAGAAAAATTGTGAATGCCAAAGAGTGAATTGGTGAGAGTATGTGTTACGTGCCTTTCTGTTCAGCGCAGTGAACATCCTATTATTCATAAGAAAAAGGAAAATACTCCGGTAGATACGGTTGGTAAAATATGTTTCTTACAAGGAGTTGCTCATTTTTTTTATTTTGCTACTTTATGCAGATAAATCCAGATGAAGCATGGCTATCCTTCGATGAAGAAGCATCTGTTGTACACAATAAGGTAAACTTCATGATCTTATCTGAAGGCCACAGTTGTGACATAAAACAATTTTAGGTTCGTGCCTTTTCAGGGTGGCCAGGAACTAGAGCAAGAGTGTTAGTGGTTGAGAAAAATGGTCGGCAGAAAACTTTCGATATTAAAATTATAACCACGCGACTTCGCAGTCATGAAAGTGTGCAGTTCAATGAAGCAGATGATGTTGCATTTGTTGAGGGTGCGTTGGTATTTCCATGTGGAAGGGGTACCACACTTGAGGTACGTTTTTGTATCATGTTTGCACCACCTAGGTTGGTGATGATGGGTAGAAGCACAGGTTTATGCTGTAGTTGAGAAAACCAAGCCAATTTCTATACCCATCCCCCACCCCCCAAAGAAAGAAAAAGTAAGGAGCAGGTTTTATACACAAAGAAGACAAGCATAAAACTATTCCTAAAGTTGATATTCTAGAATGCTGAATTTATTTTTATATCTTTTGTATCTCTTGCTTATTCTTATATAGGTTTCAGCCAATTTCAAAATTTTGGCTAGTGACTCCAGTACAGAGATCTCGTTAAACAGTTGTTTTCTCACCCCCAAACAATTCCTTTTTGGAAAAACTTGTCAATAAGATTTTTGGTTGTTCTTTGTTTTTAGATTTGTTTCAATACTATTTAGACAACTATTTCAAAGAATTAAAGAAAAAAAAGTTTCCTCCCTGTTAGGGAAATTGAAGATGGATTTTTTTCATTTGATGCAAAATTTCAAAATTAATTATGTTCTCAAGGAGCAAGGAGCTATTCTTTACCATACAAAACACTGGTTCGAAAAGTTGTGTTTTGAAACTTATCACGGTAATATTATATTCCTTTAAGCTGAAGCTGCTGCTTAATAGTTATCTTTTACTATCACTGTTTAATATATTTCATGCATGAACTTACATAAAAAATGGGAAATTCCTGTGGCTCTTGTTCCCCTTTTGTGCAAGTACTCTTTGAAATTCTCTAAGTGTCTTGCATCTTGGAATTAAGATCAAATATGTCATCTATGAAATTAATATCAAATATAAAAATTGAAATTCCTGTCACGCATTCAAGAGGCTTTTGTCCTTTCTATGATTACATGCTTGTCTCGTCCAATAGGAATTGGATTCTATGATTGTAATTCTTGCCGGGTTAATTACCCTCATGTTTTTCAACACTTTTAATATAAATCTTATTTAGCTTTTAAAAAAATGAATGGATAGAAATAGTGTTGGATGAAGAGGCAATGTTCTTCTTGAGGATGCGAATTTTATATCGAACTTTATTGAAAGAGCATTTGTACTTGAAAATACGAAATCTCGAGTTTGTCATTACTTGCATTCTGAGATACAGTTCAATCTAAAAAAGAGCACTTTTTGTACACAAATTTAGTATATGTATGCAAGACCTATATTCTTGCCAATCCAATACGCCTGTCTGAATCCAGTGACATTGTAACTCTCTCAGGTATTGGAACTTCTGCTTCCTGGAAAAAAGGTTGTAAATGCAACTGCTTTCTGGAATGGGCTGCGGGGGCAGAAGCTGAAGAAATTATGAGGGTGGTTTATCAAATAAAAAGGCATATTTCAAATTATTTTTGAGCTGTTTAGGAAATCGATTCTTTTTGTTTTGAAATGATTTAAATTTTTATTTTCATGTTTAATTCTATGCTTTAAGCGTTTTTCTGGACTGATTTTACATTCATTTATGTAGAACCGTCAAGCTTTGCAATTCTCTATTGAAGTGCTTCTCAAACATGCATTGTTCTTTTCTTTGCATTGGTTTACACCATGTATGTGCTTCCCATGATAGATTAACAGATACTTGCTTCAGCGAGCTAAGTTACTGGAGTGATCTTACTGAAATTATAATCTCAGTATCTAACAATACAAAATTTGAGTGCAGTAGTTATCTGTAGCAGTTAAGGTCACACTCATTCATCTTAACAATGTGGTTTTGGATGGTGCGCATTACAATTATTCTTCCATCTGCTTTTTGTGGGTCTAAAGAAGAGCAACTTTAAACTTTCGGTAGGCAACAAGCAATAACTAATTGAGTAAATCATTGCACCCTTTGTTTTGGGATTGGATACATAATCATTAATCAATATTATTGTTGCGGAAAGTATTAAATCATTTTCATGCTTGCTCCCGCCGTAGCGCCGCTCTTTTATTTCTATATTTCAATCTTACAACCATTCTTATCTCTTTCGGACTTCAATAATGCCCATAAAAAATATACTTGAGGAAAGAAAATCAAGATAAGCTTGGATAATATTACTGTGTTTTAACTCTTCATTGTTTTAAACCTACTTGCAACTTCAATAATTAATTTTCAGATATATTTAATTCGATCTACATTTAACTTTTCTTAACTTACCTATCTGTTGGTTCTGCGAAATACATCACAGCACAGACTAACTCATAATGGCTATCCAAAGAGAATTGGTTACTGTTAATAATCTGGTACCAAGATATTGAACCATTCAATAATTTAAAGAAACCGTGGATAGAATCATTTAATAAAAGGCATTATTGGAGCAATTTGTGAGGGTGAAATGTGAAAGGCAAACCATAATGATTACACAAAACTGAAAGACAATATAAATATAAAGAATAAAAGAAATATGGCAGTGGCAGAGGCAAAACCATTGCAGCGTTACAGTTGCTAACCTTTCAAGAACACATGTCCCCATTAATAATTACAGTTTATAATATATAATACAATGTTAAAGATACTGCTTTTCCAAGTAGTCCTCTCAATCTATTATATATAAACCTTATTCATAGCTCTCAATGAGTCATCACAAAATGGGTGCACTCGATTACCTCTCCAACTTTTGCACTGTAACCACCACTAGGACTAAGCACAGACCAATGCAGGTAAGTACTTCTTCCTTCACCTTGTTCCTCCTTTTCTCATTTCAGTCATTGCCATTCACATGCGTTGAGTTGCTTAAAATATTATAATTTCAGACAGTTGAGATCAAAGTCAGAATGGACTGCGATGGTTGCGAAAGAAGAGTCCGAAATGCAGTCACTTCATTAAAAGGTTTTGCATATAAATATATACCGCATTCATTTTCTTCTGTTTGACACAACACATAGGATGTTTTGTATACATGTTCCAGAGGAAGAGGAGTTAATAAGATCTGTTTGGCCTAAAGTGTAGTGACATTGTGCAGGAGTGAAATCTGTGGAGGTGAACAGAAAGCAGAGTAGAGTGGTGGTGAGCGGATACGTGGATCCAAACAAGGTGTTAAAGAGGGTAAGGAGCACAGGGAAGGTGAGAGCTAAGTTTTGGCCATATGTAGAACAGCATCTGGTGTACTATCCATATGCCCCAGGAGCATATGACCGAAGAGCACCCTCTGGATATGTCAGAAACGTTGTGCAGGCCTTTCCAGATCATTCTTCCAATGCTCCTCCACAAGAGAACTTTCTCTCCTTCTTCAGTGACGACAACGTGCATGCATGCTCCATCATGTAATGCATCCACATCACCATCAAATCAAAGCAAATAAACCATTTCACTCTTCTCTTTTCTTCTCTTCTCATGGCTGCATGCTTATCTGAGAAACGCTCATGCTGTGTATTATCTTATCTCTCTCATATCATATCTAATGCATGCTGAATCATTGTACGTTAAGAAAAATGAAAAACTATGTATATATAATTATATACATATAAAAAAAAAACAGCACTGTATAAATATTTTGATCTAGATTGTCTGCACTCAAACATATCAAATATTAAGATCACGTTGTTGCTCATAACTAATCTGATTGACAATTTTTATTGGGATTTTTCTTTAATATTCTTCTATCATCCACAAAATTTAAATTGAATTTTTTTTTAAGGAAATCAAGTTTAAAAAGAATAATTATTTATTCATGTGCGTTTGAAATAACACTCCTTGTGTTCCTTTTGTTAAAGTGTTATAATTTGGAAAGATTTTTGGTTTTATTTAGCTATGATTTTCAAAGTTTAAAATAATATTAACTTCTTTTTATCATTTATACTCTTATTTTTTAATTAGTTTATATACGTATTTACTGTGCTGTACAAACGAAAAAAAAAATCTTATAAATATTTTAAGAAAGAGGAGGTAAGTTGTTTAAGACTAAAAACAAGTCCCGTGACCAAGAAAATTAATTATTAATGAGAAGGCGCACCCAGCATTTAAACAATTTCCCACGCAGCAGAAGTTTACGAACAATTTAGAGCACACATCCCTAAATTTTGGCTTTATGGCAATTGAAATCACCAAACACGTCCCTAAAACTTAGCTTTTATTGTTATTATATATAAACAAAAGGACCAGTGAATTATTTGAAGACAGTTTTGTTAAAAATATTCTGTCTTTTTTTATTATTATAATCTTATGGTGATCCCACCATTCAAAAACAGTACACCCATAAATGTGGAATGTTGTTATACACATCCATTCCAGTTAATTGGTGTAGCTTTTGACTTTACAGTCTATGTCTATGCACTGCATAATTACATAATAATTAACTAATCACAGAAAGCGCATATGCTTACTTTATGAAAACATTTTTCTGCATAATTTCCCTTCTGACGCTCCAAGTATTGAATTTTGAACTTAAAGAATAATATATTGATCAAATTTAACCATATATAATGAAGCAATCCTTGTGATTTATACTTAAATTTACCTCATACCTAAACCAAACATAACACTAACACTAAAAAGAAGTTATTTGATTTCCACTGAACATAATTTCTAACAGCATATTCCATAACATAAAATGTGTATGTTGTTTGAGCTTTAATCTGAAAAGAGTTGAATGTCCAAAAGGTAGTCCTGTAGAAAGCAAGAAAGAAGAGTGAATTGAGGAATTCATCAGAAATGTTGTATGCATAAATATATGTATATACGTATACCTTGGTGTATAGTTATAGATATGATTAGTTGTCAATGACAACCACTCCGAATTTCTCCCACAGAGCTACAACCTCGCTCTGGCTTCTGTATTGACGCCCTTCCCTGTCGTAGTAGTACTGCATATTCATTCCAAAATAGATCAAATACAAGAATTTACGAGACTCACAAAACAAAATAAATATAACAAGAACACATCAAACTATGCGTTATACACGGACACATACTAACAGATACAAAATAAAAAACAAACTATAAGTTTTTAGAAAATTATGTTATCACACGCGACACCTAATTTAAAATGGAAATCAAAGAAGCAAGGTGACATTGCAGACTATCTTTCTTCCAATCGAGTATACGTACATGCATACGTAGAAAAGTACATGAGAATATATACATGAAAAGAAGAAGAAGAAGAAGAAGAAGAAGGTTACCCTGTACACCCTGCCAGACAACATGTGGCGTTCTTCCGCCACCCAACCAGGAAGCAGCCACTCGTAGCCAGGCGATGTGTTGTCGTGGATGGTGCAGAGAGTCTGTTCATTTCCGGCGCGTGGCCGAGAGCACTGTCGTTTGATTTTCGACAGAGTTTCTTTCGTTTTCTCCGACAATGTTTGGTTCTTCTTCCTCTTCCCCTCACCGCCGTGCCTTTGCTTCTCACCCTCGCTCTCCATCTTCACCAAACCTTCACACGCTCTCTCTCTCTACAGTGTCTTATATATAATATTTCTATATGTTCTCCACCTAAGAACAATTTACATTGTTAATAATTAATGGCTATTAATTAATAAATATATAATTATATTATTCTAAATAATTACTAAATCTGTCTAAATATTTACCATATATCTCCATCTATAATAATTAGTTTACTTGATTTATTATACTATTTTCTCATCAAAAATTTAAATTTGCCTTGCTAATATCTTCCTAAATAGAAAAAAAATAACTATTTTCACAACTCCATTTTTTAGTCACAACCCTTTAAAAACTCTAAATAATAATAAAATGTTGAGCTAAATTATTTAATTAAAATATAAATTAAATTATTGAATAAAGAATCAATAAAAGTGGTTGTGGATAGGAATATAGATTTTGAAGGGTGTCAACGTATCGTATCCCAATTTATTATGGTAAGTCATAATTGTATCACAATGTTTAGATTATTATATTCTTAAGAGTTGGATTATCAATTATAGATCCTAACAGAATGATAAGCATTTGATCTGATTAAATAATACTTTTTCAGTTTTTAAATATATATTCATTTTCTTTATAATTTTAATATATAAATACTTACCTCCCTTTTTTATTTAAGTTTTCACTTACATTAAAATATTACATGTAATAATATCAATAAAGTTGTGCATATATTTATAACTATTTATTTAATTTTCTTTATACAACATTGTCATAAAAAATATTTTTATAATAACAATAATTGAATTCTTCAATTTTGATAGTTAAAACTTTTTTAAAAAAAAAAATTCATAATTATATTTTGTTTGAGTTTTAGTTAACTACTACTTATTCAGCATTATAAGAATTTCAATTAAAATAAATCAATAAAACAAATCCAGTAAGAAAAAACTATATTAGGACTGGTTAACATAAAAGGATAAGGCGCTCGGTATTTGAAGTTTTAGTTAAATAATTAATTATATTTTTAATAATATAGAATATGTATTTAGAAATAATTAATTACTAAACCAAATTATATGGAATTTAAAAAAAATAATTAATTTTATATTTTTACAAAAAAAATACTTAATTAAGTGCCAATTTTTTACAAATATAAATTTATAAAAAAGGTAATATTTTTATATTATTAATTATTCTAATTTTATTAATGATGATAGTAAATGAGTTATTTAATTTATTTGTGTGTAATTAATAAATAGTGATATATTTTATATATAAAATCATATCTTAAACGACTTATTTAATATACTAAAAATTTAATTCGGTGTATGTGACAATGATTAGTCTTAGTATTTCCGTAAAATCAAATCAAACCTAATGAAAAACTTATTCTCTCAACTTCATACGAACAAAAATTAAACTCAACGGGAAACATTAGAAACTTATCGAAAAGGAACAATAGAGGATTACGTAGAGCAAAATGAGAAGAGATATTTAGAGTTTTAGAACTTAAAATGACAAAGTCAAGCTATAAAACATTATCTAATACTTGATAAAGCATAATCACAGATATTATGAATTTTTGACTTTTTTAATCATATGAAACTTTTTGTTTGAGTAAGGTTGATTCTTGTTTAAACGCAATTTTCAGTATTCTCTGGTGTAGCTTAAGCAAAATTGATTCCATCTTAAGCGTCATTTGCAGTACTCTTTCCTCCTTAAGTAGCTGAAGCAAATCTAACTCTATAGCTTAAATAATATTTTGCATTACTCTTCGGATCTAACTGCTTAAGTGAAGTAATTTTTGTGTTTAATTAACTCAACTTCTTATTTCTTTCTTCATATCAAAATTCAAACATTCATAACTTATTAAAGCACAATGCCTTTTAATATTTCATGTGTAATTTGAAGCATTTTATTTTCTAAAACTAAGAAAAATAATCGATAACTGCTCACTAAAATTAAGTGTGAAAAGTAAGCTCATTGAGGCAGAACCAAAGCTTTAAGCTAAGGGGGTCAATAAATGAAAAAACACAAATAAAATTTTTGAAGTATTTGAAAGGAATACGCTGCTGGTGATAGTGAGTAACAATGGCAAATAATAAATGGGAAAATAGAGCAACAATCATTAATTGGAACCAAAATAAAGCCTCGTACTCGTTTTCACCTTCATTGTATGTATGGGAATGAAGGGTATTTAACATAAAGAAATTGAGGATTTCGAGGCTAAGGATAGAGATTGTAACACTTGTATAGAACGCACTTTGTCATCGCTCCTCTGCAGCGGGATTTTAAGAATTTTTGTATTTTGTGCCTCAGTTACAGATTAAATGACATTATATTTACCTCTAGATTTTGTAGACTGTGAATAACTTTTCATTATGTTAAAGAACTTTAATTCATTGATTGAAATTAAACTTTGCCGTGATTGAAAAACTACCCTGAAGCTACTTAGCATGTAGTTAACCTAGGATTCTAATATTCTGTTTTGGTAGAGTTCATCGAGTAATAGAATTGAAATGGATTTTTATTAATCTAGATATCTTAAAAAAAACAGTTTGTAAACTTAAAAACATTGTAATTGGATCTTAATCTTCTACAATTTTTTAAAATTGTAATCAGGTCCTAATTTTTATCTGGTTGTCATTTAGCAGGATCAACGTGTTTTAAGGTAAATCTTAGACACACATGATGAAAATAAAAGTTTTTGAAGTTTTAACAAGATTGTTTCTAAAAAGATAGTAAATAAAAATTATAAAAGTACGAATATTTATAAAACTATTTGTTGAAGCAAAACTTCTGAAAATTTAATACCAGTTACAAATCTAAAGTGAAATACCAGTTTGTTACTTATAGGAACAGAGAGGGGGAGATGGTCTTGGATTAGAGAAGTTGTGCTTATGTCCATGGTGTAGAGAACTGCTAAGCAAAAATATTACTCCTGAATTTTCCTGTCAATCAGCAGGGAAAAATAGCAGAATTTTCCTATCACGTTTCTCAACAATAGCAACGATTTCGGCTATCAAAATATGTAATGCAGAAGATGGGGATCATAGTTTTGCACATCAAGAACACGCATGCGTGGTTCATTTGATAGTTTCAGCTAATTCAGACGCACAGTGAATCTCAACAAAATAAAATTTAAAATATATAATAATACTGAAAATTGCATGCACCATTTTTGACAAAAGAAACTCCTCGTCTTCTCCAAATCACTCCAGAGAATAACGTAAACGGATAACAAAAAGTTAGAATAGAATGAAAGGGTTACAAGCAAGTAGCAGTTCTCCCGGAGGAATAAAACAGCCGTCTTTTCCTTCAATAACCCTATTGATCAAACAATTTAGAAGCACTTTCTATGCACAATTGATGGTCCAGACTCATCGTACTCTGCCTTTGCAATCCACATCTGCACTCAAACCACAGTTTGTGGGGTCTCGTCAGCAAGCAAGCATACAAACAGCAAAATTCAATGATACTAATTAACAAAGAAGAGACCTGCTGGAAGGTGCTGAGGGATGCCAAGATAGAACCTCCGATCCAGACACTGTACTTTCTCTCAGGAGGTGCAACCACCTTGATCTTCATGCTGCTGGGGGCCAAAGCAGAAATTTCCTTGCTCATTCTATCAGCGATGCCAGGGAACATGGTTGTGCCTCCTGAAAGTACAATGTTACCGTACAGATCTTTCCTGATGTCAACATCACATTTCATTATGGAGTTGTATGTTGTTTCGTGAATGCCTGCAGCTTCCATTCCTACCATGGATGGTTGGTACAACACCTCGGGACACCTGAAACGCTCAGCACCAATAGTGATAACCTGCCCATCTGGCAACTCATAGCTCTTCTCCACTGCAGAGCTGGTTTTGGCTGTCTCAAGCTCTTGCTCGTAGTCCAGGGCTATGTAAGCCAGCTTTTCCTTCATATCCCTAACAATTTCGCGCTCTGCTGAGGTGGTAAAAGAATATCCACGTTCGGTCAGAATCTTCATCAAAAAATCAGTGAGATCACGACCAGCCAAATCAAGACGAAGGATGGCATGTGGGAGGGCATAACCCTCGTAGATAGGGACTGTGTGGCTGACACCATCCCCAGAATCCAACACAATACCTGCAAAAGGAAGGAAAATGTTAGCTCTAAAACAACTTTGTACAAAGATTGAGTCCATTGTAAAGGATATCTTACCAGTTGTACGGCCACTGGCATAGAGTGAAAGAACAGCCTGAATGGCAACATACATGGCAGGGGCATTGAAAGTCTCAAACATGATTTGGGTCATCTTCTCGCGATTGGCCTTAGGGTTAAGAGGAGCCTCGGTCAAGAGAACGGGATGCTCCTCTGGGGCGACACGAAGCTCGTTATAGAAGGTATGATGCCAAATCTTTTCCATATCATCCCAGTTGCTGACGATACCGTGCTCAATGGGGTACTTGAGAGTGAGAATACCACGCTTGGACTGGGCCTCATCACCAACATATGCATCTTTCTGGCCCATACCAACCATGACGCCGGTGTGGCGAGGACGGCCAACAATGCTAGGGAAGACAGCACGTGGGGCATCATCTCCGGCAAAGCCCGCCTGAAAAGAAAGATGGAAAGGAATTGAAAGTTAAGGGTAAAGAATTGGGGGGAGAAGCATGAAGCGAAGAAAGACGCATCGTGTACCTTAACCATTCCCGTTCCATTGTCACAAACAAGGGGTTGAATATCCTCAGCGTCTGCCATCTTCTAATATCTGCTCTGCTGGAAAAGAAATGTAAGAAAAATGGCAGATCTGAGAAATGTGAATGAGAATGCGGAGAAGTGAGAGAGATGTACCTTGGGAAATGAGAGTGCGAGAGAAGAGGAGAAGAGAGGATGAAAGGGCGATTCTGAGTGTCAGACACAAAATGAACCAAATTCCATTCAAATGAATATAACAACCATCACACCCAATCGGGACCGTTGGATCCTGCCTCCCATTTTTTGCCCATTTTAAATTTGGAGAGTGAGAGAGAAATTCACGCTGCTGCTCCTACATTTATCGTTCATTCTTTTCTCCATCTATTCTATTCATTCTTTTACGGAGCAAAACAATGGGTGAGGTTAATTTCACAAATTTTGGTAAAATAAAATAGTAAAAGGAAAAAGATGTGATGTAAGATTCAAGAAAATACATCAATCATTCTACGCACATCATCTCCAGCGAAACTTTCAACTACAATATCTTACTTGAGGTCCCACATCTCTCCAACCACAATACTTTTCCACTACTTTTTCCACCACTTCAAAACTGCATTGCAATCTAAGATTTAAGAATGCCACCAAAACATTCAATAAATTAGGCCGCACTGTAACAACCATGGGAGTAGGCAGATCCAGATTTCTGCTATTAATGACTCTGTATCATTAGATATTGCACCACAAGTGCAAACGCCATCATACCAATTACCACTCTCTCTCACTGTCATTTTCTTCAAACCAAAGCACTGCCTAATGCCTCAGATTGTGCGACCTTCCACAATGTACACCCACTTTACGTCCTTAACTTGAAAAAATGTCATTTCGTGTTTTATCAAAAATAAATCATTTTATCTATGACTGAAATTACATTTTTATTAATGTTTCAAACTGGAATTAGTAGAGTTATCTATAACAAATTTTATCTCATGTCTTAACAATCAAAATTCCAAGTTAAAAAGTGAACTCCTTAGCATGAAACCAAACATACTTATTATATCCCGTTAACTTACAACATAACTTCGAACCATGCAGTGTAAATCTAAACAGCCAATAAGCTAGAGAATGACTTTTTGAAAGCAATTTATTTTATCATAATTTTATTAAAATTATTAATTAGAAAAAAAAAAAAACATGGACCTCGCGCTCACGACAAACTACCCGTCACAACAGAAAACTCGATTGATTTGGCTAAAGCAAAATCCATTTTGTACTAAAAAGAGTTTTAAAATACCAACTATTTGTCAATTCTATCGATAAGCGGATAAACTGCATAATACTGTGAACATCTTAGAACCATATGCATCAGACTTGATTTTAGATTGCTTTGCACGTCATGATGTCAGGGGTAGGAGAATTTTCCCTTTCCATATTCTATATTTCCAATTCGATTTCTACTAATTGTTAAAGGTCATTAAATAAAAGAAAGTACAAAATCACTCAAGGGCTACAAATTATACCATCACACGTTGGCCTCTTCTATCCTCCACCCTACCAAGTATGTAGAATATTAAAGCGTCATATTTACTCCACCATTGCATCAGCCGAAATATCAGCAGCAGGAACAACAGACTTTCCTTTCTTCTTCCCTGTACAATGTCACCGCAAATATCAAAGTTAAAACCCATAATATTTAGTAAAAACAAATTTGAGGTTATTTCTTAAAATATCCTAATACCTAACTACAAAGTTACACAATAGTTAATTGCTATCTAATACATTGAGCTTTTAAGAGTACCAAGCCACAAAAGGATAACTTATACACTAAGAAGTTTCCAGTTTGACAAACCTCAGCATTCTTCATTTAGCATGCAATCACCGAAGTTATAGCTAAAACCAGGTACTATGTAATTAAATAATTTCATCCTTTTCTTTAGCTTCTGCGATTTACATATGAAACAACCACCTCATCACTGGTATTGTAGATACAACAGTGATAGCCTGGCATAACATCCGGCAAGCCATATGCGTACAAATACAGATCCAATACAACCCTATTCATTTTTAATTTCAATTTTGGACAAGATCAGGTGAAACTAGGTTACATGTTTCGGCGAGTTAGATGGCTCATAACTTCATCCTAAATACAACCCATCCATCGCTATTGGACTGTAGCTGATGGACCCTCCCCTCTAGTATCCTCTTAGCTAACCAATTGATCATCATCATTGTTTCATGCTTATTAATCCCCACTTGAATAAAGGCAAAGGCAGAGAAAACTCTTGACTTAATCTAGGATCAACTCAAACACCAGAGGAAATACATTAAACACTTGATAGAAGTTTGTAAAGGTGGATAAGAATGTTTGCTAAGACTTAAAACACAAGAAGACTATTTAACCCAATATTATTCTACTGATGTAACCCTTCTAGGGATCGACTTCCACAACAACTTCAATTCTACTGAACACTGACTTATGGTAGACTAGTCCAATATTACCCTACTTTATATGGGACTTCTAACAATGCCATTCTAAATTCTCTTGTAATGCAAATAAATTGAAATATGGACCCGTTATTTCATCAATTTTCATCCCTGCAGCCCAAATTTAAATATCTTTCTTTGAATATAAATTAAATGTTGTTGATTAGTAGTATATAACTAAATTATATTAATAGGCTTGATAATCAGTGGAAAAGATTTAATAGTTTTGGCTCTCTTCTCCAACCAAACATACTACTCTAATTTCATCCTCCCCATCCTCCTAACCAAACAGGGTGTTAACATGTAATACGTGAACTGGACATAATTTTAACAAATTATTCGCGTATGCTACTATGGGTTTGTTTGGTGAGCTTCTCCAGAAGGACTTCTAGGAGAGAAAATTAAGAAAAATAAATTAAATTAGCTTTTCCAAAAGATAAAATTAGCTTATGTACAAGTTAAATATAAAAATTTAGAGAAGTTATATGAAAAAGTTTCTACAAAATAGGTTAGGCATAAACTAACTTTAGCCGATGGACAATCTAATTTCATTTTTTTTCTTATTTTTTTCTCTTAGAAGTCATTAATCATCCAAACAGGCCCTGATACCTTCAGCTACATTCCTATTTTATAAACCCTATTTTATAATGCCCTGAGAACTACAATTTGACAAAGAGTGAATGCATATATCGAGAAGCTAGTTCTACCCAAAAAAGCCAGTATAGACTTTATCAAAATCAACATATGTTCAAACAAACATACTACAAAGAGGATTGCTAATGATAAAAAAACTGCATTCAATAAAAAATCAATACGAGAGTCCTAAATGAATTATTAACTAGTCCGTGAAAATATAATGCATAGCACATGCATTCCACACATTACAGCTCGTATAACTAAAGTAAGTAATGAGTTAGCCTATCAAATAGAATTGACACTGCTAGTATGCAGTTATAAAATGTCAGAATGTTCTTTTCAAGTTATAATGAAATTGGGAATAGGTAGTTTGGTACATTATTATACACTTGCTTCGTAAATGGAATGCTTTATTGTATATAATATAATATACCTTTGTGCAAATGTATCCCAATTTAAAATAAATAAATAAATACAGTTGCATACTTTTGAATCCATAGATACAGAATCTAGCGCAAGATAGAACGAAAAATTATAAGCATGATAGACTTACCTTTGTGCTTTGGCACTTTAACTTTCACAGTCTTCTTCAAGCGAACCATTGCTGAGGGTTTACGGGTGTCTTTGATATCCCCTGCTCGCAAAATCAAGCAAAATGTTTTCTGGTATTAGCACAAAACACCGATGATACAAAAATTTATCATTCCATTAAATGAATGGCAGGTACCTTCAGCAACTGCCATTTGAACATCTTCCATGCTTATCAAACCATTCTGTATGGCATCTTTTTGCTCCTGAAGAGTGAAAAAACAAATTGTGAGAATTGGGTGCGTGACGTGAAGGATAGAAACAGAAAGCGAGTGGAGTACCCGGCGCCATTTTTTGAAGAGCTTGCGCTTTCGTTTTCCGGATATGGAATGGGGTTGCTCCCTGATCTTGAGCTTGGCGGTGGAAGGGTCTCCGTGAAGCTGTCTCTTCTTCTCAGCTATCAGAGCTCTCCTTTGCTTCTGCACCACATTGAACTTCGCCATAGCAAACACCAAACCCTAAACCTAAACCTAATGCGCCTGCCCTTTCTCCTCTGCTGTTTATAAATTTAATTTAAATAATACTCCGTTTTCTTTTTTTCAAAAAGATAAATGAAAAAAAAAGTACTGTGTGCTGTTGTATATTTTCTGTATTTTATTTAATACAAAAAATACAAAAAAACCTCCCTTTAATTTTTTTTTCAAATTTATGCAATTTCAAATGTAAAGTTATTTTTTTTAATTGGAGCAAAATAAGGTATAATGTTTTTTTTTTCAATTTCTATTTTATTTTATAATTTGATGTGATTTTTTAAATACTTACAATTCATGTAATTGAATAAATTCAACTACAGGGAAAGTTATTCTTGTGGCCTAAAATGGGATTTAGCACTTGCTTTGAAGTCAAAATGAAATAAGTAAGCTTAATGTTTGATGTGTAATAGATAGTCTCTAGGATAATGTATTATGTATTTAGTATTCTATATTGTTTAGGATAATCATGTTTCTTTTGAAAAAAAAAAAAGAAAATTATTCTTTCCTTCTGAATTAACAAGAAGGATAAATATTAAATCCTTCAATTAAATCTAAGGAATTTTGATAATAAATCTGTTATTAAAATTTAGTTTTATAACTCTTTTTCAATGGCGCCTTATAAACTTTTTCACCATATATTGTTTATTGTAAACGAGTTTTCTTTATTCTATTTAATTTAATATTTCATTATAATTATAGTGTCTCGATATTCATACTTTTATAATTTTTATTTTTGTTTAATTTTTTTACAATTTAAACTTAATTTAATTATACAACTAAATACATTTTTTTACTTTTAAGATTTAAAGATTTATTTATTCATATTTCAATTAAGTTGGTATTACATGATCTTTTCTAACAAAAATAATTTTTAAACTATGTAAACAGTGAGATTTAAAAGGATTTAAAGAAAAAGGTTGTGAATAATTTAAACGGTGTTATTAATTTTTTTTAATTTGATAAATTTGCATTAAATTTATCTTTATGAAATAAAATGATAGAAAAATAAATATAATAAATTACACATTAGTTGCTAAAATGACGATCTCAACTAAACCATCACTAAAAATCGAACACCACAAATCAAATGCATAATTGATTGTTCAATAGTCAGGTGAAAAATATAATTTTGGTCACAAAAAACTACATACATATAATTGATTATGTATTTATGAGATAATCAATTAACACTGGTCTTCTATACATTACACTTAACTTTCTTCACATTATCATTGAAACCATTGTTGTGGCATCCTCCTGACCACCACTTCACCTCATCCAACAAGATAACAAACACAATAGTAAAAAACTCAATAAAACACATTGATTGAAGGAGTAATGTGTACTTTTGCTTTAGCTTAGAAATCTCTTGCATAAAGTGGGGATGTTCTCTTACAAATCTTTCACTTCATTAGTCCAGAAATCACTTAAACTAAACACCTTTCATTCACCCAAATTCATCTTCTATCACAATAAATTCTTTTACATCCATTCTTCTTCCAAAAGTTATAGAAAAATAAATCTTTTTATTAAAATAATTATCACTTGTTATTTTTATTAAATACCAGAAAAGAAAAAGACTTTTATCAACTTATTTGTTAGTGTGCCATTATTGATATTGAATTAAACTTTTCACAATTTTTTAATATTAAAAAATAGAGTTCAAATATAAATATATTAATATTTTATTTAAAATCACATTTGTGTCTTTTCTTTACTTATAAGGGAGGATACTTTTTTAGAAGAAAAAAATAAAAAATTGAAAAGACTTGAATTCTATCCATATTTCTATAGTTTTTCCTAAATGAAATCTTAAATTTAAAGATTTAACATATGTAGGATTAAAATTGAAGTAGTTAAAAATAAAATTTATAGAAAACAGTTGTTTTTATTATTATGCTAAAGTGGAGCTTCCTTTTTCCCCAAGAAAATATAAGGATGCAGGATCTGATTTGGACCATCCATATGAAAGGAAAGGAAAAGAAAAAGAAAGGAAGGTGTTGAAAAAAATTATGGAAAGCAAGTGCAGTACTGGTAAGTGATTGTTGATTTAGACTTAAAAGAAAGTGATTATTCTACTATACCATTCTTGAGACTCACCCCAAAACCGTGGGGCGCACACCGAAGGTCCAAATCAGTGGGACCAACCCACAGTCTTTTTGGGCTTCAGATTTCAAACAAAAACCACGTCCCAAACTCTAATACTATGTCTTACTGCTACAGTAGACAGAAAGAAAGAATTTATAACTATCAGTAAATACAAACGTAATTTTGAATAAAAAAGCGTTGTGGAAAGGCGCAAAAGTGCTTCTGTTTAAGCAATTCTGTGGGAGGGGGTGAAAGTAGTGGGACTCGTGGCGACTTTTAGATTCAACCAAACATAAAAATCCCATAACGCGTGTCTCTTGCTGTTTTGAGACAACAAATATCAGTTTCTGTTCTCTGCTCAAATAAACAAATAAATAGTGAGACTGAGATTGAGACCCTCTCCAACCTAACCCTTCCGACTCAGACCGAGGCTGGTGTTGTCCCAATCTAAGGTTCGATTGTGTTTGCCCTGTCTTCCTTTCATCTGATTGTGTCTGGTTGTTGGTTTTGTTTATTTGAGTTTCATGTGACATATTGATTGATCTGTGTGTATGTGCAGAGTGAGGAGTAGCAGTGAAGGAAGGAACAGAGCGTGAGTTAGAATGGCGAACATAGACATAGAAGGGATCTTGAAGGAGCTTCCGAATGACGGGCGTGTTCCCAAGACCAAAATAGTGTGTACGTTGGGTCCTGCTTCCCGATCCGTGGAAATGACCGAGAAGCTTTTGAAGGCAGGGATGAACGTTGCTCGTTTCAACTTCTCTCATGGCACCCACGAGTATCATCAGGAAACCCTCAACAATCTCAAGATTGCTATGCACAACACTGGAATACTCTGTGCTGTCATGCTCGACACTAAGGTCAACTCAACTTTACTTTTCATCCTCTCCATTTTACTGTTATGCTCTACAACCTCTTTGTATTTTGCACTACTGAACAACTGTATTTATCCTGCATCTGGGGTCGTTTCGAAGCACAACCTTTTTATTGCTTGTACGGAAATTTGGTGGGGGGTTCTAGAATCAAGTTGGAACTAAGAAATGCGGTTCTCTAAAGAATTAAAATGATATTTGGATGTTTCAAATAATTTTTTTTGCTTTAAATCGCTTTAGAAATTGGGAGATATGAATGTTTTCCTGCACCTTAGATTCAAGGCGAAATATTATAGCTTTTGCTTTAGGTTGAGAATTGTGTAATGTGTGCTATCTTTCACTACAAATATGCTTTTTAGTTAACAAGTTTTTTCTAGGTCATATCACTTCACTTCCATTTCAGATTATCCAAAGTGTTCAAAATCAAAATCATTCAAATCCTAGCTTGCTAATGCTCCCCCAAACACTACTTAACTAATAAAATTAGTTATGCATAAAGTTAACACTTCTTACAATTCATGCAGACATTATTCTCGCATGTCTTTCTATGTCTGCTCTAATTTCTTTTAAGTGATCAATTATTTTGGTGATGGAATGGTGGTAACTGTTAAGCTTGTTGTTTCCATATATCGGATCATGTAGCTATTAGCTTGTAGACACAAGTTCGAATTGCTTTTGGGCTTCTTGAATGGATTTTCGAACAAGTACCTTGTATCTGGTTGGGATTAAATGCTTTAATTTATAATACTTCTCATGACCAGTTTATGCTTTTAGTTTTACATTTTAATGCGGTAATTGTACAGCTTTGTTTTTTCCCCCTGTAAATATCTTGTTGAGGAGGATATCTTGTTCGTGTCATTGTAAACTTCTGTTTCTCTTATGGTGATGTATTTCTTATTCAAGAAATCACTGACATTCCGTGTACATGTGCTATATGCTGTATTTGTGCAGGGACCTGAGATTCGGACTGGTTTTCTGAAAGATGGAAAACCTATTCAACTTAAAGAAGGACAAGAAATCACCATAACTACTGATTATGATATTAAGGGAGACACGGAGATGATATCGATGAGTTACAAGAAACTGCCTGTCGACTTGAAGCCTGGAAATACCATACTATGCTCTGATGGGACAATCACTCTCACTGTCCTGTCTTGTGATCCTGATGCTGGTAGTGTTAGATGTCGCTGTGAAAACACTGCAACTTTGGGTGAGAGAAAAAATGTTAATCTTCCTGGTGTTGTGGTGGATCTTCCCACACTTACTGAGAAGGATAAGGAAGATATTCTTGGATGGGGTGTACCAAACAAGATTGACATGATTGCTCTTTCATTTGTTCGGAAAGGCTCAGATCTTGTTAATGTCCGAAAGGTTCTGGGTCCACATGCAAAGAATATTCAGCTGATGTCAAAGGTATTTTTTGTTGCATTCTTATGCAACTTCCATAATAAAAAACCTTGTGCATCTTTCATAATAAACTAGAGGTTTTATTATTAGTTGTGATCTATTTTTCGTTTGTGGTCTCTCAGTTGCTGTGGAAAGGGCTGTGTTTTTTTCTCATCATACACTAGTTGCACATTGAAGACAGGAACAGTGTTTGCTGTTTATTGTGAAAGTGTAATTTATATTGGTCAAGTGTTCCATAACTAAGAATGATAAGTGTGGGAACCCATGCTTTTAGACTCCATACCACCCAATAGTGCCCATAACAAGGATAAAGGAAGAGAATTTTATGTCCTTGTGTAGCAGACTAACTTGATATATATATCATCTATCCATCAAGTTGAATTTATTCCGTAGTCCTCTCTTCAACACAAGTTGCATGCTTCTTTGTATTTTATATGTAGTATTTATCTGAATTTTTTTTTTTACATGTGCTGAAGGATTTCTTTTACCCGTTCTTCTCTTTCAATTCAGAAAACTTGATTTATCTTTTAATGATTTTCTGATATTTCCAGGTTGAGAATCAGGAGGGAGTCCTGAATTTTGATGAAATCCTGCGGGAGACTGATGCATTCATGGTGGCCCGTGGTGATCTTGGAATGGAGATCCCAGTTGAAAAGATTTTTCTGGCACAGAAAATGATGATATACAAGTGTAATCTTGTTGGGAAACCTGTGGTCACTGCCACCCAAATGCTTGAATCAATGATCAAGTCCCCCAGGCCAACCCGAGCTGAAGCAACTGATGTAGCTAATGCAGTTCTTGATGGAACAGATTGCGTCATGCTTAGTGGTGAAAGTGCTGCCGGGGCTTACCCTGAACTTGCTGTGAAAATCATGGCTCGTATTTGTATTGAAGCAGAATCATCCCTTGACTATGGCGCTATCTTCAAAGAGATGATAAGGTCAACTCCCTTGCCTATGAGTCCACTGGAAAGCCTTGCATCATCTGCTGTCCGCACAGCTAACAAGGCCAAAGCAAAACTCATTGTTGTGCTGACACGTGGTGGGTCTACAGCCAAACTAGTTGCCAAGTATAGGCCAGCGGTTCCAATATTGTCAGTGGTGGTTCCAGTTTTGACCACAGACTCATTTGATTGGACCTGCAGTGATGAGACCCCAGCAAGGCACAGCTTAATATACAGGGGCTTGATTCCTATTTTGGGCGAGGGATCTGCTAAAGCTACTGATGCAGAATCCACAGAGGTGATTCTGGAAGCTGCTCTCAAGTCTGCAACAGAAAGGGGGCTTTGTAAGCCTGGTGATGCTGTTGTTGCGCTGCATCGTATTGGAGCTGCCTCTGTTATCAAGATTTGCATAGTGAAATAATTAAGGCAAATGCTGATGAGCTGAATATGTTATTCGCCTGCGTGGCACAAACTGATGCAGGCTATGTTTTGGATTTTATTTGTGAAACTTTTGTGCTGTTTATCCATTATATCATAAAATGGAAGATTTAGTTAGTAGCTTTAGATGGATTGAGTTTTGTTATTCACTGTTAATGCTGCGGCGTACTTCTAAAAGAGATGTCATGGAAATAAATCAGTATTCTTGCTTTTTAACGTATGGTTCGTTTTGCTGTGTTTTTTTCATTATTTGAAGTAAGGATGAAAAAATGGTTCGGATGACAAAATAGTTCGGATAACGAAGCTTCTCTAGTTAGGAACGAACATAGCCATAAAAAACGAATTGATGGGTTTTGTATGAAAAACGGTGAACTTCATTGATCAATGTTTGTTTGTGTCTCTGAAATACAAATAAAAAAAGAGTTGTTTCAATGATCAATGTTTCTTTATATTGTTTTTACACAAATAAAAAGGTTGTTATATACTTTTTATACTGATACATAAACAAGTCAATAGTAGCACACTTGTTTTACTCCTCACTTTACACACATACATTTATCTTAATATTATAAAATTAAAGCCAACAACACTCATATTTCATTCTCATTTTATTTGTTAATGCTTAAAAATACACATTATTTTCACACTCCTGTTATTTAAGAAAACCATTAGCCTAATATGTAAGGTTAAAAATGTCGAGAAGCTATTAATGTAATTTGGTAAAAGAAGATGGTATTTGTTTGATGTGTTAAAAAAGGAGATGAGAAGCAAGTGAGAAGTGGAGAAAGCGAGAGAGATGGCGTGTGGATGCTGTTGCCTTTGGCAGTGGGCGGAGCCCAAATCCATAGGATTGGGATGTTGCTACTCTTACCCAGCTGCAAAGACCAAGACTACTCTGAGTCTTCGTCTTCGTTCTCCTCCTCGTACTGTCTCTGTCTCTGTCTCTGTCTCTGGTCTCTCCGATGATAACTCTCACACTGCCAGTAACCGAGAAGACATCAAAGGGTCGGGAACTACCGCACGAGGTCGCAGACTGCTTAAAGTTAGAGAAGAGAAACAGCAGCGGGAATACGAGCGTCTTCACAACTACCCTGCTTGGGCAAAGTAACCCTGCTTCTCTTCATTCCTCCATCAACCATGCTTCTTCTATTTATTAATTAATGCTCTGCTTTGCCTCAGAGTCCTGGAAAATGCCTGCAAAGACGATGAAGAACTCCGTGGCGTTCTTGGAGATAGTATTGGCAACCCTGAACTCATGAGAAAACGGGTTGAAGATAGGGTTCGAAGGAAGGGTCGAGATTTTCACAAGTCTAAAACAGGATCCGTCCTTGCTTTCAAAGTCACCTTTAGAAAGTAAACAAACATCATTTAAACCAACCATTTTTGCTTTTCCATAGTTTCTGTGTATATATCCAAACCCGTTTTCAATTAACTCTATTCCCTCTTGCAGCTTCAATCCAATTGATTCATTTATCTGGTTTGAATTGTTTGGACCGCCATCAGATCGGGATGTTAATCTACTCGGTAATGTAAGTGTTTAGTTTAGATTTTTAGCTTTTAGTATATAGTTCTATTTATTCTTAAAATCTCTCTGTATTATTCATGTAAAATGCAGGTTATTCAATCATGGTATGTCATGGGTCGCCTTGGTGCCTTCAATTCATCAAATCTACAGGTTAGGCCATGTTCACTTCTTCAGTTTTCTGTTGCTGTCTGATAATAATTTAGTGACACATGTTAGATTTAAGGATGTGTAGGTTATAATGAAATCAGACGCTCAGTATTTTCTGTTGACTTGAATTCCTCTAAGTGTTGGCACCGTTTTTTATTTTTATCACAAGATAGAAAACACAGAAAAAATGGAGAAGATGGAACTGAGATTCCCAAACCCAATGCTTTCAGTGTATTTATTTATGAATGCATACTTGGAGCTCGATGAAATACATAAAATACTACAATATCTCTCCGAATAATGTTTTTATTTTTTGAATCCTAATCTCAGTCCAGTATTGTCCCTTTGTAATATCATTTATGTTAGAGCTTCAAAACTTAATGTATATAGAAGTATTAGATCGGTCTTATGATTGCACATACCATAATAGTTTGATAATATCTATTCTTTCTTTCTAGATTTGTTTCTCTGATAATTTTTACTTAGTATAGGAGCCTGACTCCATCCACCATGATTTATGTTCACTGTGCCATGTTCTACAAAATATAGAACTCGCTTTTGTATGTCTTCTCCACATGGTATTTCTGTCCCTTGACTATTTCAATCCCGCAAGCTTTAAACTAACCTTGGTCATGACTAATGACTGCCATGCCCGGGATTGTGCTTCCCAAGCTGTCTCTGAAGTGTGTGGCTGTACCAGGAGATTCTCCTCCATCAAATAAGTCCATAACTAGAAGCACTGAGCAGTGTCCTTAACTTTGCTATGCAGTACACACCACCTTGTGCAGCCAGAAGTTTCTGTAGTTATTGCAACTTGCTCAGTACATATGATAGTTGTCTCCCATAGTTTCCCAATTTGGCCTTGCCAACCAATCCCCAGACTATTTGTTCCCGTTTCTCCTTGGAATCTTTAGGTTTTGTTTCCAACCATTCATTTTTCATCAAGGTTTAATAACCTTTTTTTTTCCAAAAAGGGTTATCGCCAAACACATCCAGAGGCTGTAAATTAGTTATGAGTAGAAGACTGTTGAAATAGGAGCTTTTTAGAAAGAAAAAAAAAAAAACATTTTTAATGTTGTTTCTATATCCAAGTAGCCTAAATTGCCTTCTATATGTAGCTAGGCTTAATGCATATTACACACTAGTAATAACTTAAATTGCTCCATTGTAAATTTGTAGTTGGCCTTCAATTGTTGTTTGGAAATATCGTCAATTCTAGTTTAGTGCAAGATTCTATGTTCGTGATATGCCTGCATGAGCTGAGTCATGGCATTGTCTTCTATTTCTAGCTTCCTACTTGTACCTTTACATTCTAACAAGAACTGAATTATCTTGAATTGATGACAGATGGCTAATTCATCAATGGAGTTTGATCCACTATATGATGCAGATAAGGGTTTCAAAGTGATGCCATCATCTTTCCATGATATCAGTGATGTTGAATTCCAGGACAACTGGGGTCGTGTTTGGTATTAACTCTAAAACTCAGCTCTTTAAAAGTGATTTTTTTTTTTTTAACGAAGGTTAAAAGAATTGGATGCATATAAATTTTGAACTATGATAAGCTTTTTAAAATAAGTTATACTATAAAAGTTTAAGTGGAGATATCAAGCTACTTCCAATGTAACTCTGAGAGTTATTTCTCATTCTCATTTTTTATTTTATCTTAATCTAAAGGTTTAAAACAAGTTATTTATTAGAATATGAAATTAAGAGAAAAAGAATTATAGGGATAAGGAGTATCTCTCTAAGAGTTACCCCTCTTCAAAATTCAATATAAAGTGCTAAATCTGTTGCTATAATTCATCTAACTATATATTGAAAAGTTGGGAAATTCTCTTTAATCAGACGTAGCTTATAGTATCTAAAAGACTGTAATTCTTTTAAAGAATAGAAACAAGTTACTATACGAATTAAGAATGTCCTATACTTATCTTAAAAACACGAGTGCAATATAATGAAAGCACAGGGTGTAATTTTTATTTTTTAAATCAAAATTATTTACTAATTTGATATATCGTATAGTTGACTGTATAATTTATAAGCTGTGATTAAAAAATGGTTAATTTATGATGTTGAGAATTATGATAAATTATAATAAGAAATAATGCAATATCGTATTATACGGAATTGCATAAACTCTAAACAATCCAAATGTTATCCAACAAGATTTCTATGAATAGATAAAATTCAAGATTGTTGCATAAATTTTCTGTATTTTTGTTAATACTAGTTAACCACGACTAACAAATTTCGGTAACTCTTCACAATTTTAAAGCAAATAATTGGTTGTAAACTTAAAGTTGTAAACAGAATTAATTAAATGCAAAAAGCACATTAAAAAATCTAAAAAATATAAAGAAGTGAAACTTTGAAGTTAATGTGTACTGATCAACTCAAACGAAAAAACCTCGTAAAAAAACACTAACAAAAACTGAAAAGAAAAAGAAAACAAACAACCAGTATTGTGAATGTTATCTCTCGTCAAATGGATCAAAAGAAGAAATCAAATTTTAGTAACACAGACAATACATAAATTACTGTTAGCTTAATTCTCCCAGAGACTTTCTTAGGATTCATTTGGATTACATGTTTGACCAAGACACAAACTAGAAGAAAGGGTTCAAAATGTTTTACGGAATAAGTAATTTGCTAAGGATGAATAGAACAGAAAAGTAAAAGAAAAATGAAATAAATTGGGTGGGTAAAATAATCATTAAGGCTTAGGGAGGCGAATAATTTAGAACATTGTGATGAAAGAGAAAGAATAATACATGCAAGGTTTCGAATTTAAAATTCTAAAATACATGAAAAATGGAGCTAATTACCTTATAATTGCGATGAAGGAATAAAGTAAAAAAATTGGAGTAAAATGTTTCGTACATGAATGACACTTTACATTAGTCCATTCACATGTAATGTCTTTGATAAAATAATATTATTATATAACTGTACAATATGTGATTTAATCAAGATTCCTGTTGGGACCAAACATAATTAAGCTTTATACATATATCTTACAGGGTGGACTTGGGTACATCTGATTATTTTGCAATTGACGTGCTTCTCAACTGCCTGACTGTCTTGAGCTCAGAGTAAGTTTGAATACCAAACTTCTCGTGACTAAGTTGAGGATATATGTAATTACAAATGTACTTGTCTTGTTAGATGTTTTATAAAAGCAACTGTGATCAACCTTTTTCTGAATAACAGATATCTTGGAATCCAACAAATTGTTTTTGGTGGTCGCCGCCTGGGTGATTGGGAAGAGGGGATGACAAGCCCTGAGTATGGTTACAAATACTTCAAGATTTGAACCGGAACTCTTTGAAGTTGATTTCACTCCATGCATTGTACTCTCGATTTGGTTCAAAAAGGGTTTTAATACATGTGCATACGAAAAGGTAAACTTTTTGGGTGAGTTTAACTTTAGGGTAATTATTTTTATTTGGTATTCTAGTGATTTAGTCAAACTTTAGGGTGAGTTTAACATACTCAGGTTGTGCCTGTTCGAGGAGGTATTCTGCTACTGGAAAATGGAATTGCTCTTTAACATATCTGTAATTTCATTACTAAGCTGAGGCATGATTTAGTTGTATTTGACGTATCATGCGCCAAAGAATGATGTTATGGTTCACAGCTAGAGACAGATTCACATATTTTGTCAAAGGAATGTCATGTATCCTCTTATTTTAAAAAGTCAAGTCTTCGTTGATTGTATCCTCCAGATTTTCGTCGCATCACTCAAGTCTTTTCCTTATAAGAAGCCTGCTTACCATTGCCATACTCCAAAACTTTAACTATCATCTCATTGTTTGCTTAAGCTCATTAGCTTGGTCTCAAATGTTCTATGGAGTGTGTCTGAACACTCTAAAACCTTAGTAGAGCTCATAAGGTTACGTCTAATCCACACCGACATTCCTCTTATTCAATAATTTGTTGGTATATATATATATGCCTTCGATAAATTTTAAGCAGCGAGAACAATTTAGGAGCAAATTTGTGTAAATAGGAAGATCAGTATTAACCTAATACTATGAAAAAACCCCATAAGAAGCAAAAAATTGAAAGTTATATTTCAACGCTTCATACATGTAACATGTGCCTATTTCTTGTATGATTTTATGTTTAATTATTTAATTTTGTACTCCTCAAAAACAGTTTGATTACGAACCATAGTTGCGACGGTGAAAATTTGCTTCAAGAATTATAACGAGTTATTCTTAAAAAGAGCATTTTTCAGCGACTAACCAATGAATAATTTTGTAGAAAAATTAAAGTTAAAATCAATTGAGTGCCTTTGTTTGAACTAGAATTTTTCTTTTGGCTTTGGGCATCTAGAGAGCCTTGTCTTTAAAAGTTTTTTTTTTTTTTCGCGAAAGAATTAGCCAAACAATACATTCATTCCGTAGTTTCCACCTTAGCCTGGATATATGTACACTCCAAAGTCTTCTTCGACAAATCCTCTCCATTCATTGAAATTAATTAACTCCCAACCCCACTCAACATTAAAAATTACAAGCGATGCAAACTCTGATATTTTCTAGTGTGGAATCAAACTCCAAGTATCTTAAAAGATTAGTCTGTACAGATTTAGTCTGAAAGTCCGCTTTTTAATAAACCTAAAATACGGGAATTCTGAACAGATCATATGTAGATAGTCCATGAATATACCTGATCATTTTGCATAGCTATGATCTCATAGGGCATACACGACACTAATCCATCGTCGTATTCAAGCAAAAGCATTGAAGAAAATCATACAAGAATATGCAACAAATAGAAATATGAACGGCGCCACTCACTATGCATAACGGCACTTAAAAGAACCATAACAAAAATCATGAAATTTCGAAATATGATTAGACAGGCAGTAGTATCTTGCGCCACATATTGGGTTAGTTGTGGAACGGACTTAGATCTTCACATGAAGCAGATGACGACTGGTTATAGTCAGCTGTGCAACCATCAGCAGAGGGTGACATGTCTCAAGCTTTGGCTTCGAGTATATGTCGCAGAATTAGCAGTTATCAGTGCCTCCACTAATCAATCTCCATGAACTTTCAACGGCAATAAATGTACAGACATGAAAAGGCTTCTTTTGATGTCAGAGGACAATACACCAAACTATTCGGTGGCTTGTTTAGAGGTTTAAATCTATAAAATGAACAAAACCCCCAAATGCACCGGCAAAACATGAGCAACAGAAATAATTGAGCCAGGACAGGATCATGAAACATCCTGTAAAGCCAAATTCAACTCGTGTGCAGATTTAGCAATTGATCCTCCTCTTCTACAGGTGAAGAGACAACAAATAATGTGAAATTAGCACAAATATTCTAAATCACCACAATAATATATCAGCTCGCTAAATCTCAGTTACTCAAAAGTATTGCTTTTTGAGCTTTCAAATATTAATCTTTCTATGTTACCATAGGAGTTCAAGCTAAATATACTTGAAACGATTTATCACTACTAGCATTACCAAATCCAGCTTAAATAAAAGGACACATTTTTTCCAAAAAATAAGCATGAACCGATACCTTGAAAGAGAAGGTAAAAAACGTTTGACTTTCTCAAGTTCTGGGAAGCAGAGGTTGCAACGTTCTAGTCTGACCACATTAACAAGCAGCACAAAATGAATGAGTAAATATATGTATATATTATTACTATTATTATATATATATATAAAGCTCTGAGGAATTAACAAAACCTTTTCTCTGCCTCGATATCAACACCAACGGGTTGTGGAGCTGATACAGTTGAATAAATTACCGAACCAAATACTCTGACCAGTTTCAGTAGCATTTCCAAGGATATTCCTTGATGTCTACAGACATGAATAGCAAATTGTCAACACAACTAAATCTATCAAATTATAATTTAAATATATAAAAAACATCAAAATTACTCATATTCTATACGGATACAATCACAACACTGATGAAAATTTTGATTATCCCATATTATTGATGGTTAGTCATAAACATGTAATAAAGAGCCACAGAGCTTGTAGCTCACTTGAAACCAGTTCAAAGTTGAAGCACCATCTCTAACTCCAAGACAGGAGCTTGTACCTCTCAACCCCTCATAAAGGTTTAATTATATTGTGGGTTTTTATAGTTTACTGACTCCAAAGTTTTAACAGTCTGTTAATTTTTAAACTGGTCGTACTTGCTGCTAGCTATTAACTTTCGCTAAATTATACATACATGCGAGGATTATTCTAACCACCAGTTTTATCCAAAAATGGTTGTCCCCCCTCATTGCCACGGAAATCTGGTTCTTATGGCAACTGTTATACTAGTGCGGATGACACTGAACACATGAAAGGAACATTTCTTAAACCATGTGACTATCACTTCATTCTTCCTTTTAACAATATTTATTGTCCAATATAATGCATTTGTCCAGCACGATGCATTTAAAATGCTGCCTTGTATCAGAAGAGATATCACTCACCTTTCCATTTCACTTTGTAGAAGGTCAGTTAGAAGTGGCAGAAGACCAGTGCATAAATCAAGTGTAATGATATCAATTTTTTCCATTATAATGCTAACAACATCCGCAATCACCTGGAATAAAAACCAATCACAGGAGTTTCATCAAATTTAATATTTATATAAGAAAATTATACATACATATTAACAATACCACGATAAGGACAAAATTTAATATTGGTATGCGGTAATGACAAAAAAAACTAAATGCTCACAGCATGATCATCCATCTTTGTCATTACGCCAATGACCTCGTTAACATCATTCCTTTCCCAACATCTGAAGACCATCTGCAATATAATGCTTTCAGAGTTAAGCAAATGTATTGCAAGTACGTATGGTTCAGTTATCAAAACTCTATTAAGTCTAGACAAATCCTAAATGTTTATTGAAGGGAATTTATCTTTTTCATACAAAACCCAATTTGCTTGATTCGAAAAATTGCTCTGGGTCAGGCCACTTTAAATTGGTATGGAGACAACTTCAATTCGCCCATAAAAAAAAAGAAGCTTGGTTCAAACTTCAGAATGGTTCATGTAGTTGTAGTGGTTCCACATATAAACAATTTATAGAGCAATGATAGAACTTTTTGAGATACATATTTGCTATTTCTTTTTTTTTTATGGGATAAAATGATCTAAGCTTCTCTGTGGTGCTTGACTAATAGCTTTCTTAGAGGAGTTCTTCATTTAATATATAAAGTTATGATCATTGTCAGGTCATATGATTCTTGCGAACTCCAGGTTATGTTTGTGGTAGACTCCAAACTCGATAGGATGGCATAGTGAGAAATCAATTATCTAGAAAATATTTAAATATCTCATAATATCTGGAATGATCTCTTAGGAGTGTTTCCACACTTCAATATTTCATGATTCGCTTCCTCAAATTAGGCTTACAAGAGTAATATTAGTATAAATAAGGATTACAGTTGTCTTTTGTAACACATCAATAAACACCAAATATGAATATTATATTCTATAACAGGGAGTTTGTTTTCTCTTTTTTCTCCTTCCCTACCTAAATCCCTATAATATATTATCCTTTCTGATCATGAAATTCTCTCCTCTTGAGCCTTTTTCTCTAATCTAAGAGAAGAAAAAAAAAATGCTGAAGCACATCAAGTTCATCCAACCCTGACCAGTTGATAATTCAACATTCAAAGACTCTTGTTCATTATCATATAATAGATAGCAGTTACACAAATCAAAATAAATCCAAAGGACTCCGAAAAATATTCGTAAAATCATAATTAAACCATCAATACCTGTAACTTAGCTGAACGAGCCATTATTGAACTGAGAAACTCATCGTGTTGTTCCATCACATCAGCAATGGAATCCTCATCAGTAGCAGAAACTGTAGCCTTTTCAGTAGAATGTGTTCTCTGTTTAACTTTGAGGAATAAGGAAATTACATCCTCCAAGAAAAAAATAAAACAGAGAAAAGGACACAAAAGAGAAAGCAAACAACTGTCTCCTCAATACAATTAAATCAAACATTAAGGAAGTGTTCAGTAGGAAGATTCTTTCAAGTGGATGCAATTCGCCAATTATGCAACTTTCTCTCAATTAAATTGACTGTTAAACTTTGAAATACAGCCTAATGTTTCAACAAAAGCTTCCACATGTGGCCAAAATTGCAAAAATGCAATAATAAAATATATCACGGAGATAAGGACAAAAATGCACATCTTAACATGTCTAGATTTTCTACAATGTTTTATACTACAAAGAATAAGAACAGAAACAGATACAAAAAAGTCGTAGGTACACGAAAGAAGAAAGAAAAGGGAGGCTAAGAGAGTGGTACCCTTGAGGAGTTAGTTGTGGGGCAGGGAGAAATGATGAACTGAGAATGAAGGGAGGGAATATATAAGGTGTGGAGAAATAGAAAGGTGGGGCAAAAAAGTAGTGATATAGGCAAAGTAAAAGTGAGGGTCAAGGAAATTAAAGTGCTTTGTTTTCTTCTTTTCAGTAATCTTTGGTTGCAGTCTGAGATTTGCTGAATCTCCTTTTTTGTAAGGACCTGAACTCCTAGTGCTTGTTATTTGTATATTTCATCTGTAATTAGTTCCCATCAAATAACGGCAGTACTTTCCACAACCATATGTTAAAAGAAAATAATCAGAGTTTCCCCTTGCCCTTATAATAGAAAGGGTCCAGATACAAAATAAGTATAACTATAAAGTGGCCCACTTATTCTCTTATACTAACTTGATTGCCCTCTCCCAAATAAAATAAATTCCGGCGCATTCTTACAAAACAAAGAAATGGATTGATTATACCAGTATTTTTTAAGTGTTCTTTAAGCATGTCAGTAAACAAAGCTATGATGCATTAATCATCATAAGAAACAGAAATTAGAAATAAAAAGGCTATAAATTATTATAGTAAACAATAGAATTGGTATAGTACCCCACTGAAAGGGAGCACATGAACTGATGATATCCTTCCGTGAGAAATCCCTTGTCTAGGTCCTTCGTAATTAAGAGGTCTTTCTCTCTTGTCTAAATTGAGAAGTGATCGCATTCTCCCTATATATTATAAAGAGTATACAATTAAGAAACCGTTTATATTAATGACATGAAAACCAACAGTTCACAACAAGAAAGATAACTCCTTTTTGCACTTCCACAGAACATACATCCCTGTTCACTTTCAAGCTTCGAGCTTCATCTGGCACATGACAGAATTCTAAACACTATTAATACACCATCCAACAGGGCAAACACAACCAGATTTTCAAAAACAAATGCTCATCAATCATTGAAACTACCACAATAACACGAGGCAGTGGACCTTCACAACCATTTTGGGCTTTAGTACATTGCCTAAGTTTAGTCTCATTATATCATTGAAATTGTATTCAATGTCAACGAAAAATCAAACAGAGATCGAAACAGCTACAAACAGAACACAAAAGGAGACTTAAGCAAAGGTCCTTCCCATCCCATGACAAATTGAGATGCATCGATGCACCCAAATCATTCCTAATATGCAAATATCTTTCGAAGTTATAGCTTCCTGCAAGTTAACACTATGTTTTGAGACCTAAGCCTCACAATTATTAACAGCATATTATTTTTAGATGTAAGAAAGACTGGGAAAACATGCCATCTTTTCTTATAGCATCCACATTCATGGTAACCCAAAGCATAAAACAAGAATGGCTTGCCATAGTAATTATAGGTCAATGTCTGCTTTTACCACACAGCCATAGCACAGATCTCACCTACATACAATGTTTTTTTTTTTCACTGGTGAGGTATATAAATCAATCTTAGTTTATCTTCTCCAAAACTAATTTCCATCTCACACCCGTACTACTTTATTACTGTGAACAACACCAGGGCTTTCTGGCTCAGGCACATGGCATGTATTCAGATAAGAGAATATCTAGAGAAACAAGAAATATTTGTCAAAAAAAAAAAAAAAAAAAAAACAACTAAAACTTAATAAAAAAAAACAAAAAAAAAACCAAATAAAAAACACAAAAAAAAAAAAAAAAAAAAAACAAAAAAAAT
>Ga0099824_1000221_pt1 | contig 56504 bp, 29 predicted proteins | sample SiratrowhiteBW_FD_76837 | JGI IMG/M metagenome (GOLD analysis project Ga0099824, IMG submission 76837) | Root nodule microbial communities of legume samples collected from California, USA - Siratro white BW | ecosystem: Host-associated > Plants > Roots > Nodule | place: USA: California... | reverse complement strand
TATATAAATATATAAATTATATATTTTTATAAAAAAATGTTGTTTTATTTTTTTTTTTATATATTTACATAAAATTAAAAATATATATATATATATATATATATATATATATATATATATATATATATATATCATAAGGCAATTCCAAATAGACTTATTATACAAATATTAAATATATAAATATTAGATAAATTCATAAATAAAAGTAAACAAAGTAAAAAGAAAAAACATAAGAAATGGAGCATTGTATGAATAGAAATATAGGAGTTATCATAAATACTTAAAAAATGTATAAAAACCTCAAGCTTACCATGTGTAAAATTATCAATACGTTGAAAATGAGGCATGCATGTGATATAAATGGAAACTTTGAAAATGTATAAATTTTTATTCATGTTTTATTTGAGTAAATAATATGTTTATTTTGGATAACTTTTTTTAATATTTGTGTATAGCAAGTTTTATTTTATAATTTGCTAAAAAATGTTTATAAGTAAGATGGATATTAATTTTAATTTGTGAAATTAGGAATTTTTTTACTCAAGTCAAGATTCAACAAGTTTAAAGAATTTACAAAAAAATTGATTTAAAAGATGATTACGTTACTCACTAAAAAAGATATTACATTTTATAACTATACAAAATTTGGTTTACTTTTTTAAGTACTCTCAAAGGTAAATAATATTTTTCTTCACATCTACAAAGGTTAAGGATTACTTAGGATCTTATGCTTGTTCTTTTTGAAAGACTTTGGTCAACCTTCCTTCTTCATATAGAACTTCTATATATAAAAGCTTGAAAAGAAAAAAAGTTATTGCACATCCTTTATAGTCGTTGTGAGAGTCTTCTTTTCCTACTACTCCTTCTTGCTTATGAGAATGTTTTAAAGCTTCAAGACAGATTAAATGTTCTTGATTTGACATTGAATACATGTGGCTTCTTTGGAAACACACCTGCAACATGATAAAGCTTTACAAACCTAGGCATGTAGCTTCTCTCCATCTTTTGAGCAAATCTTTGACAAGATGTTGTGAGATCTTCTTAAAAGAATGAAAAGATGTATAATCCCTACAAACATAAAATAAATATTTATTAAAGTTTGACATGTACTATTAAATGCTTAAGGCTTGTGTTTGTCAAATGAAGTATACTTATTTTTAGTTCAAGCAGAACTTTGACCAAGTATTCTTACTTATGTCATTTCAAGCAAAAGCTTATTAGATAATATATGTGTATAACACTTGCATTTGTGAGATGAAGCACATTTTAAACAATACTTGTATCTATCCATCCACACAACTTGTGTTTGTTAGGTTAGACTGGATACTTTGCATCTGACATTATTTGATATACATAAAATTTTGTTTAACACTTATTTGTTTAAGCATATAATCAAAATCCAACAAAGATTTGTTGAATTTGGATCTAATAATCTTCCCCTTTTTTATGGGTTTTTTAAACATATATTTTTCAAAACACATTTTTATCAAAGCAGGTTTTAATACAAGATTTTCAAGATGAAGTAGAAAGTAGAAAAAATAAAGGGATTTAAAGTCTTCTTTTTTTGTCTTCTTCTTCTTCGAAGTTCCCCTCAAACAAACATCACTTGTCAAACTCTATGAAAACTGAAGGTGCAGTTGCTTTCAAAAGGGGACGGGGTTGAGTGAAGCCTGAACGAAAAAACTGGATTATAAAAAAAATATATATAAAAAATATAAAAATTAAACAAAGAATGAGAGAGAAGTAGGCACAAATTTATATTGGTTCGTCCTACAACAAAACTTACGTTCAGTCTCCTTAAGCTAACCGCTTAAGAGCTTTCACTAATTCAAGTTTCAACATCTATCCACGAACAAATATTCAGGACCTCTTTAGGTAATGAGTTTTCACAAGTCTCTAGGTAAACCAATCATAATCTCTTCCTGAGACGAAGACATCTCAATAAATGAGAAAAACACTCTCTACAGAGAGGACAAATTAATCTACAGGGTATTTCTAATGCACCAAACACTTTCATGCGCTTGATGAATCAGGAATTGCGACCTTCATTGGAAAATTTGTTGTTGTTTATTTTGATGATGCTTCTCACATAACCGACCTATACTTCAAGGAGGTTGTGTGTCTGCATGGTATTCTTCAAACAATTACTTTAAACTGAGATGTGAAGTTCATGAGTCACTTTTGGAGAACTTTATAGAGTGTCATTCACTTTCAATATAGTTGATCTATCACCTTATTATAGAGAAGACAACAATTTGGCAAAAGAAAACACTGAGTTTTTTCCAACCGGGGGAGAATGATACAGGAACATGTGTATATGCTAAATTTAGGGTATCTTACTAGCCCCACATGAAAAAGTTAAGAAATTTCCCCATCCCCTACTATTATAAATATGTACCTATGTATCCCTTTTGACACAAGTTGAATGAAAAGTGATTTCTAAAATAAGCTTTGTGTTTATTTTTTCTAAGCATTATTTTAAGAGTAAGAGGTAGTTAATATCCTTGGCTTAGCCAACCTAGGTGGGTTTCTTGTCTATTCTCACTATAGTGGGGTTAGTAACCTTGTCACGATTGGTGATTAAACGACGTTCCGACGCCAATATGATAAACATAAAATTATATTTTACATTTAGTTGTTTAAACAAACAATCAAAAACCAAACAAAAGGTTTTTTTTAACTTGGATCTAACACATATAACATTAATTTCATACATTATAAACAAATCAGACAAGAAGTTAAAGTGTAAATTTTATATTGTGGATCAAACTTACTTAATAAGTAATACTATATTTTAAGGCAACTCTTGGAAAATGAAACACAATCATTCCAAGGGTCTTTTCAGTCTAGGAATAGTGAAAATCCTCTGTGAAGACATTTTCACATCATATCAATAAATGATCCTTGTGAATATGATCTAGATTATTCTCTATTATTATATTAATTGTAAACACTTATTTGATACACTTATGTGACTAAAGTCGTTCATCATACTTCATTTAAAAAAGCATTACTGAAATATTGCAAAAGAGAATCAACATAGAAAGAAGATTAATTTGATTAGAGTGGTCAATAACCAAAGTGTTGTTTTTGCATTTAAGTAAATAAAGAGGCTTTCTAGCAAGTAACAATCTTCACATCACTCACTTTTACTAATCCACTCATTTTTTTGTCAAGTGTTTCACTTTTTTCTTTGCACTATTTTTAAGTGTTTCACTTATATCTCTTTTTTATTGTAATTTTGTTCTCTCAATTTCATTTGGTTCTCACACACCTCTGAAGATAAAGGCTTGAGAATTATATTATTGTTGTTGTGCAAGAAAGATATCTTGATGGTGAAACCATCACTGTGACTTTGGTGTCAAATTGTCATTGGAACCACATCACACAAAACTTTATCATTATATTTTTCTATGGATAAGTTCACCTTCACTTACTTGCTCATTGGTCATCTTTCCATCATTAAGTCATTGACATTTGTATGGCCTATGATGGGGTTTTACCTTTAAATTTAAATTGTTGACTAGTCTTGAGTTAATTACAACAATGAAACTTCCTCTATCAAGTATGAGTCAACATACTTTTCCTTGAATAAAATATCTAGTATGAAAATATTTTCTCTTCGAATTTGGTTTGAAGCTTGTATGTGGCTTCCCATAAGCCTTCTATTGATCAATAAATCACCTTGTAATGTATCCAAGTTGACTTTTGCCTCTTTCTTTTCTTCTTCGTTTGAAGGTTCATTATCTCTATTTGGTAACATGACCATATTGGTAACATGACCATATTCCTTTTTCTTGGAAATTTTTTAAAGCCTAATGTCCTCTTCTTAAGCATTTGAAACATTTTAACTTACTTGACTTCATTTTAGGTGATGAATTATTAATACCTATTAGGCTATGGTTAAACTTGAGGAAACCCCTTTATCCCTCAAATCCTTATATCTCCAATTGGAATTATTATTATTGTTTGAACTCCTCTCCATAGTTCCCTTTCTTTTGAGTGGTTGTGCTATTTATACAACCTTATAAAAAAAAATCCTCCATTCCAATATACTCTTACAACTCCATAACATCCCCATTATCATGGTTCAATCTACTAAAACATCTAGCCATAGTTGTCTTTTCTTCATTCATTCTAGCTCTAATAATGGTCACCCCTATATCCTTAAAGCACTTCCCTACACTTTTATTCCTTTAAATCATTATTTGAAGTTTGAGTTGCAAATCCCATTATAGCTTTCTATAGTATATTTCCTTCTCATAAACCTTTTCATTTTAGTCCAAGAGTCCACCATAGGTAATTCCTAGCTCTCCCTCTTTGGTATATATTTTCCACCAAATTAAGACAATATGAAAATTTCCCTATTAACAACTTTGTCTTTTGCTCCTCATTATAATCACTGCAAGAAAACACATTTAGCTCGCACTTTAGGTATGCTTTTGAATCCTATCAAATTTAGGTTATATTTATTCTCCCTCATTCTCTCTTTTTCTCCACTTGTCTTCCCCTATATTTTCATAATTTCTTTTTATTATGCTTGCTCTAGCCTCTCATGGAGCTCATCATTTTGTTATTATATTAGTCTCAATAAAATGTTTAGTTAAACTTGCATTTGCACTTGTAAAAGTCTAATAGTTGGTGTTTTCCTAAATATGCTTCAACAAACAAATTAAAAATAACAATAAAATCAAGCATCACACTTTCTCACATGTTTACACTCCATACTCATGTTTCACACAATAAGTTTTTCTTTAAGATTTCATAATGCCCTCTAACACTCATTCTCTAACTTAAGGTTCTTATGACAATAAAGAAATATACAATCAAGAATCACTTTTAAAAGGTAGCAATCACAAAGCTTAAAACAAAATTTTAGAATCAACAAAAGAGAAGAAATGATGAACAATTTCACTATTAACAAGCAAGTAAGATGAGCACAAATTGTATAGGAAAACAAAACTTAGACACGACACTTGAAACTTAGGAATTTTAACAAACAAGTGATGTAAAATGAATATAAAGATGTGTTAAACCCCCCTCATGTGAAAACTCAATAACTTTACAAAAAAGTTCCTCATTATCAGTGTAAGAGGCTCATTGATATATAGGTTCTATCATATCTTTGTCCACATGGGTATGGTTACCCCAGATAAGTGTGGGAAACATGTTGATAAAGAAATTGTATTAAAGGTTTATGCACAGGAGAGTGATTGCATCCACAATAATACTAGAGGTATGTTGGAAGAAAACTTTAAATAAATATAATTCTTATAAAACTGGAGATAACTTAAATAAAATAAACAAGACGAGTGCATAACTGAAAATAAAATAGGGTTACTATAAAACTAGATATAAAAAAATGAAATAAATAAAATAAACTGGACTAGTGCATAATTGGAGATAAAATAAAAAACAATAAAACCAGCATGAAACTAGAGATAAAATAAGCAAAATAAATAAAATAGACAGGACCAGTGTATAACCAGAGATAAAATAAATAAAACAAACAAGACCAATACGAAATTGAAGATAAAATAAATAAAATAATCAGAACCAGTACGAAATTGGAGCTAAAATAAATAAAATAACTGGAACCAATGCATAAATAGAGATAAAATAAATTAGATAAACATGATCAGTGTAAAACTAAAGATAAAATAAATAAAATAATAAGGACCAGTGCAAAACCAAAGATAAAATAATTAAATAAATAAAATGAATAGGACCAATGTATTACTAGAGATAAAATAAATAAGACTAATGCGAAACTAAAATAAAAGAAATAAAATAAATGAGATTAGTGCGTAGGGAGACAAAATAAATGAAATAAATAGGACCAGTACATAACTGAAGATAAAAAAATAGAAAAACAAAGATAATAAGATAATATATAGTTCAAGATAGTTTAAAATAAATGAAAAATTAATAAAACACACATAGTTTATTAAGATTAAGGGAAAAAAACTTAACTTCACTCTCCTTATTTTTAAATAGAGAGGCACACTATAAATAAAGTTACAAATGCTTGTAGAAGGTTGAAGAGTTTACTTATTTCAAATTTCCTTTCTCTCTCTCTTTCCCCTCTTTGTCTCATTTCTCTTCATTTTGTTCTTCTTCTTCTTTTTATTCTTATTCTAATGTTCTTTTTAATTATTTTTTAATTAAATACTTTTTTAATTAACTTTTTTCATTTTTTCATTTTTTTAAAATTTCTAAATATTTTTTATTCATAATACCAATATTTATTATTATTATTATTATTATTATTATTTTCATTTCATTTATTTATAATATTTCTTAATTTACTTTATTTGTTTTCTAATGTTCACATAATACAAAATATTTAAAAAATAAGAATTTAATCACATAAATTAAAAAGTTAAATTTCCTAGTTCTTAGTTTTAAATAATAATAAAATAATAAATATAATTATTTAAAATTAAAAATGTTACATTTAACACTTCATAATATATTATTAAATTGTATATTTTTAAAAAATATTTTAAAAATCATGTTTGAAAATGTCAATAAACATATAGTTCATTCTTACTATAAAACTAAAAATAATGAGATACCTCTTATTTTGTATTAGTGATAACTCTAACATTCTTTAAATAAAATATAATAACAGTGATAACATATTAGATGACGATAGATGATGGTGGTATATTAGATGATGATAGATGATGGTGGTAGGGAGACTTCAATGTTTGGATTGAGGAAGATGGACATGAAAGAAAAAAAGTATGATATTCTAGGGTTATATTTTTTAAAACAAAGGTGAAAAGTATTTTATATTTATAGAGATGGGATTACATGAAACAATTCTTCAAGTCAATAAACTCCTATATTTTATCAACATAAAATCATACACAAGTTTTGTGATTTTCACTTTAACTTCTTTCTTTTTCCTTTATTGATAAAAGACTATTGTTTTTTTTCTTCTAAAATGGACTTTGTCATTTCTTGTTTTGTAGTGTTGGTTAATTTAAAATGTCTTACTATTTTTATAATTTTGTCTATCAATTCAGAATTTATTTTAGTATTTATAAAAGTCTCACATCACATAAAAGTTGATATTAAAAATAATTTATATACATATTGATTTACTTATATCTATTAAGGACAAATTATAATAAAGTCATAAACCTTTTAAAACTAACAACACTTTAAATACATTATTTTTTTATTTGTTCAAAATAATATTATATTAATAGATATAAAGTAAAATAAGTACTCTTTTATTTATTTAAAATAAATATTAAATAAAATTAAAAGAAGCCATAACTTTAATAGTTTGTAAATATTAAATATCTTATAATGTGACAAATTATATTTTCTATATAAAAAAGTATTAATGAATGTCTTTGATAGAGGTCATGATTAATTTATAAGTTAACTTTGTTGGATGCAATTTATTTTTATAATATAAGGTTATTTTTAAATGTTTTATAAAAATAAACTATTTAATAGGTTATTAGTTTTTATTTTAATATTTTATTTAAAATAACCTTAGTAACAATATCATGGTCAGTATAAGGAAAATGGAAATGTTAGAAATGTTTTCAGACAAATATTTTAACTCAAAATTTCGAATAATTTCTTACGTGGAGAAAACATTGTATCTTATGTATAACCTTCAATTAATTTAAAAATACTAATATAACACAGCAATGCTGCTGGCTGATATTTCAAAATAACTGAAGGAGCATAAAAAAAAAAAAAAGTAAATGAGGGAGGAAAATCCATAGGAAAATAGGAGGAAAAGAAAAGGTAAGTAGGAAGGAAAATAAAGAGAAAGAGAGAACCAAAAAGTCTTTCAAAAATAAAATAAATATAAAGAATATAAACAAAGATACACCTACATACACACTTGGTTTTGGTTTTGTTCCTTCTTTCCCCATATTCCTAGTTCAGAATTCAGATTGATCAATTCAAACCCCATAGATCATACATACCCTCTCACAATCCTCATTGAACTCTCTCTACATCTCTCTGTCTTTTTTTTCTCTTTCTTTCTCTATGTTTATTTAGTGCCCTTTTCTTTTGCATCACCCAATCAATCACTGACCCCTCTTTGCTCCCTTCTCTTCATTGCCCACATATACTGTGTTTGCAAAGTTTGTCACTTTGTGTTGCCAAGATGAGCGGTGCGGGGTTTAGGGCTTCAATTCCGACCAGTGTGAGGAGGACGATCCAGAACATCAAGGAGATCACGGGCAATCACAGTGAAGAGGACATCTATGCAATGCTCAAGGAATGTTCCATGGATCCCAACGAGACCACTCAGAAGCTTCTCCTTCAGGGTATCGTTTTTTTCCCCCTCTTTAACTTGCGCGGATTCGATCTTGATCTTAATATGTGTTATTGTGTGATCCGGGTGTTGGACTTTGCGTTTTCTCATCTGGGGTTCATTTGTTTTGTTTTGATTTTGAATTTTTACCCCTTTCTTTTGGTGAGGTGGGATGGGGGACCTTGAATAATTGAGTTTGCCATGATGGGGTTTCACTGTTGAGATATTTTTGTTAGGCTAAGAAGGGGAATTTTTTTTTTTTTTTAATTAGCCCTTTTTGTTTCTCAGGGGCTTTGTGTAGCTTGAGTTGTAGAAAGTTCAGTTTTTGGACGAAATTTTGAAGGGTTCGTTCACTCTTGTGCTTCGATATAATGGTTAATTTGTTTAGATTTTGGACTTGGTTGGCTCGGGTCAGAATTTTCTTTGTAAATAGTCAGAATGGTTTAGGGTATATCATTTATTCATGTTCAACTCCACTGTCGGCTTGTTTGTTGATGCCTTGAGCTGGTTGTTTTTAAGCATGCACTGTCACTGAATCTGAGTTCAATTCATTTTAATTTAATTTGATGATTGGTTGGGTGGAGTTCGGAATGTGAGTTATTTAAGCATGGAACTTGTGTTGGATGTGTTGAGAGTGGTTGGTTTTTTATATTGGGTTTCTATAATAAGTACAAGTGATGGTGTTGTGGGGTTTTCTGTAATCTTTTGCTCTTCTTCTCAAGTTTTCTTTTTCCAAATACGTGAGTGGCATTTCAGAGCTATATTTGTTATCAGCTAATAGTTTCAAGTTCACTTGAAACTGGATTCTTATGAACGGATATTTTATACTTTGATAGGACATTGCGTTTTAATTTGATTAATGTGCAGTCAAGATCGTATTATTTTGACTCTAAAATCTCACCTTTGTGCTTTAGTACTGTATGTCCTATTTCTTGTTTCTTGTTCATTCTTGTGATGACTAGAGTTTCCTTCTTGACAAGCTCATTTGGAATCTAAACCCCTTTTTTGGATGCTTAATAGGATGGATGCTGTTGGTTTGTTGCATATTCAGTCTTCACATGGCTTTTCCATGTTTTGTGCTGTGTGTAAGGCTAGTTTCGAAATAGGTCTTACGGCAATATTTTCTTGCAGTTCATGCAACATTTTGGCTGCATTTTTCTACCTTGGAGCAGCTATTCTTGATATGTTTAGGTTTTGATAATTCTGTGGCAGATCACAGTTCAGTGCTATAACAAAGGATGTGGACTGAATGGAAACACTTTAAGAGATTGTAAATTAACGCAATTAATTATTGTAGCTGTTTTAAAACTTTAAAGAGTTATTTGGAACTGGAATACGGTAAATTACAGTAATAGATAAAAAATCGTAGTTACAGTTGAAAAAAAAGATCAAGATTAACTAATTTTTCATTATTTTCAAACATAACATTTAAAACTAAAATCATATTTAGCATATTTATTACAACCACGGATACTATGAATCAACTAGAAATAGAATGAGAGACATAAGAGAACAAAGAAAAACGGACAAGTTCTGAGACACCCGTATTACAAGGCTGCAGGTAGTCTCACCTTCTACATTGGAGGAGAGGGCCACATGTGAAACAAAGGTACTGAGCTGGGTGTAGTACTGAAGGAAGGGTTGATGGCCAGAGCAAGGTTGGAAGAGGGTCAAAATGATGACAGTTACTGGAGCTACTCCTAAATTAGAACTCAACAGTCGTAATCTGTGATTCCTACATCTGTTTGTTGGTTTCAATGGATCTTGACTTTGTAATTTGGTGTAGCCCATGGGTGAAGATGGGTTACAACAAGAAAGTTAAAAACAGCAAATTTGTCTCCTTATAGAATAGAATCAACTATGATCCTTGTTGAACCATCCTGTAGCTCACTATTGTGGTGCCCCATTCCACAAAAGTGAAGTACATTGCAACCAGGATTAGAAATTAGAAGCAGCCAAGCGACATTCTGCCATGCTATTGCATGTAGTAATGTCCATGAGATGGTCTGATGTTAAAGGCGTATGGTTTCAGTGGATTAATCTATTGATATGTGAAGTTTGAAGTTCTTATTTGCTTGTTTTATTTGTCTACTTATTGGGTTGGGTAAATATTAATTGGTGAATTTTTTTGTAGACTATTATCAGTTTTAATTTCTATGAATGGTTGATTCTTGACGTATTTGATTGGCCCTGTAGATGTGTGGTGTTGCTCTTTGGTAACATTGTTTCATAATTAATTTTACACTCTTTTAATTGTTTCCCTGTTTGGGTTATTGGTTGAAGTGTGAAGTATCATGTTGTCATCATCTTGCATATAAGGCTACTTTTCCATTCATGTATCGTTTTACAATGTCATGTTGAAGTAGCTTGAGCAATGTTTTTCCATCTTTGGAGTTGTTGAATCAATCCTTCATTCTTTTCTTTTTGATTGCCTTTCATTCACACATGATTTATATGGGTTTCTGATGTAAATTCTTAATTGATCTATACATTCTTATTGTTCTTTCCACTTGTGTCTTAACATGAATAATTTGTTTGACAGACACATTTCATGAGGTCAAGAGAAAGAAGGACCGAAGAAAGGAGGTAAGATATTTTTGTCAGTAATTGCCTTTAATAATTCATTATTAACTGGCTCGCTTGGTTGATTATTCATTGTTTCTGTTTATAAGAATAAGGAGCTCATCCTATATATGATCAAGAATATCATAAATGTATTCTTAGGAACTTTTTTATTTATTCCCATATCATATCATTGTTATTAGAGGATATCAAATCTCCTTTATTTATTGCATAGATTCCTCTTTCTCATGACAAGTAAAACACCCTTGTTGTCTCAAAGACACATGGTTTCAACTTAACGTTTCTCTCTTCCCTAGAGTTCAACATAGTTTTATGGCCTGTTCTAGCAAGGTCTCTTGAACCTATTGAGCCACCCACTATTGAGTTCCCCTCTATACCCATGTTCGAGATGTCCCCATTCTTAGTGTGAGGGTATGAGTCAGAGATCCCATATCTCAAAGAATATATGGTCTCGACATTCTAGAAGAAAGAAGGATGATAAATACTAAGCCCGTGAACAAATTAATGGATCCAAGTGTCAAACTTGTACCTGACCAAGGAGAACCCTATTCTGAACTTGAAAAATACAAAAGGTTAGTTAGTAAGCTAAACTACTTCACTGTGACTTGTCCTGACATTAACTTTTTAGTGAGCACCTTTATAGTGAGCGAAATAAGTATATTTTTAGACTGCATTTTTAAGACCAATGAGATGTAGCTGTATGAATCCTAAAGTATATTAAGAAGGCTTCTGGAAAAGGCCTCATTTATGAAGACAATGGAATTACTCAAACTGTTGGGTATTTTTGACACTAATTGGGAAGGTCACGAAGCAATAGATGCTCATGCTCCACTTTAGGGTACTACGTCTTGTTGGAGATAATTTATATCATAAAAAAAGTAAGAAACAAAATGTTGTGGCAAGATCAAGTGCAAAAGCAGAACATAGGTCAATGCATCAGTCATTTGTGAGTTCATATGACTAAAACAACTCCTCAAAGAGTGTAAATTTGAAGAATGTTCCCAAATGCACCTTGTATTGACAATCAAGCAACATTACACATTGTGTCTAATAGTGTCTTTAGGAGAGGACTACATATTGAGTTACATTGTCATTTCATAAGATAAAAACTAGAGTCTTTTCGACATTTCACTAGATTTGTCAAGTCTAATGAACAATTGGCTCACATATTCACTAAGTCTTCAAGACAACTAATGATCAATTATATTTGCAACAAGCTAGGCACATAGACTTCTGTGCTCTAACTTGAGGGAAATTGTTATAATTATAGAAATAAGTTGATCCTATATAACAAAAAGTATCTAGATTATATATGTGTTATTTGAGGAATGTTTTTATTCATTCCCGTATCATATCTTTGTTACTAGAGGATATAAAATCTCCTATATTTATTGTATTGATTCCTTTTCTCTAAATATTAATCAAGCACACGTTTTGTATTAGATATCCATCACAAGACTCAAAGTTTTCCTTAAGAGCCTTCTTATACTTATTGAAACCAAGCCTCCTTCTCTTTTTTGAACGAGTCTATTTTATAAATATAAAAATGTTATTTCGCTATATTATATGAAACCTTTTAAAATGTAGTTATTTGACGTTTACTTTTGTGCTTAAAGGAACCAGTTCTGCGTGTATCTCAATGAACTTTAAGTTAAACTCACTGTTTTAATGATGGCATTTTCTAGAAGTGGAGTGCATTATCCGTAGTTTCTCCTTCATTCAAAACCAGTGCAAGAACTTATTTGCATTTCCATTTTCGTCATGTAATTATTAAAATTATAAAAAATTATCTTTTGCACACTAGTAGCTATCATAGTCCTTTGCCTCCAGCTGTTTATTACATTGACAACTGATTTGATGCCTTATCCACCTCGTGTTCAATTGACAACAGCCTATTAGTGCATTTCTATGGCCCTTTCATTACTTTTGGATAATTTTCAATTCTTGGATTGTCATAGAAACGAATGATGAATATGACATTTATATATGTTAGAAATTATAGCTAAAATTACCTTGTACTTGACTTTATTTCCGTTGTGTTGAAAGAGAGATAAATAGATGGAAGTAATTAAAATAAATTAAAATATAAAAGAATAATTAATCTTAAGAGATTGTCTAAGATACTCTAGAATATTGAGATAATATCTTTAAGATAATATTAAGATACCCAACGTTCTAGTTTTTTTTTTTTTTTTAAAGCAGTAGAGTAGTGACAAAATAGATTATGGAGGATGACACCGCTCTGATAGCATGTTGAAAGAGAGAAAAATAGATGGAAGAGTGGTTGAAAACTGTATATGAACTACACAATAGAATCCATCTTTATGCATAAGCTGATGACATAAATACAAATAATTGTAGGATATTTTATTCTTCTATACATGATATGGTATGTCTTTAAGTCATATTCTAATAAGGGTCTCTCTTGACAATTTTTTCCATAAGCACTTCTAGAAGAGAAAAATATGAAGAAAATTTGAAATGAACTTCTCTATAAACTAAAATTAGCCTATGCATAAGTTTATTTGTAGTATATCTCTCATATAGCTTCTCTATTCTTGTTTTTAACTTGTGCATGAGCTAATTAGCTTATGGAGAAACTCATTTCACTATTTCTTATGTTTCTATTCTAGAAGTCTTGTGAAGAAGCTTGTCTAAACAGACCCTAAATCTGATTCTAATGAGATATTTCTATAATTATGAAGTTCTTAATTAAATAAAGAAATAAATCAAAATATAAAAGAAGAATAATTCCTAAGAGATCATCAAAGATATTTTAAGATAATATCTTTAGATTTTTTTATATTTCTAACACTTTGAATGCTTTTTCAGTAGCTTCATTGGCTATCTGTAGCTTCATATATGGAATTCATTGCAGTCATTTTCTCATCGACAACCCCAAGAACTTTATCAAGGCCGCCCTTAGCCTTAAGAATGTAAATATCATTGTTAGTTTCCCTTTTTCCTCTTGCTTCTTTAGCTTTCTTGGACTGACAGAGCACATGATTGTGTTAGTCGTGACAGTTGTTATAGACTCTGTCTGTTATGTCAGGTGCAGGTTAATTAGAGTTAGTCCAGATGGCTTCCTAGAGAAATCTCACTGATATATAAATAATTGTCTCTGTACCCAAAGATTGTAATTCAAGATATTATATCAAAATCAATCAATATTATGTCATTTATTCTCTTTTAATCTAATTATTACATGGACTTCTACCACTCATTGGAAATGAACATCTAACATGTCAGTAATAAATTGCATAGCTGTATGCTCTGCAACCTCCTTAACATAACTATCCAAGAGCTCAAATAATTTATGCCCAGCCTTCACATATGCAGACACAAATTCTCTTCACATACATACAATCAGTTGGATGATTCACAAAATTTGATCAAGGTTGTATTTTCTTATCTGCCACGTTTGGAAATAATTGAACATCTAATATTATCTTTCTACATAGTGATTCTTCAATAGTTCCTTCATGTACTCCAACTTTCTTATAAGGGTGAGAGAAACTCACTCATGATAGCACGGAACCTTTTAGATGTGGGCTATAATTTCTAAGAACCTAATCCATTAAGTTGAAGCTCTTTGAGTGCACAACAATAAAATCAATTAAATTCCTATAAAGGAATCACTCTTATACTGAATTGTTCTTGCTTTTGCCTCCTTCTTAAAAGCATTATTTATGCTTGTTTTCCTCTTGAGCCTTTCCTAATTTGATGGTTTATTTTTGAATAACAAAAAGTTTATGGCGCCATTAGCTTTTTTTGGCTTTGTTTGGTAATGGTAGTACGGTCACATGATGTTGCCAGTATTTTTCCATTTTAAACAAAATTTCTTTCACCTCTTCCTAATCCTCCTCCTCATTTTGTTGAGGCTCAATCAAAGTATGCCCCCATCTCAATTTTCTTGCTTACATTGGATTGTTTGTGTATATTTGTCACCTCGTAGGAGCCTTCATACAAATATCAATGTCTCCTCTCATTCCCATTTGTTGTCTCTTTTGCTGTGTAAATACTACCCGGTTTTGCCGCAAAAGTCACAAGTAACAACTTTCCAGTTGTTATTTTTTGAACTATTCTGCTGCCACGCTATACCCAAGTTATTCTTGGGCTTTGACTATGCACAGGAAGTAAGTGAGGCATAGGCAAGGCTGGGTGGTGTTCCCCGTGGCTGGGCATGGATGAAGCTGTTGTTTCATCCATTATGGCAAGGTTGATGACATAACAGAGAAGTTAAACAGAGCTGAAACAGTTGTGGGAAAACCAGAACAATGACAATCATTGGAAACTAGCCAAAAAAGAGATAGGTCTTCACTATTGTAGATATTTGATTTTTTTTCCTTGTTATTGGATCTCTTCATTATAAATAAGAATACTTGTGTGTACAAACTACAAAATTCATCATTTCTCTCTCTCAACACGGTATGAGAGCGATACCAACCTCCCTAACCTGTTTTCTCACTAATCCTTTCAATATGGTATTGTGTCCTCTGAGCATTGTTTGCTTTCGGCAATTTCACATCCTGTAATAAATTTTCCTCCGGTCCTAGCAATATTTGCTTTCTGGCAGCCACGGAGTCATCTACCCTTTTTTGTTCTTTGGCAGTCACTGTGACCTCTGAATTTTTAACAACAGCTTGAAGGGGAGTGTTAAAAGGATGAAGAATACTGAAGATTGATTGTCACTTTGACATATAGAAAGTCATTTATGAGAAATATTGACTAGCTTTATTATTATTTATTGTCAGCTCCAACAAGCAGTTGACTGTCATGTTCACCAAGTCAACTTGTGTAATCGATTAGTTCAAGGGGTCTTGTGTTGATGACATTTGTTACGAGCTTGTTTCATATAAAATATATGCTCCAACTTGAAGGAGGAAGTTAGAGATGTGATTTGATTATGTTAGAGATATGATTCAATTACATTAAATAGGGAGACTGATATGATTTAACAGGGAAATATATTACTGAATATTTCTCTTTATTAGATCTTGATTTTGTTCCTTAGTATTCTATCTCTTCTTTATTATAAATAAGAATACACAGCACTTGGAATTCATCATATGGCTTCTCAGTTTCTCTTTTCTGGACATGGTACCAGAGCAGTACTTCCATGACTTGTTTTGTCACTAATCCTTTAGACAGCTAGAGATGAAGATCAGATCACCACTGAAAACTGGTCAGAATAGAGATGGAATGCCATAAACTAGCAAGAAACAGCTGTGTGCCACCTAAACATATGCTAGATGAGCTATATATTTGTTGGATAGGGTACGTTTTGATTCTACATTGGGGCATGTGAATGTGAGGGGAAAAGATATCCAGACCACATTAAATAATAAGGGGGCATAATCCCAAGATCCCCAAAAGCATTAAATGGCACATTTTCTTGGTCAAATTCTGCTTTATGCCTTCTGAAGCAATAGTGGCCAAGACGAAGGCGGCTGCAATTTGTGGTGCTACAAGCACAAAATTGTGCACTATGTATGACTTAATTTTATTGCTTAATGTTCTATTTACTAGAGGAATCAGCTCCTTAATTAGAGCAATAAGACTTTACTCACTACTAATCATACATATGTTTGAAACATTGCCGCTTGATGTAGCATATGCACCAAATTGTAGGAGCATTTTTCTTCTTTATTTGGAACACTCCCACCCAAGACTTCTTTTCCTCAATTGCAGGAGAGAGTATACTTTTATGAATTTTAGAATTTGTCTCTTGTTTGCTTTGTGTTGTGGCTCTTTTCATTGACATTTACTGTAATTATTTTCAATATTTATTAATCATTCAATGTATTTTGCTAAGTCTATTCTTGTTTGTGATTTTACAGAATCTTAACAATAGAGAATCTGTGGAGCCACGCTGGAGGCCTGGCACCCAAGGGCGGGGAGCTAGGGGTGGTCGGGGAAATTTTTCACCTCATAACGTATCACATGGTGAATAACCATTCTCAACTACTGCATATAGCCCCTTCTGTTGTCAACGAAAATAGTTTTTGCTTTGACTATTTTAGCTTCTGTATGTCTAGCAGTATTAGAAATGGGAAGATGGGTCTGATCTGATCTGAACATTGTGTAATATCATGTGGCTGTTTTCTGTCACATTATTTCAAACCAATGGTCATGCTGCATGTCTTCAAAGTTGTTACCTGGCCCTTAATATGTATACCTTGTATGTTAGATGAAAAATTCTGGTTATATCTGCATTCTAGTCTCAATTTATTTGAAAAATTAGATATTATGTCCATCCAGTGCACCTAAATTAATAGTGTTTTATTTAACTTCTTTCAGATGCTGCTGGTAGCAAGAATGCGGGTACAGGAAAAGATAATGGAACTCATCAAGCCACTGTGAAAGGTGTGCCACCTATGGCAGCTTCTCAAGATACAATATCTAAAGAAAAAAATCCTGGAACAAGGTAACTATTAAATAGTTTGTCTTGTGACGATAACTATCATTACCATTCTCTTTCAATTTTCTTAATGCTATTTGGATTAAAATTCTTTTACATATGGTTCAAATTATATAACTAATAACTATACATGTTTTTTCAGCTCTGTACCCATCAATGCAAATGGCCCAATAAGTGTAATTTCTGGAACTATCGGTGGCTCAAGTACTTCCCCTTCATCTGCTGGAACTGGAGATAGATTGGGTGCATCTTCTGGTGATATAAATAATTTGAGTAGTGCTTCTCCTTCTGATAGTTCAAGTAAAGTTGCTGCAGTTGCTTCTGGAAGCGGATCAATTCCTTCCTCCAGTATCCACCCAGGATCTGGACCAGCATCTTCATCAGCTGCCTATTTCTCTTCTTCAGACCCAGTACTGGTTCCATCTGATGATTTATGGTTTCCTGGTGCTGTTGGTGCAATTAAACGTGAAGTGGGAAACCTACATCCTCCGGGGGAATCAAGTGCTGCTAACTCTGCCAAGAACAAATTTACCGCTGGTGAGAATATTTGATATTTTCTTCCATAATATGTTGGTTTGGATGTTATCCAATGTAATTAACAAAGAATTTTTGCTCCGTTAACTAGTGCCAGCTTCTGAGAGTGGTGGCTCTTCTGTGCAAGGAAAGATTCAAGGCAAATCCCAGGGAGCAGCAAAGAATCATGTTACTGAGATGTCACCTACTTCATCAACTGTAACTCATAGTAGCCCTTCAACTAGTAGACCTTCTTCTAATTACAGTAGCCGATCAGCACAATTAATTGGCCCTCAAAAAGGTAATTTATATCTCTGCTGTTCAAATGGTACAATTTTGTATCCTGCATAATCCCTGGAGTTAGATGCATAATACATAAATATGTTTAATGTGTGATCCTTGTGTTTATTCTTCTGTTGCTGTTGTGCCCCTGCTCCCACAATCTTCTCCAGCAAAATATGGCACCTCTGGCAAGGGAGCCAGCTCTGTTGGATGGATAATTGGTTCTCTTACGGGAATTCTCTGTTCCTGAGTCGCTGTATTTTGTTTCCTCTTTGATTATTTATCTCTTTTCCTTCCCAGTTCTCGTTGCCTCTATATTCTGAGATCTGATTTTTTTTCTCTCTTTCTCTCTGCCTGTATTTTGACCCTATCATTCCTGCCTTTTTGAGTCTGTATGTTCTCTGACTTTCTGTTCCTTACTCTTATACTTCTGTTAAGTGGATGTTTATGTTTATTCTGCAGTTTTTTACTATACTTTTTTTGTAAATATCATTCTTTTTTGCTGCTGTCATTCTGTTAGAATAAATAGTCTTAAATAGAATTTATTGTAAAGCTGCTGGGTGCTTTGTGCTGTACCTAGTTCCTAGACATATCTTTTCATATTCTCTTCTCTTCCCTCTCATACATTGTATCTGATGTATCCAAAGTTATTATAAATATGAGAGATCCTAAGAGAGGAAAATTCACTCTCTCAAATTCATTCTCTACTCTTTTATATTTTTTCTCAAGTCCTTGCTTCCCTATAGTTTGCACTGTGGTACATATTCTTATTGCACAATTTGGGCTTTCTGCCATCCACCATTAATAACATTCATTAGAATATTAATATTTATGTCAGAATGTATATAAACTATATTTGTGCTGATTAGATTAGAATAATTACTTAATAATTATTAGGCACAAATAATGTTGGCAGCTAAGATTACTTTTAATTGATTGTGATTCAGTAAATACCGAAAATCCAGAACGTGTTTGTACACTGTAGGCTAACAGTTTCTGTATGATTCTTTCTGGTATTGAAATTTGGAAGTTTATATTTTTGTTTTGTCGAGTAAGTAGTTTCATACTCATTTAAAAGTAACTATTTAATAGATTTTTTTTCTCATGAAAAAATTGTTAATGGTAAAGCAGCACAATGCTGTTTGATGTACATAGCTATCCTCCTATTGTCGGACATCATGATCTAGAAATTTTGTCATGGTATTTCTATAACTGGATTACAGTTATCTAGAAAACCTCCTACGCCTTGCAGGTACTGTGGTGCATACTGTTGTACATATGTTGTTATGGAAGTTGTTGTTCGTTATTCATTACCCCGTTATTCTGATGTCTTTTCTGTTGGATGCACGGTTTTAATTTCAATATATTGGTAGGTGAATATTTGTCTGGATATGCTGGTTGTGGTGAGTTTACTTATAAAGTTTTCTAGCTGTAGTCATTTTTGATGATTGATTTACTTTTTCTCCCACTGGTGCGAATTACTCATTGTACTTGTTTCCTTTTGGTGTGAATATAACTTATCTGTTACAGACTTTTAGGTTGTCCTGCACTAGATTTATAATTCGTTTCTGTTTCCAACAGCTGGCTCTAATAAGGAGTGGAAACCAAAGCCAACATACTCGAATAATCAGGGTTCTGGACTAGCTAGTGCATCTGAGGCTCCTGTTTCAGTTGACCCAATTGGGCAGTTACAATCTGCATCTAGTGTCCTTGAATCTGAAGAAGCTACTTCAAAACTTCAGAGGAAGCTGGAGGATTTTCATCTTCCACAGCGTCAACATGTTATACTTCCAAACCATATCATTGTGCCTGATTCTGAAAAGAACAAGTTTAGCTTTGGAAGTTTGGGAGTCGCTTTTGGAGTTAATGCAACATATGTTAGTGGCCTAGAAAGCGAGAAGAGTTCTACACCTGTTTCTGAAACTTCTCAGACTATTGAAGAAACCGTGGAGGAACAGGATTCAAGGTACATAATAGTGACCAGCCTAAATTAATATTCTTTTCCTTCCATTCACTTTCGGTGGTATAATGATATTTATGAGCCTGTATGTTACTTCAACTCTTTTTGCAGTGTTTTTTTTGCTCCCACAAGTACCTTATTTTTCAGTTGTCATTATCCCTCTTGTCTTCAATTTTTTGTGGAAAATATTTGGATTAATTTTCAGTACTTATCCATTTTGTTGTGACAAATATTTTCTTTTAAACCAACAGTCAAAATGCTGTGGTTAATTCTGAAGTTGGAGATTATCCTGACCATCCACAATCACCCACTGATGGAGCCGAGAATTTGTCATCCAATGAGGTTGATGGCTCATCCAGTGCTATTCAAGAGTATAATGAGTCCAAGCAAGATACTGCTTTGCCATCAGGAGGTCATCAGTACTCAGGGGTACTTACTTCTCCGAACTACAGTTTTGGTTTTGTGCCGCCAATGTTGGGCACTCAGCTTACACCGTTTGACAATTCTGAGTCTCAAACACGGGATGCTTCTCGGCTTCCAAGCTTTATTGTGAGTCTACTTGCGTATATAAATTTTTGTTCACCGTTTAATTTATTATGCATTTTTTGTTTCCTAAAAAGCTTGATTGTTATCTTACTACAGGTTCATCAACAATTGGATCCGACTAGTTACTATGCCCAGTTTTACCGTGCTGGTGCTGATAGCGATGGTCGCCTTTCTCCTTTTTCTTCTGCTGGGGCTAACACCAAGTACAATGGCAATGTTACAGTGCTTCCGGCTCCAACTTCTCAATCTCCTCAAGAGGTTTCCACTGATTTTGTTGCTATTCTAATTAATTTATGAACATTCATATGAAATGTTAACTTATGCTTCAACTTCGAAAAATTCTCTTTTAGTGTCCACTACCTGTATTAATTGGATTTCATTTCTAATTGTGTATCTATTTTATGCATATTTAGTAGCATAGTGATTACTCAGAATATCATACAAATAATGTTATTTTCTTAAATGATATTATGTCTAGTATATACTTGATAGCATCCATTTCTCAAATGATGAGTACACATATTTGATCATTTATTCAATGCTTTTTAGGTTTGGTGAATCTTAAAATTAGAGAACAGGCCTCTATTGGACTTATCTGAACTTTCTTGCATATACCTCTTACGCTGTGCTTTACATTTCCTGTTCATTTCTACAATTTCTTCCTATTGTCAATTAAAATGCTTTTAAAGGTGGAATTGAATTGATCATAGACATAGAAGTGAAGTGAGGTAAAAATTGTGAATAAAGGAATGGAAGTTGGCCGGGTAGAACTTTCTTATTTCTAGATATTCTGCCAAACGCTTAATTTAATATTCCGTGTATGATGAAATTACTCAGAGTGGGAGTGAAGATAACAAATGTTAAGGATATGAAGTCATTATTAACAAGCCGTCTCCTGGCACTTTAGCCTTTGGGAAATTTGGTGTTTGACATAGTAATAGAGCAGCACCATCTTATATGGCTTCATCCTGGTACTATTCCACTGCTAAGTTACCCAAAATCTTGAACTCCTCTCCTCACACGGTATCCGAGGCTATATGATCAAGTGGTGTTTAGGAGTTGGACTATTGTCACCCCTATTCTCCTAAATAAAGTGAACTTTAGCACTAGACTGTCATCAAACCTAAATGACTCATGTTATGGTTAACCCCAACCTAAGAGCTTCAACATTTGGACTTAACTGAACCCAAAAAGCTAGCTCAAGCTAGGACGATTGAATGCCAGTTTTGTGATGTTGAGTTAGGCATAAACCCACTTACTAAGATGGTATCAGGGCCTATCTTAGTAAAATTCTTTGAGGCTATTATGTCATCATTATTGGACTCCTATTAGACAACCAAAAAAATCTAATTGCATGCTTGAGATGTTCATTTCTCGGCATGAGAGAGTGTATTGGAGATCTCACATCGACGATGAATAATGTCAGATTATAATATATAAGTGAGATATAATCCTGATCTTACAAGCGGTTGTGGGGTTGAGTTAAAAACCCACTTACTAAGAGTGACCTACCGTCAATACTAGATAGAATTTGATACGATGTTGGAAATTTATCAAGCCTAAGACAAACCCAAAAACCTAACTCAAGGAGGTTGTCCATGCCTTGTGAAGATCCTTTTTGCCATAGCTGATGTAGGACATGCTAACCAATTTAGTATGCATACAAGATTCTTGTGCTTTCATTTGACTATGTACGTTATTTTATGAATGTAGTCTATATTTGAACGTGGGCTCTCCTGTCTGTGTTGGCCATGTACTTTTTCTTCACACTTAAAAGTTAGTCTGTTTTTTGTTTCCCGGTGATGCTGGCAAGAACTGACTTCATATTCTATAATTATAATACTGTTAAAATATTGTATTTTAATAATGTAATAAAATTGTATCATTTTGGGAAATCACACCCCATCAATAAATTCGAAAGCATTTCATGTGTTTTTGGCCATTAGATTGGTGCACAGTTTTTGAAGAATTTATGCCTTTTAATGTTTATTTTCAGGGAGGTGTCTTGTCCACCGCAGGTCCAGCGCCACTTGTAACTCAAGCTGCTGGGCTGATGCAAAGCTCAATAGCTGTTACACAACAGCCTGTCCCTGTCTTCCGACCCGGTGGGGTGCATATATCACATTACCCTCCTAATTATATTCCTTATGGTCCATATTTTTCTCCATTTTATGTCTCACCTCCAGCAATCCACCAATTTTTGGGTAATGGTGCATTTCCTCAACAACCACAGGCCGGCACTGTATATCCCCCTCCCCCAGCTGTGGCTCCCACAGGAATGAAATATCCTCTTCCACAATTCAAACCCGGGGCAAATGCTGCGAACCCAACTCACCTTGTAATGCCAAGTGCCTATGGTGTATATGGCTCCTCTGCTGCTGGTTACAATCATAATTCTGCAGCAGCTGCAGGGAATTCTACCTCCAATGAAGATCTTGGTTCCTCTCAGTTCAAGGAAAGTAATGTATACCTCAGTGGACAGCAGGTTCGTTTCTTTTGACCCTTACATCTTCTGTTTAATTTTTTGGTCAAGAACTTTAATGACCGTTTATTTGAATTGACTAACTACCATATATACCTAGAATATGTCACAGTTTACTACTTTAATGAACTTGTTTTTAATTTTGGTACCGGAATACCTAGATCAGATGATAATGATGTTCTGAATTTCCACTGCAGACGGAAGGTTCAGCAGTGTGGGTGGCTGCACCTGGCCGAGAGATGACCAGTATGCCCACTAGTACATTCTACAACCTCCCCCCTCAGGGTCAGCATGTGACTTTTGCCCCAACTCAGGCTGGCCATGGCACCTTTGCGGGCATCTATCACCCTGCACAAGCAGTGACGGCAGCAACAGTTCATCCACTGCTACAACAATCCCAGACAATGGCTGGAGGAGTTGATATGGTAGGTCCTGGAGGAAACGTTTATCAGCAGCCTCAGCATGCGCAAATCAATTGGCCGAGCAACTACTGAGGCTTGGAGTCAGTCTTCCTGACAGCTAAATTAGATAATTGAGTCCTATCTTGGGAAAATTTTTGAGGAATGCCAAAAGGATTTCTATGAGGACAACATGGCAATTGGCTACATTTGAGTGTGAAAAAGGTGGAAAATTTGCCAATATGATCTTCTGATTGCTTGGATTGAGGACATATGAAGGGTAGGACACCTGTAACCGATATTGACCGTTAAAGTTAGACGAGGTAGAAACATATGCAGGCCTTCTCTTTTTTACTCCTGCTATTTTGTGTTACCATTAATACCTTTTCATAGCTCCAAGCTTTTCCTTCCGTATCTTTTGTTGAGGTCCTTGAACTCTGTTAAGAGTATTGTTGAGTGATGATGATGAGAAATGTCCATTCTTTCTTTTTAGTTTGGGTTTATAGGGTTTGGAAGGTTTAGGTTGGTGGGGAAAGCTTTTCTGGTGCCCCTTGTCTTACCTGTAAAGTGAATTTTGATAGCAAGAAAATCATTTACTTAAGCTGTTGTATTGCTATGGGCAAAGTGAAAGTGTCAATTGTTTTCATCTAACTAATATTGTTTGTCATGTCATGTCATGGTTTACAGAAAAAGTTTGTTTAAGACTAAAAAACTCTTGTGCAACTCATTCTAATAGTAGATTCCTGGATTGTGTTGTATTTTAAATCTGAAGAATGCCTGTGTGGAACTTGCATTTTATCCAAACTTTTGTAGGATTCTCTCCATTGCGTCATTAATGTAGTCAGCGATGGATGTTTTGGGTGCATATGGTGGAGTTAAATGATTTGGAACTTTTCTACCTACCATGTATCAATGTCACTGTAGGACTGAGAAATATTGACGTAAAAATATTTTATTTTTCAATTATATGCTCATCCATTTACATGTTAAACTGTTGTTTATTGAATTTTTAACATCTTTTCTGCTTTTAAACCTTTACAATTGAGTTTAACTTTGAGGGGAGATAGGATAGAACGACTTTCTTTTAATAAATAACGCATTTGAATGGGGAAAGATTAAACACCTCAGAAATTTTTAGAAAACACCGATTAAATCATCTTTTACTTGAATAGGAGTTTGAGTATTGTAACTGTTATAAGGATGTAAAAGTAAAATATTTTATTTTTTTTCCATCCTGTTTTGTCTGATGATAAATTATTTCCCTGTTTTATAACATGTCCAAATTCTAGTGGATAATAGGATAAGACCTTTTAACATTGTACATCAAAATTAAACTTTTATAAATAGATTATGTATTTGATATATTATACGTGTTTTTTCTGTTGTATGGTCTCATTATGTTTTATGCTTATTTTGCTTTTACTATACACTTTCAAATCCAATACTCCTGTCATAATGCATTAACATTTAGCGTAATTGAAAAAAGTTTCTAACACACTTTGTCGTTGAAACTTACACAATGTATGCTTAACTGAAAAACAACTTTCACCACTAGTTTAGTTAACAATAATAGTTATGATATTCTACAAAATCACATTCATCGGTTATTGTCATGAAAATATACCAATATCAAGCAATTATGCTCAATTATTGACCACTTAACCCAATCACTCTCTAAACATTTATTTTTCATGTTTAATGATTATTGTCCAACTATTAAGTGCATGTTTGAAAACCACAATCATACATAAAGTACAAATTGTGAGTGTTTTGAGTAATATACGAACATTACTCAAACATACCCTAATAATCTTTGAAATAACTAAACTACTATAATATTCTCGTTTCTCTTATCCTAATCCACGAAAAAGTAGTGTATAGATAAAATTGATACAAAATAAACACTTCCTAAATCTCGATGACACTACTGTCATTGTTTTTAATTTTCACATTCTGTCACTTCAATCAGTTCTCTTTTCATGGATTCTTGTCTCTCTGTAGAAGTATAATATAAAAGTACTAAGTTTGGTGGCAAAAATTGGTGGTTAGATGAATCCACTTACATCCGACACATACATGTACAACAACCTTAAGCCCCAGTAACCAAGGAAACTCCTTAAAGCTAATTATTAAGTCTACAAATCTCTTTATTTATACTCCCCAGAATTATTATTTTACCCAAAATAAAACCCCTTTTGTTTATTTACAAATAAAGTCCCTGTTTTCTGAAAAAGGGGTTAGGAATTGGGAAGAAGAAGAAAGGGTTGGCTTTCGCCCCTGCACTCTGCAAGTGACTGAGAGAAATGGGAGAGGGAGAGAACATAGAAGTGGAAACAGAAACAGAATCCGAACCATCGTCGTCATGGAACCTCGGTAAACACACTCAGATAATCGAGCTGTCGGAGAAGTTGTCGTACGGGAACCTCGGCACCAAGATTGAGGCTGCAAGGGAGATAAGGAAGATGGTTCGGAAATCATCGTCCTCGTCGAAGACACGTGCGAAGCTCGCCTCCGCGGGTGTGATCGAACCGCTCGTGCTGATGCTGTCTTCTTCCAACATCGACGCTCGCCAATCCTCTCTTCTCGCTCTCCTCAACCTCGCTGTTCGCAATGAACGGTACCCTTTTTCTCAAGATGCATGCTTTTTGCGATTTCTCAAATGGGTCTGCGAGTTTGGCTAATTGGTCTCTGTGTAAATCTTGTTTGGTTCGTTTGAATCTGATTTTTGTTTTACTATGCGTTTTTGTATCTGGATATGAAGTGTTACTGTGAAGGGGTGTTACTCTCCGTGTTCACAAGGTAGTGGGAAATCGATGAGTTCATTGATTTTATCCCAACAGAAAAACAGTAAAAAGACTTTTTTTCTTATAAATCGTACTCCAGTATCTAGTTGATGGGTGGTTGAAGTTTCTCGTTATTTTTCATGATACTGTTCAAAGAAAACTATGCATAAATAGCTTCTCTAAATTATATGAATTGTACAGGTTTTGTTGGTTTGATTTTGGATTCACTTATTTGGTGTTCAAGTTGCTACATAAATAACCTTAAGCTAATAAAAAGCTGTTTTGGGTTAAAATTTAAGCAATCTGGAACGAGGACTAACTTATAGTCTTAATTTCATGATACATGTTTAATCTTTCGTAAAAATCAACACTGCAACAGGATACCCTTTGTTGAAGATTACGCCGCTTGTTTTGTAGGATGTGTTTATGTTTTGGTGTTCTTGTCTGATCTTCTTTTTAGAGTTTTAATTTTTTAACGTTCATGTTTTGGTCAATTTGAGTCTTGATATTACTAGATATAGTTTCTGTTTTATCATGAGCAGTTCTCACAACATAACATGACATTTGTAACTGAGTTTCCATGGTTTTATCAATGTAGTTAGTAGTGAGCTTTAAACTGAAAATAAAAAGATACTCTACCTGTTCTAGTCTGAAGCTGTGAAAATGTTCTAGGGTGGTTATCGCCTGCCACGGAGGTGGGGTGACACTTCGGGTGAGGTGCGTAGGTTTATACTTTAATGTGTCTAGGCTAAAAATGAACACGTGAGAGATATTTTTGGTAACCCGTAAATGGGGGAGTATTTGTTAGAACCAGGTACAGAGTGGTCAAATTGGATCTAGGGTATACCCCTTCAGTTTAATGCATTGTTATCAGTATTGTGCATATGATACAATTGATTCAATTCAAAGAGATGTCGATGCAAAACATGTTGTAAATCTTTTGGTGCTTTAATCAGAGGAATCAAAGATGAGTGACTTACTGCACATGAATTGTGTGATTCTGGCACAACACCCAAGCAGGTTGTGCCCTGAATCCTGTCGGGTTTTGCATGACTTGCTCATGAAAGCTGTAAAAAAAAGCTCCTCTCCCCAAAAGAAAATTAGTTGAAAATATGGAATAGGCTGACGCTATGAGGACAATGAATTGTGTCTTTTGGTGGATGGATATGTGGGTTCTATCTGATTAAGTAGGTAAGTACATAAGCTAATCTCATGATTTTTTTTCGTTCATCATCCCCAAGATCAAAGTCACTTTATTCATCCTTGTCCTCTGATATCAAAAGCATTGCCATTGAGGCTTTTTTACAAACTCCTTTAATAAGCATCTCTATCTTTCGACCTGTTTCATAGATGTTCCTTCTTACCCCTTTCTAGCGGATGACACCAATGTTCCCTTTTATGTATTAGCATCTTGGGTACTTAGCACATATTTCCTAGCATTGTTGACTCTTTGCATCTTACCGTCTTCAGCTTTTTCTTTACTTTCTAGCAACTTCAGAAGGATCAATCTAACTGTCAGGAGCAGATGTACTAGCATTCACATTCTCATTTGTTTCAGCAAGGTAATACTTCATCCTTGTAACAACACCCGAACATGCAAATAACACTTGCATTTGTCTGAAAGTCTATGCTAGGAACAGAACACTTTTAGAGTAGTTCCACATGACCACCTCAACATCCTTTTTTATTTGTTTTTTCCCATTTGTCCCACTAAAAAAAATCACATCAATTACAATGAGTAGGAACCTTCTTAACAAATGGCAGAAAGGGACAAGTGGGGACCAACAACTTGTGCAGCACTGTGGGAGGAAAAAACAAAGCATAAAAAGCTCTATTAGTATGGCGGGAACATGTCCAAACTTCCAGCTGCAAGTGGCATAGTGGGGGACCATCTTCTGGAATTGTGGGAAGGAAAGATTCTTCAGTTTCCCTCCAATCTTATAAAGTAATTTGAAAAATAAAACCAAAATGAATTCTTAAAAACAGGTTTGCAGTGGCCCTTCCTGTTTTTACATTTGATCTGGACATGCACAATTCGATTCAGAAATGTGATTCTTGACATTTAGAAGCCATTTCAAACAATTCCACGCCATATCAAATCATGATTTGAATCAATCATTTTGTGTGATTCTGATAACCTTGTAGTAGACATTTTTCGCCGCTGCACCACATCATTCTGCCCAGAAGTTATTTCCTTACTCTGCAGCTGCTGTGATTGTGAGATGTCTTTATAACCTCAGGGACAAAAATTTGATGTATGGACAGATTACCTGCTACAAACATTAAGCATGAACCAAACATACATGTTTTTTCACGTTGTTCTCTGATGTGGCATCGTAACTATACTTCTCAATTTCATACTACTGATTTTAGATTATGTGGCATTTGCATTACCCATGTATCTTCCTATCAGGTGGCTTCCACCTTGAAACAGTTCCATAGGATGAAACAGAAATTGGTCAATACCAAATGTTAGGTTAGTTAACTGTCACTTTCTTGTGTAGAACTACTTTCTCGTAGTCTTGTAAAAATGTGGATGCTAGTTTTGTTTTGTGTGAATGTTTATACTCACGGTGATATGTGATCATTAATACGAGTGCTTATTCATTTCTTTTTGGCTACAATTACCTGATTTGGTGGTGACTGAGACTTTTTTGGTGTGGTATATCATACGTACTAATTTTTTGTTTCAACTCTAGAAAATTCATGTTTACTGCATAGACTGTGCCAAAAATGGTTGAAGCATTATGTGTCGTCTTCAATGTATGCTTCTGCAGTTCTTTTTGTTGTTATTACTATGTATTTCCTGGTTTGAGTCCTCCTCTTCGTTCATTTATGAATTAGGTTTCTCTTATAAATTAGTTCTTTGCATAACATTTCGGAGTTCATATTTGTTAGAAACAAGGTCAAAATAGTGGCAGATGGTGCCATGCCTCCACTGGTGGAGCTCCTCAAGATGAAAAATAGCAGTATACGAGAATTAGCTACGGCTGCAGTCTTGACACTCTCAGCTGCTGCATCCAACAAGCCCATTATTGCTGCTTCTGGTGCCGCACCTTTCCTTGTTCAGATTCTCAAATCTGGAAGTGTTCAAGGCAAAGTTGATGCTGTTACAGCCCTTTATAATCTTTCTACCAGCAACGAGAATTCCACTGAACTTCTTGATCCAAGTGCTGTTTTCCCTCTGATCAACCTTCTTAAAGAGTGCAAGAAGTATTCCAAGTTTGCAGAAAAAGCCACAGCACTGCTTGAAATCCTTTCCAACACTGAAGAAGGGCGAACCGCAATCTCACTTGCAGACGGTGGAATCTTAACACTAGTTGAGACAGTTGAAGATGGATCACTTGTCAGCACAGAACATGCTGTAGGAACTCTGCTATCATTATGCAGAAGCTGCAGAGATAAATACCGTGAGCTGATTCTTAAAGAAGGAGCTATTCCGGGTCTGTTACGTCTGACAGTGGAGGGCACGGCTGAAGCTCAAGATAGAGCTCGTGTGCTTCTGGATTTGCTGAGAGATTCTCCCCCAGAGAAGAGACTAACCTCATCAGTTTTGGAGAAAATTGTTTATGACATTGCTGAACGGGTAGATGGAGCAGATAAAGCTGCTGAAACTGCCAAACGGTTATTGCAAGATATGGTTCAAAGGAGTGTGGAACACAGCATGAAATGCATTCAGCATAGGGCTGCATCTTGCACTCCTTCTATTCCTTCCACTTGATGTGTACCTTTTTTCCTCATCAAGCAACTGCACAATTCAGTTTTAACTTGTAAATATGTGTTTTTATTTTTTCTCTGGGGGGTCAGTTAGTGTGTAACTAGATCACCATGGAAAGTGAAGGTTAGTCAAATATAACAATCTAAATATTCTCACTTAATAGAAAAGTGAATCTAATCCATCTATTTAACATCCAAAGGTGAAAAGAGGATCAAATTCGTTTGAGACATCTCATTCTTTTCTTATAGGTGAAATATACTACTTAATTCAATGTAAGAATACTGATACAAAATTAATGGAAGAACAATGATATAAAATTAAGAAACTTATTGGTGAAAAATGTTTTATCAAAGCAATTAATATAGATTTTGTAATTTTTTAAAGGATAAATATTTTAGATATTTTCTGCTTTATATTATATTAAAAAATTATCTAATATAGAGAGAGAAACATGAAAGAAGATAGTTAATTTATTCAATAAAGTCTTTTGTTTTGGTTGTAAATTGTTTTTTAAGATAGTAGAAATTAAAAATTGTCAAAAAAATAAAATAACATATAAACATGTTCAAAAAAGAATAAATAGAAATAGAGAACACTAGAGAAATATATTGTTAAGAATTATTGATGTTATTAAAATCTTTGGGAAAAACAACTTAGCCTTTTGTGAAAAATATAAAAAGATCTATCAAAATAGTAATGACAATTTTTTAAGTTTAATAGAAATGATTGTAGAATTTGATTCAAGTACTATATTTTTTAAATTAACAATGATGAAATTCATAATTATTATCCTGGATATAATATATAATATAAGTTGATAAATTTGTTAGCAAGTAAAATCAAAACGAAAATTATAAAAAAAAAATTATGGATGTGAAATATTATTTGATCATAGTTTGAGTATATTTCAAATGCAAGTCATCAATTATAAATGTCTTTAGTGTTATAATGTGTTAAAATTTCATCAAATCCAATACAAGTTAACAAGTACTGTTTAGAATTTTTAAAAGTAGATGATACAAGTGGAAACATCAAGTGTGCAAAAAAGATTTATTGATATTAATTATAGAATATTTTATACTCCATGTGGTTGTCATTGTCTAAAATTAGTATTTTGATATATGACTACTCTTGTCTTAAAGCTACATCTTTCTTTGTAATGTTACAAAGTATATATACTTCATTTTCTTCTTCTACAAAAAGGTGACAAATATTACAAGATCATATATATACCTTAACTCTTAAATCATTGTACAAACACCTTAGGAAAATCGTGTTGAAAGTGTGAGGCTATAAAATTTAAAACTCCACAAATAAAAAATATTTTGTTTAAATTGGTTGAAAATAATAATAATCTTATAATAAAAAGTAAAGCTACCTATTTAGCAACTTATGAACGTGAAAATTTTGGATTTTTATTAGATATAGCTATTTGGTATCACATATTATTTGAAGTTAACTCATTTAATAAAAGTTTACAATCAAAATATGTGTGTTGATATGGTTATTCAACAATTAAAATATCTTCTTTCACTTTTTGATATGTATAGAGAAATTAGATTTGAAAATGCCTTGATTTTTGTAAAAAACAAAAAAAAATTACTTTTGAAATGGATTTAAAATCTGTTTCGTAAAAGATGAATTAGTCGTAGAAAAAAAAAACAATTTAATGAAAATATTAAAAATAAAAATAAAATCACTTCAAAGAATTATTTAATTGATTATTTTTTTCGTATTGTATATAAAACAATTAACACATTCTAAAATCTATTTAAATATGAAAATATTTTTTTATTTGATATTAAAAGATTAAAGTAATTGAGTTGTATACTTTTAAAAGAAAAATACATAAACCTTGAAATTTTTCTAAAATAAGATAATTTATTAAAACTTAATGGCTTAAATTTATCTTCACAATTAAATATTTAAAAAAGATTATAAAATTAAAATATGATAAATTAATTAAAATTCTTAATTATATAAAAAGAATAAATTATTTTTTAAATACATATTATAATAATTTAATGAACAATTTTGTATCACAAAAGTTAAAAAAATATATCATAATTTTAATAATTTTTTAATTAATTAAAAAAATTACAGACTATTACTGGATGAAAAATTACTAAAATAATTAAAGATTAATATAAATACTTCCAAATCTTGAATATCGATGTAGAATATAAAATATATCTCAGCTAATTTTGCTTTATTTAGTAAGAGTTCTCTAAAATGACATTCAGGATTACAATCTTATTTTCAATTCTTTATTTTTAACATCAAATACAAAAAAGTTTCTTAAAATGAAATTAATAAATTTCTTTTGTAAAAATAAATTACTTTCTAATTCTTTAATAAGTAAGATTTAGTTTTCTTTTTATCAGAAATTTAACTGTCCAAAAACGAACGAGAGGTATGGAACTAGGTGGCAGTGTAGAGAGGCGTGTCACAATTACCTTTTTGCCATTGTCGGTGACCAAGTTCTACTCTTACCATCTTCAGTCACCAAAACCCCATTCTCATAATTAATTGTGAAAATATCAAACAAATAATTTTCTTCCAAAAATGTACTTTGTTTAAAACAGTAAGTTATTAATTTTAAATTTGTGAATTAAGTAAAGATTTCATGTTTTCATTAATGAATTAATGTCATGTTCTGGGTCCGCATTCTGCTCTTTTCTTTTTATATTTTAATTATCATAATTGGATTTTGTGTTGACAATTTTCATATATGCGCAGCGCAGCACGAAAAGATTCGGAGACCGAGTGAGATAGAGAGAGAGAGGGGTGTCAGTGATGCCCTTTTGCTTGATCCTTCTTTTTTCAAGATAAAAGGTTAGTTATCAATTGAATTCTGAATTCTGAATTTAGATCTTGCCATTTGGATAAATGGGTATTTTTATTTGTATAATTTCACTCTCATAAGATTTAGTTTCTTCTGGTTCCGTTCCTTTCAGATCTTCAAATTACATTACTTGTTCATTTCATCATTTCTTGTCTCCAATAAAAATGACAACTTTAAACCCTTTTTGCTGTCTTAATCCGTTTTAGTTTACTGGGTATCGTTGTTTTTGATGTTCTTGAAGGATACATATCTCGGGGGGTGATTTGATACACAATAAGAATGATGGGTCGGTCTGCATTTTCTAGAACTGGGGCATTCCGGCCTGAGAATTTAGGTCAGAATGCCATGGCCATGATTGGGAACGTTTGCTTCTCATTTTTTGTTATTGGGGTTTTGGTTTTCACCATTATAGCTGCCACTTATGAACCTGAGGATCCCTTGTTTCACCCTTCAACCAAGATCACCACATTCCTCACTTCCAAATCCAATGCTACTTTTAAGTCTGATAACTCTGTTGTTAGAACTGGGGAGGATTTCATGGCCGCTAATGAAACCGTCTTCGGCTCCATTATCAACTCAACTGATGTTGATAACTTGGTTAGTGCCGAGACTGTTGATGGCGGCGATACTGCCTCAGCTTCTCAGTGTGATGTGAGTGGCCCTATTGATTGTAAGGACCCTGAGGTGTTTCATTTGATGATGAGGGCCACCATTGACAAGTTTCAGGATATCCATTTTTACCGATTTGGTAAGCCAGTTGCCGGTTCCAATGACAGCACTTGTGATATGGCTTGGCGGTTTAGGCCTAAGGAAGGGAAAGCTGCTGCATTTTATAAGGATTATAGGAGGTTTGTGATTGATAGGTCTGAGAATTGTACACTTAGCATTGTTAGCATTGGGGAGTACCATAGTGGTGGAAATGCCAGGAAGAGGAAGAAGCATCAGAAAGCTGGGCTAGAGAAGACGACTCAGAATCTGGACCAGGCCAACGCATTACCTGTTGTTGGAGAGTTTGTTAATGACAGTCTTCCTGTGGTAGAATCTGAAAGTTCCTTTAGTCATGGTAAATACTTGATTTATGAAGGAGGTGGAGACAGGTGTAAGAGCATGAATCATTACTTGTGGAGTTTCTTGTGTGCTCTTGGGGAAGCTCAGTACTTGAACCGAACTTTGATTATGGATTTGAGCATATGTCTGTCTTCGATTTACACATCATCAAGGCTGGATGAGGAGGGCAAAGATTTCAGATTCTACTTTGATTTTGAGCATTTAAAGGAGGCGGCATCTGTATTGGACAAGGAGCAGTTTTGGGCAGATTGGAACAAGTGGCAACAAAAAGATGGGATGAGTCTTCATCTTGTGGAGGATTTCAGGGTTACACCCATGAAGCTTAGGGATGTGAAGGATACCTTGATCATGAGGAAGTTTGGATCTGTGGAGCCAGATAACTACTGGTATAGAGTCTGTGAAGGAGAGACAGAATCTGTAGTTCAAAGGCCGTGGCATTTGTTGTGGAAATCAAGGAGGTTGATGGATATAGTGTCTGCAATAGCTTCAAAGATGAATTGGGACTACGATTCTGTTCATGTTGTGAGAGGGGAAAAGGCAAGGAACAAGGAGCTGTGGCCTAATCTTGATGCACATACTTCTCCTGATGCACTTCTTTCAACCTTGGGTGACAAGATTGAGGAAGGAAGGAATCTCTACATAGCAACAAATGAACCTGATACATCTTTCTTCGACCCTCTGAAAGATAAGTATACCACTCATTTTCTTGACGAGTATAAAGAACTTTGGGATGAAACTAGTGAGTGGTACTCTGAGACAACAAAACTCAATAAGGGAGTTGGAGTTGAATTCGATGGTTACATGAGAGTGTCCATTGATACAGAAGTGTTCTTGAGAGGGAAAAAGCAGCTTGAAACCTTCAATGATTTGACCAGTGATTGCAAGGATGGCATTAACACCTGTAATGTTGCAGCAAACTAATGTGAGAATTGAAACTCCAATGTCTGATATATTGAAATATAATCTCATGTACTTTTAGCTGTTATATGTGTTGCATTTGAGCATTTGTATCCTTTAGCCTTAGCAGTGAGGAGTAAAATCGTTATAGTTTTGGTATTGTAAGAGTAGTGACTACTTTGAAGTTTTGATGTTCTTAATTTAAATTTGTTTCGTTCTTAAACCCCTTATATTCATTGGTATGTGGATGACTGAAGCACAATTTCTGAGGCTGATCTTATCGTTTTTTTATTTTGTGCTTTTCCTTTTTGCATTGAGCTTAATTTCTATGCATTATCAGTATAATTATTAAATAATCAGAAATCACGGTTTCTATTATTTTTAAGATAAGTATTGTAAAAATTAATAAACTTACAGATTATGATTGACGACCGTGTAATACTCATCTTCTTTCAATGCGAACGTCATTTTCTTTTATCAGTGTTAGGCTACTGGGATGCAGAGTATTGTGATGTTACAAAGTCATTCATTTTCCTTAAAATTTGTTCTGGTGTTACATATTCTTTTTGCTCATGGTTTTATACTTGGACTGGTCGGTTTAACCAATTACAGAATTAAGAACTGGCTTTAACTTTCTCTACATTAATTTTTAGCCAGATCCCATGGTTTTCCTGAATATATTGTACACCTGAAAAGTCTATTCTGGAATGAATGAGAGGTGGTTATTATCAGTTCGATTCAACTCAGACTAATCAATGAATCGTAAACTTTTTCAAGTTCAATAATTTTTCTGATTTTAAAAGCATTGCATTTGATTTTTTTTTTTCTTGTCTCCTTTCTTAACTGATTTCAAAAGGGTCAATCTAATCCATGTTTAATAATTGATTATTTATGGGGAATAGTACATTTTTTTATAGAATTTCCTTGAGAAATTATAAGAATTTCCTTAAGAAATTGATAAGATGAATTATTCTTTGATTAAAATAAAATAAACTAAATACATTTTGGAATGAAATAAATACTACACAGCTCAAATCCGTGAGCCATCAGTTATAATGCTCTGCTCAGGGTAAGGTATCATATAATTTGTTATACTGTTTGAATAATGCAATTAGAATGCTAATTATAAGGAGGGGTGGAGGGTCCATGGGGATGAAAATAGACAAAACTGTATCCTTAACTCACATCAAACCTGGCTTTTTTTAAAAAAGAAACAACTAGTCAAAGGACTAAATGGCAATTGAAGGACAAAAAGGCTAAGTACTTTTTCCAAATCATTTAAGTTAAACGACTAAAAGGCCAGTTTCAGGAAATAGTTACAATTATAAGTAATAACAGTAATAGTATGATATTGAAATTTAATTATTATATTTTAAAGTTATATATACTTATTAGTCTATGTAAAGACTCGTCGACTTGCATATAAATATAAACTCATTAGTCTATTCCGAGATATGTTCTTGTTTAATAAATAAAGTAGATTTCAAGTTAGAGACCTATATTGAATAATAAATCAAACTTGGCTCTTGAGCATTTAATTTGCAAAGCATGTCAAACTCGGGCCTTGTACAGAACAATCTAGCTCAACCTAACTCATTTTCACCCAACTATAAGTGACCATAAAATAATATCAAAAAAATGATGTACAAAAATAGGGGTAGCCACTGCAACATTCATAACTCTACTCATGCTATTGTTTTTTATGATGACACTAGCATTACTCTTGAACTATTTTCTCTCATTTGGACAGCAAGTAAAATTTTCAATCGTTGTAGATTTTATTTCTGTAGATCATGCTAAATGACTGCTGGAGTACCCGGTTTCTCTTTCTTATCCTTCCATGGCACAGTTGTTTGGTATGTCAAATGATGTGAAAACTGCTACCTGTGATCTCTTGGTAAAATTACCAACAAAATTAATCGTTGAGATGAGTTTGGGGCTGGCATTTACTCATTACTTTTGCCCTTCCAACCTGGGATCCAAGTTTTACTCCGAGTATGGCAAAAACAAAATTCATGTGGAACAAAGATCAAATAATGTTTCAAGGAAGAACTGTCTATTTTCCCCTAGCCTTTGATTTTTTCACTTGAACAAGAGTCACATTCTGGCCAGGCTTTTTGGTTCTGGCCTCCGAGGATCTTAACATTGAAATGGCAACTTGGTTCCCGTTTTTTTCCACCTTGTCATCTGTAAATGGTTTGATCTCGAACGATCCTCTAGTCAACCCTCTGGCAACCTGAAGGATTTCAAACAACTAATCAGTGCTAAGCAATGCAGGACTTGCTTATAAGCGTGTAATTATTTCGTAGCAGTACTTTATCAATCCGAAATCAAATTTAATACATGCTCTGACACTGAAATCTAGTACGACAAAAAAATTACACCATTAAACAAAATCTAGGAAGCATTCCTAAAATAGAGGATTCAAAATATTAGGATTATCATGATGATAACCATGGCAACGATAGTTTGCCCCACACTTCACAATGTAAATCCAAGATTTGCAGTACTTCCCTTGAGAAATGGAAGTTATTTTGTTCTAAAAGTAACCTGAGTTAATAAATACAAAGCATGGTAAAAGTGTACATGAATAGCAACAATCATTGAAATTTATGTAGTGATCAGTTATACCTTCAGGAGAATCCAGACTTTGAGATAACTGCTCAATGTCGCGAGTCTTGTCTTTTTCCCTGAAGTCAGGTACTCACACATACGATGATCAACCCTCAAAATAAATTTTGGCCACGACTTGGGTTTTTCAGGGTCTGGCTTATGGTCCATTGTTGCCTGGGATGTGCATGATAACAAACAAGAAATCACAGTCAGTAGTCGTCCGCTGAGTATCAACACTATGATAAGTGAACATTATTATGATCTGAAGAAACAAATTACCAACAACCAAGAAGAGAAGAGAAATATATTGCAGCAGCAACTACGACAGGTCAATAAGGAATTATTGGTTCTAGGTGCTTAAGGAAATCTAAAATAGAACTCATCAACTGTCCCACTCTTGCGTTTGAGGGGTTTTTCTCTTGATGATTTTAGGGCTGAAACAAAATTCTGGGATTGAAAGTTTCTACTTACAAGAAGCCGGCAGATTTGCTGTTCAATTTTTGAGAAGGTCGTCTCTAAAGCTTCCACCCTGCCTGTGGCATGGCAACAAGCACATGGTTCACTAATCATGAATGTCACGCTTGGCCGTACCTGTCAAACAATGGTAAAGCATTGGTTATTCATTTTAATAAATCTAACTAAACTAAGTGCAGTGCCAACAATTATCAGAGGAGATTGCAAGCTAAAAAGGAAAAATGCAGTTCCAGCATTATTCTTTTCAGTCTATAGACATTTTAGTCGTCTTTGTTGAAGCAAGCATGAAATATGGTGATCAGTAAATTTGGCATACTACTTAAGTTATACTTGAATAAAACCACAGGAAAACTATATACAAAAGAAAAATGGGGAAGGTCACATAATGTTTCAAATGAAACACATCTTCCTATTCCGACACTTGTCTCTGATACATGGGATAACAAATAGCTAATATTCACCATAGACAAGAAACCTACCCTCTTTCGAGTTATTTCCATAAGTCCATGTCTAGACAATTCAGAGACCTTCACCATTGATCTATCTCTCTCAATGGCTTTCTTGACTTCTTCATAGACCAATCTTTTATTAGCTGATCAAGAAGAATCCAAATTTAATAAATAAATATATTGATAAGGTCTTCAAGAATAACAACACCGCGAGAGATGTTATATTAGAGTGGCATAACAACGAATATTTCATTCTTAAATATCATCATCAAACTTAAACTTGAGAACATTATAAAATTCATGAGATTGTTTACACTGAACCCTAGAGGCATAGCCTCAATCAATCAGATGGAGATAGTTCACAGGAAAAAAAAAACACTTTAATCTGTGAAAATACTGCTTTAGAGCAACAGGAACACTCAATAAACTCTCTCCATCACACTCCTAACACACTTCATTATTGGTTAAAATTTATTGGAAACTACAAAGCATTAGTGGAAATAAGTTAAACCCACAATTTTTGTAATTTACAACAAATTTTCATAAAAAAAATGCATTAAAAGTGTGTTAGAAAGAATGTTACAAGCACTTCTATCGAGAGCAAATTTTAATGTGCCAAATTCAAGCTAAATAATCCATCAATAATAAAACTTTGTTGCCATTGATAACTTAATTTGCAATCATACACGTAATACCATGCATGCATACAAGTTAGGTTGATAAATTCTGCATAGTGATTGTCATGACTACTGAGCTTATAAGGTGAAGATTCAAAGCTATGCATTCTTAAATATGTCACAATTAAAAATAACAAAAAATATTTCCGTGAAGTAGGATTATTTAAAGTTTTAGTCAGGTCATTTGAAACAGCAATCAGTAGTACAAAAGAAATTTTAAAGTATATCTGAGAGATGCCTTCTTCAAGTAACTAAATACTTGAAATGCACAAACAAGTGGAAGATTTCCACTTACCTTCGTCTGTCATATCAATGAAATCTACTACAATGATACCGCCAATATCCCGTAGTCGCAACTCCCTTGCAATCTGTAATGCATTGTTTCTAATAAAAAGATTGTACTGCTTGACATGAAATAACGTTGCAAAACAAAAACAAAAAGCATGTATACTTGTACTTAAAATAAAAAGAGTACTGCAATCATTTCATAAGTATTAATATTCAGTCTATTCTCTTATTTATTTAGATTAAATTAATCAGTAAGTCCCTAAACTACGAAAATTCTTAATTAGGTCTCTAAAATTGGTCCTTGATCTAGTAAAATTTTTGTATAAGTTAATGTGACGTCTTAAAACCACCAAAAAATAAATATTTGCGGCAATTGTAGAAACTCTAGGATTGTGCTTGTTTCTTACAAAATAATTCCTAGTAATAGTACTCCCAAGAATATAATTTCTGAGAATATAACTTAATCCACAAAACAAATGCCCCCTAGAACTTAATTAAAAAAATTATAAAGATCAAGGACCCAATCACAAATTTTAAGTTTGGGGACCTACTGATTAATTTAACAATTTATTTTATCTGTATTCTCTTTTGTTTATGTAAGAGGTGGGTTTAAGCCCCTAATTGAACTCCAAAAGCTAGCTCTACTGTGGTTATATCTAAAGTTGTTGTGGGATCTCAATAGACCTCTTCATGTTTAGGATTGGACGTCTGAAACGTGAAGATTGTAGGTCTGATTTGTTATGTTGCACTAGGAAGTCACAAGGCCAAGTAGATTGCATTGGGAAAGCTGGCTGTGATAAATCTAAAAAGCTAGTTCATGAGATGAGGATGGCCCAAAACCGTTTAAGCTCCACTTTGATCGTATTTGTAGTCAATGTGGGATCATAACAGGAATTAAACTAGAAAGGGTAATACTTTTCTTTTTGTTTTGGTCTGTTGGGCTTCAGTTTAAGTCCAGATTAGCTTCCCTTATTTTTGTTTTTTATTTAAACATTTACATATAATATATTAAAAATATATGTAATAACTAAATAACAAAAGTAATAAAATATATAATAAATTATTTAAAGAATAATATAATATAATAAAACTAAAAGGATAATAGTAATTAAATTTAATAAAACATAACATATAATATAATAAATTAAATAATAGTAGTAATAAAAAATTCAGAAGAGCAACTATCTCACTTTAGCAGTTTTGGCTCCTATCTGCTGGTGCTGCTATCCAGAGTTGACTCCTTAGAGATATATTTTATAAGGTGATTTGCTATCTTTCAGGATGTTGAAAACTTGAAATTGTAGAAGAAACTCTTGTCCGTCATTAAAAGACTTGGAAGCATAGTATAACTTATTTTGGAAAATAATTTTGCAAAGTATGCTTTTTTATTAGTTAGGCTTGCCAGGCTAAGGGGTGTTGTAGCTTAGCTTGTGCACCTGTAAAGGCTGGGTTTTGGGTGATGACAAATAAAAACACGATCCTGAATGCAAGGTGTCAAGGACCAACAGTCCTAAAAGCTTAAGCTGATAAGGGAAGGTTCATTAATGGTTTTATATTCAACCATTGTGTAAGAGCCTTCTAGGCTTTAATCATGGACAATAATAAGTATGCAGGTTTATTTTTTCTCTATGCTGAAATTAAACTTTATCTAAAGAACGGGGAGGCTCAACTCTTGATCATTTGATCAAAAAGGCTCTAATAGCATGCCTGTGACCAACTATCCTAAAAGCTTAAGTTTTTTTGGTGAAGGTTCATTAATGACTTAATATCTAACTGATAGTAAGCATCAACACGTTAAAGATTTTATTCACATAATGCTTCTATGCGTAGCACCAAATGAGAGGTTATGGCTGCTACATTGATTAAAAAAGAAGTTGTAACTAGGAAACTTTGATTAATGGAATGGTAAGCGAGTTAAAAAGCTCCTTTAAAGTGACTTTTTCTAAGAAATTTAACTAGTACAAACCCTATTTAGTCATTTTTCCTTTCGTTAACCCTTCATGCAAATACAAAACAGTATAGTGATGAAATTTACATTTCTTCCAAAAACTCATGATTCCCTTTCCTTACAATCAAAATCAGACAATTAAGTCAAGCCTATCATGTAGTAAAGAACCTTTTTTATAGGCATTTTTCGATTTCAATAAACTACGTTGCCACATTAATCTAGGCTGGAAATCCTGATCAAACTAAAGTGTAAAACAACAGAATAAAGGTTTTAAATTATAAACAATGTCAATGTAAATCACTCAAGACTGCCATGGACGAATATGTCACTACCTATTAGTAATTCTGAAAGTAGAATATGTTTAAAGAGGAATTCCAGAAAGGAAAATCCAAAATTAAATGGCATTTAGACCAAGACAGAAATACTAAATATCTTCATCAGGTTCCCAAGATTAAGAATGGTTTCAAAAAGATTGTTTTCTTGAGAAATGGTGCACATATTCGTGCAGAGCAGGAGGACATTCAGAATCATACTTCAATGCTATCATAATTTGTTTATCGGGGCTTTGCCTAGTGTCAGTTCTGATTTGATTAGCAGAACTATTCCTTGCCTGGTTAATGATGCTGACAATGCAGCTTTAACTCAGCTACCTACCTTTAGAGAGGTTGAGCAGGTAGTGTTTAATTTACCTCCTACTAGTGCTCCTGGGAAATTGGTGGCTTCTTTTATCAAACCTATTGGACAATTATCTCTCAAGATATGTATGGTGCTGTGATTCAGCTTTTCAAGGCAATTGGATGACCCCTAAATTTAATTCTAGCTAGCTGATTTTGATGTCAAGGGTACTGGTGCTGATTGTATGGAAAATTACAGACCTGTTGCTTTGTCCAATTTTAAGTTTAAAATTATGACAGATCCTTGCCCACAGAATCAGTTCATAGCTGATAAACTTATTTCTACTCAGCAAAGAGGCTTTCTCAACTCAAGGATCGGAACATTTCTTATAGTAGTGTACTTTCCAAAGGGATTAATTTTCTTAGAAGACATCATGCTGGTAATCATGCCACAAAAGTGGATATCGAAAAATCATTTTACACTCTTTAAGTAGGATTTCACTCTGCATGTTCTGCATCAGTTTGACTTCTGTCCTCAGCTATGTTTATGGGTCAAGTTGGTGCTGCAATCGGCCAAGATTTTTACTTCTGTCAATGGCAAAGCTGTTGGTTTCTTTCCTGCTCTAGAGAAGTTATACGATCCTTTATGCCCTATTCTCTTGTCTTGCAAAAAAAGTTTTAAGTCGTGCGATTACTCTTCTGTCTCCACAGAAGATTCTGCTCCCTGAGACAAGACCTTCTGGTATGTGTTTTCCAACTCACACTGAATATGCTAATGCTGCTATCATTTTTCATAGGGTAACCAAGTCAAACTTGCAGCAGCTAGTGCACCTTTTCCAATCTTATAAAGATAATGCTGGTCAGGAAGTCAGTATTGTCAGTATTACCAAGTCCAAGTATTGTACTTCTGGTTGGACACATTCTAGGAAGAAAGTTGTCGCTGATACTCTTGGTTTCTCAGAAAATTCATTGGCTTTTAGTTATTTGGGTGTTCCTATTTTTGTTGGTAAACATCCTAGAATTCATTTGAAAGGTTTGGCTGATAAAACTAAGGAAAAGCTTCATGCTTGGAAAGGTTCTTTGCTGTCATATACGGGCAGGATAACTCCCGTCTCTTCTGTTATCAACAACTTTAAGTGGACTTTGCAATGTTAACAATGTTAGGTTCGTAACTGTTTCTTGGAAGCAATCTTGTTGGTCTATCAAGGATGGAGGTTTGAACCTTAAATCCTGGCATGCTCTTAATAAAACTCCTTTGATGAAACTTAGCATGGATTTTCTTGAATTTGACTTTGAAATGGCCAGAATTCTTAAGTTGAGAGCTGTGTGTGGGAATTCTTTCAACAATTTATATTGTCAGTCATCTGTTTAGCATGGTATTAAGCAGAATGTTGGTTTGATCATCGCTAACTCGACTTGGCATATTGGTAATGGTCAAAGGGTTAATTTCTGGCTAGATAAACTACCCGTTCCAATAGTTGTTGGCTTGGGATTCCTAAGCATTTAGACAACAAGTTGGAGTCTAAGGATGCACGCTTTAATATCAAATAGATCCTGGTCTATACCTGATGCTATTAGTTCTAAAGATCACGCTCTCACTCTTGCAATCTCTGTTTTAATTTTACCTCAGTTTGATATTGAGGACCATCTTAGATGGAACGGTTCTTCTGATGGTATTCTCAGCCTCAAAACTGCATATAATTTCCTTTTGAATCAGCCAACTCTCTAAACGGTTCAACACAGGTTTCGAGCAAATTTATTCCTCCCTCTATCTCTTCTTGTTTGACATATTTATAACAATAGGTTGCCTAGAGATGATAACGTAATCAAGTGCAGTATGGTCATTGTTTCTTGTTGTCATCTTTGTGGTGGTGATGCTGAAACTGCTCAATACTTGTTCTTTGGATGCACATTTGCTTCACATCTATGGGCCTGGCCTACCAGCTATTTCCATTGCCACTTTGCTACTGATTCCATCTCTTCCATTCTTTTTTCTTTCAAAGATCCTTGAGTTCTCAAGTCAAGAATGTAACGCTTTCATTGGTGTCATGAAAGCTATATAGATAACCAGAAACAAGTTCTGCTTTGAAAACCACATACCATCTTAAGAAAGAATTAAAAATGTGATTTATGTTGAGGTCAATATTGTATTAATTGCATGAAATCCAACGTGCAACAACTCATTATTCTTAAAAGTTTCGGAGTAGATATACATCCTAGGAAGGCTGTGTCATATGTTCTTGTTTTTTGGCTTCCTCCTTCTAATTGGTTCAAATGCTATACTAATGGGCGGCTAAAGGCTCTCTTGGCGTATCTGGTTGTGGAAGAATATTTAGAAATCATCATGCTTCCATTGTGGGTTATTTCTCTTCATATCTTGGTGTTCATAATGCCTTATATGCAAAGGTGGTGTGATTTGGGCTATGGAAGTTGCATTTCCAAAGGCTGAACTAATTTTTTTATGGGCCTGATTCTCAACTAGTTATTCAAGCTCGGTCCAATACTACTATTATTCTTTGGTATCTTCATGGTAGATGGTTGAATTGTTTAGTAAATAGTAATACTATGTGTATTCATTTTTCACATATTTTAGGGAGGATAATCAACGTATTGATAAACTTATTGAGTTTGATACTAGATCTCAGGGTGTTACTAGGTAGGATAATGTTCCTAGTTTCATTTGTTCAGTTTTTCAGGAATAGATTTTATTTACCCTTTATATATGGTTAGGGATTAGTAGTGGGTCAGATGTGATCCTCCCACTCTTTTTCGACCTTTTCTTCTTTTTTATGATATTGAGATGTTGCATATGATTGATATTGCTTGTGGTGCCAACATAGTCGGTATGACGAGCAACATAGTGATGCCTTAGCACTCACTTCTATTAAAATAAATAAATAAAAACAGTATAATTTTTAGTTGATACTTGAGTGTAAAAATTTATATTAATAACAAGTCAAAGTTTAACTACAAATTAAATATTAAATTTCTTGAAACATCTGTGAAGTTATTGTGAAGAGGAATTCATTGACCAATCAGAAATATACCAGGAATTACGCCACTTTAATGGATGTTCTGAATATATATTATAGGATAGAAGAAACAAACTAATGTAGATTGAAGAATAAACAGTTCTGTAGGATAAGAAAAAAATAGCAGTGTTGAAAGGATTGGTGACAAAACAGGTCATGAAGGATGGTAATGCTCTGGTACTGGGTTGAGAAGAGAGAAACTAAGAATGTAATGAATTTCGCATGTTGGGTACACATGAATATTCTTATTCATAATAAAGAGATACAATAATAAGGAACAAAATCAATATCTAATAAAAAGAAATATTTGATGAGATATTTCCCTATCAAATCATATCACATCAGAACTACATATTTAATGTAATCAAATATAATGAAATCAAAACATAGTAACATGCAGTATTTGTCAGAAAAAAAATGAAAAAAGAAAACTAGAGACTAAAGCCTATGTTATACATAAATAAATGATAATGGTGCTGCATCTAACAACATACTTGTTTTGCAGCGGCAAGATTGACATCTAGAATAGCTTGCTGTTGTGAATTTCCATGACCAAGCATCCCATGTCCTCCATTTACATCAATAGAAACTAATGCCTCAGTTTGTTCAATGATTAGAGAACCTCCGTTGGCAAGAGGAACCCTATAAAGTGATCAACACAAAGAAAGCTATCACGTTAAAGAATTTTAATACCATACCAGGAAGGACAGACGAATTGACATTTTACACAAAAATATCAGGGGGAAAAACTCCTATTTACAGTTTGCCCTTTTTCTATAATTTTTAACAATATTCTGATTTTTAATTACACTGAACAATTAGGTATCTTATGAAAACTTTACTATTTCATATCAGAAGAGGAAGATGTGATTAAGAGTTTGCTTAATTGAATAAAGCCTTTGCATTGAAAAACTCAATTATGATTTATCCCTAATAACCAAGAACAACATGATTAAAAACCAAATGTTTAATGCGATTAGCTTAAAAAGGTTGAGAAATAATAATCATCTACCTTCCTACTACATTTTATATACATTTAAGCAGTCTATTCGAATTACAGATACAAGCCACCGAATAATCTTAGATTGATACTAAGTTGGTCTGTTGCATCATGATACAAAATACTAATCCAACATTCTTCTTAATACTGATATATATACATACATACATACATACATATATATATATATATATTATTAATAATTTAAGTACTAGAGTACTATACTAGTATTACTATTACTATCACAAACCTACTAATATATTAAGACAAACAACACTAAATAAATTCTGGAACAAAAAGTGATGACTAAGATTGCCTCCTTAATTAGACAACTAACTGATTCCATGAAATGCTCTATGATCTTTTAAGATATTCTCAAACACTGTAAGATGAGGATATCATAACACAATCTAACTAATAACTATAAAGAAAAGGAAGATAATAAGGACAAGGATAATACACACTAAAAGTAGTTATAAAAAGAAGTAACAACATATCACCTTTTGTTGAGGATATTGCCTATCTCTTCTTCAATGTTGAATTCATCAAACAAGGGAACTTTTTTATCATATAGTTCAACTCGATCACAAAGATCAGGGGCCATTTCTTGAAGGTAACTGGTCACCTGAAGATTATGTAAAAAGGTTGAAATCACCAAAATGAAAAGTGTCAGTTTGTATGCTAAACCTTAAATTAATCAGTGAAACTAGTTCTTCAATTACGGAAAACATATATACCATTCACGTTGCACTATTTGATTACAAATAACTGGATCAGCATGCTAACCTAGCACCATAAATTTAAATAAAGTTTTGAACACATGTAATATGTAAGATTCGGTTCTTCACTTTTTTTTTCGAGATTTGATAGGCTTTACTAATAGAAAATGGTAAACTGCAATGTGACAGCCTGCTATGCAACAGTTAGGGTCACAAGCCAATTTTCACAATGAGTTACTCTTTTTGATTAAAATTATTAATCGCAATATCTGTTCACATTAAAAACAGACATCCTCCAGTTCTAGTATTGCAACTTAGCCATCTGTAATTAGCTAATGCCTTACCTCATGGAATGTCCTCGGGGAATCGACCACCATTTTCTCAACCTGAAGTATATTATGATAAAATGAAATCAGGAGAAGCAGAATGTAAACTGGATTTTCTTTTTAATATAGATAGATATCATTATGTTAAACATTTATAATCAATAGTGAATCTAAACTAGTAACAGAACCAACATTTTCATTGAAATAATCCTGGACCACTGATAGAGTTTGACCCATTGCCCTGTGCAAAAGTACAGGAACAGCTCCTTCCACCCCTTCATCAGCAGCAAGAGCAGCAGACTTTGCATGTTCCATTATATTTTTCCATGTTGAAAGCAAACCTTCTAAGTCTTTCTGCAGTTCCTCAAAAGATTGACAAGCAGCAACAGTTCTTACAGTGAGGCCAAAACCCTCAGGCTGCAATGTCTTTGCTATAACCTTCAACCTCGTGCGCTCAACACCAGAAATCTTTTTGGAGACTCCAATTTTATCACAGCATGCAAGCAAAACCTGCAAGTCAGAGTCAAATTCAGATGAAACACAGTATGGATAATTTGCATCAGATAGGACTGATATACTATCAAACTTTGTGTAAGATGCAATCAAAGAACATACCCAGAATCTACTTCTTAGTTTAGGATATGCAGTCAGAGTGGGACCCTTTGTACCAAGGTCCTCTTTGACAACTTGGACAATTATTTTGGTTCCCTTGCGAACTTGGGTCCATTTGTTTTCTCCAGAAGCCACGTGGGTAGCTCTTTCTGTTTCTTTTGTTTGCAAAATAGGAGAGCTGACAGACCCATTCATACCAAGAGCAAGAGAAGAGTTATTTGTTTCTCCTTCTACTTGGACATCACTTCCCTCTATATCATCCTCAAAATCAGCTTCTACTTCATCATCAACCATGCTACCATTTACGTTCTCCTTAAGAACTTCAGAAATATAAAAGTCATCCTCTCCGTCATGCTCATCACAGTCATTGTGTACAGATTTTAAATAACCATCCTCTCCTTCATGAGACGTGTGATCATTTTTTCCCTCAAGATCAATCTCTTGTTTCTTTGTCCTTTGACGAAATGGAGGGAATATAAATGGCTTCTTATTTTGTTTAATATCCATAAAAGCAAATCTAGAATTCCCAATATTAACAAAGGCGCCACCCATATGAGGAACAAGCTTTGTGACCACACCCACATATACACTATCACATTGCACGTTACTCTTGACTGGTTGCAATAATAATTCAACCAATCTTTCATCTTCCAGTACTGCAATTCTTTGCATGGTACATATTGATGAGTTAATAAGAATAATGGTTGAAATAGATTCTTTTGACATTATATTACTACTTTCTTCAAGTAACAACTGTTCTCTATCTACCAGCTTCACTTTCTCTTCTACAGTGTCACCAGTTTCAGATTTGTTTGATTCTATTTTTTCCTTAGAGACAATGGACGGGAATGAATGTAGCCAGGGTTCCTCAACAGGCTGGTAATTCTCAGAAAGAATATTAGTAGACTGGAAATCCTTCTCATTTGCAATCACCAAGCCATCATCATTGTCATAAAGTAATGGATCCTCCAAACCAAGTATCTCAAAATTTAGGATGTCATTTTCAAGGAGACTCTCAATCCTTCCATCATCTGTCAAACCACTGGAAGCATTTGAGTGTTCAGAAACATATTAGGAAAATAAATATTTCAATAATAGTGTAAAAACACTAAGTAATACCTTTGCTCAGGAAAGAAATAGAGGGTTGCTCTAGAAGATATGTTTCCTCTGTGAAGGGGCTCCGTGAATGAGTTGAAGACATCTGGGAATACGACCTAATCCATGAATCCCTGACCACTATTTTATTGTCTTCAATGACTTTTAGAGGTACTGACAGTGAAAAGGCTGGTCCAGGCCTCCAAAAAATGTCCCTTGAGGACTTTGCTTTACCCTTAATGAAATAATTATATTTAAAGTTCAAGCCAAAAGCAATCTGCAATCACAAAATTAGAACTGAGTTACTTAATGAAAATGCGTATTTTGATCTTCATACAGTGTTACAAGTTATTGAAGCTTCATATGATAATCTAACTAAATTTTAATGGAAGATTCTTTTTTTCTTATGGAGAGGATGGAAAATTTAGTTGCAAATGTGTCTCCAGTCATTTATTATAAGAATATAAACTGTAGTTGTATTGACAGGAACTGCAGAATCCTCAACAGACTAGAGTAGCTTTTCAAGGGTAGTTGGGTTAAGGATTTCCGAGTTTGAAGTAGTGTCTTTCTAATACTCGCAATACACTACGAATTGCTTTATATTTTTATTTGTGTATGAGAAACACATAAGTGGGCTCAGTTCTAGGGCAAGATGAATAAAAAACTCAATGTTAATGTAGAAACATCTCATTTAAACTTGTTCTTCAGTATTATTTCTTTACAACAAAATAAACATATAAGTTTAGATTTCATAGCCCAGCCAAATTACCGGAAATTCAGCTTTCCATATGTTAGCATGCTCTGTAGGAGACAATAGTACAGCCATGTTTGGTTTCCAGCAGCCTAATACAGCAGGATCACCAGTTAGATACAGGAGGTGGCCATCTTCTAAATCTGCTTCGACAGTCCAAATGATCTTGCATAACTCGTCAACACTAGTGGCTGACTTTCCTGCGAAATCAGACCGCCCAGATTTGTTATTCATTCTAAATTTGAGTAAATATATTAAAACAGCATGATTTTGAACATCAATTACCAAAAGGTAGATTTTGTACCCATGCAAAATGTATATTACTGAGAGGGGTTATTTGATAGTGCAAATGAAGAATGAGAAACTATCCTTGGATTATAAAAAGATGAAGTAAAGCATGAACACAGTTCCAAGTATTTTTTTTTTTTTAATCAAAATCTCAGGAATATTGTAGCAAACATCAAGAACAGGGGTTGTTATGGTTGTATGCAGCACTTACTTCTGCAATAGATCTGGGTCAACTTTTTTGGCTTTTTCCTCCATTTCATAAAAATATTGCTCTATTCATCAAGTTCGTTTCCAATTATTTTACAATCGCTTGAAATTTTAAGTGGCATACTCCATTGCTGCCTACAAACATATTTACAGAAGCTTATTAAATACTTCCTCTGTTCCACTTTGTATTATTAAGATTTTGACACAAATCCTAAGGAATGCAATTAATATTTCGAATTTCATAAAAACATTACGTAAGTTCCTAATATACCCTTAATCTCTCTACTTAATTATTCATTTACTCCTACCACTACACAGTACTTCCACTAAGGGTAGTTCTGGAAAAATATTTAACGCAGCATTAGTTTTATAAAATGACAATTACCTTGGAACATATTTTTTCTCTAATATGTCATAAAAAGGATAGAAGAAAGCAGTATTTATCAACATATTAATCCATCAAGCTAATTCTTTACTTTTCTTAATCAGCAAAGGAAGGACACAAGAAGTATAATTCTAACACAATTTAAGGACGAGGCACATGATCTAACTCCTAAGTCCTACCTGTTAGGAAATGACTTGATTCAAAAGCCCAACATTGAAAATTTAGAATATGATCCAGGGAGATATAAAAAGCAAACATAATCAATAAAAAAGAAAAGTGTAAAGCTGCCTTAATTATAGACACCCTTAGCCACCTTAGTTGCACCACCTAGGGGGTTGTCTTACTTGCAACCTCAAGGTCGTGGTTTAGTCCACATTGACTAAAAATGACTTAAATAGAGTTTATATAGTTTGGATAGTCATCACCTTACAAGTTGGTTTTATGGGGTTCAGTTAAGTCCAAAATCTAAGAAGTAATTGCCTATTTAGCTTAAATCCCTTTATTTAAGGAATTGAAGGTTGATTGTCTTATGTTGGAAAGTTGTCTTAATTGCAATCAACCAGACCTGCCTTAATTGCATAGCGTGGAAGGGGGTATGTTTAAAAATATTCCTTAAGCTGGCAATCCTAGTCAAGAGAACGAGTGTTTGAAAGTCACCTTAATTGTGGTCACCCTTGGGTATGCCTTAATTGCAGCATGAAGGACCATCATGTGCGTTGAGTCAACTTTCAAACTCAAATTCTGAGATCTTAATAATTCTGTTATATCAAATATTCTTATAATAATTATATCTGATGCAAATGTGCAAATTATTGCTCAATATTCCACCTAAAACTCATGAATAGATGCCTTCCATTCCCAACTTGGCTATGAAAAATTGAACTGATCAACCCCTTTGCAAGAACATCAGCCAATTGTTGTTGTAATGTAACATAAGACATACGCACCATACCTTCCTCCAACTTATCTTTAATCAAATTATCAATTTCCATGTGTTGTGCCCTATCATGCTGCAGAAAGTATAAGCAATATTTATAGTTGACTTGTTGCACTAGAGACTCCTTGACCTTTCAATTGCTTCTTCTCAGCCCCGCCTCACAGCCAGCCCTTTTCTCTCAGTATTCTCAGATGCTGACAGGGGATCAGGGCCAGATGACAGAAGATCCACTGCTGGATCCTGTATATATCTTGGCACAAACCTTACGACCTAGTGGTCCAAGAAACTAACACTTTTTTCCAAATCTAGTACAGAAGTCTGACCAATAAAGTAGCTGAAATACTGTAGATTCAATCTCTTTCGTCAGAATTAAGAGTGGCTTTCTACCACTCCTGTTCTGCTATGTGACAATCAAAGCACAATTTCTGTCTCAATCCTATTCTATATGCCAAAAAGACGTACGGAACTTGAGATTTTCTTTCTCGGAGAAAGTCCTAGAAAAAGTCTCATGCTACAGCATATTCCAACTCCTTACTAAAATGCATACATTTCACCAAGCTGGTTTCTTCTCAGATTTTTGGCCTTGGGAGATAAAACCAGGCTAGTTGATAGGTTCTCCCTCACCACCCACTCTGAGTTTGAGTGGGGAATATTAAGATATGCACATATATCCATTTCATTTCCCTACAATTTCATTATTAGTATTATATTCTGTTATGTTTCTGTTATAGATCATTTACTTGCTGACTCAGCAGTTAGTCATATTGCACAGCTATATATATCAGGTTTCTTTGTACATTCTGTATTAAGAAAGATTGATATCCTTTCTCTCATCTCTTGACACTTTCTCTCTCTCATTTTCTCTTAATTGTATTAAAAATCATTTTTAGTCACAAGATCATACAGTCCTTCTATCCTTGGTAGATTGCAATAAATTCAGATTCTGCTGATTATCTTGCCACCACATTCTATTTCTTGTTCCTTTGGGTTACCAAATTCTCCCAAGGTTCAATAACAACATCTTAATCTTCTATCTACCAAGGTTACTGAAAAGTTATCATCAGTACAGGCTTCTGCATAGTCCACAACCACAACATTTGAACTAATGTCACTCTGACAAATATATCAACTGTTAGAGTTAAGAGATATCAAGGAGAGGAACTTGATTTGCAATGATCAAGCCACTCTCCACATTGCTTCTAGTCTTGTTTTTTCATGAAAGGACCATGCACAAAAAGATAAATAGCCATTTTGTTCAGGAAAGAAAAAAAGTCCTTGCCAGCAAAATTACAACCGACTTTGTCAGTTCCAGAGAACAACTCGCTACATGTTCACCAAATACCTCAGGATCCAAAGTTCAAAATATTTGCAACAAGCTTTGTGCCTATGATCTATATACTCCCCCAATAGGGGAGCGCTAATATAGCACAGGTAACAAATGTATCACATGTCCAATTAATTTCAGCACATAAACATATGTAACGTACATAACATATCATTAGGACTTTATTAGTAGTTATTCCTGTATCCTCCCCATGTAAGTATAACTACAATAATGTGTGGTCTGTATTAGACAAAAATTTCACAAAATCTTTAACAGAAAAATTCTTCAAATAATTATATGTACAGCCAATATTTCATGTTTATAGCTCAACACTAACCTTGTGTGACCTTGCAACAAAACCAAGGTTGAATCATAATATCGTATTTTTTTACTAATATATTAAAAACAATTATATGATTTGGACTTCAACAATACCGTTGTCATGAGTATCAAACAATTCAAAAGCAAATCAAAGCAAGAAACCAGTAGCCAAGAGAAAGGACAAAGCCATATACGTAAAAATGAAGTTATAGACGAATAAATTATCAAGAGCATACAAAGAATATGTTCTAATTACCTTTATCAGTCGATAATGCAGCCAAAGTTCTGACTGATTTATGGTTCTTCATACTGTAGATGAAGCGAAATACACTGTGCAGTGGTACATGATAGCATACGTGTCTGTTCCAACATTTGAATACGTAAGCTCAAGCAATTAACCCTAAGGAAAGTGTATCCATCAAGGCATCGACATAATTTATCAGCAACCATTCTAGTTGTACCATTCATCATTCTTTCTGTCCATCGTTATGTTATCTTTCAAACATGAAGGCATAAATAATAATGACTCGATATCTTTAATCATTCTATCAATATATGCACGACATAATAACCACCAGTCAGCATGACAACCCATTACTATTTGCTAATGTTTGCTAGGAAAAATGAGTGCACAGTATAGTAACAAAATTAAAAATTTCTCATTAAGCAAGAACACTGCTCTGTTTTAACAAATAACTCAAGAGTCTAGACATTCTAGTCGAGCAAATGATGAGAAACCAACTATAATTGTGTAGCATCTAAAAGCTTCAGCCAGGCTAGTCTTTGTTCACAAGGTGAAGGAACTAGCAAAGCTAGCCCTTCAGTGATCAGACACAACTGCTGACAACTACACACAGAAGTCTCTATTAAAATATATCCAAGACATCTTTGTTCGAGTAGGCGCAAAATCACCTCACGTGTGTGCTTCGTACTACAAAAATGTCAGAAGGATGAAAGAAAAGCACAAGCCATTAACACTCCACCCAACAAATTTTCCCCATCACCAAGCCGTAAAACTGAGTCCAAACTTCAGAGTGATTCCTCACTCTTAGCGAAAATCAAAACTTTTTTCATCTAAACTCCATTTCCATTCCCACCCTTCTGTTAACAAAGGGGTTGAAATTAAAAAGGAAGAACTTTCCTTCCCAAAAAGAGAATTTTCCAAAATCCCTAACCACGCTGGCCAACATAACAGCATACACGAATTGGGTACACACTGATTCACCCATTCACGCAAACAATCTTTGTGGGTGGTTGCGCACCCAATAAAGAATAAGGGGCAAATAACGAATAAAGGAATTGGGAAATAGAGAAAACGCGAAAAATAAATGAGTAGATACCTCTTGGGTGGGATAATGAAGGGGGCGTTGGGGCGAAAAAGGTGATGGGGGTGCGTAAAAGCAAGTTCAGCCATTGAGAAGAAGAAGAAGCAGCAATTGCAGATGAAGTTGGGGAAAAGTGGTAACCTACACTATGGTGGGTATCTGATAGTGTAAAGGTTGAAGGAGTTCATGAGAAAGGAAATGGTTATGGATAGAAAGATGGAGAAGTGTACTGCACACAAACAAGATAATGAGTTTACTTGGCGCCTTCTACACTCTGCAATTTGTTTATACACATCAATAAATAATCTCTTCTATAAATAAAATAAGGGCTTAAATTAATATGTAATTTTAAAAAATTATTTCACAATTTTAAATTAGGTCTCTAAACTCAGATTTCTTTTAATTTGTTTTTTCCTTTTAATTATTAGAATATTTAATTTCGTATGCTTAATTGAAAAACAATAACAAGTCATATATTTGAGACCTGATTAAAATACTTTAAATGGTCTAAAGTAACTCACAAATTGTTTTCACAATAGTCCTTTAGCTTTTGTATATTACGTTTGAAAGTGTTAGTGGCACCTCTCCATGTTTAAATTGAGTTTTCTAAAAGCATAATTGTGCTAATATAGCTTTTAAGTTCTTTGTAAACATACCAAATGTATTTTCTTTGAATGAAATTTTTAATTAAGTGATATCTTTTGTTTGATATTTAATTTATAGGTTCTATTTAAACATATTTAATATGCTTTATTTGAATGAACTCTTTTAATTAAGTGATATTTTTGTTGATTTTTAGTTTAGTTATAAATTATTCAGATTTTGAACTATTTAAATATGTATAATTTGGATATAAAATAATGTTTTTTAAATTTGTGAACTTGTATTTGTTTATTAATTTGGTTATTATGATAATTTTTGTAGTCTATGTTTGACATGATTATTGAATTGTAGTGGAAAATGTATTAGACTATAATGCTTTTTTTTATACAAAAGATTATAATTGATTTACTATAGTGAATTGGTTTATAATTTTGTCATTGGTATTGTTGTGTCAAAAAAAGAGGAAGAGATATAAACTCTTATAATTCACCCATTTTTATCTTTTCTAAAAGAACCTCATGTGTTTGAATTGACTGGTTGATATTTATAAAACTATACATATTAACATTTCATTTCATTATAAATTAGGTCAATGATATAATATTAACATTTCATTTCATTGTAAAATTAGGTGAATAATATAATGAATCAGAGTGTTTATAAATAATAACAATAATACAATAATTAATTATGTAATTTATCAAACATAATTGATTATGTCTTATCATAAAAATTATTATGATACTAAGTGTGGATTTTTGGTTCATAACATTTGATGATGATGTGCGATCTTAAAGTGCATGATGATGTGACTCTTTTCATCTCAATTGGGTGTTATTTATGTGATTCTTATTAAATTTTGCTTAATATTTTTACTTCAAAATAAACTATGTGGTATTTGGGATTAATGATATTTAGTAAAGTTGTGATTAGTAATTTGTGAAGCTTAATATATTAATTGGTTGAAACACTTTAATCCATTTATATAATTCCAAAAGATTCACTAGAGGTTCGTTGAATTTGAACAACATTTATATATGTTCAAGATGCATGAGGGTAGACTGGAGGCATATAATAATGTCTTATATGAGCTTTATACAACATATTTGACTAGGACATTCAAAAGTTTTATTTATTGTTTTATTTATTATATATATATATATATATATATATATATATATATATATATATATCATGTGTGTTCAATTCATCTTCATCTATTTTTATAACTACATAATTCATTATAGATGATGCATATTTGATTATCTAGTATCCTAATTATCGTATAATAGTCTTGAATGACTTACACAATCCATTATCTGTAGCTTACAATTTATTATGTAGTCATAAATCCTTGATGTAGCTTACAATTTATTATCTAGTTATAAATCCTTGATGTTATGTACACACGTAATTGATTATATTGGTTATTAAAGAATAAATTATCTAGTCATGGGCCATATAATGGTCATAATTAATTATGCACGACGAATTCTTCCTCCACCTCTATACTTTCTTCCTGCACCTTTATAAAAAAAATTAATTTCCAAAATGTCCATATTAAAATGACTTTGAATGTCATCCGGTTCACATTTTGAAAAAAGTTGCAAATCGGATGGGAGTGCCATCTGGTTGTCATTTGCAAAACAAAATGACAATTGGATGACACCCCATCCGATTTACATTTTTTTCAAACTGTGAACTGGATAGGGTGTCATCCGGTT
>Ga0099824_1000219_pt1 | contig 56818 bp, 24 predicted proteins | sample SiratrowhiteBW_FD_76837 | JGI IMG/M metagenome (GOLD analysis project Ga0099824, IMG submission 76837) | Root nodule microbial communities of legume samples collected from California, USA - Siratro white BW | ecosystem: Host-associated > Plants > Roots > Nodule | place: USA: California... | reverse complement strand
CTCCTTGTATGCGTCAAAACAGTAAAAAAAATGTCAAGTGTTAATATGTAGTACTTTCGTATATGGTATAATTTGCAGAATTGAATTGTCACCGTGATCAACTGAGTATGTTAAAATGAAGATAAACACATACGTCAAAGGAATATTTGCATTTCATTAAAGTAGAATTATAAAACTGGGTGGCAGTTTATGCTCTCATAACAGGATATTTAAAAAATGTCAGCATATTTACTTGCCAACTAGGGCAGAATATGCACAAATACACATGCACACGTACTCATACACATCTTAAAATGGTTTGCTGCAGGAAAAAAAACCTGCTTCATTCATACCCAAAGATTAGGTGAAACAAATAATGTATTGGTTAGTTGCAACTAAAAACTACAATCTTCCCAGGAGCTACGATGTAGTTTGTCGTGGCAAAAATCTGGTTGTGTGTAAAGAGGACTCAAGTTATAAATTCAGGAGCTTTATTTGTTGTTTTTCTTGTTCCTGCCCTTTAGCGTCATATTATTTCTGACTCTTTTGGGGCGGGGGGCGCTCTCAAATGAAGCAGGTTTCTCATTGGATTGGAAGATTAAGTTCTATATATTGCTGGAAGTTGGAATGAAATATTTTCTCCTTTTTTTCATGTGATTGACATTCTGTTTATTAACCATATTTGGCTGAAATATTTGAATTATGGATAGTGTGTGCTCACACATTGTATTCATTCATAATGCTTAAAATTGTTTACTTTCTAACATGATGAGAAATATGGTTGTATAATTTTTGCTAATTTTATTGTGCTAATATCTTTGTAGCATCTTCACACAAGAAAGGCTAGAGAGGTTGACAAGAAGTGTTGGAGATCTAAATCTAGAATTTGATGAAGATAATAACTTTAAGGAGGAAAATCCAGAGAGCTACTCGGAGAGTGCTTTGGTGAGTGATGGACCAATAGAAGATACTCCATTGAGAGCAGTAAAGTCTACACCTGAAAACATCGTGGATGATGGTCAACCAAAGCACCTAGTGGTTGACGGGGAGCTGCAGACATCTAAGGAGAGAATCAATTATGATGATGTTTTGCTTGCTAATCCTGTAACAGATAGTACAACAGCCAAAGAAGATTCTGGCCCTACAAACTCGGAAAATAGTGATCAGTATGGAGATGCCTTTACTACAAACAAACAGTCAGAAGACAAACATTTACCTAATGCTATTTTGCCCCTCCTGCGCTGTTGCCAGTATGAAAGTTCTGAATCTTCCTGCAGGTTCATGCGACTGGAGCTTAGTTGTTTTGTTAAGAAATATATTGTCTTAATTCTGGTGGTTTATCTTCTCTTGGAGTGAAATGCCCCTTTCCCTCCCAGTTTCGTTCATATGTTTCTTTTGTAGAACCTCCTTGACAGACATGCACAGGGATTGGAGTGCTCTTTTCTTATTTGTATATTTGCTTTGTATATGTTGTTTTTGTGATTTTTTGTGCTAATTTATCTTATATTGGACAAAATCTGTCAATGAAATAATTGCCCCTTTGTTCTAGGTGATTCATCTTAATCAGATGTTCTGACTTCTGCCTTTTATGCAGTTTTCAAGGATCACCTTGTGAAGACAGAAATTTTAGGAGTGATGTTGATGATAATGAGACAGAAGAAGCATCTTTCTCTGGCCAAGAGGATTTAAATGACTTAAATGATATTCTTGAATGGGCAAAGGTTTGTAGATTGACAAGTTTGCCTTGTTAGTCACCATTCATTATTATATTTTGTAGCTGATGGTAATTTATCAATTTCCCAGCAAAATAACCATGGACCACTGCAAATTATAAGTGAGTATTACCGTTTAAGTTACCCTGCCAGGGGCTCATCACTTACATTTCATCCTTTGGAGCACTTGCATCCCTTGCAATACCAGAGATCAGCTGAGTCAGTTCTACGTCTTGCTGGCCCAACAGTTGCTTTGAAAACGTTCAGTACTGGTCTGGAATTGGTTGATGTATGTTATCATCATAATTTTTTACTAGAAGAGTCTGCTTCCATTGCACTTCAGATTTGATGTTTTCGTACTATGGGAAGCATTTTGTTCCATACTCACATTTATGATAGATATAGTACTTCATTGTTGTTTGTTAATCTCAGGCACATATTGCTCTCGTGGTAGAAGAGGCAAATGCATTATCTGAATGGGCTGTAGCTTGCTTGTGCGGTACATTGAGACTTGAAAATGTACGTTTTATGCATTTGTCCAAGACATTGAAATCTATTTTGTTTCCATATATTGTAAATATTGTCATGCTTGATTTCCAAGTATATGGAATATTAATTTTTTCCGCAATAGATTTGGTGGGATATTTCAAGCTTGAGGTTATATGCTGGTAGATTCATTATGGTTTTGAATAGGAGAAGTTATCATTATTTCAGCATTTATGGAATTTGTGGATATGCCTTTTATAAGTAACTGTGAGAAATATGATTTGATTGTATTAAATAGGGAGATATGATATGATTTGACATAGAAATATTTGGGTCATCTCCATTGCAATAGTCATTATATGTGGTTTTAATTTACTTTTTCTGGGTCTCATTGTGCTACATCTCTTTTAATGGAAGAGTCTTGTAAGATCCACATTTAATGTTTTATTTGGTCGTTGATGTTGGGTCTTATTTAGGACTCACAATCTTAAATTTTATGTCATGTCAACATATTTTAATGAAGAGGTCTTATGATAGGTCCTAAAATTATGACCCTGGTTATAACCTTTGCAATGGAGATATCCTTACCAAACATTTCCCATCATTAGATATTGATTTTATTCCTTATTATTCAATCTTTTCATCATTATAAATAAGTATACTATTCATTATATTCCTTCTCGGTTTGTCTCTTCTCAACATGATATTATAGCGGTACCATCCTCCATCACTTGTTTTGTCACTAATCCTTTCAACATGGTATTTAGAGCCTAAAGAGAAGGGAACTCAAAATGTTTGCTCTCTTGCAGCCATTGCTCTCTCCAAGCAGTTTTTGCTCAATAGCAATTGCCATGCCCTCTAACATGTGTAACAAGCTTGACTCATGATATATATGCTCTGTCTTGAGGAAAGTGTTAACGATATCATTTGTCATTATTTACCTTATCGAGTCCAACAACCATCTGGCTGACATGATTCTCTCAAGAGATCTTGTGCTAAATGACATTTGTTGGAGAGATGATTTGATTATATTAAATAGGGAAATATAATATGATTTGATAGTAAAGTATCTTATAAAATGTTTTCCATTATTAGATATTTATTTTGTTCCTTATTATCTTATCCTTTCTTCATTATAAATAAAAATATCCCTTCTCAGTTTCTCTCTTCTCCGCATGGTACTAGAACGGTATCATCCTCCATTGCCTGTTTTCAAAATATTAATCCTTTGAAAGGTAGCATATGTTATCTGTGGAGTCACTTCTCTGTTAATAGCTATTGCTTCCATATTTAAGATCAAAACCTTTTATGAATTGTTAGCTTGATCACCTCTACTATAAGCTAAACAGAGGCACAATAATTCCTTTCCTAAAGTTGTAATGTTGTGATCATTGATCAAAGTGTAATAGTTTCATAGTTCTTGTTTATTGAGTTTTACAATTATGAGTTGGTTTAATTGTTTGTGTCCCATCTGCACTCTGCAGGTGTTAGCGTTCTTTGCAGGAGTTCTACTAGAGAAGCAGATAGTTGTTGTCTGTTCTAATTTGGTATGTCTTGTAATTAAATTAAGTTGGTAAATATAACTGCAAAACTCATTTATATTCTTAGTGCATATTAGAAGTAGTTTTACTGGCTTGATTTATAGTTCTTAAAATTTTCTTTCATGATCAGGGAATCCTATCTGCTTCAGTTTTATCAGTTATTCCCCTAATCCAGCCTTACCGGTGGCAAAGCCTGCTAATGCCAGTTTGATTTCTTTCTCTTTGCACTATTAAAGTGAATGAGTTATTACTTTGTATATTTCACCTTATGGTATCTGACGACAACATGTTCTTCCAGGTTTTACCAAATGATATGCTTGACTTTTTAGACGCACCTGTCCCTTATGTAGTGAGTATTTAGTTCTTTGCTTTAACTGATAAGAATATTATCTTCTTGAAGCAAGGCCATGAGGCTGCTTTTACATTTTAAATTATTTTGTTAATTGAAATACAGGCTCAGTGCGCCCTTGCACATGTCAATTTATTACTTGGATATTGATATTGAATATACTGCTTTGAAGCTGGTCAAACTTTAGTATTACTTTTCATGCATTGGAAGAAAACATTAGATTTGCCATACAAGTGTGCACTTTCAAATTTGGTTTCAAGTTCAATTTTTTTTTTTCTTTTAATCTTTCAATTGATACTACCATTTGTGATGTCTCTGAATGCCAACAAAATTAATTTCTAGGTTGGTATTAGGAACAAGACCAGTGAAGTTCAGTCAAAGTTTACCAATATTATTCTAGTTGATGCCGATAGGAACCAGGTAAAAATAAATCCTTTTTATCTTAAAAATTTGTTATACACTAGTGTGCATCATCTTTTCTTACATTTGTGCAGTCATTGCTTGAAATGGAGAAAAACATTGCTCTGCATATTGTTTTGTTAATTTTGTGCCACTGTATTGTAATGTTTGTTTCCGTTTGTTTGTGAAATACAAGTTTTATAAATCTGGTAGCAAATTGACATTTTGTGTAATCATGTAAATAGGAAAGAATATGTTAATTAGAGAACAGTATATTCTTGTAATTATCCTTGTATTTATGACACCTAGTAGTAATATATTTTATTTGTGTAATTCAAATAGATGGAATTAATCAAATGCCTCTTGTTTTTCTCTCTTTACAAATGGATTATAGAATAGATATGATATGGTAGCACTTATGGTAGAAAAGATGGATAAGAACTCACTTTTGGTGGTTTGGGCATGTGTGGAGGGGATTTGTAGAAGCTCTAGTAAGGAGAGTAGATCAAATGGAGGGTAGCTTAATTGCTAGAGGGAAAGGGAGATCACGAAAAACTATAGTAAAACCATTGAGAAGGATTTAGTGGCCAATAATGCTTACAAAAATTCTTAGAATGTGAGTTTAGGTCTGACTCAACACAAAAATGACTTATAAGGTAAATTTACTCCGCGCTTATATATCATCATTTTATTATATATCTAGTCAGTGTGAAATCTTAAATATACTTTCTTATGCTAAGAACTAGGCATCTTGAGTGTGGAACTAGATATTTTATAGATAGTCCAGCAACATTTCGATAGTAAATGACATGATATACCCAATAATAGTTACGAATATAGACTCTGATACTATCTTAAAATGTGAGTTTTGGACTTACTCAATCCTAGAAAACTAGCTTTTAAGTGAGAATTGCTCCCCACCCCACTTATATATTATAATTTGACTATCTCTCTTATTCATAGAGGAACGCCTAATAGACATGATGTATGGAAAATCATTATGTTGTTTGTTCCGGTAAGCAAGCCCACCTAATGGAAGAAGGCTAGATTGTTGTTGGTCATAAAGGACTCGTTATTCAAGTTTTGTGTTTGTATATTTGGAGTTAACTTGTGTTTTCTTAGACCGTGTAGTGTGCCATTTAGGTTGTGGCAATATTCAATTTTTGTAGGTTCATAATTTAATTTGCAAGTTTGATCTAGTCAAATGATACTTCATATGCTAATATGTAATGGGAGAAAAAAGAATTAAAAAATTGGAGGCTACATTCAAATCTTAGGATTGATTAGGTGAAGTGTTAGATATATTGAAGATTTTATATCCCAAGCTCCCAAGGATTTGTCACAGGTTTGAACATCTCAGAAAGAGCTCTTCTATTGCTTTTTTATTTCCATGATTGTGAGACTACTAGCCATTTATTTTCATGTACAGCACGTTTCTTTGTTTTTCATGTGGTTATCTGGTAACATAAGTACATGGTTTCTTATCACACTGCTATGATATTGCAATAGGTGAAGTCACCAACAATACCACAACTACCAAGACAGAAAGAGCTAGTCTCGTCTTTACGTCCTTATCATTCAACTCTTGTAGGAGAAAGTTACTTGGGTAGGAGAAGGCCAGTATATGAATGCACGGAAGTGCAGGTGTGTCCATTTTAATGAAATCACCATTATCCATTATTGCTGTTCTTTTATTTCCTCTTTATTGCTCTCCGTCTTTCTCATTCTCCACTTTTGATAACCTTTGGTATCATGATTAGATTAATGATTATTACAGACTTTAGTCATGCTTACATGTACTTTGTCAAAGCAGCTTAATATTTTGCAATAAACAATTTACCCAGGTTTTTAACAGTTCATCGTTAGTTATGCATCCTCGTATATTTTTCGGTTGTTTCCACATCACTTTAGGCAATGTCAAACTCTCGCATTTTAATCTGTTCTCGCGTGTTAATTTCCCTACAGATTGAAGCTGCAAAGGGGTTCCTTTCGGTGTTAAGATCTTACTTAGATTCTCTCTGCAATAACATCCGTTCTCACACGATCACTAATGTACAATCCAATGACGATAAGGTCTGTATTTTAGTCTCACCAACAAATTAAGTTATTCACTTTGATATTTATTTTAATTGTTTTAACCTTTCTGAAAATAAGGATTTGATTGAGAAATTTAATTTAGAACCGACCTGGACTTGGTCTTACTTTTATGCCTTAAAAAGGTGTCCATTATATATTACGTGGTTAATCCCTGTTAAGAAATGGTTAAATTTTTAACTTTAATTTTAAGTTAATTCTTACTTAAAATTCTTCATTTGATCTAAGAAAGCATAGTCTGTTTTTAGTGAAACTGTTTCCAATGACTACCTTAATTTGCTCACAATAGTCGTTGTTGTTGGTGATAAGTTATGTGATACGAAAGACCCAAGTCCTGGAATATCAGGAGGCTGCTAGATAAGCTTGGGTGTACTAAGATACATAGATAGAAAACAGTTAATGAAACAAGATGATGTATAATATTTTTTTACTGAAATTTAAACACTGGCTTGCTAATAGCATATTTTAGTAAATATTAGGAAGGTCTGAAATGATGGTTTTGTACCTTCAGGTATCATTGCTTCTGAAGGAGAGTTTCATTGACTCGTTCCCTTACCGGGATCGGCATTTTATGAAGGTTTGTTTCTTCTTGAGCTTACAATCATACCTTATGCTAACTATGTATGCAAAATTTAGTCAAATTTGCTAGGAGAAGTTCAAAATGATCAGAACTGACTTGCAAATTCTCTCTGACTTCTTCTAGTTGAACGCTACTCCAAAATTTGCACTTAGTATGTAAATATTATTCAAATCAAACATCCAGATTATTGTTTTGTTGGATCACAACTATTGCACTGTCTACGTGATATTTAGCTAAAATTCTGGTTTAAGTTGAGAAGACACTACCTTTCAGCAAAGAACATGATGATTATGTCAAGTGAGTTTAACTGGAATAATCTATCTAAGGGACTAGCTAGGCCTCCCTAATCAGCTGCAGTGTTGCAGAGGCTTGGGAGTGGTTGTATTGCAGACAGGATTTGACTTGATTTTTAACTGTTGATCCTGCTTGCTGGCTGATATTTCTTTTCAATCATTTTTTTTTCTAGTGCTTCAGAATCATGCTGCATTGGCAAGTTTCAAAACCTTGAGTAGAAATCTAAGGACCATTTCGTTAGAATCTCAAGTGCAATCAGTTTTTACTTAGGGAATTGGTTTGTGCTAGTCTCTAGCAATAACAAAACCTTATTTTTTGTGTTATTTGATGCAACAAACCATAAATACGTGTGAGAACACTAGTTAATGTGCTTAATGAGAAGCAATTCTATCGCAAAAAGAATATATGCATAATCTTTTTGCTCATGGTTGCCTTATTTAGTAGATAAACATTTCTATATTTGATACTATTTTCGGACTACTAATTCAGTTTTTGTATTTTCTCCCCTTTGTTGGCTTGTGCTAAACAGCTTTTCGTGGATACACAGCTTTTTTCTGTACATACAGACCTTGTTCTCTCTTTCTTACAAAGGGAATAGAGCTGCCATGCAGAATATTTTGGTAATATTATATTATTGTTTCGTTTCAAGGTTGAACGCAAGTTCAGTGTTGTATAATTTTTCTATGTTGGGTTCGATTTTCTCCCTTGCCCCTGCCACTAAAACGGTACCTGGGCCCTTTTTCCTTAGGCTTTGTGCGTCTGCGGTACTTGTAAATATTAATTTGATTGTTGTATTTAAGCCTAAAAGGGTTGCAGGGGATTTATTCTATGATGTAATGTCTTTTTTTGGGTCATGCACCAGTACTAAAAGATATGATTCATCTTATTTTAAATTTTGATCTAATCTATTGCAACCAATGTTTTATGCTCTTAAGACTATGATCCGATGAAAAGTGTGTTTGGATCACTACATTATTTTCGGTTTGATACTATCTCCGCTTTGGAATATAGACAAAATGGGTTCTGCATTATATGATGGAAATTATTATCAATTCAGAATTTTTATTGGTAGAAGATGATTAATTTTGTAATAAATTGTATTAATATTGATAATTAAGTTGATTCAAATCCATAACACACTTAAACAAAAACATAAGAAGATGCAGAAAATAATATGTGAAAATAATATGTGAAGTACAAAATGTGATTTTTTTTTAAATAGACATCACTTTATACTATCATATATTCCAACAACACATTTGTAACATTAATTTTCTCCAGTGGTAATTCTTTAAGCTCTTTTCTTCCTTTTTGTCCAATTCACTTGCTGTCCTTTTCTTCCTTTTTGTCCAATTGACTTGCTCTCCCCTTCTTCCTTTCTATCCAATCCGCCAAGTAACTTTCACACCTTAGTGGAGTGATGTTTTATTTTGTAGTTTTCTTATTTAGATTTTCATTTGTTTATATTATTCGTTTTTTGTTTTGATTTGATTGTGATGTTGTTTTGATTTATTTATGATTTTTTTACCCCATTTTGCTATGCTCGTATTCATCATATTTTGGTTTGCTTTTTTGTGTTGTATTTCAATTATTATTATTATTATTATTCTTCACAAGGACTCATCAAGAAAGTGGATAAAAAGAGTTTGTTTTATTTACAAAATAATAGTTGTTTCAACAAGCAACTAGAAAAAAATTTAAGCCTCCAACAAAAACGATGTTTGAAGCAATTCCAAACAATTATGGTACATGTGCTTAGCATCTCTAGATACTATGAAGACATTGCAATCATATAAACATGTAAACTTTTTACTTATTTATATTCTATTTCTAATTTTTTTTTCACTTAATTCAATCAGTTTTACTTTTAACTCTAATTCTCTTTCTTTCTTTTATTTTTCTATTGATTTACTTTTTATCCCGTCATCCAAATCTAATATCTTATTTGGTTTAATCTTGTAAAATGAACTAGAATAAACTTTTTAAAACATTTGTATAAAATGTATGCACTAAATATATTTCTTAGACAAGAAAGCTTAATAATAAATATCTGTTAGTAACAGTTATGGTAATCCAAGAGAGGAAACTAGTTCTAAAAGTAGGTGGGTTAAAAAAAAACCAAAAACCTTTGTTTAACCTGTTCCTTTTCGTACATTGTTTTATTAGAACAAATTTTTGAAACCACAATATTAGTTGGGAATGTAATTGAAATAAAGGTAAAAAACTGTAGAATATTTGCTTACTCTGGATTATACTAACTTTAAAGAAATAAGAAGAAGATAAAAGCTTTGCATTAAAATCGAAGGTGTTGAAAATTTGAAAAATAATGAGGGGAATTAAAGACGTTGAATTTGCATTGAAGAGATAGAAATTGCAAGTGAAAGTGGGGACATTGAGAAAGCGTGGGTGGTGTAGACGCAAGAGGGTGGTCCAAGTCCAAGATGTGGCAGTTCAGTTGTGCTTGATTCCAAACCAGAATGCTACAGCAAAGATGCCGGGATTTACCCTTCTGGCTGTTACATTAATGGAAACATTTGATGTGTCCCTGCTTGGGACCTTTTACTTCTTAAATGTGTCACCGTTTCAAGTAACTTGGTAGTTTTCTGGAGCCTTGATTAAGCATTTGTACTTATTGACTATGACCATCAGTGCAAAATATCAAAAGAAAGTACCTATAGACCTCACCCAGCCTCTCTGTTTTCATAAAGTGAAACAAATAATGCAAGGAGCACAGGTGTTACTACCACTTTTTCTCATTTATAAAAGGTTTCAAGATTTTTATGCAAATCCACACCTTCCCTTTTATTTCACTCAAATGTACAAATTAGTAGAAACAAAGATAATGTTCATACAAATTATACTCATCAATAGCCTATCACCTGCAATTTTGCAGTTTGCATTGTATATATTTTTGTTAAAAATGTTATTTTGTTTGACAAAAAACTAAAGGGTATAATGCATATATTTTCTAACAGTTCACTCTTCCTTTTAAATTAGTAATTCACTTGGTTATCACCTGTCACGGATAAACAACAAAAATGGAAAGGCTTCACTTGACATTTGCCAAGTTGGTAGATGGAGTCAAACATCCAACAACCTAATAAATTTTGGTGAGTATATTTCTCTGATAAATGATTTACACAAGCATTTGTTGGTTAGTTGAAGTGGGGTTACCATTTACTTTATTTTTCATGTTTATTTTGACAAAGGAAAACTATTTCCAACCAAAAGGGTAGCAACTTACATTAATATTTGCTAATAAATGTGAGGATTGTATCATCTAGTTGACATCATCAATTTCAAATTTTAATATTAATAAAGCTTCTTCAACTCTTGGTGAGGTTAATGAATGCTGGTTTGCTAACATATCATGAAACTATCAAAGGATATTCTACCCTTTTGACAACGTTAATGGTACAAAATAATACTCTTTCAGAAAGGAAAAGTTACATGACATATATAGTTTAGCATTGACCTCACAACTTCACTTTGCAAGTGTTAAAGTATACACAAAATACAAATATTTTGTTGTGTGCAATATCATCTCTTGTTTCAACATAAAGTTGAAAGGGTGTTTATACCAGTTAACCAGCAAAGTACTTAAATCTGTTAGAATTTGAAGGAAGTTTGAGTAGCTAAGGAAATTGAGGTAAAGAGTTAGATGGTTATATGAAGGTATATGGGGTAAAATTGAGTGTTAACAGGTAGCAAAGAAAGAGAAAAGTACATACGTACACATAATGCGGATATTTTCTTTTCTTTTGGTTGCTGAAATGAAGTGTTGTACAAAGGCAGAGACAATGTGTTTAGGCAATTGTGTTTACAAGGGGGATAAAAATCTTGCAATTGTACTGCAAAACTTACAACACAAGAATAGCTCCAAAGGTTTTAATGCAACCAAACAGCATAAATAGTGATGCCAATCTATGTCTCTAGTTTTACTTGCGGAGTTATGTGTCCCCTTTTTGGTTAGATTGGTTTTGCTCCATCAAACCTTCTGACCTGGACCATATATGTTTGGCGAGCAAGGCCAACACTATTGACCTGCTTTTCGTTGCAATCTACATTCATATTGTAGTGTTCTACTATTTTTAAGAAGTGACCATCAGGGCACAGTGGTACTTAGCTTAGACTAGATGCGCCAAATAGTTAGCACGTGGTTTCAACAATTTCCCTTTGATTAATTTATACAGCTTATGAAACTCAAACAATTCTCCTTTCTGCCATTTTCTTCTGTCTTGCATAAAACAGAAAAAAGGTGGCGTATCGCATATTTAAGCATGTGAGGGCCGTTTCATTTTGAGTACGGATCCACATACAAAGTTTGGTGTTTTGTTTTCTGTGTAAATTTTCTATGGGAATGATCTTCAACTTCCAGGGTAAACGGAGGATCAAGTTCTAATACCAAGTCACTGAATAAAGTTCACAGCATCTGAACACTAACCACTGTAAGTACAGATAAATATTGGGAACTTGGATTCCCTAAGTACCCTTGCTTTAACAGAACGTCCAACTTGTTTCAACGGAACTAGCAAAAGGACAACACAAAATAACCCCAGTTAAACAAAATACAATTTTGTTTTATATTTTTGTTGAAAAATGTTGCAGGAGTAGGGTTGTAGTCTTCTCTGTGCATCTTTCATTTTCTACATTTCTCGAATGGAAAAAGGTCAAATTGTAAGTGGGAGGGTCTGAGTCTGAGGTAAAGGAACAGAAAAAGTAAATGAGTTAGTAGCAGTAAAAGCTCCAACCGTACAATCTTCTCAGACAGGCATTGGCTTCAGACACCAAGGCTTAAATAGTTTCATATACAATAATACCAATAATAACTATTTCCTCTTTTGTCTTTAGGAACTTTTCTTTCTCTCTCCTTTAGTTTATGGATTTCCGTAAAGATGTCAGAGACAAGGGCTGCCAGAGAGGCAGCTTAGTCGCAGAAGCAGTAGCAGCAGAGAGGTGCAGTCATAATAGGAGCTGTGAGAGAGAGAAAGAGAGTATGTGTGTGCATTTGTGCATTGGCATGGCATGCAGCTATGCTATGTAATCAGAACCATTAGTTTATTACTGTAACACAATGGTCCCTGAAATAAATATACCTACTCTACTACACCAAGGGGCAAATGTAACAAGAAGCAATAACCCAGAAACGCTCTTCTCTCCTCTCCTCACATTTCTCCCCCTAACCTGAGCCTGAACCTGAAACTGTCCTCTCTTTAACTACACTGTGTGCTCTGAATAGCTTCTGTTTCATTTGTTACTATCACTCATCAGCCTTTGTGCTCTTTGATTCCTTTTTACTCTTTACATTTTTCCTGTTCTTTCCCATTCCCTCTGCTTGATGATGAATGGAAGGAACAGGTTCCCCTTCACTCCTTCCCAGTGGCAAGAGCTTGAACACCAAGCCCTCATTTACAAATACATGGCTTCAGGTATCTCCATCCCCCCTGACCTTCTCTTCACCATCAAAAGAACCCACTTGGACTCCCCTCTCTCCTCAAGGCTCCTGCCTCACCAGTCTCAACACTGTAAGTCCATCTCACATTTCTGCATAATAGTCTTAACAAAGTTCAAAACTTAGAATCTGTCATACACAAACTGTTTAAACCCTCCAACACTAATCATCATTATTGTATTGTACATACATAAGGTTTGAAAGAATCATCTTAGTGTCAACATCAAGGTTTTCGAGACATGCATTGCAACATCAGCTGTGATGTCTTAAAACCTTGTTTTTTAGATGTTACTGTGAGGCTTTTTGAACGAATAGTTTTGAGTTAGTTTGTTTGGTGTGCATGCAGTTGGGTGGAACTATTTGCCAATGGGGTTGGGGAGGAAGATAGACCCTGAGCCAGGGAGATGCAGGAGAACAGACGGGAAGAAATGGAGATGCTCGAAGGAGGCGTATCCAGATTCAAAGTACTGCGAGAGGCACATGCACAGAGGGAAAAACCGTTCAAGAAAGCCTGTGGGAGTTTTGAAAACAACACCAACGACAGCTACAACAATCACAGATGCCTCAACCCCCACAATCTTATCAATCACCAAAAACAGTCCTGCACTCTCCCCAACCACTCATTCTCTCTCCGTGTCCTCTCATAACACTTACCATCACCACAACCCTCCACATTCCTCCCACTCCTTCCTCTATCATCACCCCTCAAGACCCTCTTCCGGTGTTCCTTTGTCATTTCAAGACAACAGTGCCCCCTTGTTTCTCGACACTGCTTCTTGCTCTCAGAACAACAACACTGACTGCAGGTTCTTTTTTCTGATAACTAAAAGCTGTATTACATAACATCTCAACAAGTACTTCCAGCAGAACATAAATCAAACATCTATCATGTTTGGTTACAAGTTTCCCAAGATATTTTCTGATTAGTTTACAAACACTTATTATTGTTACAAGTTAAAGTTAACATATTTATTAAATACGGTTTTTTTTTTTTTAACATAGGAAAGAAATTTGATTCATTTTATCTTTTTATAATATGTACCAACATGTAAGTACTTATGAGTGATATGTGAATGATCCTTCTTTTGTTCTTGGAAAAGGAACAGGTATGTATATGGGCTGAAAGAGGAGGTGGATGAGCATGCCTTTTTCACCGAACCTTCTGGAACAATGAGAAGCTTCTCTGCTTCCTCAATGGAAGATTCGTGGCAACAAACACCACTGACCATAAACTCTTCTTCCTCTTCAAAACAGAGGAGTTGCTCTGCTTTGTCCAACGACAACAACGAGTACTCCTACTTGCAACTTCAGAGTCTCAGTGGCAACAACTCAAAACAGCCACAGCAAGATCAGGGTTGCTACATATCAGGAACTGGCAGTGATATCAAGTCTGAAACTTTCGTGAAACTCGGAAAAGAGGAACCTCAGAAAACTGTTCATCGCTTCTTCGATGAATGGCCCCCCAAGAGCAAAGGATCGTGGCTAGATTTGGATGACAAATCATCCACCACCCAGCTTTCAATCTCCATTCCCACTTCTAATGATTTTGCAACTTTCAGTTCAACAACCCAACGAGGTAATGAACTATGACTGAGTCTGTGTCTTGCTTTTCTTTTTCTTTTTCATTATGGGGTCATAAGTGGCTACGGAATTGTTTGTTTATAAGCTGCATTTTTGTGTTTGCAGATGGTTGAATGAAGCTTTGAACAGTGGGGTCCTTCAGTCCTTGTACTTGAATCAAAGGCCAATAATGTACTTGCATGGTGGGGTTCAAATTATGTTGTGATTTGTGAGGTCTCTTTAATTGCTCCCCCTTTTTCTATCCGTTTTCAAATGTTGTTGTTGAAGTTTATATGTGTTTCCATTGAGGGATCCAATGTGTTTGTGTGCAATTTGCTTTCCATGTTCTTTTCTTTCTTTCTTTATACTCTCTCTCATTGTCTCCTTCATTTTGTGTTTTTGGTGGTTTGAGTAACACTCAAAGACACATCCTTTTTTACTTATTCATCATTCTCTGGCTGAGACCATGTTTTGGGTGCTTTATGGTCCCAGGAATTTCCCTGTTTGTCACTTCTAAACTCTTTCAAACTTGTTGGTAGCATAGTGCAAGCTAAACCAGAATTAAAGAATAACTTATGAAATCTTTCATTACATATATAATTGAGATAAAGTTTTAACTCTAATTAGAAAATAACACTGATAGTATCGAGTATTGTGTTTAAGTTTTGCTCCATAAAGAACACCCGTGATTAAGAAAGAAGGTTTGTTTGTGGAAACAAAATGAAAAGGATTGGCAAAAGTGTTTTTGTCGTGGTTGTTGAATTCATTTGGCTCGTGTTTTGATGGTTGAGCAGCAGAACTGGGCCAATGATTAAGGTCGGATGCATGTGCCTGAGTTCTGTGGACAACATCCCAATGAAATAGTAAAATGAGAGACCACAGTTATATAATAAACTACGTTGTGGATGCTTACATAAATGTTTGGTCTACTTTGTGCATAACAAATAATATTCGCATATATGTTTTGGTTCCTTACAAAATGTTTGTTCTTATAATATAACTATTCACAAGCTTTTTTCACGATGTTATCTAATTCACACGTTATCACAAAATATATTATTTTGTTATTTTTTATAATAATTACTTTATAATCCACGGTTTAATGGGGACAAAATCTTTACTGGACATAGAAATTAAACCCTTGAACTCATCATATATAGATCCATTGACATGTCTAGAAGAAGCAGGTTTGTTGATCTTTGTAAGATAATTTTTCAATAACCTTTTAACAAAAATCTATGCAGTATAAATAGGTAAAGATTTATTTTACATAAAATTGATTAATTAATTAATTAACTAATCTAATTCAATCCATTTTAATTCCTATAGTCCACGTCCACATTAATATAGATAGGTAAGTTTTATAATGGCCATCTAAGATCATTTTTAAATATGATGAGACAATCTATTTTTGTGACATCTTCAAGTTATATTTTTATCAATTTATTTAATTGTTTAAATTTATTTTTGTGTATTAAATATTAGATAACCTAAAGAAAAAATAGAGTCGGACTTTTAATAAGATCAACATTTTATAAAGATTTAAGTCTGAAATCCTGTCTATAAAATTGTATCAGATAAATAAATTAAAGTTTTAAATTTAATTATTTATTTAGTCTTTCTTAGAGAAATTAAATTTATGTTCATGTGCCTGGAAACATATAATTTTCAGTTTTTATAATATTTTTTATTTTTTTAGTTCTTACACTTATTATTTTTTATTTTTAGTATTTCGATAAAGATTTAAAATAATGAAAAATAATATATTGAGATCATTAGTAATAAAAATTAACTTAAAATATATTTAGAAAGAACTAAAACAAAAAAAGTCAAACTCACTCTATCCATAACTGTCAAGGAGAATATAGTGAATTGTGAAAGATCTTTGCACTCTACTGAAATTATATAAATATTTTAAGTATTAGTCATTAAATTTTTAATATCTAGCTGTAGATTGTCAAAAGAAAATATATATTGAAATGAAAAAATTTCCTGAGCTTTGTTCCTAGATGGGCAACCCTGAGTTTACTTTAAATAAACAACTAATAATTATTTAGTTATTTAACAAAGTAGTTATTTAACAAAGTACTAAAATATACAATATAACTAACTGTGTCTTTTAATTATTAAATATTTATTTACAATCATAAAGCCTATAAATAATAATAATAATAATAGTAATATCAATATTGTATAATAGAGTAAGTACTTAATTTTTTCATTAAATAAATTAATATTTTCATAAAGTTTTTATTGACTTAAGTATTAGTTTGCAGGTAAATGTTTATATTTCTTTACTTTTATCATTTTCAAACTCATTTCTATCTTTCATTAAATTATTATTTTTTCATTGAAATACGTTAATTGTAGTATGGATGTAAAAAATAATTAATACAATTAAAGAATTCAATTATTATAATATAAAATAATTACTAAACATTAAAGATTAAATAGTAAGAAAATGTTTATAAAAATTGAATTATTATAACTATTATCATAATAAAAAAATTGTCAAAACAATACATATAAAATAGTTAAAGAAGAAGGCATTCCCACCAAAAATCAATTACAAAAGCAACTTTCCTTATTTGCTAATTGTAATAGCTAATATGATTTATTTTTTAAGAGAAAAGAGTTGATTTTAATTTTTGTTATTAACTTCTAATATTAATACACTTTAAAATTGAAATATTCTAAAAATATTTATAGTTCACAATTAAAATAAAGTATAATGAACTATAATGAACAAATCTAAACTAACATGAAATAAAAATGAAAATAAGCTTAAGAAAATAAAGTTTGTACTTGACATTACAGAATCAAAATCAGTATAAATTTTTCTACTTCAGACACACATATAAATTATGGAAAATCAAAAACACAGACAATCTTTTCCTATATATATAAAAGTCAAAAATCTTAAACTAGAGTGCTTAAACTTAAAAAATTCCTATTGCACCTCAAATGTTTCAATTCCAACTTCACTATCTACTCAAGTACATAATACCATCATTACAGTTCAAATACAACAAAGAGGACAATGGTAAGCTAGATACAATCAAGTACATGGTACCATTATTTCACCACACATAGAACCTATACATGAATTTATCATTTTTTGAAAGACTTATTAAGCTATCTATTACCAGGTGGTGAGAGTCAAAGGAAGTCTGAATGGGATAACTGCAGCTTTAAGCATAGCTGGTCAGAAAAGTCTCAGGGAGACTAACCTTGTCATACATGATTGATGATTCATTTGTTTTGGAAATGTATGACAGGTGCATATCTCAGGATCTATTTAATACATGAGTCTTCCGAAAGTATAGTCAAGTCTGTAATGTGTTAGTGTCTTATCATTATAATGATGTATGAAATTGATTAAGATGGATGATCCTAAGGTGTTTGAGTTGTGTTAAACCTTGTGCTTGATTGAATGACTTTGACTTGCTGGTTAGCTTATCATTTATTTTTTTGTGCTTGTGTTTGATATCTGTTTATGATAATAGTATTTTGACACGGGTGCAGATGGTGTTGCAGATAGATCTGTGGAGGATCAATTAGGTTGAGGGATGTTGATAGTGATAGGATTTATTTTGAAAAAACTTTAGAAATGTATTGTAAATAAGTCTTACTAGAATTATGATTGTGTGATTTTGAAATACTTTAGATTAAAGGATGACTGTACGATGAATCTTAATGATTATTAGTAGAATGCTGAGTAGTATGCATACTTTATTTTGTGGGGTGTTACAGGTCCCACTGTGTATAGACTACCTCATCAGCTTCTCACCACCTGTTATCTTAATTTTTGTGACTTAGATCATTAGTGAAGCTTAAAGATCTCTGTTAAAACGTATATGTCAAAACTCAATACACAAAACAAGCACATTTGTTTAAACTATTGTAAAGATATCTCAATGAACCAACCATTTGTTTGTACAAAGTATGGTTTATAACATTTTCTTAACTTTATACTCATTTCTATTGGAGTTGTTGCGACATTACAATTTTTCATATTGAATTTTCTCAACATCTCAATCGCTACTTTTACTGATGAGGCATAGTTCCCTTGCATTTTTTCACAAACTCCATTCCCAAGAAATATTTCAGCTTTCTCAACTATATCATTTGAAATTCAGACATCAATAAAGTTTTAAAATGTTCTATCTCCTAGAGATCACTTTCTATGATTAGTAGATAATCCACCCAATTGCTCATCAATAGAAAATTCACATTATTTTGGAGCTTTACATGCACACTATACTTAATTGAACATTTATGAAAATGATTCTTCAACATAAAATAATCTATCTTCTTATTTCAAGTTTTAGGAGTCTGTTTCAAGCTATAAGCTTTCTTCAACTTATACACCTTGTTTTCACTACCTTCAATTTGAAATCTAGATGGTTGTGTGACATATATTTATTCCTCTAGTGAACCATTTAAGAAAGTTGACTTCACATCTAACTGAAACAAGAGTCACTATTTTCCACTTGCCAATGCCACAACCAACCTTATTATCTCAATTCTACAATTGGAGCAAACACTTATGAATAATCAAGACCTTGCTTTTGTGAGAATCCCTTAATCACCAATCTCATCTTACGTTTGACAACTGATCCATCAAGATTAAGCTTAAACTTAAATACTCATTTAACATCAATTGATCTTTTGTTAAAAGACAGTTTAGTTAAAATCCAAGTCTGATTTTTCTTTATGGCTTGTAGTTCTTCTATCATCGTATCTTTCTACAAATCTTGATTCATTGCTTCCACATAATCAATAGGTTCAACCTCTACCAACAAAGAAAAATGCACCAAATCTCCTTTATTTGTCAGTACATTATTTGGAAGTATTTCAAAATCTACAAGTATTTTAGTAAATTTCTCTACCTTTGTTATCTCCTTTGTCAAGTTCACTCCCTTATTTCTCTTCTACATTTTTAATTAGTATCAGAACAATGTTGATTTTGAGACTGTTGCTATGAGTTGTTCAAACCCATCATTTTACTTCATTCACAACCACATCTCTATTGATACATACTTTTTTAGTTGGATTATAAAGTCTATAGGCTCGTGTAGAATGATATCCTACTAGGATTGTAGTTTTACTCTTATCTTCTAGCTTCCTTATTTTAGTATCTAGAACATGGGTAAAACAAAGTGAACAAAAATTTTGAGATGGTTCACTATTGGTTTTATGTCAAACCAAACATTTTTTGAAACTTTCTCCTTCAACTTTCTTTTTGAAACACTTGTTCAACACATAAACTGCAGTAGAAGCTACTTCCTCCCAAAATGAGTGTAGAAACTTCTTTTGCTTTATCATACTTCTTGCCATGTCAAGAACAATTCTATTCCTTCTTTCTGCCAAGTTATTGTGTTGTGGGGTATATAAAGTTATGACTTCATGTTCAATGCCATATTTTACACTATAGGACTTAAATTCATGCTATGTATATTCTCCACCTCCTTTTGTTTCAAGTATCTTCATAGCCTTCTCACTTTGCTTCTCAACCATAGGTTTGAATTTTTTAAAGACTGCAATCACATCACCTTTCGCCTTTATCAAGTATAACCACATCATACAACTATATTCATCTACAAATGAAATGACTTTGTTTTTAGGTAGAAAAGATACTTCAAAAGGTCCACACACATCAGAATATACAAATGTAACAATTCTGTAGCTCTTTTATGAATGTGTGATTTAAAGGCATTTCTTAACTGTTTATCAATTGGACAATCTTCACACATTTTATCAGGCATAAAAATATTAGGAAGTTCAATTACCATTTCATTATCATCTAAGTGTTACGAACAATTGAAGTTTAAATGATCAGACCTCGTACGCCAAAGCCAAATTAATTTGGCAATCACAGTTGTTATAAGATAGTGACTTTCAACTTTTTGAAGCTTTGTTTGAAATGTTTTGCTTTTTTAAAGAGGAGACTTCAACACTAACCTTTAATTTAAATCATTTATCTTGAGTAAATCATCTTTAATCGTGATTGAGAAACCTTTTTCTACCAATTGACCCACACTCATACCAGGAACATATAATACATTTTCAATCAGTGCTATCATATTTCTCTCTCTTTTGATCACAATGTGTATTGCATATATAGAAATATCGTTATATTTTTCAATTCTCGTACACGAAACAGCTAAAAAAGAGAAAACAAGAGAATATTCTACTTTCCAAGTCCTATTATTCTTTATTTATTTATTAACCTATTAAATATCAGGAAAGGTCCTACCACATGAATAGGGTCAGTGGAAGAAGCTTGGACAGTGTCTGCTCTTTACAAATATTCACCTGCCTAACTAAAAGGACTAACTCCATAAATCACTTTTTTTTTCTTTTGTATTCCATGATTAGACAAAACCAAGTTCTCATTAGTTATTACACACATTTGTGTTTAAGTAAAAAAAATAGAAGTCAAATTGGGCTCATAATATACCATAATTTTAGGAAGTATATAAATAAAGCATAAATAATCCAAGTATGACATTTCCTTCTGAGGGCTATATTTCCAGTGGCAAAGCAGGTACAATTTTTTTTCTTTTAATAATGCCTCGGAAAGTGCATGAGAGAAGGGTTCCGTTCTTTTTCTCAAAAAAAAAAAGGTGATGAAGAATTTGTGCTCACTATATCAGTAACAACACCAAACAACATAATCTAACTTTACTATGTCCCTGCCATTTCGGTCACGTGTAACCAAATTTTTTATTCATGTAATTTCAGATTCATCTTTTCGTAACACAGGATTTATTTGTGTTAATAAATCTAAGATACTTTTAGTCAAGAACCTAATGCTAATTTATGAACATATTAACGTGTATATAAGAGACTGACGATGTAAAAATTTGGAATCTTTGACAGATATAATGTTATATAGTTGTGAAAAAAGAAGCATGAGTTTGATGATTGCTGATGAGGTGGGCGAGAAAAATGAAAGGAAAGTGCGGAAAGTCAGCTTTAGGAAAAAAGAGTTGTGAATGTAGTGGTGGGGTGAGTGAGTGGGAGTGTTATTGTATTGGTGAAAAAAAGGGTGAGAAGTAAGGAAGTAAATAGAGTGTTACAGTGCAGATTGCAGAGTGCGGAGTGCAGAATGCAGAGTGCAGAGTGCAGAGTGCAGAGTGCAGAATGCAGAGTGCAGAATGCAGAGTGCAGAATGCAGAGTGCAGAATGCAGGGTTGAGAAGAGAGTTGAGCAGTAATGAGTAGGGACAGAGGCAAAGAAACGTACACTTATTATCCCTTTTCTTTCCATTCAACCATCTCCTCTGACTCCCTCAGTTACCAGTCAGTCACTACCCGACATTCAAACCATCACTCTCCATGCCATTTTATCATTACCTTCCATTCTCAATCCTCCTCATCCTAACTCTCATCCATCTAATTCTTAATTCAAACATCATAATCCTTGTTTCTGTCATCTGTGTTTTTGGATATCTACAATGGAATTCTTTCATGGCCAAGTTAGGTGAAACAAATCCTATTCAAATAATAGAATTTATTGCTTCATCTGCTGCTTCACTCCTAATGTTAATGCAGACTATCTGAACAAGCTGTGTTTTATTTATTTTTTACCAATGCCAATTTGCCATGAAAGAAAAACATGAAATGTGGGAATATTGTCCTTAGAAAAATCAGTTGAAAGAATGAAAAGATAATTAGTATGAAATTTTCACGTCTTTACTTTTATTTAAAAGTTTATATAATATAACTTTTATGTAAATAACATGATTTATGTATATAGCGTAAATAATGTAATTTAAGTATACAACATAAATATAAATATATATGTATCGGTAAAAATACTTATTTTATTTTAATATAAAATATAAACATTAATAAACTAATAATGAAAATTAATTATATAATAAATTTTATTGAAGTTGCTACTTCTTCTTCAAATTTTCCCAAATTTGAGAAGAAAGTCAATTGCCAACTTTTTGATCAAATCTTAATTTTTAATTAAATTTTTATGCCTCAATTTTTACACATTCTTTTTATTTCATTATTATTGATCCATCTTCACAGATCAGCTGGGTTATCCTAACAGAGCTAAGATTCATCCAAATAAAAATTTATTAAAATAACATAAATAAATGATTATCCAAAAATCTACGCACTTGGTAAAGAATAGAAGTTGTCAGGTTTTGTATAATCATCTCATTCTTTGCAATAACAAAATATTGAAGCAATGTAAGAGAGAAAAAAAATCCAAATTTTTTGACAATTACTTTATCTTCCTGTCTCTTTTCTAAATTTCTTCGATTTTAAATTTCAATTTATTCAAATATTTTTTTTATTTTTATAAAAAGTAAATAAATAATATTCACATGTAATATATATATTATAAATTAATAAATGTATTTTTATAAAAAGTTGTGTTTATATTTTAAAATACTTGCATGTAAAATTGCCTTTGTTTATAATTTGTTTCAAATTATGAAATGGCAACATTCACCATTTTTATAAGACCGGGCTTATTTTTTATTCTCTTCGAAGTTATTTTTTCTTTATATTTATTTTATTTTTCTCTTTACTTGTCATCTAATTGTATGAAACCGTCTCTTGTTTTTTTTTTCGTTCCAATCAGATTATTGCATATGAAAAAAAATAGAATAATATAAACCGAATATAGTTTTATTTTCACTAAAATTTTCTATTTTCTCAATTTTTTTCTTAGAAATCCATTTCAATATGAAAGAAAAATTCACTGTGATGACTACACCAACAAGCTCACATTTCTTCATGAAGAAGAAAAAAAGGTACTCTCTCACTCCATTGATTCCAACGGAAGCTCATGAAAACTAAGAAAAAAAGAAAAAGAAAAAGAGAGCAAGAAAAAGAAATCTCCAACAGAAAATATTTTTTAATATTTAGTCATAATTCATTTCTAACATAAAATAATCTTTAGTTATTTTTTTAAATATATAAATTTATATTTTTTATTTATTTCATGACATCAATTAAATTATTTATTAATTTTTTTACTTTTTTTATTTTAACACAAAAAACCTTATTTTTTTTCTTTTTTATTTTATTTTTTTAAATTATCTCGAATTCAAACAAATCCTAACTGGTGCTTGGATTGTGTACCCAAAACACACCAATAAAGAAACATAAACAAACTATGAATTCCATCTTTTCTAATAAATAGGCATTTCCATTTGCATTTGCTTCAAACCCTAACACTCTACACCTTGTCTCTAAAATTGAAAAAAATAAGCATTGAGATTTTGAATGTGTATTATAATTTAGCTGATTAAAATAAAATATAAATACTCTATTCTTGATTTCAGGCACCATTTAAATTTCTGAATGTGTGGATAATTTTAATCTCAGTAAAAACTAGTTAGGGAAGAAAACCTAATTAAACGTAGTTAAAGATTTTTGTTATTGAAGACAAAAGAAACATATAATCAAGGTTCTGAATATATACATAGTCAAGAAATGTTTCGAACCCAGAACAAATGTTGTAGGGCTTGGAAGATTGGAAAGAAGAGAGGAAGAGGGTATCACCCAACACAACAGAACACAGCAAAGTCACTCTCTTTGGGGAGAAGCAAGAATGCCCATCAGATGGTATGAGCAAAACCAATCTCATAATTGGTTGCAAATTTTCATTCTTTTTGAAAAGTGATTTATGGGTTTTGTTTTGTTAGTATTTTGCATTGGCAACCCAACCAAGGAACCATGGTGAACAGCCAAATCCTGAATGAAATTTCGCAGTGCGTTGAAACCCTTAACGGCGTCAAAGAAGGAAGATGCAAAGCCTCCCTCACATTCTACAGACCTAATTTACGAGGTTACCTCATTGCATTCTATTGTTTTATTTCCTTTCTGGGGTTTTACTTTTTTTTTTTTCTTTTTTCTGAAATTCTTTCCTTCCTTCTGATTTTCACAGACCCGTCCACGCCTATTGATTTCCCTCGAGATTTTCTGGGGATTTCGATGCTAGAGCAGCCCAACAAATACTACTTCATCATTCGCGGCCATAAGATTGTTTTGGAGGCTGATTATTCTATCTTGACCATCATGGAAAAACTCCAGTCCTACAAGTCCAAAGTGGCCCTTCATTTCGAGGTACGTTTTTTCTCAGTGCCTTGACTTTTGTTGTTTAGTTTTTGCTCTCTTAGTATGTGTTGGTGGTGCAGGGAGTGCTGTATAAATTGGGTGACTTCAATGTGAGAGTGATTAAAATTGTTCCCAATCAAGCTGAAAGTCTCAGAGGAATCATGATTGAGGTGACTTACTCTGAATTGTAGTTGGTGATCTTACATGTTTGTTACATGTTCTTGATGTGCTTATGGTATGCTGAACCAAGGTTATCAATAGTTGATTGTGGAAAATGCAGGAAAACCAGACTTTTGATATATCATGTAGAGGATAGAGTTGTGGACAAGTACTGAAAGTTGCATAGGTTGAAATAAATAAATAAATTTTTTAAGTGGATAAAAAGTTGAATTGAATGCAGATAAAAATTGGAATAACATTAACTCAAAAGTTCAGTTCTTCATTGTAAAATACCGACGGAAACATTGAAAAGAGTGGTGGAGTGTCGCAATGTGACTGAGGGGGATAAAAAGTTACTTGTCCCACATCTTGGTCACGAACTGTGATGTCCGTTGCTGCTGCACGAAATTTTGAGATAGCTTATCATGTTCTAGTCTAGCACTCGTATATTAACTTTATGTTTGTATTGATGAAAATGGGATCGAATAAAATGGAATGGATCATAATGGAACAAACCTCGTTTTCAGTGTCTTTTTTATATGTTATGGTGAATAGAACCATTCCCATTCCTTCCGAAATTGTGAGGGTTGTCAAACTAAACAATGGAATAGGTTCCATTAGAACATAGATTGGTCTGCATGTTGGTGGTGCATACTGTGAGCCCATCTTGACAAGTGTGTACCTGTGCATGATGCTCAGTTAGGTTAGGATGGCTAAAATAACAAGTAAATTGGTAACTAACAGAATGTGAATAAAGAAGAGACCCAATACTGTCCCAATGTGATGTGGTTATTTTTACTTTGTGCCTTTTAGTTAAAAATGCTTGACTAATAAATTTGACTTGCTCTTAGACCCAATGAAAATTTAATTATTATATGAATTCAATCGTTTAACATTATTCAAACATATGAATACTAAATTTTTATTCAAAACAATTTAACTCTGTCGTGTTATGCCTTATTTGCATCTGATCTGGTTAGTCTTAAAGATCTCTTTCCATACAAAATTGACATTTTTACTCTCTCCCCCTTAGAACATAGATTGTCTTTTGTGTAGAGGAGGTTTGATTGATCTTGCTTAGTTATACTTTCCTTCTAAATTTCAGTATTCAATTCATTTTTTGCAGATTGAGTATCTCCCTATTTCGTCAGTTGAAAAATCCAAGCAAATTATGGAAGATTTCATTGATTTGTGGAAAGAAGTAGTGTCTAAAAAGTCATTAGCGGGTCAGTTCATTCATACTGAACCAAATTATGCAGAATATGGACTTTCTGACAATTATACTTCTCAGCATACTGCTGTTCAGTATGCTGCTGCGTTGGCCCAACTAATTCAATCTGCACAGTTACGAAACTAGAATCATGGAAGGCTTTCCTTTCTCGTCTATTACATGAAAGTTGGAAGATCACTCCTTTCTGTGAGGAGAATTTCAGGTTATACTCATCAAAGGCAACGTATACGTTCTGCTTCTCTAGGTACTGAGAATCAGAATGTGAAATTTAATTGACAAAATCCTTTTTTCTCTACTCTTTTTCCATGATTATCTGCAAAAATGGTAGATAATTTCAATTTGGCCTTGATTAACGATTGACAATTGGAAGAAATATATCTTAAAATACTAGATCCTAAGATAAGTTAGCTATGGTATGGTGCATTCTAGTATGTGTTAGGTGTTACTTTCTGGTGAAACTTTTATCATAATTTAGAGTCTTCTAGAGTACGTCTCACTTCTAATCATGACATGTTACCTGACTAAATGTGAGTTTAATGGAATGGTGGTGTTTCTACGATATGTCTTATTTTATATTAGCTCATACTTATACACGTATATGTTACTTGTGATAATTGTACTTCTTACTGTGAACATATTCTGTTGTATGTGTGATTGAATACAATGATTATAATTCTAAAATATGATCAAGTATTAGGATTAAACGAGATTTGAAAACTCATGCATTTCTTGTTCATACTTGGATATTACAAGTTTTCTTGTTCCTTAAGGCCAAACCAAGGTAATTCCTTAAGTTTGATTATGTAAAAGTTTCAATCACAATAAATCAATACCTGATTAAAGTCATTAGACCCCGTTCATTAAGATCATATCAATGATAGCCAAATTCAACAACTTTGTTCCCTAGTTTGTTTCAGAAAAAAAGTATTTTTTTTAAATATTTAATTTCTAAAATCAAGTAAAAGGATCCCTCTAGTATGGAGCATTAAGTACACAACCAAATAAGTTAAGAACAAAATATATTTCTATTTATTAATCAAGAAATTACAGTTACAATGTCATTCAATCTCATTGACTATTGAAATTAACTACTCCTTATGAGTAGGATGATTCAATAAATACAATGGAAAATAGCATCCTAGAATATTATAATTCTAAACTAACTTCAGTGCTCCAAAATCCCCTCTAGCATTAGTCTTTTTTCTTTCTAATACTGCCAGAAAACTTATCTTTGATTGATTTCCCATGCTCAACACATGCATCGTTCACTCAACAGATTGCAATTCTTCATGTGAAGGTTTACTTTGTACTCAGCTTATTTGTAGTTTGTTGAACGGATTACCTTTCTTCACTGAGCCCTTTTCATGTGTTTAGTGTATTTGTCGCTTGTGTAGCAGATTCTGAGTTCAAAATGCTTCTTTCTCCGTAATATGTCTTCTCAACAACATTTATCTTCTCATAGCATTTTGAAGTGAAATTTTGGGGTGCTTTATGTCTTAATTCCACTCAACGAACTTCCTGTACTAACTCAGATCCACTCAACAGCATATGTTAAGAAACTCAAAATCATGTAAACATAGGCTAAGAAACTAAAGTAACTTTTTCTAATTGCAAAGATTCGACAATTTTGTTTGCAGAAAGTAATCCCATTTATGTCAATTAAGTGCAATGCAAGGAAATTTGACACTTATGAGTTCATCTAGTAATACTCGACCAATATAATAGTATTTTTGTTATACATTACAAAAACAATTTACTCGTCTTGTTAATTTTACAAAGACTATATGTTAAACTAAAGATTATAATATTATTTGAATGATTATAATATTGTAATTAAAAATTATAAAAAAATTATTATAAGAAATGGAGTAATTACAAGACAGTTATATATTTTGTATGAAATAAATAATTTTAAGTAAGGATAGCTTTAAGAAAAATAATGTGTACATCAAATAAAAAATTCACATATTATAGATTATAGATAATTTATTATTTTGTGTGGTTATAAATTATAAATAGTTTATGATTTTGTGAAGTGGAATGAATTTTTAAATATACTTCCTATCACATTACCAAGATTACAAAGAACATATTCACCAAACTCTAAGTTTCACAATCAACATAGTTTATGACAACAATTTTTGACATTGGTTTGAATTAAAGATTGAACCAAATAGAAAAGTTACTTCAACAAGAATGTCAGCAGTTTCCAAACATTACATATTGATAAATATGTTAAATAAAAAATAGACAATTTTAACTGTCAAATTTGAAAATACTCAATTCTTTAAATGAGCATTTTTTTAACAAACAAAGGTCAATAGTTTTTAAAGGATCACCTGTTGTTAATTAATAGATTTTTTAATCTCAATATATATATATATATATATATATATATATATATATATATATTTTTTTTTTTTTTTCCTTTAGTTTAATATATGGAGACCTAAAAATAAAAAAAAAAGTACACACTGTACTTTAAAAAATTGTCTAAGAAAATAAAACAAATAGAGTAAACGAAAATAATGATAAAAAATGGTCTAACATTATTACAATATTTTATATATCATCAATAAACAATAAGGTTGGAGTTGTATTCCATTTTCACGTTTTTCAAATATTAAGTATAGATCATAGACATTTTTTTTTAATTTCTTAAGTATATTTGGATTATGTTATATTATAAGGAGATATTAAAATTTAAATTCAAATATATAGTAAATTATAGTTTATTGTAATAAGTTAGTCATAGAAATATCTTGATTACCTAAATAATTGAATTACTAAATTGTCTTTAATTTGAACGTAAGTTTAATAGATGAAAATTACTCTGTAAGGCTTTTCATCTTCGGCTTAGGAGAAAAAATCTTTTATTTAAGGAAAACAAATTGAAGCATGCAAAATCCTCTTAATAATATATAACCCATTAAAGTAATATTATCATTATTTTGAGAAATAATTAGGAAGTTTGAAGATATGAAAAATAACAATTTAAGGATAAAAATATTTTCGTCAACGAAAATAAATTGAAACAAACATAATCATTTAAATAGAGTATTTCATATATTATTATAATATTTTATGATACTCACCATCTAAATAAATAAATATAATGATATTGTCAATTTTGTAAACACCTTGAACCTATAGATACATTATAGTAATAGAAATTTCATTATTCAGGAATACATCAAGACCAATTAGTTTATTGAACATAAAATTTATATAACTATTTTTTTAAAATATTTACTATTAATTTATTTACTTGCATATGTTAACGTAATGAGTATACTAATACCACAAAGACTTACAACAAATATAAGAAGAATAATTTATCAAACATTATTATTAATACTCATATACAATTATATACCAAATAACTGTAACTTAATGTGCATTATGAATTCAATAAATTATATCTAATTCATTTCAAAAATTTCCAATATCAACACATATTTAATTTGAAAATAAATATAAGATATCAAATAGCAAATAAATACCTTTTAAAAATCTTATATCAATCATGTTTTATTATTAACTAACACCTGATTATTTTAAATTATTTTAATCCACATATGAATATTAATTCAATATGTTAAAATAAATTTTTATTGTACAAATATTTATGATCACCGTCTAAATAGTATAATAACTCTTTTTAACTTTTCATTACATAATATTTTAATTTACTTAATTTAATTCATCAATGAAGCAAGAGAGTATTTTTTTTTATTTATACATTAAGGTAATAATACTACAAATATACCTACTAGACTAGCATATAATACATCATAATTAATTCAATGATATTATCAAATTATATTGCTATACCCATATAATATATGTGCATTACTCACTGAAGTGTGATTTATTTAGTAGATTTAAATGGAAAAGTAATCTATTATTCCTAAATTGAGATTTTATATACTAAAAACAGAAATAATAATTTCATAATATCATACCATCGTCATAATCACTATAAATTTAACATTTTCAGATTTTTTTTTAATCAATCTGAACTTTCATAAGTAAGTAATATAACTAACATTACAATATTAATTCAACAATTTATAATGTCAAATACCTTCAAATAGTTAAACAAACAATTTTAATATATACAAAACAAATCACATATACATGTCAGATGCTATTAAACTTATTTATCTTATTAATTGTATTATAACATTGCGATACAATATTGAAAATAAAGTTAAAATACTATAAAAAGTATATGTTCTTGTTAAACAGTCCTTAATAAATCAAATCTAAAAATTTATATAAACTCTATTCATATATATAAATTTAAATTCATCATCACACAATTCTTGTAAATAATATTTTTTTATTAAAATCGAAACACAAATAAAATATTAAAATGTTAAACTACATGAGAGAATATTTTTTCTCAATTAACAAATATTGTAGAAAGATAAATTTTGATAAATGTTCTACATTATAATACATCATGGTAAGATGGGTTCAAAAGAAAGAAGAGAAGCTGTATCATCAGATAGATAAGGAGATAGAGGCACAAAACAAAAAATGAGATAGAATAATGAAAGAAAAGTAAGAGTAAGATTGTCCTTACAAATTTCAATCTGGAAAAGTACTATTCAAATAAATTACTTAGTCTAATTTAATTAATAATTTTAAGGTTGATAAAAATTAATAATTTTTAAGTTTAATTTTTTAATATTTAAAAGAAATTTTTATTTATAATAATTTGTCAATATTTATACTAATATCTATAATTTATAATATTTATAACAATATACAATGAAATTTTATATTTTGATATACTCACTTTATACTTGTTATTTATTTTTAACTATATTTTAAAATATATATAAACAAACTACTTATATACTGAAAGTAACAAATCACCAACTATTATCTTCATGTAACCATTTTTATTTTCTTAAAAAAAAAAAATCACGTTATTTTAAAAGAATCTTATTTAAAAAATAAAAGTAAAGAGATTTATTGAAAAAATAAAAATAAAAATATTAATAAGATAAAAAAGTTTATACTTGAATTTTCTATTTGTTATACATAAAATTATAATATAAATATTTGTTTTTTTAATGAATTAATTGTTAATCGTTATTTTATTTTTTATTAATTTGTTAAAATGATATATTTTATTGTTAATATATTTATCATTTGAGATAGAACAATAATATAATCAATTTTAAAAACTCAGTCAAACACATTTTTTTAAATATTTAATTTTTTTAATAATGAATTTAATGTTCGTTGAAAAAAATATATTTCTTAATATTTATAAGATTATTTTTTATTATTTTTCAAAAACTTTTACTCAAAATTTATCAGATAATTTTTTATTATTTATCAAAAAAATTTGTTAATATAACAGAAAGAAAATTAACAACTTTTTCTTTTGATTTAGTTGCACTTATTTAACATGTGACTCAACCGAGCTTATGATAAAAGAAAATTTAATAAATAAATTTTTAAATAAAAATAATAAATATAGTGGAAGAAACTGGACCCATATATGTAAATAGTGTAATTGCTCATATATTTGATATAATTAAAGGGTAAGTGCATTTAAAAAGTGTAATTGCTTGGATCTTAAGGGGAAGTGGTTAGATTATTTGATTTTATATAATTAATTTTTTATTATACAACATAGTTTAATATAATATACAATAAATAATAGATTTAGTAATCTTTTATATAATAAATAAAATTACATTAAATAAAAATAATATATATATATATATAAATTATAAGAGAGCATACTAAAAAATTGAGTCAGAGCATACTAAAAAATAATAAAAATTTTATTCTCCAATTTTATTCGTACTAATTTGGTAATATCATGAAGATAGCAATTTTGTTGTATGAAGATAATAAATAAATTTCATCCTAAACCAGAATAAAATATGGCCATTAGCCCGCCGAAACCAAATAAAATTCTATAATAAAAAATGAAAAAAAAAAAAATCCCTGTTTCTGGGCTTTGTAAGTTTCCTATCAACCTAACATGTAGGTTTCTAAAAGAGTGGCGGATCCTGGGGCTTATTAGTTCCTATTCATCTCTTTCTTTTTCACAACTCAACAACTTCCTATTGTTTTCAAACACAGTCTTTTCTCTCTTCATCAAACAAGTACGAGGTTTTCTGTTTTACGTGTGTGTATCTGTTCCCAACATTCACAACAACATACTCTGCTGCTGTTAATCCACTTTCCCACGTTCTATTAATGTTTTCTTTTCTTCTTATAATGTTTTTCCATTCGATAATCGGATTCCGTGACGGACCAAAACCGTTTTTTCTTCTCTGTTTTATTGGTTTATCAATATCTCATTCACTATCTGTTTTCTTTCTCAGTTTCGGATCAGCATTCCACTCTTATGGATTCAGACCCTTCTCAACCAGTCAGACGGAAGGTTTGCTTTTAATGTGTTCAATACATATTATTGTTATTATTTTCAATGCAACAATTTTTTTCCATCACAAAGTAAAATTATTTAATCTGCTGTTGTTGTTGCCATTGCAGCATAAGTTTGCACCAAGAGCACCACCCCGCCTTGTTCCAAAGAAAGAAGTTAAAACGTATGGATTATTCTGTTTGATGATAGTTTGTGGTGTAGTGCAGTTTAATTTAGTGCTACTCTTATTTCTTCTGCTTCTGCAGTGAAGTGGTTGAGGATGCTGAGGCTGATGCGAACCAGGCTAAGGATCTGCTTCGGCGGTTCAATGTATATATGATTTTAATTTGATTGGTATCACTTAATTATTCTACATTTCTCTGATTTTATATATCCCTCTTATTTTTGTGTAGGAGAGTGCTATGAAGGCAAGGAACAAGGTCGAGAAAAAAGGTTTATTGTTTTACTGAAATTCTCTGATTTGATTATCTTTGTCCTTTATATCTTCAGCATTGGTTATCTGATCTCAGTTGTTTATTCTTTTCGTTATTGGAATATGAATCATGAAATGGATCTTAACTCTCCTAATAAATCCTGCAAATGAACTTGTACACAAATGTTTGGAGTTTACGTTTTCTTCTTATTTTCAGTATTATACACTCTCTAAGCCCACTCTCACATTTGTAATACTCTTAAGTTCAACTCCTTAATCATAGGAGTTTTATACCATGCCAAATTACTGGAGAATCAATGAGTTATCATTTACTCCCTCAAATGTTTGTTCCCTTCCCACGGATGTGTGTGCAAGTTCCTCGGACTTCAGTGATTGAATTATTGCTGAAGTAGCGTAATTTGGATACTTAGTATCTAGACTGTCTATGTAGAGATCTCATAATGAAGCTTGACACGACTCCCTTTTCACCAAGGCAAGTTTAGCATCATGCTTTCTGCTTTCTAAACTGGCCTAGTTCATATTTATGGTGTGCAGTGTCAGCTTCACAAATTGCTTTTGGTTATGGTGGTGAATCAACTTTGAAATCATATGGTATTGCCAGCGGTGGGAGAAGTGCCAACATCAATCAGAATTCAACACCTAGTGGTATGTCACCATTAGTACACTTTCATTTGATAGACTACTACACGATGTTGTGCTCTTTGCTGCATGATCCTTCCTCCTATTAACAGTATTCTGGTGATGCTTTAATTGCAGTGGTGGGAGAGAAAGAATACACAGAACCATGGGTAAGTATTCTGAATGAAAAGAATGTGCTCTCTAATTCATGTACTGTTTTATCTTCTTTTTATCATTAATCGATGTATTTGTTCATGCTTATTTTTGCTCTGAAGTATTGGTTGTTGGATTTTGCTATAGGACTACTACACTAATTATCCAGTAACTCTTCCTGTGAGGAGGCCATATTCTGGAAACCCAGGTATAATTCAAGAACTATCTTGCAAAAAAGAAAGGAAGGAAAATAATGAAGTAAAAGTTATGGAAAACAAACTGATTTTAGCTATTTTATTTTGTAACAAAACTTGTTCTGCTCATTTCCAGAATTAACAATTTTAGTCACCTTTTTCTCCTGACTGGAGTTAAGAACTTATTTCATTGGTACTTTGAAAGTAGTACACACTAGATAGTTACTGGCTTTAACATCACATTTTTTTTTTTTTCTGATAGAGCTTCTTGATGAGGAGGAATTTGGGGAGGCTGCAGAGTCCAGAACATACGATGAAAATGCAGTAAATTCAGCAAAGGAGTTAGGCCTTTTGGTAGGTGAACTTTAAGAAATAAAATTGACCAATTAAATTTCTTTTAATCATTATAATAATGTTTTGAGTAAATTGTTGGTAGGAGGAAAACCTAGAGGCAAATATGTTCTTGTTTAAATTGCCTTCAAAGTTACCTGTACAATTAACTGCTGATGAAGGCAAAGATGTTAATGCGAAATCTAAACCTTCTGGGGGATCAAAAAAAGTGGAGAGGCTTTGTGAGTTGAAAGACTTACCATCTGGCTACATGGGTAAAATGCTGGTATACAAAAGTGGTAAAATCAAGCTCAAGCTTGGCGATACCCTTTATGATGTAAGTATTTTGCATTCACTACATAAGTTACAGGGTACATAAATTACCATTTTTTAAATACTCAATGCCAATGAACTATCAAGAAAATAAAATTTAAACATCTTCAAAAGTCATATTGCAATAATGATATTGTTATCTTCTGTGACATACAAAATCAACTACTGGATTACTTTTTGGATATTTCTCCAACTCACCCTTCTGTCTGTTAAATGAGTAATACAAGGTTAATTGTTGAAATTTTGTTGGTTTATCTATACGCTAAATTTGTCTACTTTTTTTAAAAATTCGTTGCAGGTTTCTTCGGGTATGAATTGTTCCTTTTCCCAAGATGTGGTTGCTATTAATACGGCTGAAAAAAATTTATGCACTATTGGGGAGATAAGCAAACATGTTACAGTAACCCCGGATATAGATTCCCTACTTGACAATTTGCCTGATTTCTGATAAGTTCAAATAATTTTGTTTTTAGATAGTTTACATTTACATATATTTATGAATTTGTTGAAATTATGTCATAAACGATGAAATGAGAAGAAATAAGAAAAGTATGAAATTTTCTTTCTATCTTGAAACGGGAGCAAGATGATTCACAGAACTTATCGCAGGAAAGGAAAGTAGAAATAGTTTTATCTAATATGTTTTTTATTTCTTATGCTTAGTGCCTTTTCTGTTTCTTCAGATCGTCAGAATTTCTCAGGTTCAGTAGCTAGCCCAGTTATTGAATTAAAAGTAATTTCATTGAATCATTTTGAGTTAATTTATTATTGATGGTCTCAGTTTTTTTGTTCTTATTCCTAAAACAATGAAAGCATAAATATTAGTGTCTTTTTTCTTCTTAATAAGGCATCGATTTTTCTTTTGTTTGAAAGGCTTTTGGGTGATTTTAAACCTTTTTGGTTCAGGATAGAAACATGAACTTCAACGAAATAACGTTAACATCAGAGTTCAGATTCGAAAACATCAAATATTTTGAATATTACTATTTTGTATATCAATTCTCATCGTATCCATCTTTTCATATTATTTTGTTTATACAATTATTTTCATTTTTAAATTAATAAATTGTTACATTTAAAACTTAACTTAATATGAGTATAACATTTTGAAACGAAATCTAGTTCGAGATTCATGTATTATTTTTGTGCTATCTTTTTGTACTAGATTCAATTAAATTGAATATAAATTATAATTTTTACATATTGATAATTTTTTTCATATTTTATATTTCAAATAAAATTGCTTCCTCATATATTTTTATTTTTTATTTAGATTAAATAAATTGTAATCAGAACATTTATTTATGAATATAAAACTATCTTTACGGGCTGCTTTGCAATAATGCTAGTGCTGATCCAATAACTAAGCCCAGCACAATAACCCTACTTGGATGCCGTAATAAGTTCAACTAGTTGCAGATTCATCTATTTAACTTATGATTAATAGTTGGATATTCAAATATTATTTTATAGTTGATATTCAATCCATCAATTATTAATGAATGGATAGAATTGGATTTTTAATAATAAAAATGGATTGATATTTTTTTTATTGATTCACCTTTTTAGTCACCTTAAGTTGATAAAAAGTTTATGTAAAAGAATGAAGTTACAAGGGATGGTGGCGATGCTTCTTACGAAGTTAGTATTCTCTTAGTATTTGGATAGGTAATTATATAATTTTTAATTTAAATACATTAAATTTAAATTAATCTCTATTATTTTATTTTAATGTTTTCTTCGGATTAAACAATTTAAATTTATTAAATTTTAATTTTTAATAAGTTATTTTAATTATTTCAAATAAAAATTATGTAGATGCTAAATAAGTTTTAATAGTTCAAAATTATAAATATTAATAAATTTCTAGTCAATATTAGTTGATGTTATTTTTTGTTATTTTTTTTAAGATTTTTTTCTATTAATATTAATGATTTTTTTTTCGATTTACCCTAAATTATTTTTAGTTGATATTAATTATAATTATTTATACTAACATCTATCAAAGTCACTTTTATGACATTGTTGGTTGGAGTTTTCTTACTATTAACTTTTTGATCAATATGAATTGAAAAAATTCTTAGTTGATATTTAAAAAAAAAAAATCTAAACTAATGTTTTGGCCAAAAAAAATTCACATTAATATTAAAAAATATAACAAATTAATAACAAAGAATAACATTAATTTGGTGATAAAAAAATGATAATCACAACATAAATTAATCAATAAGATTTAGTTCACATTCCTTAAAAAATAGTTTCTTGATATTGGTGGAGAAAATTTTAATTAATACTGAATAAAAAATGATAGGGGCATACAACAATTTATATATATGGTTATAGCAATTTAAATAAAAAATAAATTCTACCAATATCAATAAAAAATTATAATCAACGTCAATTCAAAATTAGTCATCTAAACCATGTATTAATCTTAATTAACTCAACATTTAGAGAGAGAATAAGAAAAAAAATAAGATAACTTGAGAATAGGAAAATATTTAAATTTTTAATTTTAGGCAAAATTTAAAATTTTCTAATCTTAAATAATCCAATTATTCTCTTGAAATTTTATAATTTCAATTTCTTACACAGAGCATATTCTTTTCATATAACCTTTTAAATTCTCTATAAAATAAATTACCCTTTCAAAACTTTATATCTAAACATTTGGATCAAAGAGTGTATCTAAGGAAGTTCTAACAGAAAATAGTGATTTTCCTCTCCTCTAGCTAACTTTCTACCGCTTTTAGGGATCCTAACCAACCATTTTCAATAAATTCATGCTTGTATTTTTTCACAGATCCAAATGGATTATCCAACGTCAAATCTCTCTGCATCAATAGGACTCACTGTGAAACAAATAGAACGGAAAAGATAAAGATAAGATACTACAATCTAATTATTTTTTAAGTCTTTAGATTTTAATAATTATAAAAAGAATAGTAAAAAATAATATTTATTTAATATAAAAGAATTTTAAATACCGAAAATATAAATATTTTTAAAAAAGTTCAACAAGAAGTTGAGTAAATGAAATTGGAAGGTATGATTCCAAGTGACAAACACAATAAAAAAAATGTCTAAAAGAGGGCAACACAATAATGGGCATGTTAAGCCTATCTTTCGCCCTTTTTTTACCTCCTAGTTCAATCCTTTTCCACATGAATTAGTTATATGCTATTTAAATTATAACTGAATTTCCATTACGATAAAAAACTTTAAAAAAATAAAAACAATTGTATTGTTTACTAGCTGAAAGATTTGAGTGACTTGGTTCACGAATTGATCAAGTAATTTTAAAAAATATATAAAAAATATAAGAAAATCTAAAAAAACAAACAAACGTATATGAGAAACAATTTAAATTTTAAAAATAGGTGAATAGAAAAAAGTTAAGGATATTTATATCTGAAAAGTAATATTAAATTAGTCGAACTTGATATTGTTATTTGGTGAAAGAATTTCAAGAAGGTAGTATATAAGAAATGATTTGAAACATTATTCAACAAACAGGAATGTCGTAAATTGATACCGAGATAATGTATCAAATTATATGATATTAGAAAAGATGTATTTATTGTTAATATATTTATTAAAACTATAGTAAGAAATACAAATATCGAAAAAAGTTATTTATCAAATATCACAAGAGAGGATGTCTTTATAATTTTTGTTTGCATATTTTTTTTTTCTATTCTGGATAATTAATTCCTTTACATTTATATTTCTTGCTATTTATCTTCTTTTACATTATTTTTCTTTTACTTATCAAAAGTTGATTTATTTTCTTATTCTATTTAACTTTATCGATGTTTTATAGTTTTGATTTTATTTTCAAACTTTAAAAACTCTCTGGGTATACAAAGTTGCTCTTTCTCTTTAGTTTTTCTCAAGAATTACTTTAAATTTCTATCAATTACTTGTTTTTTGTGTTGAAAATGCAATTATTTTGCTACAACACTTAAGTTTAAGTATTGTATAATTAATATGATAAATGAAATTTATGTTGTGATACACATAAAAAGTCAAACTTTTATAAATATATTTAATATAAATAGTAGAATTAATATTGTTTGCAAAGATAAATATTTTTTTATATATAAATTTAATTTACCACGTTTAAATTAAAAATTATGTTTAGTTACTAACTTAATAAAAATAATTTTATATATATTAAAAAAATACTTAATTATATAAATATTTTATAATTTTTTATTTAATAATTAATGTTTCTTATTAGATAAGTTAAGCAAATTATTACTTTAACATGATAAATTATTTTATTATAATTATAAATGAAAGTTTAATTTTTAAGTATTAGTGATTTAAACTATAATATTATTGAGTATTTATATTCTTCAAATAATATAATAAAGATAATTTTTCAAAAAAAATTTAATTTAATTAAAAAAATTGACAAGTCAATTTATTTTATTTCTATTTAGCTGGATTGATAGGTGAGATTGATTGAGATAAATTAAGGATTATAATACTTTGACCCTCCATAAATTTTTACAATTATTTTATAATTATTATTTTACTTTTTTATATATATTTTTTTTATAAATACAAAATTTTATTTTTATAATTACTATAATACATGATTATTTTTTCATAAATTAAACATAGATCAACTCATTGTATATGATTCAATATACTTTGTTATCCTTACTCATATAGTAAAACCCACTTATGTAACACTTTTAAATACGATAAAACTCATTTATATAATATTTTTAAAACGTGATTCGATAATGATGAATAGTAAGATTCACATTACTCAATCAAGAATAAATTGAATATTTTTATATAAAAAAATATTTTAACAACAGTTCTATTTAATTTAAAAGTAGTTTTAAAATGAATTCTGTTTTCTTATAGCTATTTGCAACTAAGTTGAAAGAGTAGAGACATGTGAAGATTATGGTTCAATGAAACTGGCCAGAGCTTATTTTGCAGAGTTTTTGAACATTCATGTACCGTGACATAGAAAAATGTTTTTCCCCACAAACGCAATGTAACTACTACATTTCTTTGAGAGGGAAAAGTAGGGAGTGTACGTACTACTTTAGTAGAACCCATATATACTCCTTTAAGCTAAAAATTAGGAAAAGAGGGAAGACTTGTTTGTCTGCTTTAATGCATTTGATGAAATGATTTGGATTGAATCAGTTAGGGTAAGACACAAAAAAGGGATCAGGGAAAATGAAGTTGAACAAAAATAACTAAATTATACTTTCATTTTCATGTTCAAATTGAGAAGGTGTTGGCACTGATAGGTAAATCAACTGAACTTAAACACTTTCACATCTCTTTAAAAGTGTAGTTATGTTTGTGAAGGGTTGTAAATTTCACATCTTGTCTTTAAGTTTGTGAACTAAAATAAATGAATGAAAAGCCTTTCAGCCCTTCAATTTACATGTAATTAATGTTATGAATTAAGCCTAATGCGTTTGTATTAAGGTGTAGCAGTGCAGCAAAGTACCTTACATAACAATATATGAATCTAGTTGGGGGATGATATATAGGTTGATATATTTGTAGGGTTCCGTATTAGCCATATAGGTGAAGATGATGAAGTATTGTGATGAAGTGAAGTTGGAAATGAAGATGCATGATTGCAATTGTGTAAAACCAAAACTATTATTTTAAGTAAAACCTGGAAGCCAGGTCAATGGCCTAGCTTGTGGTGGTAACAATCACATTCTATCTATAGAGCCCTTGTCACATGTTCTTTTTCCCTCATAGCAATTAACTCAACAAAGTTTTAATGTTGCATAATAATGCAACAGATTCCAAACGGCAAAAAGTTATTGTTAATTATCACATGAGTATGTGGGAGTACCATAAGGTACGAACTCGAAATTATCTACGATTATAAAACAAATACATCACATCGTCTATGTAAGTAACAACCAAACTTCATACTTGATTGCACAGTTGAAATTGAAATTTGATTGAGAAGGTCCAAACTTGGCTGATAAGGTTTAGGGTAGACTGAGCGAGATATGGTGGTGTAGTTATAGGCAAAAAAGAAGTGTTTGTATTGGGCGAAGGGAAAGGTTGTTGGCACTGCACAAGCATGTGAAAATTGTACGAGTTCCATAAAACAACGGCAGATTCGCCAATTATCTGGTCAATGAAAGAAAATTGCAATGATGAGTGTCCTATCCAAGTATTTGTGGGATTTTATTGTTATTCAACTGTTCTTAGACTATGTTTAGTAGTCTTCAATGTACACCTACCATCAAAATTCTAGATGTATATACTCTCAAAGTTAAAATAATTGTATTGCTTTTCATTGTTTTTGTTATCTTACATCACAGATCCAATAAATATCCACGTCTTCATTAGGATTAAAAAGAAAATAAATATTAACCTTAAGAGTGTGTAACTGAATGTATAAAACAACTTAGTTATATTGAAGATCTGATAATAAAATCTAATCCATTGAGCTGCATTATTATTATTATTATTATAATTATTATTTTTATTAGTGTTGAAATGTACACATAAATAAATAGTAGAATTAATATGTTTTTGCAAAGATAAATATTTTTTATATATAAATTTAATTTAACACATTTAAATTAAAAATTATGTTTAGTTGCTAACTTAAATAAAAATAATTATATATATATATATATTATAAAAAACATACTTAATTATATAAATAATTTATAATTTTTTTATTTAATAATTAATGTTTCTTATTAGATAAATTAAGATAATTATTTCATTATAATTATTAATTAAAGTTTAATTTTCAAGCATTAGAGATTTAATTTATAATATTGTTGAGTATTATATTCTTCAAATAATATAATAATAATAATTTATTTTCAAACTATCTTTTTATTTTAATAAAAAAAGTTGAGAAACCAATTTGTCCTATTTCCATTTAGGTAGATTGATAGGTGAGGTTGAATGAGACAAATTAAACTAGTAAGTTCAAAATATCAATCTATCCCACCAAATTATTGATAGATTAAGACATAATCAAAGATAGATGTTAAAACTCACTTATATAACACTTTTAAACATGATGTGATATTCGAGACATAATTAAACATAGATGTTAAAACTCACTTATATAATACTTTTAAACACAATGTGATATTGGTAAATAGGGAAATACACATAAGATTAGATTTGTCAATAGATTGACCGTCAAATTTTTCGTCACTAAATTAATCGATAACGATATTTTACTATATACAAATTTGTAAAGAATTTTTTCTTAATAATATCAGTTTTTCTTGTAATACATAATCAAAGAAGAAATAGGTGTAAAATAAAAGAGTCTAAAAGAATTATTTTAAAAAAACACAAATTAGATAAATGAATTCTAGTTTGTGCGTGAAATATATATTTTAATCAAAAGGTATATGAAGAAAAGTCGGAAAATTGAATTGATTCTACATTGGAAGGTTCACATAAATTGGTATTAGAATGAAGACATTTTAAAGAGCTACAAAAACAATTATGAGTTTGGAATAATTGTGGAGATTTAAGTTATGACCATGGTGTGACAAAGAGCTTAACAGTCGCGATGGTTTTGTTGGTCATGACACACTTAGGAATGACAAGCTTGGAGACGATATGAGTATAACATGTGCACGAGCATGATCTTGATAGCTACAAGTTTGGTAGCCATAAGAAAAAATTGTATGCGATTATTTTTAGATGTTTGTTATCATTTGATTACTTACATTAATATTGTATATGATTTCTATTGTATTAAGGTTGTTGATTTGGTATTGCCTAATACTTTTAAGCCTCATTTGGTATTTCTCAGTCAAATTGATACATCTGAATGAGACTAGTACTTATTTTATCTAAAGTGTTTGATTTGTTCAATATCCATAAAACACCCACAATTTTTTTACTTTGTGTAATTTCTTTCAATTGGTATATTACATATTAAGAAACGCAAATTACAATTTCATTGAATCAAATAATTTTTAGAACACACATTTAATTATTTATACTTCTTTTTATATTTTTATTTATTTTATATTTTTTCACAGAAAAATATTGGACTCTCAATTTCAAGAGTTCAACCGTTATTATTTCTTTTTTAATATTTGATATTGAAAAAAGAAAAAAAAATTCTTTAAAAATTAAATCTTTGATAATATTATTTTTTGGTTTGATATGATTTTTAATTTTTTGTAAAAAAGTTATTTAATGGATATTTGGAAATAATAACGAGTATATATAGATATACCTATTATCTAATAAAGAGATGGAGACGAGAGAAAAAAATATTTTATTAAATATAGAATGACAGTAATGAAAATGAAGATAATTTTTTACTTGGATGTATAAGTTTTAACTATGTTTTGATAACTTTGTGTAATATAAGAGACACGGATAGAGAAAGTAAATATTGTGAGAATGAAAATTTTGTTGTGTGGAGCGAATTGGAGAAAAAGAAATTAAAAAGGAAATGTATATTAGAAAAGAAAAATGTTCGTAATTTATGAGATATTTTTATAAAAAATTCTTATAAATTTTATTTTTTTTATGTCTTTATTTTTATCTTTTAGAAAATATATATGGGAGTAATTATACTATTTTTTTTAGATTTTATCAAATAAATTAAATATTTTTTCTATTTTTTGATTTTATCTATTATTTAGTTTATTTTATTTATTTTATTCTATATTTTTCATAAATAATATGCTAAATGATAAGTAGTTAAAGACAAAACAAATTATTACGGTTTTAAAATAAAACTGGTGTTAGTATGGGACATGCATTACAGGTAGAGATCTTTGAAATCTATAAAGAAGAGATGGACAAGAAGTCATTAATGTAAATATATTTTCAATCTAAAACAAATAGAATAACAGATTTGACTTCCTTCACATAAATTAAACCATTGTTAGTACTAAAAAATAAATTTAACAAATCATTCATGCAAATGAGGCAAATTTTGATGTAAAATATAAAATTAATAAATTCCACAACCATGCATTTGAAATGAATCTTCAACGAAAACTCTCATTCACATAAATAAAACGATTTCTGAAAAAAATAAAATAAAATCAATGGATGTCACCTATCTATTGATTGTTGACATTTGTAATAGAGTTTAACTTAATTGTTTGATAAATTTTATTTAATAAAATATTCTTAAGGTATTTTTATAATGTTGAGATGATTTTTATAAGATTGTATATTTTATTAATCAACTTCGTATCTAAAAGTTTTTAATTCATTATCACTTCTCGATTTTGAGGTTCTCAATTGAGACACCTCAGTATATGTGACTATCAACTAATAATTAATGTAGTGATAGGACAAATAATAGTATTAGTAGAAAATATGTTAGGGATAGTTGTCTATTTATAATATTTTTAATTCACCTTTATTTGAATGAGCCTAGGAAATGGACTATATTATTTTAAATTTGGTATAATAGTTGTTTAGTGATAATCTTTGTTATCTTTTATTGCTTAAGTAAATATTGTATATAATTGTATTGAGATGTTTTTGATTTAATCTTACTTAAGCTTTATGAAGCTCGGACACTTAATTTTAAGTGACGTGTCTCGTGTTTGACACATATCAGACACTGACAGGCATACAACATTTATACGACACATAAGTGAAGTGTCTAATTCAAAATACAATTTTGTAGGTATGACTATTCAAACATGATTCTAATATAATTTTAAAAGAAACTAATACTATAATATTCTAAAAGCTCGTAAACTTATTATAGAGATAAGAAACAAATCCTATATATAATCAATAATATTTAGATTATATATATTTCTTTTCACTTTTTGAATTTTTGATAAATAAATTAGATTTATTTTTTGTTATATTTGACTAATCTTGTTCATAAATAGTTTTTTAATACATAAATCTTAATTGTCAATTTATATAATTCATATTAATGTAATATATAGATCTGTGTCTCCATATCCTATATTTTGAAGATTACACATGTCTACATAGTGTCCGTGTCAATATCCATTTTTCATATCTTTATGATACTTCTTGACAAGAATGATATACATCTCAATAAAACTAATAGTTATGAATAAGATTCCTAATTCTCAATCTTATTTGATTTTTTCTTGAACCACTTATCAACAAGATTGATACTTTCTCCGTCTTGCCTAGAATTACTTCTCAGCCAGGACTAATAGATTTCTAATTTATTTAACGTTAGGCCTAAACCTTATTGATTTACGAACCATATACTATATATCATGCTAATCTCTTCGTTAAATAAAGTTTGTTAAATTTAGTTCTGATTCAAAATGTTATAGTATTATACACCGTGAAACAATTAAATAGTACTCTAAAAAGAATTTTTAAATTACAAGAAAGTTGTGACTTTGAATAGTATGATAATAGGAGCTTAATACATGGACTTGTTATTTATTTCTTAACATATGGTAACTCAAAGTGGTGAATTTTATTGGGGAATACATTTATTAGAGCAAATGGACAACTTTGAAGTCATTATTATGATTTTCCTAGCCTTTCCTCGCTGGTCTCGAGGAAGGAAATGAAAGAATGAAGGTTGTTTGAAGCATTGGTTTCGTCTGCAAAATTGGTTTGCTTCCAGTTCTTGAGAAGTTCATCAGAGCATACGGTATAAGCTTGATCCGAACAATGAGAGAATAAGTGGTCGTTGTTGGTGTGAACATCGTTGGTAGTATAGGTGAAGTTGTAGATATTGGAGAAATCGGAGTCCAGAAGATCAGACAAGCAGATATCTCCCACGTTAAAATCTGAGAGCACATCATTTGAGAGCTTCTTTTGTTCATTGGGAAACGACATGAAGCCGTTGTTGTTGGCATCCACAACCCTTTGTTGTTCTGCTTCTTCCTCAGACTTGTTGGGCAGTTGCAGCATTGAGTGGTGAGGGAAAAGCACCTTAGTGCACTTGGTGGCTTTTGTACGGACCAAGTGGGAATCTAGTTTAGGAAGAGACAGTGAAGGAGAGGGCATTGGATTCTGTTTGGTGTTGTCGTTGCTTGGTCTACGACAAGAGGTTGAGGTTTTGTGACCATCTTTCACCTTTTTACCTAAATTGGTGTTCCAATAATTCTTTATTTCATTGTCTGTTCGTCCTGGAAGCCTCCCTGCTATTAAAGACCATCTACACACACATTCAATGAACATCTTACTATTTATGTCCACAATAAAATGAAGCATCCATATATGCAAAAAACTTTTGATAGTGGACACCAACATTTTGAGTGTCATTGAAATATTTTCATAACAGTGATATGTTGTACTGTCCAACCAGTGTCTTAGTAAAACACATTGAAAATTAGTACAAAGATGTGTGGAAGGATTGAGAATGAGAGTAATGTTACTATGACAGACACACAATTAATTGCAGGTTTTGAAAACAAAGCAACGAATAAGAAGTGAATTGTATTAAAATCTTTAATTTTGAAGAAGAAGGATGAAATTAAGATAGAGAAATGGAAACCTGTTTCCCAAGAGCTTGTGGAGTCTGACAATGAGTTCTTCTTCATCTGAGGTTATGTTGCCTCTCTTGATATTAGGTCTGAGATAATTCAGCCATCGAAGTCTGCAACTTTTTCCACATCTTTTCAAACCTGCATGCATGTAAGTGTTTACTATTTAAAAGCTAAATTATAGCATGAGGAAAACGAAGGTAAAGAAGGAACCTGCTCTTTTGGGAAGGTTTCTCCATCTTCCTTCACCATGGAGCCTAATGTATTCTTTGAGAATTTTGTCTTCATGAACTGTCCAAGCACCTCTATTCAAACCCTCCTTTGAACAACAAGGGCTTCTTCCCATCTCTCTTCTTATGCCTAGTGTTTTGGCAGTGTGGATACTTATACAGCAATTATTTTATTATTATGTTTTGGGTGCGATCTGAATTTTGCTTCTGAGTAAGAAAGTAAGTGAGAAGATTACACGTCATTCACGTTGCATATGTGCATTTCATCTCACTTCTCCTCACAGAAGGGACCAATCTTATAATTTTGGACCAAATGATTCCTCCAAATCATTGATTGCCAGTGTTTAACATGTCCAGAGACTCTTTACTCTTTTGAGAAACTCATCACATAAAAATATAATATACATTTGTCACAAATATATTCAGGCTTTCCAGATTTAACTTTACTAAAATAGTATAATTCTTTTAATAATTGCATTACATTTATTTCACTTATTCAGTGTGGAAGTAATTTATGTAAGATAAATTGTGAAAAAAATTTAATAATACATTATAAACTACAGACATAAAATATTTTGGAACAAATTATAAAAATACTAAAATTACAAAAAACTTGGGAGGAAAAGTATTATGCATTACTGATTTTAGTCAAGCATGTTAAATATATTATATTATATTATTAATCTTATATTTCTTTTTAAGAGTAATTCTTGAGTGTCTTTTTTATGCTTTTGGGTGAACATTGTCTATTAGCCTTATTTAGTTAAAGTTGTATGTATCAAAGTAACTTTACTTTTTGGCCACAAAAAATATAATTATTACTATTGCTACATTTTAAACTTTTGATTAATTGTGCTCAATTTATAAAATTAAACAATACTAAATTTACAAAATGTTAATATGATTTTTGTCACTAATTATTAATATCTTTTAGAACAGGATAATTTGTTCTCCGATAAAATAATATTTCACCAAAAAAATAGAGTATTCTCTTAGACGTTAATCATCAATGAAATTAGCTAATTATATATGTAGTTGCCAGTATTTAATTAAATAATTGGTTAATTATAACTAGTAATTATATATAAATAAAGAGTGGTGACATCCATGTACCCTAAAATATTATAGATATATGATATGAGAGAAGATTAATTTTGTTTAAAATCTTATCACCTTCTATCTTATAATTTTGTTAAATTTTTAAATAGGTCTTTATGCTTTCAGCTGAAAAAACTAGTTGAAAATTAAAATGTTACTTTACAATTGAAAGTTAGAAGTTATTTAACTAACTTCTTAAATTTTAAGCGTTTAATATAAATTAGATGTTGAAATAGATTATAAGTAAATTTAAAATGACTAATATAGATATATATACTTATATATTTTAATATAAAATTTAATTTTATTTAATTGATAAAATATATTTGAAATTTGTATATTTTAATTGCTTATGTACAAATCAATTATTTTTATCACATTTAGTTTCAGTCCTTGTAATTTTATTACTACGTATTCTATTATTAATCTTATATCATATTATACCTTAAAATACTCCGAATCAAGTTTAAAATAAAATAAAAATAACATATACTCGAGTAGATGTGGTACTTTTATCGTGTGAATTAGTATAATAGTTGAAATATCTTGAAGTATATAGAAAATAATAGAATTAATAATGCAATTAAGTAGTATAATAATGGAATAATAGAATTAAAAATGTAACATAAAAACATTACAACCGAAAAATTAATAAAATAAAATAATCGTTTATGATTGTTAGCTAATATCAGAAATATAATGATAAAGTAATAAAAGAAATAGTTTAATAGTTAAATACGTCTATATATGATTGATAAAAAGATCGAAAAGTAAAATAACAATAAAAAATAATTATGTCTATAAAAAAAAGTAATAAATATTTAAGGGTTTAAATGGAATAAGGTATAAAAAAGTTCAAAGTTAGAAATTAATTTTAGAAAATATTATTTGAAATAGTGTCTTAAAAGTTAGTACATACTAAAATTAACTTATTTTACTTAACATACGCATATAGTGAATAAGATAAAACAATTTTTGTAACTAGTGAAAATTAGAACAAACAACTGAAAATATATACTTCAGAAACAAGAGTATTCAGATGGAACTAAAGGGGTCAAATACCTAAATATTAGGGTTTTTTTTTTCAGATACTGTTCATAGACCTTCAGTTTAAACAAGCACGTGTTCTGCTGACTAACATGCACTAATTCCCGCATTTTCATGCATGATACAATCTATCTTCCTAGTATTTTCTGCTTCATTTTCTCCAAAAATCTGCACTTTTCTATCAACTCATAGAATGAAGCATGCATTCAACTAATTAATATCTGTATGATTCAAAGAAAAGGAAAAATTATTGGAAAGTAGTGTGTTGTTATGATGATTTTTGTTGTTACCTAATTAGGTCTCTTAAACTGACTTTCTCACCAAGCTCTTCCCCATGGAAAGTTTGTTGCAGCAGCCAGCTCCAGGAATCTGAGACCAATATGGCCCAGAAGTAGCTTCTGCAAATCATGACACTCTCACATTTATTTTTCATCACATTTTCTTCTTCTTCTTTTCTGTTGCAATCCAAACTAAATTAACTTTTATTCACAAAAAAAAATTACAGTATGGAAAAATAAAAAATACATTGAATATATTAATTTATTAAGATAGTGGATTTTAGTTTGGTAAGATGATGTTTGTTTAAACGTAATTCTTTTAATAAACTAAAAAATAATATTTTTTATCAATGAATTTTATAATTATATACTAAAATAATTTTTTATATTGTTAATAAATAAATATTACTTTTAATAATATTTTTTATATAATTATTTTAAAAGTTAACCAACTTATGGTGTGAAGTGTTTTAGAATGCGATGAAAATATATGTGTTCTTTGCTATTTGTTTTAAGCTTATTTTTCTGGATTTCAACAATCTCATTATCCATTTTAATAAAAGAAAATTGAATTGGAATGGGTCAAAATTTTCATTTTGTTTATAAGGTCAGTCCATCGTAATTTATCTTTTAATCCGATTGGATTCAATCGAGGTAAACTGTTCACAGATTTTGAATATTTTTATCAAAATTTTACTATCAAAACAACTTTTCGTTAATTTTTTTAAAATTAAAAAAAAAACAAACTATACTATATAATATGTTAAGAATTAAATAATTTATACTTCATAAAAATACCTCTAATTAATAAAAAAAATAAAGCAAATTAAATAATAATTATATTATTATTAACATTAATCTTTTTAATATTTTTGGTTAGATTAAGTTAGCTTTTAGCTAAATATATAAAATCTATCGCTTATCCGAATATAATAAGTTACATTAAATATTGTATGTACGCTTAAAGAATTATTATCTTTAAATCTTACTTATTAGACGTTGTAATAAAAAAATTAAAAATATATCTCAACTATACTGTTTATACTAGCATTGATATTACTTTTTTTTATAAATGTATAACAATATAAATTAAATAAAACATTAAAAGAATATATATATATATATATATATATATATATATATAACCTTAACATTAATTATTATAAATTAATTTATTTATGTGAAAAATTTTCATATACCTGTTTTTGATAATGAGAAACCTGATAATATAAGTAATGAAAGATAAAATCTCTTATAAATGTAAATATATTAGAATATTATTGAAGAGAATGATTCTTATAAATTAAGCTTGAACAGCTAGAAAAAACTGAGAATAATAAAATATTTTTGATAAAATAACTGTTAACTTTAAAATATATTAAAATCTTTTTGATAAAGCAACTTAACTTTAAAATATACTAATGAGCTAAACCTAAATACTTACAAACCCATGATACTATCTTCGATTTTTAACTTCAAATCATTTCCTCTTGTTTCTGCCTTAAATACATTGCATATACAATATCTTACTCCTGCTTAAATTTAATGTTAACCTCTTTCCTTAATTTTTCAATGAAAACTATAGCATTCATACAAAGCAAGCATCTAGGAATAATCTTTTTTATATCACTAGCAAGCACATACAATATTAGATAAAAACAATTAAAGAATGAAGGCCCAGCCACAATATAAACTTGTCACTACAGTGAAATCTTTTGCTCCTCTCCATGAATTCATACATTAGTAACTACCCCATCATATATATCTTGTATTCTTACGAGTCTCATAGAGCATAACAAGAAGAAGAATACGGTAGTTAAGACATGAGAATCTCTCACTTAACAAATAAACCTTTTGGATCACACTCTTCTCTTATGTCTAAGTCATGAACTGCCCAAAAATAAGCCATGTAAAAATACCTTGGAAGTGAATAATTTTCCTTTCCACAAGTTTTTCATAGCCCTTTTCTCAGCGTTATACGATGCGTTATTCTATAAACTGTGATAGGCAAGTTTTTCATATGCAAGTATCTTTCTTTACTTTAATACTTGCCCATCAACCCCACAGAACAAAATTAAATAACTTATAATCCATACCTTCCTCTCAAATCCTAATTGATTCCCCCAACTTTGCAATCTTGTTTCTTAATTTTTGTTCAATTACCTCTTCTCGTAATTTCATCATAATGTTTTGAATATCTCTTCTGTTCTTATATATAGGAGGAACCGTCCTCCATTCATTTAACATTTTCTTGTATCTCAAGATCGCATTAAATGAATTGGTATGCGAAAATAATACCTTGTTCTACACATTTGTAAACTATAATATGAATATCATAAGAACAAACAACTTTGTCGTTACCCACTGTCTTTGAAGATTAGACATGTATATATAATATAATACGAGATGGGTGAGTATGTACTTCCAGGTTCACATTTGATAACCCTTAAGGTTAGAGAATGACAAGCAATTTTTGCTTCCCAAATATGCACTAAATCTTTCAATAGAAAACAGAGGTTGACAAAGTATGACACTAAGTTATTGTAAAGGATCTCAAGAAGACATCGGTACTAAAAATTCTAAATTGACTAGAGATAAAGTCAATTTTTAATATATAAATAAAACAATCTTTATTTTATTAGTTGGTTTGGTAAAGATGAGTTAAGGTAAACTCATTTCTTAATAATGAGACCCCTGAAAGGTAACAAAGTGGGAAAAACAAAACCCCCCACGCTATAGTGTGGACATGACGGCACTTAGGTAATTCCACTCGTCCAAGGGAAATGGGTACCTCCCAACCAATGAGATATGGTTGGTGTGAACACATTGGAGTTCAATCCGATTCATCTTGCGGAGGAGTCAACGGCCATGCGTGTGTTTTAAAGCTGCAATAGCCAAGCATGTTTAAAGGTGAATTGAGATATTACTCGGAGTGAATATGCCTGAGGGGTAGGCATTCTTGGGTGATAATGAAGAGGAGAAAATGAGGCGTTTGAAAAGGAAGAGGCGGGGTTGACTTCGTACTGTGTATGATGTTGCACCTGTTCTCGTCGATACACAATTATTTGCTAGAAAATTGTTTGGGATAATAGTCTAAACAGTAGACATTATATCATTATGATATTTTCCACTAGATATTAACCAAATATTCAAAATAGACTAAAATTAAGAGTTATTAGACATTAAAATTAAGCTTGGTACTGTTTCATTCAATGTCTAAGAGGCCTCGTGCCGTCTGGTTTCTCTTTATATAAGAACCATATAACCACAAATATAAGCCGAGTTGGATTTAGGTTGAATCTATCAGTCTCTGAAACCAGCTAAAGACACGCAACAAAAGAACGAATTGGTAAACTACAGTCTAAACCCAAAAATAAGGTGACCAATTCAGTGAATCATAACCATCTCATAATACATTATTCAGGCAAATAAACATAACTGACAGTTACATTGCAGAGCAAAGCAATAACCTCATCAGAGGCTCGCACTCTGAGCAGGAGGAGGTAGCGGCACCACGTAATCAACAACGACCACACTCTCGATCTGATCCCTAACCTTATCCTTCTGGTAATTCACCAACTCCTGATTCGAATCCACGGCCTCCAACTCGGCCGGTCCCGCAAAAACCGCGAGCGAAGCAATTGAGAAACCCTTGGCTCTCTCCGGTGAAAAATTCTCCCCGACACTTAACTCACTAATCTGCTTGAAACTCTCAGGAATTCCTTTAACCACACCCAAAACATGGTCCCCAGCCGCACCCTCCTTCAATTTCAAGAAGCTGACACGAAGGGCGGAGCCCGGCGGCGGAACGACGGTGGTGAGGTCATCGGCGATCCAATCGACGGCCATGATGTCGTCGATGATGGGGAGGACATTTTCCTTGACGACGGTGACGTGGCTAGGGTGGGCGGAGTAGGCTTGGAGATCCTCTTTGGACTTGTAGCGGCTGTGGAGCATGTGAGTGAAGGTTAAAGAAGAGGATCGGTTACGGAGGAGCGGGCCCACGCTGAGGTGGAGGACGGTATCCAGCGGCAGGAGGGAATTGAGTCCGTTCACCATTTCACTCACCTTTGAGGCCTCCGTCTCCTCCTTGACTTTGAACAGGACAATGTGCTCCACCGTTTTTGATGACGTCATCTTGATGGAAGATCTGAAGGGGCGGGCTTGAACCTTACGGAGCTGCCTGGAGGGCGAGAACGTGAGAGAAAAGGGATTTGACAACAACGGGGTTCTCAGACGCAGCATCGTAAGCACATATGGTCTTCCTTGTCAGTCTCCTACCTTGAATCAATGTCACTGTCGCTGCTGACCCTCAGGGCTTACCATTTTTCTTTTCTCAATTAATTTCCTCCATCTAAGGCCCCATTAATGTATATGCTGGCCCAATGGCCCAAGAGACAGGTCGGCCATTGCATAAAATTATGCAAAACTTATGAATTTGTATCATATTAGCAATGAAATCAATTCTTCCTAAATATTTTCATTTGCTTATAACTAACTTTTTATTTTTAATATAATAAACAGTTTGCTTATCGAATTTTAGTTTTTTATATTATCGTAAAAATACATTATCTTCAAACGTTGTCTTAATATTAAATTCCCTTTCAATAAATTACTATTAGTACAATTCAATCTAATAATTATAAAGGAATCTTTTAGGTGATTCTTAACATTATTAGTACTTAGTTTTTTCGAGTTGTCATTCAACTCAAACTATAAATTATTTTCTATGTCCCTACACTATCTTAACTTTTTTTAACTGGTATGTATTTGAAAAGTTGTGAATTTGTTCACTAAGTTATGAATTATAGTTCTCCCTGGAGTTTTGATTAGGTTCTTTCAAGTATAAAAGATTTGAATCAAAATCTTAATATAATTTAAAAATTCATTTGCTAATTTAATTATTTACTAAAAGTTGTTTTAGGATTTTTAATTTTTAATAAGATCATATGGTTAATGTAACCCTAAATAACAAATACTTTGCCTCATCATAATCACTCAACGATATATATTTGAGGCATTAGAAAATATAAAATAAAAGACAATTACAATTAATTAAAAAAATATATAAACTTTAAAAATAAATAAAATCTAAAAAAACGTAGATTTTTTATTGAATTTTCCAAATTTATTAAATGAAAATAAATATCAAAATAAAGATTGATCATTTTCAAATAGAAAATAAAAAATAAAAATATCTATTAAAAAATTCAAATATGCTGGCAAGGGTTTTATCATTGCGCAGTTCAGAAGTTTCTTGACAGAAAGAATGAAATCCAAAATATATTTCAAAGGTATAGAAAGTAGAGCGCCGTAGGAAACCATACAATGAATATAAAAATTCACTGAAAGTAAAAATGTCAGACGCAAATCAGTTTAAAGCTTCCGATGGGTTTGAAGACACATTGCCAACGTAATTCAACAGTTATCAGCTATAGCATCCAGTGGTTAAAAGATGCAGAAAATAGCTAGTAGCTTTTGGTGAGACGCAGAAGTTCAAGTCAAGTAACGTGCGTAGTTTACTACTGTAAATGACCTTCCTGGAGTGTTCATTTAATAGCTAAATTGCTTGATGTTTCGAATTACCACTAGCTTACTGTGCCTACTTACCTTAGAAAAGGGAGTTTGTAGAATGATAGAACCGCAGAACCTAGGTCCAAAGAATGCAAATATAAAAATTCTAACTCCCACATCTTCTCAAACATCGGCGTGTTCCCACTTTATAATCAAAGTTCTTACCAGTTAAAATAACATGATCAGTACATTTTGCTATAAGATAAACAAGGATTAAGAAACCAGAAAAAAAATAGTTACCAAGTTGGATTTGCAAACCAAAATAAAGAACATAACAAAACAGCTCTATGCTTGATATTACTAAGGGATTCACATATCCTCCATTACAACCCATGAATCTCAAAATTGAAACCACTGTCGTCCTCAATTGAAAATAGCCTTAGTAGAAGAAACCTAGGACATTGAAAATAGCCTAGTAGAAGAAACCTAGGACCTTACCGCCAACATTCTTTCTCCTAGCCTCTTCATGGTCCATGATGCCAGCAGAGGTAGTCAATACAATATACCCAAACTGCATAATTAGCAAAATCAGAAAAGTAAAGTAGAGGAACCATTTGTATTATTCAATATAACAGAGTACTCAATCAATCATAAAGATCAATTGTTGATCTGATGACAGGAAGTCTCAACAGAAATAATTCAGCCTTAAACTTAAGAAATAAGCAAGTAGAATCATAACCAATTTAACTCAATCATTCAATCAAAAATTCACAACGTAAGCAATTTTATCTCCTCGAGGAAGAAAAATCAACCCTTTTGCATGAAGGTCTAGTTCTGAAATTAATTCACTGGTCTTAACAAAACGTTAACAGAATAAAGTACAGGAATAAACTCTTAATCCATAGCACTGTACAGATGTTCATATAAACATGCATTTGTGAACACAAAACACAAAGGGTATCAAAGAAAAAGAGAACACTTTAACTGACCTGTCTTGAGGGGAGAAGCCTAGCAGTCCAAGGTTCAATCTCTTTAACACCCACATCAAAACGGGGGCTAATAACCCCACATTTGTTCAGTCTACCATTCAATTCAACCACGATTTTACCAGCCCTGTGGTCATCAACATACTCAAACTCTCCAATGTAACCTACACGACAAATCACCGAACACAACAACAATTCAAGACACAAACTAAATTACGCAACGAAAAATAAAAACTTCGATCACTGAGAGATACCGTGCTTCTGCATCACCAAAAGAAATTTGATAATGACTTTGGACGATGGCCTAATCATGACTTGGCGCTTCCCCCTTTTCTCAGCATTGTACATGCTCTTGAGAGCATCGTTCAACACACTAACCCTCACCATAGTCGCTCACTGGCAGGCAAATTTCAAACAGAATCAATAAATGAAACCACGCAATCGAACGTAATCACTTTCAAGAAGCAAATGAATAATGTGAATCTTACCAAGAATCAAAAAATAGAAGCCTCAGGAACCTGCGACGGTGCCTTTTTTTTCTTCAATGGTGAATGAACAACAGTGACGAAAACACGCAAATAAGAAGACTAGGGTTTAGAGATTCAGAGCCTCCTAGGCCTTCTTTTATTGCATTTGGGCCTGTGTAATTAAATCATAATTTATATTTCTATTTAACTACTTAAACTCTAATCTATATTTGTATATATTATTAGCAATGATTTTGTGATTAAATATTGTTTAAGAAAGTTAAACAAAAAAAATCTCTTAAATATGTCTTAAGTCATACAAATATACCTTCGTCATTTTTTTAATTTTATTTTATTTCTTTTAATAAAAATAGTTTAACACTTAAAATAAAATTTATTTGTTGAAATATTAAGATAATAAATAACATTTTTAAAATAATTAGATTCCATTTTAAGATTTAATTCAACTAAACATCGTATTAATTTTTCTATAGAAATAAGATGATTATATCTAATTAAATTTATGAAATTCTATTTTTTAATATACTATCAAATATATTTTTTATGTTTTTTAACATTATTCATACTTTTTATTCAATGATTTATTTGCCATTTTATTTTCAATAAAAATTACTTATATTTCTAAAGAAATGTGAGACTGTTATATTACAATATAATTACAACTTTGAATGATTAAAATATAATTTTATATATACATATAACAGTGATTTTATATCTAAAGGGGAAAATAATAAAATTATTAAATGTGTTTTATAATTTTAAAATTACTGAATATATCAATTAAAATTTATATTATACTATATATAAGTTCCAGCTTAAAATAAAGATATTATCGTACTTTTAAATCTCACATTAATAACACAAAAATAATGGAAGTTTTTCAATGAGTAGAGTTTTAAAATTAATGAGTTGTAAACGATTTCATCAATTATATGTATATTTGGGTTTTGAACCTTAAATTTAAATTGATGATTTAATTAACATTTTAAAAACTGATAATTCTTATAAATAGTTCGGATTTTAATAACCTTTTTCAACTAGGTTTACAATTAAATAGTGGATATTTGAAAGTATATCTCGTGTATACATTGCATAATCGATTTTATTTTTTCAACACAAACATTGCACATTTATCAATTTTGAAGAGCTGTCTTATTCTATTTTCCTCTTTTCTTCGCGTAAAGGAGAGAACATTAAATCCCTATTCTCTTTCTATCCAAATTTATTTCAACTTTCTCTTATCATGATAATATTTTACTTCATATATATATATATATATATATATATATATATATATATATATATATAT